>Ga0233437_1000834_pt1 | contig 64172 bp, 59 predicted proteins | sample SI_122_August201_FD_182714 | JGI IMG/M metagenome (GOLD analysis project Ga0233437, IMG submission 182714) | Seawater microbial communities from Saanich Inlet, British Columbia, Canada - SI_122_August2016_200_MG | ecosystem: Environmental > Aquatic > Marine > Inlet | place: Canada: British...
AGCTTCCAACACCGTTAATCCAAAGCCTTCATAGAACGATGGTTGGACGTAACAAGTAGCCAACTGATAAATTCCAGCTAAATCACCTAAGTTATTGTTATCTAGATTTGTAATAAACTTCACTCTAGACTCTACATCGCTAAGTGCTAATTGAGTCTCTAGCCAATGCCACTCTGGGATGGGTTGAGGTTTAAAGTTTTTTCCCAAGCAAATTAGCTTTACGGTTTTAGGCAAATACTTCATCATCTTGATAAGATTGGGTAGGTTTTTATTAAAGTTAATATCTCCTACATAGAGAATATAGGTTTTTGGTAGGTTGTACTGTCTAATAATTTTTCTAAGTTTAATTTGGCTTTGAGAGTATAAATTGGGGTTGGCAGCTAAAGGAATAATATTTATCTTTGAACTAGGAATTCCAAGGTAAGTCTTGACGTCAAAAGCAGACGAGTTGCTATCAGTGATAACAGCTTTGACAGTTTTTAAGGCCTGTTTTTGTCTAATAAATCTTAAACCCCCTTTGATACCAGGTTTATACTTATCTGGATATATAAGAGGTATGGTGTCATGAATAGTTATTACAGATTTTTTCATCCAGTTGAAAGGTAGAGTAGAAAAAAAGAAGTCAAAATAAGGGTAATGGATGATGTCTGCTTTTTTAGAAGTATCCACCAACTCAACCGTCTCTACTCTGGAAAGTGATTGTTGAAGCAAGCTGGTGTACACACCGATACCTCTACTGGCATGGCCTGTTCTAAGCGGTGATGTGTCTATCCAGACTTTTAACTTATTTTCGCTCATATAGCTCCCATAGTTTAAGATAGGTAACTGGAAGCTGAACTGCACTCATTAATGCAAACACAAAGCCCACCCAACCATCTAGTATGCCTTTATGTCTTATATATAGAGATAAAAATATTACAACTGGCTTGACTACAAAGTAATTTAACATTGTCATCAAACCCAATGAAAGATTTTCATTTTTAAGAGCGTTGGCTGCAAATGTTGTATAGGTGTTAAATTTCTGCATGTAGGTAGCAAAGTCTGGGTTGGAATAATGCAAGATGTGACCCTCTGCCCAAGCTACTGTTCCATCAACCTCCATCTGTTCGTGAACATTTTTTTGAGGCAGTCTTGCCTTTCCTTTCACAAACAGCCTAATAACAGGGTCTGGGTACTGGCCACCTTTTCTCATCCAAGTTCCCATGAAGTAGTTTTTTCTTTTAATATTCCAAGCTTGAGCAGGTAGTCTTTCCACCATTTTCATGCTATCAATAAATTGTTTAAGCTCCTCATCTAGTGCTTCATCGGCGTCAAGTTGCAGAACCAGTTCGTGCTTGGCCTTATCATTGCCCATTTGTTTATTGATATGAAAATTAAGCTTGTTGGTCGTTTCTATAATCTTTGCCCCATATGTCTTGGCTATCTGCAAGGTATTATCTGTAGATTCACCATCAACAATAATCAGCTCGTCCAGTATATCTTTGACAGAATCTAGACACTGAGCTAGGTTTTTTTCTTCGTTATGGACTGCTAAAACCACAGATAAACCACGTATATTTTTGGAGCCTTTATTCATAGATTATCCATTTTTTCTTTTTCTCGTTCCATTCAACTAGGACTTTTTCATCATTTATTCTATCCGCCTTATCACCAATAAAGTGATATCTGCCAACTTGCTCTCCATATCTCATACCAATTGTATCAGGCAGTTGTCTGATGTTTGACTCCAGATACAGACTGGGATCCATTTTTAAATACCAAGCTAACAAAATATACTGATATCCAGAGGGGTCAACAATAGCCACTGCTGTGTTGGGGTGGTCATTTTCGACTTTTGCTACAACTTCTTCAAATCCATCTTGGAAGGTAGCTTTTTGTTCCAGTTTAAAATTCGTCCAGTAACTGGAAAGATAACTAGAGAAGTAATTTACCTGCAACAACATAATTAATACTAAAAGTATTCTAGATATTTTATTAAACGATAAAACCCGCTCAATGCCAATTCCGGCCATCACTACCCAACTAAAGATAAAGACTAGGCTTCTAGTTGTATGGGGGGCATCTACTGTCACTACAGCTGGGGCAAGACTTAGTAACATGAGTAGTAAAAAGGCAACTCTATTTTTATTTTCTTTCTTTTTTATCTTAACTCCTAGACTTACCATACCTATTAATCCCAAAATATATGTCGTCCAAGAAAGATGCCCCCATCCAGGTATAGAGTGCCATGGATGATTGCCTCCTTCTGTAACCAGAAACTTATACGAGAAACTATCTATAAAACTTCCCCCCATCAGCTTAATCCAGTTGACGTACTTACTGCCCATAATAACTTTTTCCAGTCCTTGCATGCCTTCTCTTTGAGTTATCCAGTTTGCCCAGATGGTTTCATCTGTGAAGATAGTTATGCCAGATTTCTGAGTTAAAACCGGCCAAAGAGCTATGACCATAAATACCATGACCAATATGACTCCTAGCCATCTAGTCATAGTTTTTTTATCTACCTTTTTTGAAAGCACAAAGAAAACAGGGAACAAGGAAGGGAGTATTAAAAGAGGAGTGTTGTAGATTAAACAAGCTACCATCAGAAGAATAAATCCTAGGACTGTTTCTTTATCTAGCCACTTTTTTGCTGATAAGTCTTTTACCACCAGATAAAAACCAGATAAAAAGAAGGCTAGAGCTAGATGAGCTTCATAGGCAACTCTGGAGTAAAAATAAAAAACGGGTGTGGTCGATAACAAAAAGACGACCATTAAACTAAGTATCGGCTTGAGCTTGAGCATCTCTGATATTTTGTAGGCTATGACCAATAACCAGACACTAGCTAATAGAGATGGCAATCTAACTACCCAGTCGTGTTCACCTAACAAGTTAAACGCAAGAACCAGAGTGGCTGGATAACCAGTTAATTTGTAATCACCAAATGATTCTAGAGAAAAGCTCCATGGTCTGCCCCATTCGTCTAGTCCAACTTCTTTAAGTAAGAATGCGTTATAGCCTAAAGCGGCTTCATCTCTATTTAATGAACTTGGTAAAGTCCCTGGTTTATAGAATCTAGCTAGTATTGCCAGAGCAATTAGTATTATGACGATACCTGCTAGAAAATATTTTTTGAACTTATTTTTCATCTTGAACTATCCGCTTAGTAATAGAGACTACTGGTGTTTGGGTCGTGGCAGTCACAATTTTATACTGGAGGTTGCTAAGATCGCAGATATCTACTATTTTATCAATTACTGCTTGCTCTCCCACTACCAATTGATTATCTAGATGTAGCTCATCACAATCTGGAGTTTGAAGCTGGACGTTCTTGACCCTTGAAACAGCATAATCGTCTCTAACCAGTTCTAGAAGCTGGGTAGGTGGTTTGTCTTGGGCAGAAAGTAACCACAAAAACCATCTCCCATCAAAGGGAGCTACCCAGATTTGAGAAAAGTTCGGTTGGTTGCTTTTAACATAACTGGCTACTTCTTTGTATCCAGCTTGAAAACTGATGGCAGAATCCAACTTATACTGGATTTGATACTCCCAAACAAAAATCATTGTAGCCAGAATTAATACAGCTACTGCCGTATTGAAAACCCACTTTTTACTTACTTGCCAAAGCATAAATAAGCCAAAACCATGAATTAAAACTAGTGGCAAAAATGCATTTAAAGATCTCAAGGCATGTGGAACTGTGCTGGGTATCGATGCCGGTAATACACCTAATCCCCACCAACCTAGTAATAAAACCAGAAGTTTCCAGTTGTTCTTTGCAAGGTACCAAATACCCATCAGACCAATAGGTAGTAAGAAAAGACTAAATAATCCGTGTTCACCAGTTCCATGTCTCAAATTTGTATCACCAGATAAATACAGGTAGTCTAACGAACTGTGGGCAAATACATTTTCCAGTAAATATGTAACTATAAACGATTCCCGATGATACAAAATTCTGGAAACCAAACTCCTGTCAAATTCTGCTTGTACCCCATTGGCTTTTAGTATGTGAGTATTGGTTGAAAGCAAAGAGTCCGTACTTAATCTCATCTGATCGTTGGCACCTGCCAGAGGTGATTTATTAAACACTAGAATTGAAATTACGATTGCAATTAATACTAGAACTGGCTTAATTAAAAATGTTTTGACATTTTTCTTGTAACTCCAGAATGTGGTAAATGTTAGAAGAATTATTAAAGGTGGTAGTACAAACCGGACGCTGTAATAGGAAAATATAGACAGAGATCCAAGTATGCAAGCCAATATTAAGTACTGCACCGACCTTCTTTTATAATGAGTGGTGTTAAGAGCCAACCATGATTTTATGAGCAACCAAATAGCACATCCCATTATCAACTGTCCTAAGTGTCCTTCAAAGCCTACATGAGAGAAATGAATTCCCCAATATGATGTGGCAGATATTATCAAGGTAGAAAGGATGAGAACTTTAAGCTGTAGATTATCTAGTTTAATCTTAAATTGCTTGACTATATCCTTTACTAAAAGACCAGATAGAAGAATACTTAATACTCCCGCTATAGTACTTGGAAGCCTTACTGCCCATGCCCCGGATCCAAATAGTTTTACAACCAAGCTAGACGCCCAGATATAGACGGGTAGTTTAAAATCTCCATATGAGGCAAATATGGCTTGCCACCAACTTTGACCATGCCAATCTGTGCCTGTTTGGGCTACCGACCAACTGTCAAGTAAGATGGCCTGCTCGTCCCAATATAAAGCTTGAGGAACTTGTCCCAAGTCAACAAATCTAACCAAAACTCCAAAAAGGAGAATAATTATTGCTAAGCACCAAAATTTTTTATCTGTCATTTTAACTTTAAGACGTACCAAATAGGCTGATTTTCTAAATTATTAACCTGCATTACTTCGCTAGCATTATTTGAGAACAAGGTGTTTGACTGATATTCCTCATGAGTTAGAGCAACAATAGCTTTTTCGGTTGGCAAGACATCGGTTTTATCAAAAAATACTTTATTCTCAAACTCCAAAAATTCTCCCTGATCTTTCTTAACCTTTTCTTCCAGCTTTTGAACTGTTGTTGGATCTGTCTGTGTGAAAAACCAGTAATAGATAGCTGGCCGGCCCTGTTTTCTGGAAATGTATACTGGGTAACTTGGATTGTCTTTTTCTAGCTGACTGACTATTTGTATCACTTGTTCGTAACCATACTGCCAGTTTTGACTAGAAAGCTTTGGATAGACTTCAATATAAAATAAGTAGTATCTAGCAAACAAAATAACATAGCTGCCCACTGCCACAAACAGCACAGTTTTTTTAATAAAACCTGAGGTTGGTAATTGCTGGAGCTTACTTAACGCATACCACCAGCCAACAGAGATAATACCCAGCCAAATAGGAGCAGAAGCTAGGGTTCTAAGGGCATGAGGCACTGCATTGGAGGTAGCAGCGGGCAAGATACAGAGGCAGATCCAAGCAAACAAGAATAATGCCAGCTTCTTATTTTTTGAAATTATAATAAAGATCCCCCAGATCAAGAATAGAGCGTTGATAGGTAGGATAACTCCACCAATGCCCGGGTTGTGCCTAGGATTTATGTCTCCGGATAGAAACAAATAATCTGGAGAAAAGTGAGTCAGGAAGTTGGTTGCCAACTGCTTACCTATATATCTATAGCGGTGAAAGACTACTCTAGATAACAAGGTATGACCAGCTCTCTCTTGACGCAGATTGCTCTCAATAATTGGCTCTAGATTGCCAAAGATACTAGTTTCTGCAAATCTGTGCCCTACCTTGTCACTAGCACCTGGTAAAAAGAAGGGGAGACTCAAACAAAAAAGTAGTCCTACTAAAAAGAATGATTTCTTTAACTTACCTACTCGCTCAATAATATTTTTAACCACCATTAATATATTTTGGCTAGTATTTATCTGCCAAATGTACTTGAATCCCAGAATTAACAACAATAATCCTGGAGCAATGACTCGAGCTGCATGATATGTATACATGGAAAATACTAGCAAAAGCACTCCTAGTATCTGCCACTTATATTTGCCAGGTTTAAGTAAAAACAAAGCTCCCCATAACAGGAAAGCTGTAGCCAGATTACTCTCCCACCCTCCCCTAGCAAAATTAATCAACCAGGGGGAAAAGGTGGCCACACCAGATCCCAACACCACCATCCAGTCAATCTTGAAATTGAAATGTTTGTCTTTTGCCTCATTTAACTTGAGTAAAACCCATTTTGTTAAAAAACCCACTCCAAGCACCGTAAATATTCCTGCCAAGAGTGAGGGCATTCTCACAGCCCAGACGTTAAGTCCCAACAATCTGATAAATGGCACGATAGTATAGAAATACAAGGCAGGTTTCCAGTCTCCAAACGACTCAAAGGCCACGACGGGCAACTTATTGCCATGATGGTCTAGTCCGGTCTGTGAAATAGAATATGCGTCGTATCCCAAAGCAACTTCCTCCCAGTACATAGAGGGAGGCAAAAGATCCAGTCTCCAAAACCTTAAAAACACAGTCATCACTAAAACACACAGAAGTGCAAACTTTGGAGATTTTATCCAGTTTGGCATACAGCCTCATCATATCAAGATATGCTCCTTCCTGTCATCCCCCACCCTCTGGTGGGGGATCCAGGATTTACATCGACAAGCCTAACTGGATCCTCACGATAGCCTATCGGCAATCGTGAGGATGACAAAATGGAGTAACTGTCTCAAACTAAGATGAGATATTGAGCGTAAAGTCTAGCTCTTATATTTTAGAAACTGTGTATTAATAATCTACTTCTTTTTCTGTTACAAAGAGCCAGAACTGCTCTCTGCCATAGTCATCATAAATAACTTGGGTTGCCCTAGCCGCTTGAAGCCCGAATGTACCGGGTTTGGCGATGATTAATGCGTTATCTCTGCTCAAATCTCCAGTTGTAACTTCATCTAGGAACAGGAATTGAACTAAAGCCCCAGCATGATAACTAATGGGGTTGATCTCCCCTGCCAAGAGAACATAGATATACGGTTGACCATACTGGCTAGTCATCACAACTTGATCAACTGGAGGATAATCGTCCTTGCCTTCTAGATACTGCCAGGCTAGCTCTGCAGTCTCCAAGTAACCAGCAATAAACTCCTGAGATGTCTTCTGCCCATAACTATTTAGATAATATCCAGCAAAGGCCACAAAGCTTGTGCCGTACAAGAGTATTAATAATGAATAAATCAGTAGCTTAATTTTCTTCTGATAATTTCCCAGTATTACTTCAACATGCTCAATACCCAGTAGAATAAACAGGATAAAACCCGGCAAAGCCAACAGGGCTCTATTGGGATGAGGTACTTCTTGACCAATAATAGCTGGTAGTAATCCAAATATGGTAAAGCTTAAGGCCAAATACACACTCAGTTTTGTTTTGTCTTTATTTTCTTTTGTTTCAAAGATATATGACTGAATAACCTGCCAGACGCCTAAGACCCAAAGTATAAATGAGGTAGGTAACAAGACGCCCCATCTCCCCGTACTATGTCTTAAAGAATCGGCAACACCTTTAATTAAAAATCCAGGAGAAAGGTGACTGGATGTGTTGCTAATAAACGTTTTGAAAGTTTGCAGAGTATATCCAGTTTGAGCAAAGATAGTCACTCCAGCTCTAGTCAAACCCTCCCCAGCAAACGAATCATATAAAACAGGATAAGATAGAATAAGCATGGACAAGAAAAAAACCAAAGTATATCTATTTTTTAGTATTTGCTTTTTATAAAACCACCACATCACACTCATTACCAATAGTGGCATAGCCACCTTTGCAGAATGATAGGCGTACAACGTACTAGTCAATAACGAGGCAGATAGTAGTAACCAAAGAATTTTGTATTTGCTTGATTGTTGCCATTTAAGTAAAAAGAAAACTCCCCAGATGAGCAGAGCTAGTGCCAAGCCACTCTCAAAGCCAACTCTAGAAAACAAGATGTGCCAGGGTGATAAAGCCAGTAAGACTCCAGATATAATGCCTGCAGTTTTAAAGTTTAGTCTAGTTTTCTGCCGTTTTTTATCTAACAAATATATCTGTTCTACCATCAGCATCATGCCTAAAACTGCCATAACTCCGAGTAAAGCAAAAGGTAGTCGAATGCTCCATGTTGTTATTCCCAGCAGATAAGTCACTGCTCCATTAATATAGATAGCCAAAGGAGCTTTGAAGTCTCCAAAAGATTTAAATGATATAGGCATTAACTGCAACCACTCATCTCTGTGAACTTTGACAATTGAGTAACCGTTGTAGGCAATGGCGGCCTCATCCCAGGTTAATCCAGATGGTAACTCACCCAGTTTATAAAATCTCAATAAACCAGCCAGTAATAATATAGCTATCCAAATGAAATATTTCTTAACATTGCTCATAATAGGTTTAGCTGTTTGCGTCTTTGATACCACCAGTATGGCCGCCAGATATAGTAAGCTAGACTTTGCCAAAAATTGGCATGTTTGACTGTAAAATAATCTGAGTTTTGCCAACTTATTTTTGTCAGCGTTTTTTGTGAAAATACCTTGGCGTTAGTTGTTTCATGAGCATGGTAAACAAAAGCTTTGGGCTCAAATAAGACTTGCCAATCTCTTTTTCTGGCTTTCATAGATAAATCGATGTCTTCCCAATAAGCTGGATAGTAATGAATATCAAATCCAGCTAGTTCAAGCCATTTTAATCTGTCAAACATGCCACTACCACCACTTACCCAAGCGGCACTACCAGCTTTAAAATCTTTTGCTCTCTCATGTCTAAAGATGCCACGATCAAACCATAGGATATTTTTTCCTCCCTTTTTCCCTTTTTTATTGCTTCCTTCGTATTCCAAACAACCCACACCAAATACATCTTCTTCTTCAAACTTATCAACCAGATTTTCCAAACAATTACTATCTGGAGTTACATCATTGTTAAGCAGAAAGATTAATCTGTTCTGGGCTTGTTCAACTCCTCGATTACTGCTTAAAGCAAACCTGCTATTATCTTTGTTTACAACCAGCTTGCACACAACTCCATTTTTCTTTTCATCATCACTCAAATACAGATCATATTCTTTATGTTCTGTAGTTTTAATCAAACCATATCTAGATATCAACCAACTGGCAGACTCGTCTTGGCTAGCATCATCCACAACAATCAGCTCGTCTCCAGGAATCATTAATGATTCTACTGTTGGCAAGTTTTTCTTAAGTAATTTGAGACCATTAAATGTGGGAATAATGATTGAGACTGGAGTATTTCTTTTTTTCATAGTCTTTGCATTTTTTATCTACAGCATTTTATTAACAGATTTCTCAAAGTTAATTAGATCAAACTTTTTAACTTGCTTTAATCCTAAAGCTTGCCATTTTGTATATTGAGTAGGATTAGTTATTAATTGTTTTGTCTTAGTCACAAGCTCCGCCTTTGTGTGCCAACCCAGGTCTTTCATTTTTTGTCCTAAAACTTCTTTCTGTCCTCCAGCGTAACAAACCAGAGGGACAGCACCAGCAGCCATAGCTTCTGCAGTTACAATTCCAAAGTGCTCCACCTGTTCTGGTTCCAAAGTTTCATTGATACCAAAACCAGCAGCATGCCAAAATATCTTTGATTTGTTCATTAGACCCACTAACTCTTGTCTGGAAACAATGGTTTTGAAAACAATGGGTAAACCTCTAGATTTTTGCTTGAGATGCTTAACATACTCTTCATCCTCTGGTGCTCCCATCAGAACTAACTGCCAGCCTTTAAATTCTGTGGGGAATTTTTTGATTAAAGACTTAAAGGCGTCGATTAACACATCTTGACGTTTGGCATGAAGATGTCGAAAAAATCTACCCACACTCAAAATAATTTTCTGTTTTCTTACCAGAGGTTCAAAATTATCCAGCTCTATTAATGGATAGACTAAGTGTTGGATGGTTATGCCCCATGATTTCTCGATGGCTTTTTTTGTAAACAAAGAGTTAGCATTTCTTACCTGCCAGTTAGAGAGCTTGAGTTTATCTATAAACGTAAGTTTTCTATGAATAAATGGAACTTGAAAGTGCAAGTTATTTGTTTTGGCCAAACTAAAAAACAAGCTACCATCTGTGACTGCTAACAAATAATCAAACTGTCTAGTCCACCATAACTTACACAGACTAGATTTGGTTGTCATGAGAGGTGTGAAGATAAAGGTAAGACTGGACAAGTCTTTGCGTAAAAAGTTTTGATAAAGTTGTCTGTATTCTTTAAGTAAGTTTTCTTCTTTATCTTTCAACACATGACAGGGTCTGGAAACAGCTATGAATACCTGATGCTTCCCAGCCATAACCAAAGCCATCTCCAATAAATGTTTCTCACCTCCACCGGTGATTCTGTCTTTAAAGTAGGGAGAAAATACACAAACTTTCATATTCAAACCGTTGTACTCTCGTTCTAATTACTATGATTCTTCCATTCTTGACGAATTTCGTCTTCCTTAGCATCGTATTTTTCTTTAATACTGGGAATTTGTTGTTTTTCCCAAACTTGCATATAGACCAAAGCTCTATTTATACCTTGAATAAGTGATTCTATTAAACCAGCCTGACCATCTCTAAAACCACCTTTAAAAATAGCTCTTTTTACAAATTCTGCCACGAGTTTTCTCACAATTAATCTAAAACTTATTTTGGGAGTCTGTTCGGACTTAGCCAACAACTGGGCTTCCTTTGGTGTCCACAAAGCTGTCTTGTACAGACCATCTATAGTATTGCGATGAGATAGATGAACTAGAGGTGAAGCCAACTCTCTTTCTTCGCCCTCAAATACTGGGGATTCATGAATACTACCCTGCCATTTTTTAAGCTTATCCGTTTGAAAGACTCGAGTTACTTTATCGTTTTGCCAGCCTCCACCCTTCATCACTTGTCCAAAAAAGAAGTTTTGTCTGTTCAAAGTTAAAGCAGAAGCGGTTTGAGTCTCTACATTGACTAGTATTTCTTGTGCCAAACGAGGAGTCACTCTCTCATCTGCATCCACATACATTACCCAAGGGGTTTTGACTTGCTTCAATACCTCTGTTCTTTTATAGGCAAAAGATGGGCTCTTGATAGACACCACCCTAGCTCCCCATGACTCTGCCAACTTGACCGTATCATCTGTGGAGCCTGTATCCACTACAATTACTTCCCCAACAAATCCTAAAGTATTAAGGCAGGCCTCTATCATTTCCTGCTCGTTAAAAGCCAACACTACAGCCGTTATCAAAGTTCGAGGTTTTGTCATAGTTAATCGTTTTAATTAATTAAATCTACTAATGGTTGCTTTCCAAACTGTCCAGATAGAAAATGCCAAACAGCTTTTATTTTAAATTCGTTGCCAGAAAGTAAGTCTCTAATCATCAGTCTTAGAGCTGTAATCCAAACTCCAACCGAACCGTGCTTCATGACTAGTATATACCTATTTCTTGTCTGGTAGTAATCTGCAGTCGATGATCCAGCCCCACCAGAAGAGCCTGCATTCTTGTGCCAAACTTTAGAACTGGCACAAAAACCAATTTTGTATCCATTTTCTCTAGCCCGTAAGCTAAAATCTAGATCTTCGTTATATAAAAAATAGCTTTTATCTAGAGTACCAATTTTTTCTAGAACTTCACGTCTTATCAATAAGGAACAGCCAGTAGCAAAATCACTCGTCACCAAGTGATCGAACTGACCTCGATCTAGTTCATCCACTCCTTTGTGATGAAAAGCCAAGTGTTGCCAGTCTGTGGCGCCTCCAGCATACCAAAGCACTCTGCTTCGTTCACTAGGTTTGTAGCTAGCTTTGTGAAACTCTGAACCTGGATAAAAATATATCTTAGAAGAAATTAAGCCATGAGTGGGGTATCGATTAGCGTGATCCAACAGCTCCAACAGAAAGTTCTTATCTACTACAGTGTCATTATTGAGCAACAGAGCATATTCTGGATTATAATTTTCTATCGCATAGTGAAGTCCTAGATTGTTACCTCCTGTAAAACCTAAGTTTGATTGACTTCTGATGACTTCAAACCAAGTTGTGGGTAACGATTTAGGTAGTTTGTAAAGCTTGGTGGAAGCGTTGTCCACTACAACCACTCTCACCTTATTGCCTTGTTTATTAATCTTGGCCAATGAATCTAAAGCCTGGTCTGTTAGGTTTGGTTGATTAAAATGGATGAGAATAATACAGATCTGGGTCACAGCTAAATTATACCAGTCATAAGGCCTCTATTAAACAGGATGACAGCCATTTGCGTCATTCTCCCCGCCTTGGCGGGGGGAATCCAGGATAAATGTCATTATTAAATTGAAAACGACAATCATCGGAGGCACTCGCTCCACCGCGTCATCCCCAACCATGTAAGGTTGAGGATCAAGGATATAGACTTGTAGGAAATTATTTGATCACTGTCATTTGATTAATACAATTTGAGGAGCGTACGAAATAAACAAACCTATCTATACATCAATCCTTGATTTGGAGTTTAGTTCGTCGAATGAGCTCTTAAACTTAACTGGTTTATCCGATCGGAGCGAATGCCTCCGATGGTTGTCATTAATCAAATGACCGCCAACTTAAACTACAACCTATACTTGCGTCTAATTCTCCACCACAGCTTAACCAAACCTTTTGAGTTCTTGATCTGTATATCTGCTCTCCAATACTGGAGTTCTTTAATAAGTTCTGTCGTTTGTTCTGCCAACTCAACCTGTGAAACTTGGGCATCGAGTAAGTTGTGTTTTTCCATAATCTTGGCGGACTTGACTGCTTCGCTCAAACTCTGCAACACAGACATAGTTACACCCCGAACTCCATCTTTATAACCATCAAATAAAAACAATCTTCTAAATAATTCATGAAAAAGACTAGTTAAAGCTGTAGATGTACCAGGTTGGGTAGATTTTTCTTTGGACTGGATAGTGGTGTATCTATTTGCTCTCTCTACAAACTGCTCTACAGATTGATAGTTGTGGTGAGTAATGGCCCACTCTGGTTTAGGTGGCAAACTAGCTACCTGTCCAGCCACTTGTGGTTGAGCATGAATCTGGCTAGGCCAGTCCACCTTACCTGTTTTGAAAAGTCTTAATACATAATCTGGCCACCATCCGGTGTGTTCTAGCCACTTGCCCAACATGATGTTTTTTCTAGGTAGTTTAAGTGCCACCACGTTTTCATCTAGTCCAGCTTGACCAGATACCACAGCCTTGATGTAGTCTCTCAAGCTAGTTGGGATTTCTTCGTCTGCATCTACTACTAGTGTCCAGTCTGCAGTAACTTTGGAAAGAGCAAAGACTCTGGCTGGCTCTACATAACCCACATCTGGGGTAGAAAAGATATTATCTGTGTATTTTTTGGCAATCTTGATGGTGTCGTCTTTGCTCTCCATGTCCACCACCACAATCTCATCTGCAAACTTGACAGACTTAAGAGTTCTCTCCAGCGTTTGAGCAGAGTTTTTGGTATTGATGACTACACCGAGATTGGGCATATATATACTATACCTCACTTAACTTAATATTATAAAACTGATGAGACTCTGAATATATCCTGCTTGTTATTAACCAAGTCCCCAAGATATTACTAACAATTAATATTATTAATAATGCAACTGCCACAATTTTTGCCCAAGCTTCTTGCCGTATGCCAGACAGCAATAATGGTAGACCTCCCAAGAGAATTATCAGGCGAAGCATGTTGGTATTTAAATCTACGTACACACCTAGACCTAGTAAAGCTAACCTTAAACTACTCAACAACATCAACCAAACCAGACCTAGCATCAGCCATCTTTTTTCTTCCCATATTTCTTTAATCACCCAAGCAATAGCTAGAGCTAAAATGGGATAGGTTGGGTAGTCATACCAGGCATGGAGAGTTTGGCTTCCTACAGTTAAAGCTATAAATAACCAATTAGCCATCACCAAACAAGCCATGAACATCCAGGCGGTTCTTTTTTCTGCTTTAATCATTAACCAAACACTACCCAGTAATCCTAGAGTTAGCCAGCCATCCACAAATAACTTCTCCACTATCGTAGGATGCAAGAGCAACCTGTTCTGCAGTGTGGTCAGCCCTATCATTCGTCCAGATTGACTTAAGACAACTTGTGAAAATAACTGCCAGTTAATTAAAGCTCCATATGTAGCAAAAGCTACAAACCCTAATATTAAACCAAACAAACCTGTCATAAAAACGCACCTATCTTTTCTCGCCAGTGCCCACAACATAATCCCCATGGGCAGAACTACTCCTCCCACTTTGGTTAAGATAGCCAGGATAGACAAAACTATTAACCAGTTCTTTTTAGTGGTTTTCTTCTGGAAGTTAAGCGTCACCCAGATAGACAACAAAATCCAAGTTATCAATAAATTTTCTGCCAAGATCATTCGACTGGTTATGACAAAACTAGGGACTGTGGCATAAATTAATAAAGCTATCTCTGCCCAATAATTTTTTTTGTCACCTTTAAATAAACGTCTGGCTACAAAATAAAATAGAACTAAGTTAATACCTCCCAATAAAATCATGGGGGCTCTGACTAGCTTTATTGATGGCATTTCGTGCCAGGTATTTTTTAATGTATGTGCCAATCCTGGTAGAAAACTAAACAAAGGCGGATGATCAAAAACTGGTTTAACTATGGGAGAGTTGCCAAATATATAACCAGTTTCATAGTTTTGATATGCCTCAAAATATGACCATGAAGCTGGTTCTCCAGTCTGGATTAAACTAGCTCCTAAAAATGTCCAAGCAAACTCATCAGCTGTTTCTCCTGCCACAGGAAATAAAGCGTAGTTGTGAAATCGTAAAACTACGCCAAGTAAAATAATCACTATGGCCACCTTGTGAGTGGTAAAAACTTTAATGATCTTTTTTAGAAATTTTGGCATGTTTGATTATTCCTACCACTTCCTTCTTTACTTTACTAAATCCAGTTGCCAGTAAAACCAATCCATATGTACCCGCCAGACCCAGTCCACCTAGGACTAGATTGAACCATGATCCAGCCAACCAAGGTTGCAACCACCAGCCTACTCCAGCCATAACTACACTAGCCAGCAACTGCCTCCAGACTTGATCCCAGACCTTAATCTCTACAAACTTCTTCACCATTACAATTGCCAGATACGAAGAGAAGCTAATAATTAAAGCCGAGATAGCCACTCCTTGGTATCCCCAGAACATGACTGCCAGAGGTGTTATAACCCAAGTTAGACCCGTCCACATAATCATTAACTTAAGGGTTTTATTAATCTTGCCTATAGCATTCAAGGTGTTGGTCAGCGGTGTAGAAATGGCACTCCAACCAATACTCAGGCTAAAGAATACCAAACTTAAGATAGCTGGTTGCCACTTGGCATAGACTGGTGCCAGTACTGTCACTGGAGTGATCAAAAGTGACATACCTACAATAATGGGGAAAATGAGTAGGGTGATAAAGAACATAGAGATCTCGATGGCTCTAGATAGTGCTTTAGGATGGCCTTGAAGTCTAGAAAAGGCTGGGAAAGTAATGGCCATCACGTTCTGGACTGTGAGGTTGTATGGATACATGGACCAGTTCTTTGCCCATTGGATATAACCAAACTCGCGAAGAGGCAAGAACCAACCCAGAGCTAAATAGAATAACTGATCTTTAACTCTGGCTAGTAGATCGTTAATCTGGAACTTAACCCCAAAACCTAGTAACTGCTTCAAGGCTTTTCGTGATATTTCAATTCCAAATGGCCAAGTCTGGAGGAAGTTCATGACAATTACTCCCGCTATAGATCTAAAGATGATGGCATAAGCATAAGCCACCACTCCAAATCCTTTCCAAGCCAAAACTATCAAAAGAGAGTGAAAGACAACTTGTTCCGCAATAGCTGGCACAATCAGGCGAGAAAATTGCAGCTTTCTTTCCAAGATAATGGAAGGTATGGTTTTGAGAGTTGCCAACGGAAATGACAAGGCCAGGGCTATCAAGATCCATTCACCAGCAGCTCCAGTTTTGTTATAGATAACATTAGTCCAGACCAAAACTAAGGCGATCAAGACAATGAACCAAGAAAGTAGTTGTTGAACAGTAAAAGCTGTCCTGTACTCACTAGAGCTAGGATCTTTTTTCTGCTGAACCAACGCTGCTGCTAATCCAATATCGGAGAAAAATACCAACAGTCCCATGGTCATCACCACTACGCCATAGATAGCAAAATCTTCTGGACTAAAAAACGCACTAAGTACTCCAATGGAGACAAAGCCCAAACCTTGGAGTAACAAGGTTCTTACAAAGTATGAGAAGGCGCCAGTCACAGACTGGCGCTTAACCTGTTTTAAGTAATTCTCGTCCGATTGGATAGCTGGATTTAGTTTTGACATACTACTCTTTAACCCGACTATATTTATCTGGCTTTTTCCAGATATCTAACAAACTAATAAAGATGATTAATGAGATGGCGGAGATACTATTACTTATCTGTCTTAATATCGTTTCTGTCCAGATTACACCCAGTTGAACTTTTCCTTTGGGCAAGTTTATGGCAATCAAACCATCTTCTGTGGTGTCATGGGAGGTAACTACTCCATCCAACTCCAGTTCCCATCCAGGATAATCGGCAATGGCAAATACCATGTTTGAAGGTTGTTCCAGATCTATCATAAACAGATAGGCATCTGCTTTATCTACCAGCCTGTCTATAGACTTGATGCCTCCAGGTAAACTCTGAATAATGTCTTGAGCAGGTTCTAGATTTTCATAGTTTAAGGTTTGCGGAATGTAGTCTGGCAAGATACCGCTCATCTCCTCTCTAATTCTAGTTGGATCTGAATAATAATAAGTATCTGTGTAATCTTTATTGTCACTTGGTCTAAAAAAGCCAGCATTCATAAACATCAGAATGAAAAACAAACAAAAAGTTGGATACCGCAACTTAATAGGCACAAAACCCAAGACTGAGGCACCCGCCAAAGCAATAAGTGGTAAAGCCATACCCAAAAATCTCCATGGAAACTGGATATACTCCATGCCTGGTGTGACTTGCCACAAGGTTTGTGACTTGAATGTGGTTAAAAGTAGTATCAATCCAGAAAAAATAATCAACAAACTAGATAAAACAATTTTCTTTTTATCTCTACTTGATAATTTTTTCTTGGCTCGCCAAGCTGCAAACTTCTTAAACAACAACAGGGTTATTAATAATAGTCCGGCTAACTGAGCATAGCCCAAGAAGAAAGATATGCCGTCGTCTGCCCCCCAACCAGATCCTTCATAACCCCAAAAGTTATTAAAGAATTGCCTGATATATAAAAAGTGAAGATTGAAATCAAAATAGCCACCCAAGATAAGCGAGTCAACCTGGGTTAAGCTTTTTTCCAACAAAGCTGGCCATACATAAAAGCTAGCTAAACCCAGTCCTAAAACCCCAGCTTTGACTAAATCAAGTCCTGATAACCACCAGTTTTTAAAGTAACTGGTTAAGTCTTTAGTTTTTAAGTAGTATCTAGTGCTAACCAAAACTAGCCAGGACAAAAACAAGGGAACTAGAAGTAGGGCGGTAATGTTATGACTAGTAAGTAAAACTGTTAACCAAAAAGCTAAACTCACCCAAGCTGGAGTAGTGCTTGCCAACAACTGTTTACTTTTTCCAAGATACTTGCCATAAATATTACTCACAGACAACATTATCCAAGGTACGGCCATCAAGCCCCAAAGCTCACTTAAAGCTCCTCTGGCATATACATTTAATGCCCTATATGGAGCCAAAACCATCAAACCAGCGGCCAAAATACCCCCCACAGTTCCAAACCAACGTTTACCCAGTCGATACATGCCTAAAGCAGTTACTAGGTGAGTAATAAAATAAAGTAGTTTGACGCTAGTAGTTAGAGAAAAGTTTAGATTATATAGACCAGCTCCAACTAGATATGGCAGGGGAGCATAAAATGAAAATAGAGGCATGCCGTAACCAAAACCAAAGTTTTGGCTCCATCTGGGTGGAACTTGTCCAGCCTCAAGGATTCTGCTCATCTCTACTATTCTGGCCCCATGCACATAATCATGTGTTCTAAACATGCCGGGCTTGAGTAATGCCCAGCTTGCCATCAGAAGAATTAATCCCAACATTAAGCCAGCAAATAGACGCTTCATATTAGACTTCCTGCGAAATAAGTAAACGACTACTTCCGTTTTCTTTTAATAATTTTACTTACTTCTTCTTTCTCAAGTAGCTCTGGCTACTATCGGCATCAGAAGTAACCAAAATTAAATAAAATTTAAACATAATTAACTCGTTTATTATCTCACAGTAAGTCTATTCAATTGTAACCTAGATCGGGAGTTAATGGTAAGATAGTTGTAAGATGAGTCATATGAACTTTGCAGTCCGATTATGGGTCAAAGCTACCATCATAGCTCTAGCGTTAGCTATGGGGTTGCTTCTGATTACTGCCTTAATCTTGGCAGGCATTGGTTGGTATAAATTTTCCAAAGTTGCTAAAGCTGGAGAACTCTCCCCCTCTGCCCTCCTCTCCCAGATAAAAACTGGCTGGCAAACCATTCCCAAAAGTCATCAAGGCTCCACCACTTTCCTTATACTGGGCACCGATCAACTAGAAACTAGGGGAGATATACCTCCACTCACAGACACTATGTTGCTGGTAAATCTTAACTACAAAACAGGTAGAGTTAATCTACTACCTCTCCCTCGCGACCTCTGGAGTGATGCCTATCAAACCAGAATCAATGCTCTATACAGCTACGGACCAGAACACAATCCAGATCATCCAGAACAGTTTGTAGTAACTGCTTTACATGAACTAGCAGGTCTTAATATTGACTACCCTGTGGTAATTACCATGCTTCAGCTGGAGGCTATCATAGACGTTATAGATGGGATACAGGTTGATGTGCCAGTGGGATTTATTGACAACGAATTTCCAAGGGCAGATGTAGATGTCACAAAAGTTTTTGATCCAAAATTGCTATATGAAACAGTTGAGTTTTCTGCAGGACAACAAACCATGAACGGTGCCACTGCCTTAAAATATGTTCGCAGTCGCCATAGTGAATCCGATCAAGGCACAGATAACGACAGAAGTGCTCGTCAACAGCTTATCTTTTCGGCTATTATCACTAAACTGTCTAACGTCGATACTCTTTCCAATACCCAGGCAATATCAGGATTATTTAAGGTATATAAAAATAACTTTGAACAGTATCTACCACTTCCAGACCTGGTTGCTATGGGTAAAAAAATCTTACCAGTTCGAAAACAAATCGAGATTAAACATCACTCACTTTCTATTTATCCAGAGAGCAGTTCTGGAGTCATCTATCACCCGCCAGAATATCTTTTCCAAAACCAATGGGTGTACACTGTCAAAGATGCAGACGCATTCACGCTAGAAATAAATAAATTATTAACCAAGTAGTAATTGGAGTCATTAAATATGATCAAGCATTTCATTACAGAACTGCTCTCTCGTTCCAGCTCCTCACAACCAATATCTTGGAAAGTTGTGGTGGGCCTGCTGTGCCTATTGGTAATAATTTTGGCGATGACTGCTGGCTATTATCACGATCTATACCTGAGTGAAAATAAAAAATACTCAAGTTTAGAAGACAAGTACGTTAGAGTCAGAAACATGATGGGTAGAGAAGCCATGCAAGACTTAATAGATGAATCTTATCTAACTACATCTATTTTTGATGCCGATGAGGTAGAATAAACTTGTAGTGAAATTTAACTATGTCAAACTCAATTATTGAACACTCTCCCCTCAAACTACTTGTCACAGGTGGTGCTGGATTTATTGGTTCAAACTTCATCCATTACTGGCTTAAACGCTACCCTCAAGACAGTATTGTCAATCTAGATGCCTTAACTTATGCCGGCAATCCTGCCAATCTTAGAGAACTTGAAGGTCAACCTAACTACAAATTTATTCAGGGAGACATCTGCAACAAAGAGATAGTAGAAAAAACCATGAATGGCATAGGCACCGTGGTTCATTTTGCAGCCGAGTCTCATGTTGATAGATCTATCCTTAATCCAGACACTTTTCTCCAGACCAACATCATAGGCACCCATAACTTACTCATGGCTGCCCTTAAGAATAATGTGACTCGCTTCCATCACATCTCTACAGATGAGGTTTTTGGCTCTTTAGAACTGGGCAGTAAAACTAAATTTAATGAAGCTACCGCCTATGATCCCAGAAGCCCTTACTCTGCCAGCAAAGCTGGATCGGACCATCTTGTCCGTGCCTATGGAGAAACCTACGGTTTACCCTACAGCATTACCAACTGCTCCAACAACTACGGGGCCTATCAGTTTCCAGAGAAATTGTTTGGCCTGACTATCACCAACTTAATTGAAGGTAAAAAAGTTCCGGTATACGGAGATGGTCTGCAAGTTAGAGATTGGCTGTATGTAGAAGATCACTGCAGAGCTATAGAACTAGTGCTACTTAAAGGCCAAGTCATGTCTACCTACTTGGTAGGAGGTTTAACTCAAGACGTCTCTAATCTAGAAGTGATTAAACAAATTATTAAACTGATGGGGGCAGATGAAACAAGCATCGAGTTTGTTCAAGACAGACCAGGTCATGATGAAAGATACAGCGTTGACTGGAGCAAAATCAAACAAGAGTTAGGTTGGCAGCCTAGCGTTTCTCTGGAAGATGGATTGAAAAAGACTATTGAGTGGTATCAGGCTTATCCAGAATGGTGGCAACCTCTTAAACTAGCCAATCAAGCCTACTTCGATAAACAGTATCAAGGAGTTTAAATTGAGCAGGAAGTCTAATAATGCAAACATTTGAAGCTACACCTCAATCAGACCTTGGTAACGGCATTCATCCAACTGCTTTGCCCGGAGTATTCTTTATCTCTCAATTACCCCTGACAGACGAACGTGGTTTTTATAGTGAAATTGCTCGTATTCCAGAGCTAAATCCCCATCTTGAAAAACCATTTATTGTAGCTCAAACCAATCTTTCTGCATCAAAAACCAATGTCATCAGAGGATTCCACGCCGAAAACTGGAACAAGCTTATTACTCCTTTAACCGGTAAATGTTTAAGTGTCTTGGCAGACATCCGTCCAGAGTCACCCGCCTTTGGCCAAGTACTAGCTTTTAATTTTTCACCCCTGCAAATGGGCTCTATCTACGTACCTGCTGGAGTGGCCAACTCGTTTCTAGTGTTGGAAGGAGATGTAAATTACCATTATTTAACAGACGCACTTTATAAAGATCGAGACAAATCTGGCGATGTTTCTCTCAACTTGTTTGACCCAGATCTAGGAGTTGAGTGGCCCATACCCAGAGATCAGATGGTTATTTCAACCAGAGACACCCAAACCAAGAGCTTAAAAGAACTATTTCCCCCAAAACATGCCAACTAAATCTCCCATTCTAGGTACTGGTCTGTCTGGATTAGTAGGATCCAAGCTAACCAGTCTCTTTACAGATAGCTATTCTTTTGACAACCTAGATATCTCGGATCCAAACCGCCCAGTAGATATCACTAATGTGGCTCAAGTCGAAGAAGTTGTAGCCAACTCACCAGCCAAGTTCTTAATCCATATGGCCGCTTTTACCGATGTCACCAAAGCCTGGGAACAAACTGGGAATAAAAATGGCCTGTGCTACAAAGTAAATGTGCTAGGTACAGAAAATATTGCCAGGGCTTGTGAGAAGTTTAACAAACACCTTATCCATATCTCCACTGCTTATGTTTTTGATGGCAACAAACCAACTCCCTATACAGAAGAAGATCTCACAAGCCCCATAGAATGGTATGGTCAAACCAAAGCAGAGGCAGAAAAAATAGTCCAAAAATTAACTACACCCTGGACAATCTTAAGAATAGACCAACCATTTAGATCCGATGAGTTATCTAGACCAGATGTAGTAGGTCGTATTTTAGCCAAACTTAAAGACAACTCCTTGCCTCCCCAGTTTACAGATCACAGTTATGGACCTACCTACATCGATGACCTGGCCAAAATCATAGACTGGGTCATCCGCACAAATACTACAGGCCTGTTCAATGCCACCAGTAACGAATCCTGGACAGACTACGAGTTTGCTAGAACTATTGCCAAACTATCCAAACTAGATGAACAATTAGTCAAACCTGGCTCTCTGGCAGAGTATCTCAAAACCACCACCAGACCCTACCAAAAAAACACAGTCCTAAATTCAAGCAAACTATTAAATAAACTAGATTTTGAACTAAATTCGGTTGAAAGTGCCCTAACTACAAGAGTTACTTCCTAAGTTTTCTTTCCAACTTTCTATCTTCTTTGGATCACCAGAGAGTAATACTTCCGGCACCTGCTGCCCTTTGTAATCTGCGGGTCTAGTGTAGCTGGGTGGAGATATTTCTCCGGGTTGGTCATGCGACTCATTCTGTAAACTGCCCGCATTTCCCAACACACCAGGAAGTAATCTAGTCACTGCATCTGTAATCACCAATGCTGCCGGCTCCCCTCCAGTTAAGATGTAATCTCCTATCGAAACTTCCTCATCGACTAAATGATCCACAACTCGCTGATCTACGTCTTGGTAGTGTCCACAAATAATTACTAGGTGCTTTATTCCAGAGAACTCTCTGGCTTTTTCTTGTACAAATTTTTCTCCTTTGGCAGAAGTGAGCACAATTTTAGAATCAGGCTGTCCTTTTTTAACTCCCAAGCTTTCTAAAGCTAATTCTATAGGTTCAACCTTCATAACCATACCCGCTCCACCGCCAAAAGGTCTGTCATCTGTAGTTTTGTGTTTATCTTGGGCAAAGTCTCTAATATTTAGAACGTTAAATTTCACTAGTTCTTTTTCCTGGGCTCGTTTTATGATCGATGCCTTTAGCGGTGATTCAAAACATTCGGGAAAAAGTGTTAAGATAGATATGATCATATGCCAACCAAGAATGATACTGGTCTCAATCTTACCATGTTTACTCATTACAGTAGACAGTTCGTAAAGTATGGTTTGGTTGTAGTAGTGGCCTACATTCTAGGGCGTGGCTTACTTATCTCCTTTTCCGCCTACTGGAAAGCTACTCATCCACCACCTCCAGCTCCTCCCACAGTTGGTTTTGGAAAACTACCAATGATCAATCTTCCAGCATCTCCCGCAACTCCCACCTCTTATAAATTAGAAACAGCCAACGGCAATCTACCCAAAGTCACAGATAGACTTAAGGTTTTCTTCATGCCTAAAAAACCCGCTAGTTTGTTTAATACAGACAACGCTAAATCTGTAGCAAGCAAGCTAGGTTTTGTGTTTGAGCCAGAAGTGATAGACGCCAGATCATTTAGGTTTAGTAAAACAACCCCATTGGTGAGCACACTAGACCTAGATATTAGAGATAGAGTTTTTAACTTTCAAACAGATTATCTTAATCGCCCAGATCTAATACTACAGAACAAACTGCCCAGTAACTACGATGTAGCCAGCAGGGTTAAGTCATTTGCCAAGAATGCTGGTAATTTTGAACCAGATATTGCTACTGCTTCGGCTCAAGTCACCTACCTAGTCAGTTCTGGCAAAGAACTAAAGCCCGCAGTCTCTGTCTCCAACGCAGAGTTTATCCAAGTAGATATTAATCGCCGCCCTATTGACGGCAGGTATCTAGTATTCACTCAAAATGGATATGATGGAGTAGTTCATGCTATCGTATCTGGATTTTTCGGGGGCAACGATAGTATCGTCAAAGCCCACAACTACTACTATCCTATTGACTACTCTCAAGTTCACACCTACCCTTTACGTTCTATCCGAACTGCCTGGAAGATGCTGCAAGCAGGTGAAGGATATATAGTTAATCCCGGCCTCAATCCAGAAGCGGTCATTAGACTAGTTAGTCTAGGCTACTACGATGATATTAACGGCCAAGATTACTTCCAACCCATCTATGTCTTTGAAGGAGATGATGATTTCCTAGGCTTCGTGCCCGCCATCGATCCTCAATATATTCAGATTCGGTAGGAATATAGACAAACCCTATTCTGATATTTTCTTCTGATTTACTTCTGATTGTCATTCTCGCCTTCAACAATCCGCTAGCTGGCGGAGGCGGGTCGCACGAGGATGACATTACCCCCTGCTAGATCATCTCCCACTGACTAATGGGGGATCCACAATTAAATCTTTTCAAACAAAATTAAGGGAGCGTACGAATTAAACACATGTGACTAGACTTAGCAATTTGTATAAAGTTTAATTCGTCGAATGAGCTCTCTTGCTTAATATTGATCTTGTTTGGAGCGAATGACTCCAGTAATTATAGTTTAAAAGATTTAATGAGTGATTCTTCACTTGATGAATTTGCTGTATAATCTTGGATATGTCCAAATCCGTCGTGAGAACACGAATGGCTCCTAGTCCTACTGGCGAAATGCACGTAGGTAGTTTGTCTATTTTACTCAAGAACTACGCCTATGCCAAAAAACATCACGGCCAGTTCATCTTAAGAATAGAAGACACCGATCAAGCTAGAGAAGTTGAGGGTTCTGTAGAGCAAATTTTGGATGTATTGAAAATATTTGGCTTATTACCAGATGAGGGACCAACTAAAGGTGGCGAGTATGGTCCTTATACACAGTCCCAAAGATTGGATATTTATAGGAAACACGCCGGGGAACTAGTTGCTAACGATAAAGCCTACCACTGCTTCTGTTCTAGAGAGAGACTAGAAGAAGTTAGGGCCCAAAAGAGAGCAGATCACCTACCACCCAAGTACGACAGGCACTGCAGATCGCTTACTCCAGAAGAAGTTAAAACTAAACTAGAAGCTGGAAAAGAAAATGTCATTAGACTTAAAGTTCCAGATGACAAAAAAGTTAAGTTCAATGATCTGATTAGAGGTGAAATAGAGTTTGATTCAAACCAAGTAGATGATCAGGTTTTGCTTAAATCAGATGGCTTTCCCACCTATCACCTGGCAGTGGTCATAGACGATCATTTAATGAAAATAAGTCATGTTATGCGAGGAGAAGAATGGATTAGCTCCACTCCCAAACACGTTCTTCTTTACCAAGCCTTTGATTGGCCCCTGCCTGTTTACGCTCACATTCCCATCTACCTAAACCCAGACGGTAAGGGCAAGATGAGTAAAAGAAAAGGAACTGTTTCTGTCCAGTCTTTTCTAGATAAAGGCTACTTACCCCAAACCCTGCTCAATTTTTTCATGATCTTGGGCTGGGCAACAGAAGATGAGCGAGAAATTATGACTTTGGATGAATATATAGCAGAGTTTGATCCCAAAGATATCAGCCATAAATCTGTGGTTTTTGATCTTAAAAAACTGCAGTGGCTAAATGGTATGTACATTAGACAACTTGAAGATGGAGAGCTAACTAAACTCTTACAACCTTTCCTGCCAGAGGATTATCCTGCAGATCTGTTACCAAAAGTTTTGCCATTAATTAAAGAGAGATTAGTGTTGCTTTCGGATATCACTCATCTAACAACTTTCTTTTATCAACCCATCAGTCAAGATCAAGCAGGTTTAACGAAAAAAAGTTCTGCAGAAGAGGTGATCTCACAGCTTGAAAAAACTATCTTGGCTCTTGCACCACTAGAAAATGACTGGAGCACAACTAAGATTGAAATAGCTATCCGCAAGCTTCAAGAAGAAAATGACTGGCACAAACGCCAGTACTTCATGATGGTAAGAGTGGCCTCGACTGGTGATAGCCAAACCCCACCCCTATTTGAGACTATGGAGTTAATTGGATATTACGCAATAAATAAACGCCTTAAACAAGCTCAAGAAATCTTACAAACAACATAATGAAATAAACGATGCCTGCCCAAAGCTTCAACCACCAACAGCTCAAAGATGTCTTGATAGATGTAATTGCCAAACAACAACATCGCCTTAAAACGGATTTTCCTCAAACTTGGCAATACCTTAAACAACACAGGTCAGAGCTAACACAAAATAAATATGTTCAACCCAGTGCAGAGACAAGTGTTCTACAAAGTGTCGAACAATCTTTAAAACCCAAACAGGCTCAAGTCTCTATTGAAGTTACCAAAGAAGAGCATGATCAAATATTAGGTAAATTATCAGCTCTAACAAATGTTCCGGCTGGCAAGATAGATCTACCAGACCAACTATACTTCGAACAACAACTAGGAGACATGCTGGGGATGACCATCTCTGCACAACTAGACAGCTATTCATTGCCAGATACAATTGCTCACTCCCTGTCTCTTCCCCACTTCAAAACTCACCCCACAGACAAACTATCTCAACACTCACTACAAGAGGCTGGTCTTAGTCCAACCAGGCCTAGTTTTGGCTGGCTGACAGATAAATCTTCCCACCTTGAGACGTTTGGTATTGCTATACCTCTCCACAAACTTGACGAGTGGTCTAGTCGCAGACAAGAGTATCTAGAATGGTTTAAACACCGCAAAGTGTTGGTGATTAACCCTAGTCGCCAACTAGCGGCAGTAGGAGCTATTATTAACTCCGCACCAGCTCATGTCCAGAGATTTCAAGTAGGATTATCTCCAGAGTTAGTTAGAGCTACTCAAGCTTGGCATCCAGAAACTAAAGGTAAGTTGGCTTTGTTTTTGGTAGATGAAGCTGCTGGCAACGTACCTCTTGGGCCAGCTAGCTTGAAACTGGAGATAAAGGAAGATAAATGACCTACAACTCATTTTTTTCTGCCAGCATAATTGATCCAGAACTACACCGGGCAATCGTAGATCATCCAGACTCAATATTAATCCAAAAAATGCTCTGTCAAGCATTTTCACTAACTATTCTGTCCGAGATTGGACATCACCCAGATATGGAACAAAAGAAGTCTCTCATCAAGCTGGCCACAGAGACAGACAGTTGGACAGATCTGTATAACCAAACAAAAAAACTAAACAAAGAACTATCCCAAACCTTAATAGAAGCAGTCAAAAAACTTCAATTTATCGTTCTAAATCAAGCCGAGTGATTGTTATTTTAAGATAAGTCTTGTATTCTAATCACTAGACTTATTGTGCAATAAGAAATGAGATAATTATGATTCAGGTTAACCTATTTGTAGGGTCTAGATATCCAGTAGACCGCAAACTCATCCGGCAAAAAGTTAAACAAGTTCTACAAAAAAATAATGTAGATAATGCTCAAGTTGATATATCTATTGTGGGAGCTAGGAAAATTGAAGAACTCAATAAAAAAAGCCTCAATCATGAGGGGAAAACTGACGTGCTTTCCTTTCCTCAACACGAGAAAAAAGAGCTGGATGATTTTCCCTTACCACAAGGAGTTCCACCACATTTGGGAGATATTGTGGTCAGCTTTCCAGAAGCTGTTGCCACTGCCAAGAGATTTGGCAAGTTGGTTGATGGTCAGATCTGCTTCTATGTCGAACACGGCTTGATGCATCTACTGGGATTTCATCATGAATAATATACTTACTGTCAAATAAGAAACGAGTTTAAATATGTCCTGGATTCGCCAATACCGCCCTCGCCAAATTAAACAACTTCACCTAACGTCTGTTCGAGAACAGCTTCAAAGCCTACTTAAAAAAGGTAAACTACCACAAGTCATGCTGTTTGCTGGACCCAAAGGCACAGGCAAAACATCTACTGCCAGAATTATTGGTGCTCTACTCAACGACAAAAAAAATAAGGACGTAGTTACAAAAAGTTATCTAAAACCTAGCTCTGGCAAACTGGATCCGCTTAAAGAACCCAGCTCCAACGAAGAAAATACAAAAATAACCGATGGACAGTCATACATAGTCCAAGAACTGGATGCTGCCAGCAACAGGGGTATAGATGAAGTCCGAAATTTAAAAGAAAGAGCTGCTCTTAGTCCTCAAGATGGCTTAATAAGTGTTTTCATTTTAGATGAAGCTCACATGTTAACTGCTCCAGCTTTCAATGCTCTACTCAAACTTCTGGAAGAGCCACCGCCTCATGCTGTTTTCATCCTGGCCACCACAGAAGCTCATAAAATACCCGCCACCATCACCTCCAGATGCCAAGTTATCCAGTTTCATAAGGCTTCTCAATCAGAGATGCTGGATGCACTCAAAACTGTCGTTAAAGCAGAAGATCTCAAAGTAGCAGACAAGGCTCTTGAGGAAATCTGTCTGTTAGCTGATGGTAGCTTTAGAGATGCCGTCAAACTACTCGAACTGGTGGCAGATGAAACTGGCCAAGTTACAAGTAAAAAAATTGCCCAATTTCTTGGAGGATCACTTCAAGAACAAGCCTGGCAACTGGTGGAGTCAATAATAGATAAAGATGCCAAAGAAGTGGTCATTATTCTAGAAGCTTTAAGAAAAGCTGGCATATCCCAGTCGGTATTTTTAACTCAGGTTTTAACAGAACTTCATCAAGACTTATTATCTGCCCTAGAAGTCACTAGCTCAAAAGCTCGCCTGTCCGCCAGTATCTCTAAGTTTTTGCTTCAAGAACTTAGCTCTATTTCAATCTCACAAACCTCTCCTATTCCTCTCCTCTCTCTGGAACTTAAAGCGCTAGACATAGTCTTTAGAGCCATACAAAAGAATGGCAGTTCTGGATCTGGCTCAAATTCGGGCTCTAGTTCTGTGAAAACAAAAAGTCCAAACACAACTCCTGTTGATAGCTCAAATCATGTCTTAACAACTCCAGTAAAAACAATTGACAACGACCCCAAGCCAGTTGCAGAAACTTTAACTAAAAGCCGACCCGTAACAGGAGATTGCCAACAATTATTTGAGAACTGGGATAAGTTTTTAAATTTGGTTACCAAACACAACAGCACAATAGCTGCCTTGTTACGCTCTGCCAAACCAATTGAAGCCAGTGACAATCAAGTTTTAATTCATGTTTACTATCGCTTTCATCTAGAACAGATTAACAATCCTAAAACCCACAAACTATTATCTGTTGCTATGAAAGAAATTGCGGGTGGACCCGTCCATATTGAATGCCAACTAGAAACTCTTCCCACCCAAGCAGATCTAATAGAACCAGAAGTAGTCGGCTCACTGACTCAAATCGCCACTCAAGCCCTAATGTAGTACAATAGTTAAATAAGTTAGAAAGGTAAACAATTATGGCAAATCCACTCAAAGCACTAGGTGATTTAAACTCACTACGTAAACAAGCTCAACAGATGCAAAAAGATCTGTCTGCAGAAGAAATTAGACTAGAAGAGGGCGATGTAGTAGTCGTCATCTCTGGTGATCAAAAAATTAAGCAGTTCTCTGTTCAAGGCGTCACCAGTCAAGAAGCTATCGATGTGCTCAATAAAGCCATCAAAAAATCTCAAGAGGTAGCTGCCAAAAAACTTCAATCCATGACCGGTGGTCTGGGCGGTATGTTGGGTGGCAAGAGTTGAAGACCAATATTCTCCTGGCTTCTCACAATCTAGGCAAGATTAAGGAACTTCATCAACTACTATCTAGCTCCAAGCTAAACTCTAAATTTGAAATAATTTCTCTTAGCAATCTGGAAAAGAAAATACCAGATGTTGAAGAAACGGGTAAAACATTTTCTAGTAACGCACTCCTTAAAGCTAAATCTGCAGGTAAATTATCTGGATATGTTACTTTGGCAGACGATTCTGGTCTGGAAGTTGAATCGTTAGATAATTTTCCAGGAGTAAGAAGTGCCAGATGGTCACCTGGAAGCGATGAAGATCGCAACACCGCCTTACTTGAAAAACTAAGAGGCAATAAAAATAGGAATTCAAAATTTGTGTCTGTTATCTGCCTGTATGTTTCAAACATAGATCGTTCTTGGGAGTTTAGAGGTGAGATCAAAGGCCAGATTGCAGATAAACCTCAAGGCGAAGACGGTTTTGGCTATGATCCTATCTTTATTCCCCAAGGTTTCAGTCAAACATTTGCTCAACTTGGTGATAAAATCAAGAACCAGATATCTCATAGGTCCCTAGCCTTAAATAAATTAATAAAGTTTTTATCAGATGAAACAAACCAACAACTCCTATCTACCTCCCAGTAAGATCTTGGATAAGTATGCCCAAGTTCTGGTCAAGTATGCTCTAGGAGCAACAGAGGGTATCCAAGCTGGAGAAGTTGTTCAATGTGCCATTCCAGACATAGCCAAACCTCTCTACCTACCCCTGCAAAGAGAGATTTTAAAAGCTGGAGGCCATCCATTAATGAGGTTGCTACCAACTGGCACAGATAAAGAGTTTTTTGAACTAGCCAACGACGACCAACTCACTTTCATGCCCAAGCAATATTTTAAAGCCAAGGCAAAATTAATCGATCACTCCATTGCAATTATTGCCGACCCATTCCCTCAAGAACTAGAATCCATAGATCCTAGAAAAATTATCAAGTCTAGGGATGCCAAAAAACTGTACAGAGAGTTGCTGACAGATAAAGAAACTCAAGGCAAATTCACTTGGACAGTTGGCCTTTGGGGAGTTGAAGCAAAAGCCAAAATTGCAGGATTAACCCTCAAAGAATACTGGCAAGAAATTATCAACGCTTGTTTTCTAGATCACTCAGATCCTATAGAAAAATGGAGACAAGTAAACACCTTGCAAAACTCTATACGTCAAAAGTTAAATCGATTACCCATAAAAAGCCTCCATGTGTCGGGGAAAGGTATAGATCTAAAAGTAGGTCTGGGCAGTGATCGTATCTGGAAAGGTGGAGCAAATCGCAATATTCCTAGTTTCGAACTATTTACTTCTCCCAATTGGAGAGAAACTGAAGGATTTGTAGAATTTGATCAACCAGTTTACAGATATGGCAACTTAATTGAGGGCATACGACTGGAGTTTAAATCGGGAATAGTAACCAGTGCTACTGCCAAAAAAGGTCAAAAGGTTTTAAATTCAATGCTCCAGAGCAAAAACGCCAACAAACTAGGTGAGTTTTCTCTGACAGATAACCGTTTATCAAATATAAATCATTTTATGGCAGAAACACTCTATGACGAAAATATGGGTGGACCAGAGGGAAATATGCATGTAGCCATAGGTATGGCCTACAAAGATTGTTATAAAGGAGACGCCACTCTACTTAAGAAAAAGGACTGGCAAAGACTGGGATTTAATGACTCCCCAGAGCATACAGATATCATTAACACTGTATCCAAAACAGTAGTTGCAACCCTTAATTCAGGTCAAGAAATACTACTATATAAAGATGGACGGTTCCAAATTTAGATCTTTGACGCTTATATCAACATAATTTTGTCATCTCGTCTTTACAAAGATGATGTTGTTGGTTATAATCCATATGTCTTATAGTTTATTTATTAAGACAGAAATGGCTCCAAGTGGCTTTGGCTACTTCGAAACCTGGGTTTAGGCAACCTACCTTTCATAAGGCTGGGTATGCTAATTTTCTCAACCTCACATCTTCGCGTGTTTTAAATCACGCCCTCAACACTCCTCTTTCAACTCTTAATTTGGCTGTAGATTTGCTTGATGAATCTTTAGAAAAAAATAGAAACAAACGATATTTACACCAGCTAAAATTAGCTTTGAAACAATTGAGGGGATTACTTGACTACGTCAAGGGTAAAGAAATAATTAAGATTCAACAATTTGACATACTTCACGCCACCCAAGAGGTGGCTATTTTGTATAGGCAACAAGGCGTATACATCACCATCACCCCTGCTCATTCGAAAAATAAATATAGGATTACAGGGCCCAAGATACTTTATCAAGAAGCTATCAGCTGTCTCATTTCCAACGCCATCCAAGCCTATCCTGTCTGTGCAACTGGCATTCCTATAATCTTGGCTTGTAGACAAAATAAGTGGTCTGTACGAGTTGATGTGATAGATCTAGGTAAAGGCATGACCAAGTGGCAACAGTTTTATGCTCTTGCCCATGGATTAAAGTTAAATAATCAAGAAAAAGGCTTGGGCCTACCATTTGCCAAAAACATAATTGAGGATAACTTTAGGGGTCGTTTTTGGTTGAGAAGCACTATTGATAGTGGTACTCGTGTTTCTATTGTTATCCCCAAAGAAATTAAGCGTTCTACAAAGCAAACCTGATTATTCATCATTCACAGTAAAGCTATTAAAACGAAATCCGTTTAGTTTTTAACACGTATCCAAAGCCACGGACTGTTTCTAACATCTTGGCATTAGATCCCAACCGAATCCTAATCCTTCTCACATACACATCCAATGTGGAGTATAGAGGCAACTCTCCCAAACTGCCCCAAACATGATTGATAAGTTGGTCCCGTGACATAACTTGATTGGGATGAGACATAAAACACTGCAGGAGGTCTACTTCTCGCCTCCTAAGTTGAGTGTAACTTGAACCTATTGTCAACACCCCTGAGTTAAGATCCAGTTCTAACCCATTTATTCTAATTTTTTGTTCTGGTTTTTTATATTTTAACTTAGATAGTTTGGCCACTTTCAATCGCAATTCATCCATTTGAAGAGGTTTGGGTAAGTAATCTATTGCCCCTGCTCTGATACCTTTCAATCTCTCCAGTTGTTCTGATTTTTTTGAGATAACCAAGATGTTTATTTCTGGAGCAAATTGAGCTATGTACTCGACTAACTCTATGCCATCACCGTCATCTAGAATCCTGTCAATAACTGCCACATGAAAGTTAATTTTTTCTAGTAAAGTATAGGAGCTTTCTAAAGATGAAGCTGTTTGAATTGAAATGTTTTGAGAGGACAGAGATTGAATAATTCCTCGTGAGAGGTTAAGGTCATTTTCGACTAAGAGCAGATTCTTCATTACAAGACCGGCAGTATAGATGCTTTTGTGAATCGGTCAATTGTAGCTTCTTTTGATATAATTTGATATACTATAGATTCACCAGTGAATAATATGAGTTAGAAAGGTACGTATGACTGAAGACGATAACGGCCAGCACGATATTACGTCCTTACAAACACTTGGTTTAGAACTATCCCCTGCAGAAAGAGCTAGACTTGTAGAAACTGTAAATTTACTTGAAAAAGACCAACCGGCTGCCGAGATTGCTTTAGCAGAACGAAATTCTTTAAGACTAATACTCAATCCAGATATTATACCTGAAATAAATAGAGTGGTTGCTATTGCCACTAAGGTAATTATCATACAAGAAGTAGCCAGCTCATTAAATGAACAAATCTCAGATGAAGAAAAAGCTGGCTTAGCTAAAAATTACTCTGGTTCATATCTGGACTTAATTGACCATGTAGTCAATTATTTAGCAACAAGAGAGCTCTCTGCTTAATCAAACAATACTCAACTAATTACCTCATCATGCTGGTGATAATTAATCAGACTTGATCTATAATACCTACTTACTATCCCGGATAGTGAAGTGGCATCACAACAGGTTCTGATCCTGTTATCCTAGGTTCGAATCCTAGTCCGGGATCAGTAAATTAAGATCCCGCGAAAGCGGGGTTTTTATTTACTGATATTTGGCTTGAGGATGATGAAAGCGACGAACATAAGTGAGGAGCAATTTGCGACGGCGAGTGCAAAGCACCCGCCTAGTGCATGTGAGCGAGCAAAGTGAGTGAATCGCAATCCTAGTCCGGGATCAAAATGATATAATTCGATTACTTAAATCCACTTATTAGAAAGTTACTATGCCATTTAAAGATATTTATAGCAGAATAAACAGAGAAATAGCAATTGAAGAAGTTGAAAAAGCTCGTCAAGAGAAACTTTTACTTGAAGAAAGTACAAATGCACAAGAAGAGCGAAGAAGGAATCTTGAAAAACTGTCAGAAGAAGTAGCTAAGACATTAGATCAAGCTAAGGAATTTTATCCAGAGCTTTCTGATTACAGAATTTTTTTAAGACACAGTTATTCTGAAGAAGGGGTTATGGTGATTTGGGAAGTTGATACTCAAGTTGAATGGAGGGAAAGGTGAAGTGGCGAGTATGGAATGAAAACTGACTTTGGAGGATTTGAAGAAATGATATCTCATAATTCTTTCGCATTTGTTCTAGAACTTGATAACCTAGGAAACTTACACTACTTTGATGGAAAAACGTATGAAGAGACAGTTGGAAATTCAATACATACTAAGATTAGAAAAACCACGGAATGCATATTATTAGGTAATTTCAATATTCTTCCGCAAATTATAGAGTTATTTCAAGAGATACTTGCACGCAGGATAGTTAGAAAAAACTTTCCTAGACTTAGGTGGGGACGCATTGGACGAAGGGTTGAAGATCTTTCTAGTGGTCCAGAGGTAGCAAGGCAACTCCCCCCCGTGATTTTAAAAAATGTGGCTTTAGAACAATCTATTCAAGACAATTTTATTATATTTTTCCCCAATTATAGAAAAGTGGTGGGCGTTGCCGAGTATTTCAACGAGCAGTAGTTATTCAACTAATTATTTATATAAAAGTAGTACCCAAAATAGTCCACTAGTGTGATCATGCACCACGTAGGGTGCATGATCCTGTATTCAATGTAGTACTGGATCAGATACTAAAAAATCTCTATTGATTTTTATAACTTACTATAAATACATCTCTTCACACACAAATCGTCTCTACTCACGACCATCTTTTGGTGGTAGTATTACTTTTGTTCAACCATTAATTATCAATTATTATTTAGATCAACTATGCATAAATCCAAAAACCTTTTTGTTATTTTATCCTTTTTAACCTTTTTGATTGTTGTCTCACCTCCTCCTGCTCAAGCCTACCTAGACCCTGGCACTGGCAGTTATTTTATGCAAGTACTTATAGCTGGAGGATTAAGCATTGGCTTAATATACAAAACACTTTGGAGTCACATCAAAAATTTTATTAATTCAATAAAGAACAAATCTACAGACCAAGATGATAAAAAAGACACAGAATAGTCAAGAGGATAGCTCTTTTAGAGATCCTGATGGTTTTATTTTTTACAAGAATAATAAATTGTATCGTCAAGTTAATTCTTCATACAAACAAACTTATGACGATTTCATGAGGTCCGGCCTATACGAGAAGCTGGTTTCACAAAAATTTCTTGTATCTCACAAGGAAGTTAGAAGCTCCAAAAAAAATAGCAAAATACACAAAATTATTGCTCCTCAAATAATTCCATTCATTTCCTACCCTTACGAATGGAGTTTTGGCATGCTTAAGCAGGCGGCTCTTCTAACTTTAAAGATTCAAAAATTGTTACTTCAACACAATATGACTCTTAAAGACGCTAGTGCCTATAACGTGCAGTTCATTGGCTCTAAACCCATATTTATCGACACTTTATCTGTTGATAGCTATGTCACAGGCTCACCCTGGATAGCCTACAGACAGTTTTGCCAACACTTTTTAGCCCCTCTATCTCTAATGAAGTATAAAAGCTTACATCTTAACCAACTTCTTAAGAATCATATTGATGGCATTCCTTTATCACTCGCCAGCAGTCTCCTTCCACCTGAAACAAGACTCAATCTGGGCCTGCTAACTCATATTCACTTACACGCCAAGTCTCAGAGCTATTTTTCCAGTAAAAACACTTCTCAAAAATCTTACAAGATGGATAAGAAGCTACAGATACAGTTAATTGATAATCTGTCTCAAATTATCAAAGGCTTGAACTTAAAAAAAGAAAAGACTGTTTGGTCCGACTACTACACAGAAACCAACTACTCAAAATCTGCCTTTTTATCAAAAAAAACTATTTTGAAGAAATTCGTTAAACAAGTAAAGCCAAAAGTTGTGCTTGATCTAGGAGCAAACACGGGTGAGTTCTCGGAGATCTCTGCCCTAACTGGAGCATATACTATCTCGGCAGACTTTGATCCAATGGCTGTAGAGCGTCTTTTTGTTTCAAATAAAAAATACCAAGATAGTATCCTGCCATTAGTTATAGATCTAGTTAATCCATCCCCTGCCATTGGATGGGATAATCTGGAGAGAAAGTCATTTTTGGACAGAGCACAAGCCGACATGACTTTTGCCCTTGCCCTTATCCATCATCTAACTATCTTTGAAAACATTCCTCTTCACAAAACAGCTAAGTTTTTTGCCCAGATGGGAAAATATCTAGTGATTGAGTTTATTCCCAAAGAAGATTCCCAAGCTCAAAGACTTCTTAGAAATCGTGAAGATATATTTGTAGACTATGAAGAAGAAATGTTTGAGAAAATATATTCTAAATATTTTACAATTCAAAAAAAAGTTCGCGTCAAGAACTGTCAAAGGGTCATGTATTTAATGAAAAGAAAACGTGCCTAAAATATTTTCTAAACTCGTTATCTACCCAATTTTGTTTGCTATTTATCCCATCTTTTTTCTCTTTTCAAATAATCAGAATGAGTTGCGACTTGATGTTATCTGGATACCTATCCTCATCTCTTTAATCTTAGTAGTAGTTATCTGGCTGTTAAGCTGGGTGGTTTTTAGAAATTTGAGAAAGGCCGCACTCTTTACTACCTTGATAACCGTCTTGTTTTTATCATATGGTCACTTGATCAAGCTTATTTCCAAGTTTGAGCCATATATAAGCACAATGGCTTACATAAAGAATGATAAAGTTTTATTTTCTCTAATATTCTCTACAGTTGCTTTGGCGGCTCTTTGCCTTCTTAATTCAAAGCGAAAATTGACATCACTCCATCTATATCTCAATGTATTCACTGTTGTCTTTTCATTGCTCCAAGTTGTTAAGATTGTGCAAACAGAAAACAATATCCAAAAAGACCTAAAGAGACTAGATATAAAACAAAGTATGAATGAAAGTGTTGCAACAGATACACCGGATATTTACTACATAGTTTTGGATATGTATGGCAGAAAGGATGTGCTCCAAAACACATTTGATTATGATAACTCGGAGTTTGAAAGAGAGCTTAGCTCTTTGGGATTTAATGTTTTGGAAAATGCCAACAGTAACTATGCTCACACATACCTATCTCTCACATCTAGTCTTAATATGGAACACGTCAACACTCTAGAGGAAACTCTGGGCAAGAGTGGCTGGAGCGATGGAGTGATTTATGAATGGATGCACAATAGTAAAGCTATGGCTTTTGCCAGAGACAACGGATATAAATTGATAAATTTTCAATCTGGTTTTGGTCCCACAGATGATTTAAAAATAGCAGATATCAACTACAGAATAGGCAACATTCTGCCTCTACTGCAATTATTCAATAAGGACATCACTCTTACTGCATTCGACCTTCAATACCTAAGATCTACAATGCTGTCACCAGTCCTTGAAAAGCATTTTTTAAGATCTATTAGATCGCAGTTTCTCTATACCTTCAAGATGATGTCCGAAGATATACCTCGCGACAGAGAAAAAACCTTTACTCTTGCCCATATGGTTCTGCCTCATCCCCCATATATGTTTGATGAGTTTGGAAATGAAATACCTAAGGCGGAGCTGGAGGCAGCTGGAGAGCCATTTTTGGATAAGAAAAACTATATTAGACAGTTGAGGTTTACCTCAGACAAAACTCTTGAAACTGTCAAAAATATTCTTAAACGTTCTAAAACTCCCCCTATCATCATTATTCAATCTGATCATGGTCCATGCACAATTCTAGGACACCCTCATGGATGGCCTAGACCTGCACCAGAAGAAGGTATCGCGGAAAGAATGGCCATTATCAACGCCATTTATCTTCCAGATTCACCAGATATACTCTATGAAGGTATTACCCCTGTCAACACTTTTAAAGTTATTTATAACCACTACTTTGATGCAGATTTCAAACTTGATGAAGATACTATTTACTACACAGATTTTGTTAACATGCTTGAATTTTTTGATGTGACGGATCAAGTGAAGTAACACACCTCATTTTTTGTTATACTTGCATGGTATATAAACACTCTATGCTAGAAAGATTTAAAAGTGCCAGATTAAAAGACGAAGAAACACCCAAAGAACCAGATTTGAGTGGTAAAATGAGCTATAGAAGACCAGCCAATTATCTTAGTCGGTTAAGTAGTAAGTTGCGAGAAATCCGTAGAGAAGAAAGTGTTTATAACATTCTAATAAGAGTCTTCGGTTATGATCCAAGAAACACCGGTGTTCAATCAGAAATAAGAAGAATAAAACAAGAGAAAGAGTCGGCAGAAAAGTATAGAGATATGTATGGAAAATAATAGACTAATTATATTTGCTACTCCCTACCTAACATACTTTCAAATTCATCCATAAACCCTTCAATTAACTCCGGGTATTTAACATTAGTGTAATATGGTTTTTCTCCATCAAATCTATCATAGCTAACGTCATCCAAGCGAGCATGAGTTCTATATCCAATACTTATGTTTACTAACTGATTGTTTGTTTGATCAAATGTTATGTAGTTTCTGTGCCAACTTGCTGCAGGATTGAAGTGAGTATCATAAATCAAGTATTTTCTATCTCCAAAATATACTACTCTAACTTTTGCTTGCTGTTTTCCTCCTACTTCTGTAAATACATCTGCAACTTGTTTTCCATCAAGTAAATCATTAAATACTTTTACATCTTCATCTAGTATTCTTTCCCACTCTATACTTTCATAAAGATCTACAAATTTAGCTCCTTCAAAATATTTATAACTTCTGATATTTATCGATAACCAAGCGTTATTCAACATATCAAACTCAAAATTATTATTTGCATATTCTACTTCATCTTTTTTCTGATCGTAAATAACATTTCCCGAAAACAATTCTACAAGATATTTTTCTATTTTTTCTTCTTGTTGATCAAATATTTCGCCTGAATTAATAACTATTTCTTCTGGAGTATTTGTTGGGGTTGCTGTGACTTTGACAGTTGGAGTTGGAGTAGTTGTGACCGGTACAGCGGTTGGTTTTGCAGTTGGCTTAACCTCTGCTATAACTTCATTATTTTCCAAAGCTCCATATTTAATTAACATAGAGTTTTTTTGCATTAAATAGGCATTGAAACAAAACACTCCAATTACTAGATTGGTTAAAAAGACCATTGTCCAGGGCTTAACATACTTTATTTTCTTCTTTGGCGAGGTACAGCCAGATTCTAATGCCATCTGCTCTTCCAAAGATAATTCTTCTTTAGTACGCTTTATTTTCATTTTGACATTATAACTGCATTTCACCTGTATAACAATCAATATCTTTCTCTAACATTCTCTATTCCCTCTTCCTCCCCAATACTTCTGGATCTATGCCATACCTAGACAACCAATAAACTACTTTTTGAGCAGCTAACTTGTGTGGCAAGATTACTAGATCAGCACCCCTCTCATAGAGAGTATCTGCCTGAGAGTCGTCATGACTAAATACTACAACGCTAGTTTTGCTTGACCTATTTTTAAGATGGGAAACCAACAATAAATTATTTTCTAAACTGGGAATTGTAGATACAACTAGCTTCACTTTCTCCAGCGGAAGTTCGCTTAAAAAGTCTGCGTCACTAGCATCACCAAAATGAAAATGAACATTGTCTTCTTCCAGTTTTTCTGTCACCTCTGGGTTGTAATCTACCACAGAAACTTTGAGCTTTTGTCGCTCTAAGCCATTGATAAACTGCTTGCCCACCCGGTTATATCCAAAGACAAGCACGTCGGGAGTATGTCGTTTTTCTTTTTTAATTCTTGATGATCTTGTTTTGAGCCGATCAACCCAAGGCTTAAGCAAAAGATACAGGCTATCTAACCTAGAAATAGCTATGGTTGATATAGTAATGGTAATTAGGGCAACAAAACCCAAAATACTATACTCATTCTGAGAGACCACTCCCAGTTCTAAACCCAACGCCATCATAATTAACGAAAACTCACTTATCTGTCCCATGCTCACTCCAGTTTTAAAGCTCACCTGTGGCTGAAACTTAAGTAACTTCATTAACAACATGACAATTAATGGTTTCCACAGAAGAACTAGTAAACTCAAAGATATGACTGGTATTAACAAAGAGCCAAAGCTCCCCAAACTTATGCCGGCACCCAACTCCACAAAAAACAAAAGTAAAAAGAAATCACGAAGAGGTCTCAGTCTAGCAGCCACTTCTTCGGCGTAAACTGTGCTGGCCAAAATTACTCCAGCCACCAATGCCCCGATCTCCATAGAAAAACCCATCATCTCAAAGATTAATGCCCAGCCCACCCCCCAAGCCAATGAGAATACAAACAGCATTTCTTGATCGTTAGCAACTTTTTTTAGTACTGGGTTTATCAGCCATTTTGTAATTACGACTAACACCAAACCTATTGCACTAGCCTTCAATAATAAACCAAGAACTAAACTGGAAACTGCCATCTCTCCAGCTCCTGCCCAAGCAGCCAAACCAATCAATACAAAACTAACAATCACATCTTGTATCAAGAGTAAGCCTACAGACATCTTGCCATGAAGTTGATGCACTTCATTTTTATCGGAAAGAAGTTTTAAGATCACGATCGTACTACTAAAAGAAACAGCTAAACCCACAAATAGTGCTGTCCAGAAGGAGAAGTTGAGAACCAACAATAACAAAGAGCTGACTCCTGCTGTAATGAACACTTGGAGTAAACCTAGAATCAAGACCTGTTTGCCCAAGTTTTTAATGGCTCTGGGAGATAGATGCAAACCGATTGAAAATAAAAGTGTGGTGATGCCTAAGCTAGAAAATAGCTCCAAAGTTTGGTTGGCATGAAGAGTATCTAAAAAATATGGACCTGCCAATAACCCTGTTAATAAATATCCAATTATCAAAGGAAGTTTGAGTCGTTTTAGTACCAAACCTACTATGGCTACTATGGTGAGAATTATACCTAGTTCTGGTAACATTTTAAACTTAAAGCAAGAGTAATAAGGCAGCTCCCACACCCAAAGTAGCTAGTCCCACCTTAAGCCAATTTATCCAGTCTTCTGGACCTGTGCTGGGTAGTTCTACTGGCAACTCTGGTTGAGTTTGAACTACAACTTGGGATGGTTGACAATTTGAGTCAGTTAGATTTGACTGCAACCTGCACCTATTCTTACCATCGCTAGTTGTGAAACAAATATGAGTTGAGTTAGAACAGTCGGCGTTACTTACACACTCATCATCGCAGTTTAGTGCCGTAACTTGATTGGGAGTTGAAGTTGGATTGGGAGTAGTTGTCACAGTTGAAGTAGGGCCTATAGGAGTGGGAGTAGTTGTCACAGGAACAATTGTTCCAGTTGGGGTAATCGTGGGAGGAGTTACTGTCACGGTAGGTGTAATAGTAGGTGTTACAACCGGCACAGGAGTCTCTGTTGGAACTGGCTCGGTTGGGATGGGAGTATCTGTGGGCTCTACCGTGCATTTTGGTGCAAAACTATGTAACCACTGTCCACACCACTCATATTCTGAATCTGGTCCCTCATGCCACCAAAAGTCAATCTGAACCTCGCCTCCACAGGGCACATCTAAAGTACCGTTAACTTCTGCTGTGGGCTTTATTACTCCTTCTTCGTTATTGATCGGCCTGCTTGAAGTAAGAAATCTACTTACACCACCAAACGCAGACTGATCATCACAGTGAACCGTGCCATCATCGTTTTCTTGTCCACTACATACAAATAGATTGGAGTGAGCAAAAGGTTCTGCTCCATCTTTTGGTTTAATTGAATACCAATATCTACCATCTTCATTAAAACCCTCACTTACCTCTATTTGGCAATCCCTACCCCTATTTTCATCATAATGGGCACTCTGTCTGATATCTGCACTCTGACTAGATAATAAGAGACCAACTACACCGCCCGTAATTAATATGCCCAGAAGCAAAACTCCCCACCATAAACCTTGAGGTAACTTCTTACCCACTTTTGGCTTTAACTCAATCATTTTTTGCCCATCTCCCACTTCTTTACTTGGATCTGGAAATTTTTGTTGATCTAGATTTGACATGTATGTCCATCTAATCACAGATGAAACCCTTGGGTCAACCCCTGGTATGACTTGCCTTGAAGAACAAAAATAGTCATGCTTTGTGAAAGTACTATCTTAGTCTCCAAACTTGAAGACATGGGCCCGAATATGGCCTGCAGTACTCTTGAATTAAACTGTCTTTATCTAGTTTGAGATAGTTGCGATGAGAGTTAACTACCAACCACACTTGGTCATAGCTAGTAGCCTGCTGCCAAAACTCGTCGGATATCTCTCTTACTGGCTGTCCTACGCCATCTACCTTGATGTTATTTACATCTTGGTTGTGCAGGTACATCAATATTCCGTCTGGCAGGGTACCAAAATATCCCTCGGTGGCCACTGCTACTTTCTGAGTCTTTGCAGTTTGTAATATCAGATCTGTAGTCTCTTTTATACCATGTCCCGAAGACCATTCTGTTAAGTATTGAACTCTATCTGATTCTGTAAAAATCAAAGAGTCTGGGCTAAACCAAGAATAATATAACTGCTGAGTGACTGGGCCCAATATATTGCTCAAAACCAAAACCGCTACTAGACTCCATAACGCTCTCTGACACAACTCTTTGTGCCTTAACACCCTTTTAATAAAGTCTGTCAAACCTATAGCTGCAGAGATCGTCAACGGCACAGCTAGTGGAAATAAATACCTGGTATACACAACTTTACCCATGATCATAATAGGCAAAGCAAAAACCAAGGCCATGACTAATAACCAGAAATGTGTTTTATTTCTAGAAGTTTTAAGGCCGGCGATGGGGAGTAGAACAATCATGGGAGTTAAATATAGCCAAATAGCAAACCCATACTTAGGCCACTGCTTCATGGCTTGCCACCAGCTACCAGTTAATAATTCATCCATACCGTACAAAAAGTCTCCTCCTCTGCCAAATAATTGCGAAAATGCTGGATGAAGCTTGAGGGATAAGAAAATAACCAAGCCACCAAAAATTGGTAAGGCTAAGTTAATGAAGTAGGGTTTAAGCTGGCTAATATTTAGCTTCAATTTTGAATTCACCAAAAATGGGGCAAAAAATAAAACTGGGACAAATAATATGGCTGGGAGTTTAGTCCATAATGCTGCACCCAAACTAACTGCCAAGATAATCTGCCAGTTAATTTTATTTTTTGCCTTCCCACTCACCTTAACACTTGCCCAAAGAGTTAAAGTCAGCCACATGGTCATCATGGCATCCATTAAAGCCATTCTGTGATGGAAAAACCAAAATGGTAATAGAGTGGTTAGCAGACCTACCACAACACTAGCTATTCTTTCTTTAGTCAGGCTGTATGTAAGTTTCATCATCAACCATACTTGAGCTAATCCCACCAAAACAGATACCAATCTGCCAGCCAATAACGGATCCTTGATAATTCTAATAAATGGCACCATTGTCCATACAAACAAGGGTGTTTTACCATCATTGAGAGGGAAAAACAAATATCTTTGCCAGTCATCCAGTATTAACTGTGACCAACGAATGTAGATAGCTTCATCGGCAAAGACAGGTAGAGAGGTAAGATTAAATAGGTGAGTCACAAGATACAAAACAACAATTCCTATCCAGACATACTTGAATTTATTTTTTAACATACTCATCATCCTATCGCACAACTCTAATTAATCCTTCTCCAGTTGGAGGATTTTCTCTTGCTTGTGATTAACCATAACAAAAAGCCAATAGGTATAGCAGACCAAGTAATCATTTTTTGCTGGAGCAATATTTCTGGAGAAAATCCTCCATATTTTAACCAGGGTAGATATCTAAACATAGAAGTCACAGAAAATATTAGTACAGTTATTACCCACCATCGTTTAAAACTAGTAACTGCTCCAAACACCGGAACTTTTTCCAGACACTGTTCTAACTTCAATCTCAATCCAGATAAATCACCCAGGTTAATTAATGGCAACCAAACCAATACCCAAACCAAGTACCAAGGATGAAACTGCTGAGCTCTAGGTAGTAGCAAAGGTACAAACATGAGAATAGAAGCAGATAAAGGTATGGATTTTAATACCCAAGATTTGATGTTTATTTTAGAAAGAAAAGCAACTGCGACCGCTGGCAATTTTTTATGGAGAGTGATGTCTAACATACTAACCAAAATAACTACCATACCTAAAGGAATTAAAACAGCGGTCGCATACTTGGTATAGATCGAGAAGCCAAGTAATACCCAGCCCAAGACCAACCACTTTTTTTGATTTTCTTTCTTGGCAAAATAGACCAAACTTAAAATAGCTGGCACCATCATCCATAGATCGTTATGCATGTTGCCTACAATTTCAATCACAAACAAAGGGTTTAAAAGTACTAACGCAACTTGGTCTAGCTTTAGCTTAAAACCAGCAACTTTGGCATACTTTAGCCATGAATAAACCAGCAGTAATATGCCTCCAAGAGACATAACTCTAAACATCAGCCAGGTGGAGATAAACTTGCCTAAACCTAGAACATAGGGAACTAAGGATAGGAGAGTGAATCCATAGGCATAAGGAGCAGGAGTATGAGTGTTATGCATGAAGCGAGTCCAGTCGTCAGCTGCAAAATCAAGAGCAACCTTAACATGAGGATCTGCCCCATAATTGACTACCATTCTGGCATTAAATATATAGTTAAATACGTCATGAGACAAAGCGTTATATGCCAACAACAATGGAGCGATAATAGCCAAATAGACACCAATTAACTTGAGCCAACCCCATTTTTTAAGTAGTTCATCAAAAGATGTCTTTTCTTTTTTAAGAAGATATATGATAGATCCATAAGTAAAAAAGGCTAAGCCAATAATAATGCCGTAAGTCCAAGTCAAAACTGTTCGATCACTACCCCACAACCAGATAGTATTTTGAAAATCTATAAACCAAGCTTGATTAATTAATGTTAGATTGGGGTCTGTTTGGGAGTAAGAAAATACTGCCCAAGCCAGCAATACTAAAAAATAGCTACCAAATACTAACCACCATTTTTTCATATCTTGTACAGACCTTTAAAGTCCGCCAAACGTATTCTTAAAATATCCCTAAACATACGCAAGGAGTCTTTGATTGGGCTAACCCGATCTGTTTTGTAATGCTTCCAGAATATGGGCACTTCTCTTACTAGATAGCCTTTTTTTATGGCTAAAAAGAGTAACTCTACGTCTACAGAACCAGTGAAAGCATCTTTTCTCAATCTCTGCTTACCATAGACTTTCAACATAGGAAATAGTTCCTGAGTAGCCCTGGCAGAAAACAGTTTAAAACCATTCTGAGTATCTAATATTCCGGGCACTGCCAAGATCTGGACTGCCAAGTTAAATACTCTGCCCATGAGATGGCGATAAAATGGCTCTGTATCCCGCTTGGCTCCTGTAATTTCTCTTGAACCAATCACTACGTCAAAGCCTTTTTCGGTGTAATACCAAAGTTTTTCCAGTTCTTGTATTGGGGTGGATTGGTCAAAATCTGTAAATAATCTCCAGTCACCCGTAGCAGTCATCATGCCAGAAGTTACAGTAGACGCCTTGCCTTTATGAGGGTTATGCAAAACCTTAATTTTTGGGCTTTTCTTGGCAAATTTATCAAGTTCTTCCACTGTACCATCTGTGGAACCATCATCGGATAAAATAAGCTCCCAGTCGTAATCTTGGGCTTTAAGATAATCGTAGATCTCTCCCAAGACGTTACGCTTTAAGTTTTTTTGCTCGTTGTATGAGGGAACTATAACTGACAGTTTTGGATTCATAATTCTTAGTATACAAGTGCTGTTCACTCCTGTCATCCTCACTAGAGTTAAACCAACTTTTATGTCAGGCTCGTTAATTCTTAAGTTGGCGGTCATTTGATTAACAACAACCATCGGAGGCATTCGCTCCAAACAAATTAATTCTTTAAGTTTAAGAGCTCATTCGACGAACTAAACTCCAGATCAAGGATTTAGTTAGAGTTGTGGTTTGTTTATTTCGTACGCTCCTCAAATTGTATTAATCAAATGACAGTGATCAAATAATTTTCTACGATTTTATTAGTTAAATTTCTCCTGGTCTTTGATATTTCCATCTCATTTTCACTAATTAAATAGATTTAATAATTTATGAATGATACATTCTGGTATACTTTATATGTATGACAGACGCGGAAAATGATAAAGTGGCACTATCTCTTTTTGAAAAATTCGATGTTCCGGATGATCCTGACGACCTCATCAGAGAAATTAATCCTGATATGAGTCTCGATGAAGCTGTTTGGAGAGTTCAGCTTTATAATCAGCGGGTAACTGATGGGACCAACACTGCTGTATTTGAAGCTATCAAAAAGATGCTCACAGATTTTGATTATAATCCTGAAGAATGGGTTTACTTCTCAAACATGCAGAGTCCTGAAGAGGCGGAGAAACACTTCGCCGAACATTTTCCAAGAGGAGTTGATTACCTAGCATTGCCGGGACAATATATTGGAGGAATAACAGGAGGGGCAGTTTCTTTTGGTTTAGCAAAACATACGTACCATAATAATGGATATACAACTTTCATTAGAGTGCGACCAAAATAGATTGCTCAATAAATAAATTTTTTAACTACAAAAATTAAGTTGGTAGTAATTTGATTACTAGACTTGAATAAATATAACAATTTGACAAATACAATTTGAAGATCGTACGAAATAAACTCTTCACATCATGCGAGATTGCTTGTTTTGGAGTTTATTTTGTCGAATGAGCTCTCTATTCTTTAAATATATTCGTGATTGGAGCGAATGCATCAAAAATTGTCATTTTCAAATTTTTATTAAGCTCTATTTTCTTATTTCCTTAAAACTGTAATCTCTGGCCCACCCGGTATGCGATAGACTTCTTCTGGAGTTTTGTTTGGAAATACCATAATTTCATTCACAGGGCTAGATTCAAGATCTAGAGGTTCATCCATCTCGTTAATCACAAATAGGGTGTCTGCTTGGGTGATATTTTCAAAAGACAGTGGCTCTCTATCTAGTGTATAGAGAAAGTATTTATAGTTCATGCCGTGCAGATCCCCACTGGGACTTATCAAAACCATGGCATACTCCTCTGCCTCTCCCACTCTAGAAGCAATAGTTTCTGCGGTAGCTTGAATATCCTTTATCTGCCATCCTGCTGGTTTTAAGTTAATAGTCGTGGCATTAAACCAAACAAACAATGACAAGAATCCAACACTCGCCAACTTGCCAATCACGGACCAGTTCCATAAACCAACTATAACTAAGCCATAAACCAAAAAGACTGCTGGAAAAAGATATGAAATATAGTGACTAAATATGCTGTGTCCATAAAAACTAGTACCGATGATGCCCACACCTAACAAAATTAATATCATCAACAAACCAGTCATCAGAGATTTACTCTGCTTGTTTTGCTCTCGCCACTTATATACCCCAAAGCCAAACACTCCAATCAAAACTGTGTTTAGCCAACGCAACTTACCTACAAATAACTCAAATAAAATGCCCATGGTTCTACCATGTATCTCCCATAAAACACGAGTTAAATATCCAAAAATGCTTTGCGTTTCTCCATGATGCATACCCTCATTACTAAAAACCAACTTACTAAATGCCTGAATATTTAAACCATTGTGTTTAAGATCAAACAAAACCAGAGGCAGAAATGACAAAAGCACAATCAGGGCAGCACCCGAAGTATATTTGAGTTGCCTGAATCTAGTTAATTTAGTTTTATTTCTATACATCAGCCATAACCAAACCAGACCTATGGCCACCACAGCCAATAATATTAGATAGTGGAGTTGAAGAATAATAGAGACCCACAGACCCAACCATAACCAATGCTTATGATCACCCTTCCAAACTCTACTTAATGAATAAATAATTAACAATCCAAACAGAGGAGCTGGATTGGGATTCCATGAAAACCTGGTTAGCTGGATGACCACGGCAGATACAGCATACAAGCTTGTCGCCACCATAGCTGGCACCTCTCCTACTAGCTCTCGCCCCAACTTATACATCAACCAAACAGTCAAAATCCCCAATACGGCCACGGCTATAGCTGGACCTATGGGACTGGGATAGCTCAACCAAAGCCAAGGAGCCATGAAATAATAGTACAAAGGACCCAGATACATGTTGCCAATGCTGGTCACGGGACCGATAAAAACCGGATCTAGTTCTTTAAAGATCTTGGCCACTATCAAGACATCTCGACCCTGATCACCCAGAAACTGCTGGGCAGATTCCAAGTTATACAACCTCAAGAAAGAAGCCAAAACTAGAACGAGACCTAACCACCAAAGTTTAAATCTTTTTTGCATGAGACTGTTTTACTTTTTCTTTTTAGACTTATCTTTCCAGATAACCCTCGTGTAAGCCAAGTAGTTCCAGACCATTCCAACCAAAATACCTACGATCATGAACAAGAACCCTGTATCAAACACAAACGGATTGCCCAGCACTAACTTGGAAAACGGCACATTAAACAAGAATACATCTGTACCTATGGTTCTAGAACCCACCTCTGCCAAAACAGTTTGGATACCCACAGAACCAAAACTTGCTACATTGAAAGTTAAAAACTTAAGAGGAACTTGTGCCATCTTGAGCTTCCTATCACTAAATGTCCAGATATTGGACAGGATAAAGTTTGAAGTGACTGCCATCTCTGCAGACAGAAAATAGGCTAAGGTATAGTAAAAAAAGTTGCGAAACATGGCTAAGGTCAAGAACTGGACAGATGCTCCAACCAAACCCACCACGGCAAACTTAAATAATCTGTGTTCGATGATGTCTTTTATTCTCATTTTAAATATATAAATAAGGTTGTTCTTGATGTATTCTGGGCCAATCTTTGATTGACCTTCTGTTCTATCTACAAATTTGTATGGCACAAACCCAACCTTAAAACCTTTCTTAAGTACATTGTGCATAAATCCAATTTGAAATGTGTAGCCATAAAATCTCTCGGAGTGTAGGTGGGGATGAACTGCTTCATAAACTTTTTTGGTAATTGCCCTAAATCCAGATGTCCAGTCACGAATCCAAAAATTTGCAAAAACTATAGAGATAATGGCATTGCCTACTCCGCTTAACAGTTTTCTATCTAAACCCCAGTCATCTGGCACACCTCCACCAGGATGATATCTAGTCCCCATCACAAAATCTTGGCCTTCATCTATCTGGCGTAAGAATTCTGGAATCTTTTCTGCCGGATGAGACATATCTGCATCAAACTCAAAAACTACATCTGCCTTTAGTTTCCCAAAAGCATGAGCCATACCGTTTAAGTAGGCAGCACCCAAACCAGCTTTTTGTTTATTTAAAAATAAATGTAGTTGGGGATATTTTTTCTGTAATTTCTTAACTACTTCGTATGTTTTGTCTGGTGAAGTATCATCTACTATTAAAATACCCATCTGCCAGTTCTTTATGCTTTCAAAAACTTTGGTTAACCTAGGCACAAGAACAGGTACGTTTTCTTTTTCGTTGTAGGTGGGAACAATAATAATGGCTTTTTTCATTTTTTGGCCTCAAATTCTAGCTCTGCTTCTACCATTAGTTTGACTAACTCTTCAAAAGAAACTGTTGGCTCCCAACCAAGTTGATCTTTTGCTTTACTGGCATCACCTACTAGCAAATCTACTTCTGCAGGTCTATCGAATTTTGGATTATGTTTATAAACAGATTTCCAGTCCTCCAACCCAGCAGCTTCACATGCTAATTGTAAAAATTCTTTGACCGAGTGTGTTTCTCCAGTAGCTATGACGTAATCTTCTGGTTTTTCTTGTTGCAACATCAGCCACATAGCTTCTACATAATCTTTGGCATAACCCCAGTCACGCTTGGAATCCAGGTTGCCCAACTCTACCTTCTTTTGCTTACCTAACTTAACTCTAGCCACTCCATTGGCAATTTTTCTGGTTACAAACTCCAGACCTCTACGCGGGGATTCATGATTAAACAACATGCCAGACACAGCAAATATATCAAACGATTCTCTATAGTTAACTGTAATCCAGTGACCATAAACTTTGGCTACACCATATGGAGAGCGAGGGTAAAATGGGGTGGTTTCTTTTTGAGGTACTTCTGCCACTTTACCGTACATCTCACTGCTACTGGCTTGATAAAACTTGGCTTTGGGACATGCTAGACGCACAGCTTCCAAAATCCTGGTTACACCTAGAGCCGTGAATTCACCAGTCAAAACTGGCTGTTCCCAACTAGCTTGAACAAATGACTGAGCAGCAAGATTGTAAACTTCATCTGGCTGAATATCTTTAATTGGGTACGTCAAAGAATGCTGATCTATAAGATCCCCAGAAATCAATTCTAAATTGGGATCATGCATGATATGTTCAATTCTGGCGTAGTTTTGAGTGCTTGTTCGGCGAGTTAATCCATAAACTTTGTAACCCTTTTCCAACAAAAACTCTGCCAAGTACGATCCATCTTGACCGGTGATACCGGTCACAAAAGCTTTTTTCATATTTTTTTCCTCCAATATTCCAGAACTTGGCTTAAACTGTCTGTCAAAGCTATCTGGGGCTTATATCCTAACTTACCAATTTTACTAATATCGGCTCTCATTTCTGGTATATCGCTTGGTCGCAACCTCTGTGGATCTTCTTTAACCACAACTTTTACTTTAGACAAACCTATTAGTTCATCTAACACAGCTTGCATAGTAACGCTTTGACCAGAGCCAATGTTATACACTTCTCCTATCTCACCCTTATCCATTAATAATTTGTAGGCTTTGACCACATCTAGCACATCAGAAAAGTCTCTCTTGGCTGTTAAGTTGCCCACCAGAATCTGTTGTTGCTTGCCTGCCTCAACTAAAGCAATCTGCCTAGCAAAATCCGAAACGGCAAAGCCCACAGTTTGTCCAGCACCAATATGATTAAAAGGTCTAGCCCTAACGATCTCTAAACCCTTGGCATTTGTGTAAGCTATAGCCAACATGTCCTGACAGATCTTAGAAACTGCATAGGGATTAACTGGACGTAAAGGGTGATTCTCACTTATGGGCAGTTCTCCCTCTTTGCTTAAGCCGTACTCATCTGCAGAACCAACAAACACAACTCTAGCTTTACTATTTAGCTCTGTCAGTGCTTGCAAAAAATTTAACTGAAGACGCACGTTGTTTAATAGTATCTTGGTCGCTTGCTCAAAACTATTACCCACTGTAGCTATTGAAGCCAAGTGATAAACTTGGTCTGGTTTAACTTTTTCCAAAAGCAACTTTGTGGCCTCGTAATCTGTTAAGTCAAGCTTGTGAATCTGTTCCGCCGGAAGCAAAGCATCTTTCCCATCATTACCAAAACTAGTGGCATGAAGTTCAATTTCCATTTCTTGAAGTAATAATCGAGTTAAGTGAGTTCCCACAAAACCTGTGCCACCAGTAATTAAAACAGTTTTCACCCTTGCCTTCCTATGCCTTGATATGTAAAACCAAGTTCTTTCATCTGCTCCAGATTAAGCCTGTTGCGGGTATCAAACAGCCACTGATCTTTACCCGCGTGTCTTAGGTTGGAGTAATCCATACCTATTAGCTCTGGCCATTCTGTAAGTAAAAATATGCAGTCTGCATCTTGGGGCAGTTTTTGCTGATCATCTACAACAATAAAGTTACCTGTCTCAAGCTCTGTGGCAAACACTTGTTTTACTGCATGGCTCTTTACCACGGGATCGTAGGCAACTACTTTGGCACCTTGAGATAATAGTTTGGGAATGAACTTGGTTGAGGGAGCTTCTCTTAAATCATCTGTGTTAGGTTTAAATGAAAGACCTAAAACTACAATTGTTTTACCACTAAATCCTCCAACTTTATGCTCATACTCTGCCAATAACAGATTAATTCTATTTTCATTAAGCATGTCTACTTTGACAAACAAGTTATCTGCCTCTCCAATTTCTTTTGAAAAATGCGCCAATTCTTTGACATCTTTGGGGAAACACGAACCTCCATAACCGGGACCTGGATACCAGTAGTGAGCTCCAATCCGTTTATCATAACCAATAGCTTTGACCACTTCTTCGATGTCTGCTCCACTTTTTTCGCAAATATCCGCCACTTGGTTAATAAATGTAATCCTAGTGGCTAGATAGGCGTTGGCTGTGTACTTAGCCATCTGAGCAGACTCTGGTCTAACTTTGACAATGGGAGCGTTGAGAGGAGTGTGAAGATCTTCCAAAACTTCAAAAGTGGGGTTGTTTTCTGCCCCAATCACCACTCTATCTGGACTCAAGGTATCTTGAACAGCTGTGCCTTCGCGTAAAAACTCTGGCAAAGAGGCCAAGTTAAACTTAACTTTTGTCTTTGATTCTATTCTTTTTCTAACTAGATCTAGAGTGCCGGGCGGGACAGTAGATTTAACAGCCACAATTGCATCTTCTTTGAGAAAAGGAGCTAGTGACTCTGCAGATGCAAATACATACTTGAGATCTACTCCACCATCTAGAGCAGATGGCGTCCCCACTGCGATAATAATTAAATCCGCATCTTCTATAGCCTTTTTATACTCTGTTGTAAAGTCAAGATTATTTTTCTGCTGAGTTTCTTTGAGCAGATCTTCCAGCTGGGGTTCATGAAAAGGTACCTGAGATTGCTTAAGCTTGGCGATCTTTTTTTCGTCTATATCCAGTCCATAAACCCTATGACCAAAAGAGGCGTAAACAGCAGCACTAACTACACCTACAAAACCTGTACCAATAACTGCAATTGTCATAGTAACCTTGAGTATATCACTCAAATCTGGGCATCGCCAAGACAAAATTAAGGGTTCAAAAAGATCGCCTCAAGCTCGCTCATAGAAAACCAGTGGTGATGCCGTATTGTCCAGTCTATAAGAGCCAGAGTATCTTCATAACGATCTTGGCTCCCCATCACTACCACAACCACATCTTCTGCAGGTAGTCTAAACTGGCTCATCAGAACTTGACCTGCCTCTTGAGTTGTGCCCGTTTTAATTCCTACTACTTCATACTCTCCACCCAATAGCTGATTAGTGGCCTGAATACTATGAATAGCCTCTCCAGAAAAATCGGAAATAGTAGTTTGACGAAGAGAAACCATCTGTCTAAGATCTTCATCTGCCATCACAGCTTGTCCGAGTACAACCAAATCATGAGCGGTAGTTTTTTGATTTCCAAAATCAAAGCCTGCCGGATCTGCAAACTTGGTTTGAGTCAATCCCAGCTCCTGGGCTTTATTATTCATAGCCAATACAAAACCTTCTTTCCCAGCTGGATAGTGATTGGCCAAGATGTATGCAGCTTGATTTGACGAAGTGACCAACATAGCTTCCAGTAGATCTTTGACTACCAACTCTTCTCCCAGTAAAAATAGTGGTTTCTCCGGCAGAGTGAGATCTGCTTGATCTACTGTGAGGAGTGTATTTAGGGTATAGGTATCTTTGACTACCAGTGCCGACATTAGCTTGGTGGTAGAAGCTGGAGGCCAAGATTTATCTGCCTGCTTGTTGTATAAAACTGTTCCGGAATCAAGAGCATAAACCAAAGCGATTGGAGCTTGAACATCCAAACCTGCTATATCACTTTCATTATCTGGCTTAACAATAGGCACTTTTATATCTGGGGGAGAAGGCAGTATTGGTAAAGCCCGAACAGGACCCAGCTTCATAATGGCCAACACACCCAGCAACAAAACCACCACACTACCCAGATAGCTCTCCTGCTTTCGCGATAAAGTCATATACTCATCTTAACTCATTTGAAAGGTAAATTGTTTTATATATTCTTCTGATGATTGACTTTCTTCAGGGAAATTAGTATTATAGGCTCGATTCAAGGTGAAAGAGCAATCTTGACGTCACTCAATGCTAACAAATGCTAAAGTGAGAGACACCTTGGGTCAAACTTAATCCATAACCGAATGAAAAACCGCTTTACCGGTTTTTTTTATTTTGATAACAACTTTAATTCTTTTTAACTTCCTACCTTTTTCAAAGATACCTAAAAATTTTTCTACCGATTCAAATGAATAATATATCTCTCTATTAATACTTCTAACATATTGAAAAGTTCCAGATCTCTCCACGATTGATCTAGCATATTTAAATAGGTCTAATCTACGATGAGTATCTTGAATACTTCTTTTTTTACCAAGTCCAGAAATATGCCTCCAACCATCTCTAGTTGCATGCACCTCTTTTTCTAAAGCAGGGCAATAGACAGGATTTTCTTGCCATTACTGATAAAAGGTCTTCTTTGTTTTATATCTATGTTTGTTTAAGTGATTAAGAAAGGATTTTTGATTCTTGGGCATTAACCCGAATTATATACGAAGCTTTTAGCCTATCAAGATTCAACTTTGAGCCCTAGCTCCTTAAGTTGCTCTGCAGAAATAGTGTTGGGTGCATCCATAACAGAAGTTCTACCTGTGGAAGTCATAGGGAACGGCACAATTTCTTTGAGAGATGTTTCACCGGCTAACAACATGACCAATCTATCTAAACCTAAAGCAATCCCTCCATGTGGAGGTGTGCCCACTTTAAATGCAGATAACATATGTCCAATGCTGTCTTCTATCTGTTCGTCTGTATATCCCATGGTTCGAAACGTGCTTTTCAAAACTTCTGGATCGTGGGCTCTAATACTACCCCCTCCAAGTTCATGTCCATTACAAACCAAGTCGTACTGAGTTGTAAGAATTTCTCCTACTTTTTCTCCTGCAAGATGATCTTTAAGATATTTTTCCTGAGGTTGACTAAAAGGATTGTGCGTAAATGTCCAGCCACTTTTACCATCACGAACTTCTGCTACATCTTTTTTATCCACTTCTTTAAAGAAAGGAAAGTCTACTACCCAAGCAAAAGCTAGCTTGCCGGCCTTTTTCTCACTCTCTGTTCTAAGATCAAACTTGTCTTCACCATATTGTTTAATAGCTTCTTTATAAGTAAAAACTGGAAACTGCTGGTCTCTCAAAACTCCACCCACTTCTTGCACTACAGTCTTGACCATTTTCTCAACCATCTTCATCACCCCATCCCTGTCTACAAAACTCATCTCTAGATCCACTTGGGTAAACTCAAAACCCCTGTCTGCTCTCAAATCTTCATCCCGTATACACCGGGCTATCTGATAATACTTTTCAAAACCTGCGGTCATAAGTAGTTGTTTGTACTGTTGAGGACTTTGAGGCAGGGCATAAAACTTACCTGGTTGAAAACGACTAGGCACTACAAAATCACGTGCCCCTTCTTTGGTAGATTTGGTTAACAAAGGTGTTTCAATCTCTACAAACTCTTGACTATCTAGCTCTTTGCGTATTTCCCTAGTTAGGTCCGATCTCAACCGCATGTTTTTTTGAAGTCTATCTCTACGCAAATCTAGGTATCTAAACTTCAATCTGCTTTCCTCGTTTACTTCATAGCCATCTGTGTCTATGGGAATAGGTAGTTCTGCAGACAAATTTAAAACTGTATAGTTTTTTACTTCTAGCTCAATAGCTCCCGTTTTTAACTCTTTATTAACTAGCTTTTCTGGACGATCTTTAATCAAACCCTCTATCTGGACCACAGATTCTGGAGTTAACTCACCCATCTTACCCACACCCACACACTGAATGATTCCAGACTTATCTCTTAGGTCAATAAAGGTCACCTTGCCATGATCTCGCTTACTATCTACCCAACCCTGCAAAACCACTTCCTTGCCCACTTTTTCTGGTGTGGAGCCAATCATTGTTCTTTTCATATCTATCCTCCTGGTATGACAAGTAAATTGTAACACGAGTAAATAATTTGGGGATTGCAGTAATATGAAGTTGTTATAGGATTGTTAATCATTAACTTGATTGAGTTATTTTGCTACACAAACACCTATATAACAACACGGAAATATGCTGATAAGAAATAGAGAAGTGCCACAAGCCATTAGAGTACTTGAAAAAGTTGTCCCCGATTCTGCATTAAACTGGCATAAAAATAGTTTAACAAATACCACTCCAGATAATGGACAAGTCGTTATTCGTTTTGAAGATAGGCACAATGTTGCCAAAGGCGAACTAAATGTAGATCATCATATGGGAGCACTTGGTATTGCCAGAAATCATCCCTTGGTAAAACGACCTTATGACTGGAAGTATTCGGCAGCTTCCACCATATTTGCCAGACTCTTAATTGAGGAAGTAATTCGAAAACAAGACGTATTGTTGATAGCAGATAAAACACCACTCGTCAAAGATTGGGACCAATATCTAGGGTTAGTAATTTTTACAGCTTTCCAGCAACATGGAATAGATGGGGTAGCAAAACTACTACTACAAACCAAACTAGTTCAGACAATGTATGAAACAGAGTTTTTAATCGTCTCATCCGAAAGAGAGCATGTAATTAAACCAAAAGAGTGTGATGAATTTCCCTCTTTCCAAGCTATGCTATTTGAACCAACCACAAAAGATTTGTCTCCTATAGTCATCATCGATGCAGCGTGTAGCCAAATTCCTAGAAAACCAGATGTGATGATTGGACAAAGATTAATTTACCTTGCACTGACTTCTCTTGGAGTAGATCTACATAAAGGAGTGATTACCATTTTTATAACCAATGCACCAAAAAATAGTCCTCCCAAAAAACCCAATACCAAAACTTATGAATATCTAAATAAAACACATGCTTTTGTAGGTATTTTTAAAATACACGATGACTGGACAAATCAAGATGAAGATCTAACTAAACTTACTCTCACTCATCAGGCTATCACTCAACTTTTTATGCCCCACTTCTCTTGTACAGTTAGTGACTCGAGTAGAAATAACTTACTGATACTCTCGAGAATGACTACTCCTAAACGCCAACAAGTCTTATCCCTTAACCCAAATTGCCCTAATCATTCTGTTAGGGGTGACAGCGACAGACCTTTACCTGCTCACGATATATATCATTACATCATGATGAGAGAACTACTTGAATATGGTTACAAAGAGTCCAAAATGTTTTCTCATGGAGAAGCCAGTTTTTTACATCCAAGTAAACTAACTAATAGTTAATGATGCTAATTAAATAGTTCAGCAACTTATATACTTATCTATATTGACTTTTTACAAATATGAATAGAGATTTTACCAAAAACTGCTCAATCAATCAAACCCGATCTTTTTTGCCACCAACTGGAGATTGGTTTTTTCTCGCCAGGTGTTTATATCCAACATACAAACTAGATTGATAGATGGGTGAGATTCAATTTCGGGTGCTCTAAACCCATGTCTCCACATCAAAACAGGTATCTGTTCACTAGAGTCACTACTTGGCTTTACAAACAGCATAAGGTGCATATTTTCCTTACCAATCTGTCTCACATGCTCCAGCTTCAAATCTTTAATTAAAAATACCGGCTGGGTGTTTTTCTTTCCAAATGGCTTGAGTGTCTCCACCAGTTTTGCCGCCTCCAAAGTGACCAAATCGTGTGGCAATTCACAATCTACAACCATCTTGTCCTGGAGTAATACTGAATCTATTTGTTCTTTGGCGAGTTTCTGAATTTTTTCTTTCACCTCTGCCACCATATCTCTCTCAAGACTAAAACCAGCTGCCAATGGGTGACCACCCAAGCTTAATAGATCCTTTTTAATCTGTCTTAAAAACTCTGTGATATGGACTCCTTCCACAGATCGCACAGAAGCCTTGGCTACGTTACCATCTCCTTTTTCATTTTTTGCTGTACCAATCACCACTGCTGGTTTATAAAACTTCTCCATCAAGCGTCCTGCTACCAAACCTATGACCCCTTCATGAAAATCATCATGGTGAACTACTATAATACTTTCTTCAGCTTGTTCTTTGGCCATCTCTACCGCTTTCTCCATCAGTTCATACGTCAAGTTCTTTCGTTCTTGGTTGACGCTTTCCAAATTCTTGGCTATCTGTCTAGCCTGCCTACGACTACCTGTGCAGAGCAAACGCAAAGCATCCAGTCCATGAGCCATCCTGCCCATAGCATTTATTCTGGGTGAGATGATAAAGCCCACTGTCTGTTCTGTAATTTTTTCAAGCTCTACTTTTGCCAAATCATATAGTTCCAGCAAACCAGGCCTGGTTGTTTGTCTCAACTGTTCTAGACCATGAAATGCAAAGCTTCTATTAGCGTCTTGCAAGGGCACTTGGTCGGCAATTGTGGCAATTCCACACAGGTCAAGTTGCTTTACCACCAGATCTTCGTCCTCTTTAAGCTTCGCCACCAACTCTCTCATTAACATCCAGGCCACCGTCGCCCCGCATAATTTGGTGGAGTGAACTATGGCTACTGCTTTAGGTTCTATGCTGTCTCCTGCTTTATTTTTTTCTAGCTGATGATGGTCGGTGAGGATAACTTCAACTCCCTGCTCTGCCAACCACTCTATTTCTTCGTGGGCAACAATGCCATTGTCTACAGTCACGATGACACTGGGATGAAATTTTTCTATGACTTCTTCCAAGGCTCCACGACTTAAACCATAGCCATGCTTTTGTCTGCTGGGAATATAGGGCATAACTTTGAAACCTAGACTGTTTAGAGTTTGCCAGACAATAGCGGAAGCACAGATGCCATCAGCATCATAATCCCCGTAAACTACTATCTGTTCCCGACTCTCTTTGGCTTTAAGTAATCTTGCCAGAGCTTTTTGAATTCCTTTGGCATCGATACCCACCTCACTGGGTGACAGTTTGAGTGGAGTAGGGGGGTGAAAAAATTTTTTCTTATCTTCAATGCTACGCACCCCAAGCAACACCTCTTCTAGTTCTTCTAGCGAAGAGGGGAGTTTTGGAAATTTTAGACTTATGTTCATAACCTACATAGCCTACCATAGTCAGCTTGATAGTCTATAATTGTTATCAGTCATGCCATCATTAACCAAACTATCACTACCACGAGAAGTCATTTTCATATTAGACAAACTCCAGTCTGCTGGACATGATGCCTATATTGTAGGCGGAGCTGTCCGCGACTTGATAAGATCTGCCAGTGCAAGTGACGAGGTTAAAAAAGAGGATCAAAACCCAGCTCTTTCCCCCTACTCTTTCGACTGGGACTTGACCACCCAGGCTAAACCAGAGGAAATAAAAGAGCTGTTTCTAGAAAGTTTTTACGAGAATGATTTTGGAACTGTTAGCATTACACTAGAAAACTTGTGGGAACAGATGCGGGTCTCTCCTCCATATAAAGAGGCTTTTTCAACTCTACTAACTGGACTTAATGCCCCTACTCCACCCAAGTTAATAGATCTAGCCAAAGCCAAGAAGGTTCACGTATCTTTACAAGATGGCGAGATTAATCAAGAAGAACCAGTCAAACCCAGAGTTCCGAACTTCGAGATCACCACCTATAGATCCAAAGAGTTGTATGAAGATGGTCCTCGCAAACCTAGCTCTTTGAGTTGGGGCGAATCTCTGACAGAAGATCTAAATAGAAGAGACTTTACTATCAATGCCATGGCTCTATCTATTCCAAAAGAAGTAATTCAGGATCTTTTGGCAGAAAGTAATGAGAAAGATGCCTTAACTGTCACCCTAGCACCAGAACAGTTTGAGATTATTGACCAACATGGCTCTCTGGATGATCTTCATTCTAAACAGATTAAAACTGTGGGAGATCCCGATTTACGCTTCAAGGAAGATGCTCTACGGATGTTAAGAGCTATTAGATTTGCGGTCCAGCTCAACTTCCAGATAGAGGACCAAACCCTGCAAGCTATCACTAGAAACTCTGGTCTTTTGACCCAAATTAGTATGGAGAGGATTAGGGACGAGTTTCTAAAGATGTTAGCTAGTTCCTATCCAAAAAAAGCCATTGAGTTACTAGACGAAACCCAGCTCCTGCCCCATATCTTGCCAGAGTTGCTTCAAACTAAAGCTGTGGGTCAAGGTGGTCATCACACCACAGATGTCTGGACTCATGCTCTGGACGCCCTCCAAGCTTGTCCCTCACTAGACCCAGTGGTTAAACTGTCTACTCTACTCCACGACATCTCCAAACCAGAAACCAGCAAAGAAATTAATGGTCAGATCACTGCTTACAACCACGAAGTTGTGGGGTCTAGAGTAGCTAAACAAGTAGCTCGCAGACTTAAGCTTTCAAACATAGATAGTCAAAGAGTATTTATCTTAACTCGTTTTCATATGTTCCATTACCAACCTCAAAACTCCGATGCCTCTATTCGCAGGTTTATGCGTAAAGTGGGTCTAGAAAATATCGATGACATCCTGGATCTGCGAGAAGGTGACAGACTGGGTTCTGGAGCTAGAAAGACTAGCTGGCGACTGGAAGAAATGAAACAGAGAATGATTGAACAGCTTAATCAACCACTAGATGCTACAGATCTGGCAATTTCCGGTCACGACCTCATTAAAGATCTGGGCATGAAGCCAGGACCAAAGATAGGGGAAGTGTTGAAGGCACTGCTGGAAAAAGTGTTAGATGAGCCGGAGATAAATACTAAAGATAGTTTGTTGAAACTAGCAAATAATATTGATCCGACATAAATAGATTTATAATTGGGCTTAACTGATCTATTTTGATCTGATATAATTTACTTATATGAGTGAAGAAAATCAAAAAGGTCTATCAATTGCTGATATTGTTTTTAAATATCCTGATATATCTAGACAAAATTTACTAGCACTAGTCGCAATAATGCAAAGGTATAGTGCTCATGGTACTCAAATAAGTTTTAGTGGCAAAGCTCTAGAAAGATTCACACATCTTAATGATGATGAAGCAACTATAGCCCTGGCTATTGAATACCTATTCAAATTAATTGAAGATGGAGCATATATTGATCACTATATTACATATCTAGCTGTTATTGAATTATTAGCAAAAAACAAAATGCCTGATTTGAAAACACTTATTAATAATCATGATGAAGTTAGTGCCTGATTTCTCAAGATAAAAATTGATAAGCCAAACTGGATCCCCCCCGCCAGGGCGGGGAGGATGACAGAAAGAGAGGACAAACTCAAGCGAGGATGACGCACCCAAGATTGTCATTCTCAATCTCGACAATCCGCCAGCCGGCGGAGGCGGATTATCGGGGGCGGGAATCCATGACTAAATCTTTTCAAACAAAATTTTAGGAGCGTCCAAAATAAACCAACTCAACTCGAATTGGCAATTTGCATCAAGTTTATTTTGCCGAGCGAGCTTTGATACTCAAATAATATTATTTCTGGAGCGAGCGCCTCCATAAATTTTAGTTTAAAAGATTTAGTTGGCGAATTACCAATGTAATCTACTAAAAGAGGAGTTATTTAAATCTCTTTGTCCACTCGACTAGTAGCGGTACAGCTGTGAAGCTACTGGAGTAGGTGCCAGTGACTGCACCGATCAACAAGGCTGTGGAGAACCATTTAATGGTGGATCCGCCTAGCAGTACTAGAGCCAACAACATAACTATAATAGTGACCGAGTTATTAATAGATCTGGTTAATGTTTCCAAAACTGCAGTGTTGGCTAGTTCTTCAAACTGGATTCTAGGGTGTTTGCGGTTTAACTCCCGTATTCTGTCATAAACCACAATAGTGTCATGCACAGAAAAACTTAAAGTTGTTAACATGGCAGTTACAAACAACACATCTACCTCTACTCCATAAAAATGACCTAGTAAACTAAAACTACCCAAGAGAATAAGTGAGTCGTGGAACATGGCCATGACGGCTGTGACACCAAACTTTAACTCTTTAAACTGCCTCCAGACATAGATAGCAATAATCACAGATACCAAGGCAATGGCTACGATAGTTTTAGAAAGTAGTTCCTTACTAATACTGGGACCAACCGACTCAAATCTTAATACTTCTGCTGCTCCATACTGCTGGGTGAGCTGGGTTGTAAGATCACTCTTCTGCTCTTCACTTACTTCTTTGGACTTAATCATAAACTGGGAATCCCCAGATTTTTGAACAGCACTTAAACCAAACTCTTCATCTACCAGCTCATCTACTTGAGCAAATGTTAGGTTTGTATTTTCTGGTAGTTTAATCTCTATTAAAGCTCCACCTACAAAATCTATAGAGGGCTTTAGTCCGTATTTAAAGAGTGAAAAAATACCAGGAATTAAAAATAGCAGAGAGATAGCAAAATAAAGGTATCTGTACTTCAATAAGTTCATTTTGTTCTTTCCCTTACAAATAACCTAATTAAAGTTCTAGTGATGACCACTCCAGTAATTAATCCCAAAAGCACTCCTATCAGGAGAGTAATACCAAAACCTCTCACTAGTCCACTGGTATTTAAAAATGAGAAGTTAAAGGGGTTGATTAAAACTAGGGCTGTTAAAATAGTGGTCACGTTGGCGTCTTTAATACTATCCCAGGCTCTACCAAACCCTAGTTCCATGGCAGCTGCAAAAGGTTTGCCTGCTCTCATTTCTTCTTTCATCCGTTCAAAGATGAGAATATTGGCATCTACTGCCATTCCTATAGATAGAATTAGCCCAGCAATACCAGGTAGGGTCAAAGTTACTCCCAATATCTTGTAGATAGCCATAGTAAACATGGCGTACATCAGTAAGGCAAAACTAGCCAGAACACCTCTAAAACCATAGACCAAGATCATGAAGCACATCACCAAAGCCAAACCAATGGCACCTGCTCTAACGCTTAAAAATACAGATTCATTGCCCAAGCTGGCCCCGATTGTTCTTTGTTCTAGGACTTTTATAGGTACTGGTAATGCACCTGCATTTAGCTGAATACTTAATTGTTTAACTTCTTCTAGGGTAAACTGACCAGTGATGACAGCCTGCCCAGTAAGAATGGGCTGCTGGATGGTGGGCGCCATGAGCAAGGATTGATCTAGGAATATGCCCAACATTTGGTTTTCATTGTCTGTAGTGATCTCACCAAACAACCTGGCGCCCTCTTCGTTAAACTGAAGAGACACCTCTGGCTCGTTGGTCTGAGGATTAAGAGCTGGTTGAGCTCTCTTAAGCTGAGCTCCAGACAAACCAGTATCTACAAGCTCCATACTAGTTTCTAGTCCTGCAGAATCTGTGGCAAGCTCTTGCTCATCTACTTCTGGTGGTATAAGTAGTTTAAAATCCAGTTGAGCTGTTTGACCGATTAATGCCAAAGCTTGGGCTGGATTACTCACACCTGCTAGCTCGACCATTAACCTATACTGGCCATAGTCATCACTGGCCTGGACTACTGGCTCCGCTATACCATACAGATCCACTCGTCTTAAAATTACTTCTCTGGCAGACTCCAAAGCTTGTGCCTTATCTTCTTCCTGGATACCACTCATATCTGCTTCAAGTACCACTTGCATCCCACCTTGAATATCTAATCCTTGTTTAAACTCAAATTTTTTATCTATAGTTCTGCCCAAGAAAGTAAAATGAATTCCTGATGTACCTAGGTCTGTATCAACAGACCAACCACCAATATCAAACTTAACCGGCAAAGATTCCGGCAAAGATATCCAACTGGCCACAAAAAACAAAACTAAGATAACTAGAAATCTTTTTATACTTTTCTGTTTCATCTAAATATTTCTATGCTCTGGCTGGCAACTTTCTATCTACAAACTCTTCTTCACTGCCTATCACCATCACTCGTCCCCCATATAATACATCCATCACAAAAGGATCGCGTCTAGTTTTTCTAAACTCAAATTCTTGAACGGTAAATACAGCGTAATTAATCTCTCTCTCTTGCTTAGCCTCGGCTTCTTTCATCAGCTGCTCTAACTCTGGCAAAACTACATCACCTATCACCAAAATATCCACCTCGCCTTTACTGGGCTTACTGCCACTTACAAACTTACTTGAAAACATAGCAAATTGAACTTGACCCAACTTTCTTCTATATTTACGAAGCTTAACGCCAAGTCCTGTAGTTTTGGCTACCATCTGTTCAATTTCTTTATAAAAAGGATAGTTTTTGTTTAAGTAGTAGTAGACTCTATTACCTCTTTGCTCATTCTTAAGTAATCCAAAACCTACCATCCGCTCCAACTCACGTCTGACTGCATTAATCTCTTCCTTTATTTCTCTGGTTATTTGACGCACATAGTACATCTCTTCAACTTGGATAAAGAAAAGATTAAGGATTTTAACCCTAACTCTAGAGATCATGAGGTCTTGCAGTGTCGTCATATAAATTCCATTTTGGGCAGAAAAGTGCTAGTACTCTACATCTGTAGTTGTATCAAGCACACTAATCCAGATCATACCACGAGCAAACTCTACCGGCTTACCTTTGGCATCATTAAACACTAACTCTGACTCTCTGGTTTTTTTACTCCAAGTAACTTTTTCTACCCCACCGTTTTTAAAGACCAAGGCATTACCTCGACCAATAGTGGTGTACAACATGTGTTTGAGCTCGTCGATAGGTCCTTTTTCTTTTGTCAACAAGACCACCACATTACTGGCCAAAACTGGTTTGTTGTTATTTAGATCTAGATGAGCCTCATCACCTTGGGTTCTAGCATAACTGTTGGTTGTAGCATCATAC
>Ga0233437_1000836_pt1 | contig 64040 bp, 52 predicted proteins | sample SI_122_August201_FD_182714 | JGI IMG/M metagenome (GOLD analysis project Ga0233437, IMG submission 182714) | Seawater microbial communities from Saanich Inlet, British Columbia, Canada - SI_122_August2016_200_MG | ecosystem: Environmental > Aquatic > Marine > Inlet | place: Canada: British...
TTGACAATATTGATACCGTCAAAACTGAAGTTGATGCATGGCAAAAGGATAGAAACAATAATAAGGCAAAGATTAATTGGAGGTTTGAAACAGATAATGCAAGAATAAAATTAAAACATCTTTACCCAAAATTAGAATATTGACATGACACTAGCATTAGCTACCCGTTCTGGTGTTAGCCTGGGTTCATTAAAAAGGTTTGAAAGTAAAGCCGAAATATCGCTCAGGAGTTTAATAATGATTGCTGTTGCTTTACGTGCCACGGAAGAATTTGCGACACTCTTTGCTGCACAGCATTATCAAAGTATTGATGATGTGTTGTCTGAAGAAGAAAGTAAAACAAGAAAAAGGGGAAGGAAAAATGCGTAGAGGACAAAAGATGCTTTCTGTTTCGATAGGAGGGCAATCACTTGGTAAATTGGCATTAACTCCTGATAATGTTTGTGTATTTGAATATAATATTTAATGTGCTTACCGGTAATAAGGACGATCATGCCAAAAACTTTTCTTTTTTGTTTAAAGAGGAGAAATGGACTATTTCTCCGGCTTACGATTTGGTACCAAGCACCGGCTTTCATGATAATCACTCTACCACCATTGCCGGTCAGGGAAATCCAGATAGAAAAGACCTTTTTAAAGTAGCAGAGAATGTGGGTTTCCCAATAAAAATTCCAATGCATGTTTTTGATGAAGTTTATGAAGGTTGTAAAGAAATTAGGTTGAAAAACTGGTGAATTTAAAACTAAAAGCAAATACAATTATTTTTTCTACTTTTGTTAAAAATATATAGGGAAATAATGCTTAATGAGATATTAATACAAGAGATTGTTAATCAAATAAAAAATGATGACATTCAAAAAATTATTTTATTTGGTTCTTATGGTTACGGTACATCTAATCAAGATAGTGACCTGGACTTAATGGTAATAACTACTGATAAAAATTTGCCCAATACTTATCACGAAAAAGTGCAGCTATAATTAAATATTAATCGCCGTTTGCGATCAACATTAAAAAAATTCCCTGTCGATATAATTGTTTATACACAAGGTATGTATCAGAAGTTTACTGAAATGGGAAGCATGTTTTCAAAAGAGATTGTAAAGAAAGGAGTGATCTTATATGAAAAAGATAACCCAGGAATGGCTTAATGCAGCCAATGATGATCTAAAAGTTATTGATGAATTTGAATTGGATTTTGTAAATAAGTCTAATACTCTAATATAAAATAGTTTGCCATAAAAATTTGCTAAAAAAACAAATTTTATTGTTCTGTAATAAATATGTATTAAGAATCACTTTATATTCCAAATTTCGATCTTTTTTAACACATGTTTCACAAATATTTATATAGTAAATTTTAGTTTACCTTCAATGGATTTCTCTATAAAAAAATATAATCAACTCATATCTGCCCTGCAATCGCAGGGTTATTTTTTTCAAACATTTGAAAATTTCTTAGAAAAACCGGAAAAGAAAGCCATAATACTTAGACATGATGTTGATCTAAAACCTGAAAAATCTTTAAAGTTTGCGAAAGTATTACTTGAAAAAGGAATTAAAGGTACATTTTATTTTAGAACTACCCCTTGTAGTTGGGATGTTGAAATAATGAAATCTATTGCTTTCCTTGGACATGAAGTAGGTTATCATTATGAGTGCCTTGATTTTATTGCTAATGAAAATAAGAGTTTAACAAAAGATGATTTGTTGAAATTAGCTTTGAAAGACTTTGAAAAGAATCTTAAGAAATTCCACGATGTTTGTGAAATAAAAACAATTTCTATGCACGGACGTGCTTTTTCCAAATGGGATAACAGATTGCTTTGGAAAGAATTTAATTATAGAGATTATGATATAATCGGTGAACCGTATTTTGACATTGATTTTTCGAAAGTTTTATATTTAACTGATTCCGATAGAAAATGGAATAGCAAAACCCGTATTTTTGATAAGGAATTTAATACAGATAAGAAAAACAAATCCTTTAATTCTACAAACGAAATTATTAAAGCAGCAAAAGAAGGACGTTTACCGGATAAAATTATGATGACTTTTCACCCGCAGCGTTGGCATGATTCCGTGATTCCGTGGATGAAAGAATTGGTTATGCAATCAGCAAAAAATCAGGTGAAAAGGGTGCTCTTGAGAATGAGAGACTAAGGGACGAAGAGATTAAGAGACAGAGAGAATGGGAGATGAAGAGGCTGAGAGGCTAAGTGACTTAGGGAAGTGAAATCTTGGAGGTAGGAGGTAATTGATTAAAAAAAATTATTATGAAAATTCGTTCGCATAAGGATTTAGATACTTATAAATTAGCTTTTGAAGCGGCAATGAGAATCTTTGAATTGACTAAATCTTTTCCTAAAGAGGAAATGTATTCTCTCACAGATCAGATTAGGAAGTCTTCAAGATCAGTTTGTGCCAATTTAGCGGAAGCTTTTCGAAGGAGAAAATACCCAAAGCATTTTGTTTCAAAACTTAGTGATTCGGAAGGGGAAGCAGCGGAAACACAAGTATGGTTAGATTTCTCTTTGAAATGCAAATACATCGGTCAACAAAATTACCAGGAACTTTATGAAAAATATGACCAGATTCTTGGCAAACTCGTCAACATGGCCCTACATCCAGAAAAATGGAAATATTAAGAACAATTGTTCTATATTAAACCTATATCTCACTCTCCCAGTCTTTATCTCTTTCAACCTCTCTTTCTCTCCATCCCTTCGTCCCTTTGTCTCTCCTTCCCTCCCATCTCCCAATATTATATAACAAAAACCAATGCAACTAAAAATAAACAACACATCAGAATCCAATTTCAAAAAATGGAATAATTTTCTGTCCCTTCATCCGGAAAATACTTTTTTTCAATCTTCGAAATTTTTCAGAATGTGTTTGAAGGTTAAAAATTTTCAGCCGGAAGTAATTCAGGTTTATGATGAAAAGGATAATATGCTGGGTTCATTATTGGCGATAATTATTCGTGAGTCAAGTGGAATTAAAGGTTTTTTATCTGCAAGAACTGTTATTTACGGAGGCCCTTTGATTGATAGAAAAAGTGATAGATATGCTGAAATACTTGATACACTGCTTCGGAAATTAATTAATATAGTTAAAAACAGATCATTATTTATTCAGTTTAGAAATTTTTTCAGTCAGAAAGATCATAAAGATGTTTTCAACCGAAATGGTTTTTATCTTCAGGACAGATTAAATAGTATTGTTGATACTTCGGTTGAAAAAGTCTGGAAAAACATAAGTGAAAGTAAAAGAAGACAAATAAAGAAAAGCCTAAGATCAGGGGCGGAAATAATTATCCCGACAAAGATTGATGAAATTCGTGAATTTTACAAATTATTATATGATCTTTATAAACATAAGGTTAAAAAGCCATTACCGGATTGGACGTTTTTCGAACAATTTTTCGAGAAAGTACACAATACTAAGTTTGGCAAATATTTTCTAATACGATTTGACGGAAAAATTATTGGTGGAATATTAAGCCCTATTACCCCCTCAAAAACAATTTTTGAATGGTATGTTTGCGGATTAGATAAGGAATATAAAGCAAAAGGAGTATATCCAAGTATATTAGCTACTTATGCAGCTATTGATTATGCAATACAAAAGAATATTTCAGAATTTGATTTTATGGGCGTTGGAAAGCCAAACAAAGACTATGGAGTTAGAGATTTTAAAATGAAATTTGGTGGAAAAACCGTTAATTTCGGAAGATTAGAAAGAATTAATAATAAATTTTTGTATTCTATTGCAGAGTTTGGGTATAATTTATTGTCAATATATAAAAAAATTTAATTTATTAACTGAGTGAATTCCAAAAGATTAAATTTTATAAATTAAATCTTTGTTAAAAAAATCATAAAAAGTTTTTTATTTATTAATAACCTCATTATATTTGCTCTCTTTTAGGGAAATTGCTGCCAAAATAAAGAAAGTAATGAGAGAGTTGATAATCCGTGAATCGGGTGAAGAGGCATACAAATTAATTTCAGGATATATTGGAAGTAATGGTTATGAAACCCTACTAATATCTACAACAACTCGTTTTAATATTGATAAACAACGGGATGATCGTTTCTCAACTATAATAAATTTCAAAAAAATCAACGATATTCGTTATGTAAATAAATTTTTCGAATCTGTAAATGCCAAATTGCCTTTAAATGGTATCTTTATAAATAATGGAGAAACATATAGTTTAAGAAAAAATAGGATTTTATCGAAATATTTTTGGGGGTTTAATTATTTATATTATTTCTTTGATTGGGGTTTTAAAAGAGTTTCTCCCAAAATATTTGGTGTAAAAAAAATATATTTCTTTCTAACTCAAGGAAGAAATAGAATATTATCAAAGGCTGAAATACTGGGAAGGCTTTACTCATGTGGTTTTGAGGTTTTAGAAGAAAGATTTATTAATAACCAATTATATTTTGTTGCTAAAAAAGTTAAAGAACCGGCTTTTGATAATAACCCGACTTATGGTCCATTGATTAGGCTGAAAAGAGTAGGGAAAGATGGAAAGATTATAAATGTATATAAAATGCGGACCATGCATGCTTATTCTGAATATATTCAAGGGTATATTTATAAGAATGGGAATTTGCAAAAAGGTGGAAAATTCGACGGTGATTTTAGAGTTACTACGGTTGGCAAATTTATGCGGAAATTCTGGATAGATGAATTACCTATGCTGATTAATCTACTGAAACGCAATATGAAAATTGTTGGTGTCAGGCCGCTTAGCCAGCATTATTTTGATTTATATACTGACGAATTAAAAGAAAAACGGATTAAACATAAACCCGGCCTTGTTCCTCCGTATTATGCCGATATGCCTGAAACACTTGAACAAATTATGGCATCTGAACTGAAATATCTTGAAGAATACGAAAAACATCCTTTAAAAACCGATATTAAATATTTCTTTAAAGCCTTTAATAATATTGTTATTAAAAAAGCAAGAAGCAAGTAATTGTCGATTTTTTATTGTTAATTTATAATTGATTTAATAATTAGTGTCTATCTATAAAGTCGTTTAGGAAAAATATTTTGGCACTAATTACACTGATTTACACTAATTTGATTCGTGTTAATTTGTGTAATTCGTGTCTTTTACTAAGTTTACGGATGGACACTAATTAGTGCATTCGCGACTTATTATACCAGACTCAATAATGAAATTAAGATATAGTAAACGAATCTCCGGTATTCTTTTTTGGGCCTGGTTGGTTTTTATACTAATTATGACCCTGATCCCTAAATTGCCCGTTGATACTGATTCAGACAAAAGTCTTTTTCTGGGTTTAATTCGATTAGATTACTTAGTTCATTTTGGAGTTTTTGGAATACTGGGTTTTTTTCTTGGAATCTGGCAACTTGAAAAAATTAAAAGAAAAAAGAGCATAAGTTTCATTTTTTTATTTGGACTGTTATTTGCGTATTTTGATGAGTTCTTGCAGATTTTTATTGAAGGAAGAAAATATAATATTTTTGATTTTTATTTTAATGCTATTGGTTTTATTATGGGACTTGTTTTCATAATCATTTTAAATAAAAAGGCTATATTTAGTAAATTTTAAATTATTACATTATGCTTAAATACAAAATTTTAATTTCAGTTTTCTTTTTTATAATTTCTGCGAGAATTAATTCACAAGTAGTTTATGAGCATGTTAAAAATAATAATATTTATGAATTTTTAGATGAGCTTGCCAATAATCAGGTGATAAGTTTGAATTCATGTATTAAACCTTATAGCAGAATATTGATTGCAGAAAAACTTACTGAAGCGGAATTAAAGATTGATGAATTAAATAAAAGACAAAAAGAGGAATTACAATTTTATTTAAAATCATTTTCACTTGAAACAGAAAATGAACTTGATTTTCCTAAAAGATTTGATATTTCCAAAAAAATAAAAATCTTGCAACAGCCTTAAACCCAATTGGTATGTTTTATAAAGATTCCTTTGCCACTTTTTCATTAAAGCCCATTTGGGGGATACAATATTGGTCAAACAAGAATGGAAATGTTTTTCATCGTTGGGGCGGACTGGAAGCAAGCGGATATCTTGGTAAACATCTTGCGTTTTATGCAAATCTTCGTGATAATTACGAAAGTGAATTGTTAACTTCCCCAACTTTTTTTAATCAAAGGCAGGGAGCTCCAATGAAGGGAGGGGATAATGGAGGTTTTGATTATAGTGAAATGCGAGGAGGAATAACTTATTCATGGAATTGGGGTTCACTTGGCTTGATTAAAGATCATCTTCAGTGGGGAAGTAATTATAATGGACCTAATATTTTATCCGGCCGTCAACCTTCTTATGCAATGATAAAGTTAAATTTAAAACCTGTGAAATGGTTTGAATTTAATTACTTTCATGGGTGGTTGGTTTCGGAAGTTGTGGATAGTTCACGGTCATATTGGAATGGAGATATTTACCGCGCTGTCTTTTATCCGAAATTTCTCGCAGCTAATATGTTTACTTTTATTCCCTGGAAGAGATTAAATGTTTCAATAGGTAATTCAGTAGTTTATAGTGACGTTTTTCAGGCTGCCTATCTGATTCCATTTATGTTTTTTAAGTCTATTGATCATACTCTTAATGCAACCTATTCAAAAGGGCAGGCAGGACAAAATTCCCAGATGTTCTTTGACATCAGTAGCCGGCAAATAAAGCACCTTCATTTATATGCAACTCTTTTTGTTGATGAGTTTTCTGTAAAGAGATTATCAAAACCTGATGAAATGAATTTTTTAAGCTATAAGATTGGGTTCAGGTTAAGTGATTTTCCAATCGAAAACCTAAATTTGACATCCGAATATTCAATTGTAAATCCATTGGTTTATCAGCATAATATTTCCACAACAACTTTTGAGTCTAATAATTATAATCTTGGTTATTATCTTGGTGATAACTCTCAGGAATTTTATCTTGCTGTGGAATATAAACCTTTATCAAGGCTGCATTTTAATTTATCGTTTAATTTCGCTCAACATGGATTAGATCATGTTTATGATAATTCCTATTCCGACAATTTAGATAAATTAACTTTATTAGAAAATATTACCTGGCAAAATCGCACTTTCGCTTTAAAAACCAATTATGAATTTGTAAATAATGCGTATGTTTTTTTGTATTTTATTAAATCAAATATTCAAGGTTATGATATTGAAAATGAAACCGCTAAATATTATTTAAATAAACGAACTCCTAAAATTTTTCAGGGTGATAATTTTACAGTTTCTTTTGGATTTAATATTGGTTTTTAACACAGTAGCTATCGGGATAGCTATTTTAGATTTACGACTTTTAAAAACAGATTCACAAAGACCCTTTAATTAGTTGGAAAAATTGTTAAATTGTTATATGGTTATTCCGAAACTTCGGGATTGTGATTTAACGTTAGCCATATAACAATTTAACCATTGACACTATTTATTCTCAATAAAAATGAAATATTTTGTTAAATATTCTCACTCTATTGAGAATATAATAACTTGAAATAGTGGAGGAAATACTAAAATGTATGACAAAAACGTTGTAATTGAAATAATCAATCATTTCATCAGTGAACTTATAAATGCCGGTTATTCTCCTGATGAAGTATTCTTGTTTGGATCTTAACCAAAAGGCAATCCGCATAAGTTTTCGGATATTGATGTTGCTGTGTGGGATAGTAAATTTTCTGGATGTTTACCACTGGATATTGAAAATATAAAATCAAAATTATCTAAATATTCTTCAATTGAACTTCATACATTTAACATTGAGGATAAGTATAACCCAATTATCAGGGAAATAAAAACAAATGGTATCCGGATTAAGTAATGAATTTGGAATTTGATATATATCCACCCTGTTTTACACAGGTGTCTTTATCAGAGATATAAAAAGATTCAAAGAATTTCTATTTTCTGTAACCATTTTCCGGCAAATGTTAAATTTTATATATTTGCTAACTCAAAATTTTATAATCAAAAAAACTATAAACAAATAATTAAAAAAAATGAAAAAGATCTTTTTAACAATTAGTCTCTTAATTGCAATAGGAATAAATATTAATTCCTATGCCTGCACTAATTACCTTATTACAAAAGGTGCATCAACCGATGGATCTACAATGATCAGCTACGCAGCCGATTCACATGTTCTTTACGGTGAACTTTATCACTGGCCGGCAGCAACTTATCCTGAAGGAACGATGATGAAAGTATTTGAATGGGATACCGGAAAGTTTCTTGGGAAAATCAAACAAGCTACCGAAACTTATAATGTAATAGGAAATATGAATGAATTTCAGGTTGCTATTGGTGAAACCACTTATACTGGCCGTTCTGAATTAGGTAGCCAGCCGGGTTCTATAATGGATTATGGCAGCCTCATGTTTATTGCTTTACAACGCTCAAAAACAGCTCGTGAAGCCATTAGAATTATTTCGGAATTAATGGACGAGTACGGATATGCAAGTACTGGAGAATCATTCTCAATTTCTGACCCCAATGAGGTTTGGATAATGGAATTGATAGGAAAAGGAGGAAGTATTACTTTGACAAAAAGCTCATTCAAAAAGCTTTCAAAAATGGATATTCCCAAATCAACATTGAAAAACTTAGAAAAAATCAAAGGAGTATCTTTTAACACAAATGCGGATTTTGAAAAAGCTCTTGTTGAAAATATTGGAAAACGTGATGCAAAACATTTTGGGAATATCATTTTAAGAAATGCCGTAATGTCTGAAAAAGGTGGAGTTTGGGTTGCTTTGAGAATTCCTGATGGTTATGTTTGCAGTCATGCTAATCAGGCAAGAATTACAACTTTCAATTATCAGGAAGTCAATAAATGGGATAATCCAAAGGCTGATGTGTTTAATTCTCCGGATGTAATTTCTTTTTCAAAAAGAAAAGGTTTTTATGCCGGGCCGGATAAAGATTTTAGTTTTTCGGATGTTTATGCTCCGGTTGGTTTTGGAGGTGCTCGTTTTTGTGAAATTCGTGTCTGGACAATGTTCAATCAAGTAAGCAGTGGAATGGACCAATATTGGGAATATGTAAAAGGAAATATTATTCACCCGAAAGAACATGTTAAGGGAGAACCTTTGACTCCTGAAAATTTTGCAAGCAATCGTATGCCTCTTTGGATTAAGCCAAATAAAAAAGTTTCCGTTCACGATATGATGATGTTTATGCGCGATCATCTCGAAGGAACAGAATTAGATATGAGCTTGGATATTGGTGCAGGCCCATTTGGAGCGCCATATCGCTGGCGTCCATTGACATGGAAAGTTGATGAAGTTGCTTATTGTAATGAAAGAGCGACAGCTACTCAACAAACTGGATTTTCATTTGTAACTCAATCCCGTTCTTGGTTACCGAATGAAATTGGTGGAATTTTTTGGTTTAGTGTTGATGATGCGGCAAGTTCAGTTTACGTTCCAATGTATTCAAGTATCACCGAAGTTCCTGAAGTTTTTGAAAGAGGTAATGGTGCAATGATGGAATGGTCGGATAATTCTGGTTTTTGGGTTTTTAATCAGGTTAGTAATCTTGTTTATACCCGTTATAACTTAATTCATCCTGATGTTGAAAAACTTCAATCTATATTTGAAAATGAATTTATTGATTTTACACCTGCTGTTGATGCCGGTGCATTAAATCTTTATAAAAATGATAAAAAATTGGCTGTTGCGTATTTGACAAATTATTCGGTAAATCAGGGAAACAATGTTGTTAATGATTGGAAAAAGTTTTATCAATACCTGTTTATGAAATATATGGATGGAAATGTGAAAGAACCTAATCCTGGCCATCAAAATCCAAAACTTCAACAACCAGGTTATGGCGAAGATTGGTATAGAAGAATTGTTAAGGAAACAGGAGACACATTTAAGGTTATTGGCTCAGCGCATTAATTATGGCAGAAATTTTCGAGGCTATCATGCTAATATGCTTTGGCTTTGCTTGGCCAATGTCCATTTATAAATTATTGAAGACAAAAAGTTCAAAAGGCAAAAGCTTGTATTTTCTTGGTATAATCATTATCGGTTATATAGCAGGAATAATACATGAGCTTATTCAAGGTTATAATAGTAATGGGCATGTGGATTATGTGACATATCTCTATCTCATAAATATTATTATGGTCTCCACAGACCTTTATCTTTCCATTAAATATCGCAACAATTAATATATTATTTAGCGTATCATGAAAAAGATATTATTCTCAATAATTGCAGTTTTAATTTTGCAACAAGTTTTTCCTTGTACCAATCTCATCGTAACCAAGGGTGCATCCATTGATGGATCAACTTTTTTGGTTTATACAAATGATGGCGAATGGCTTTACAGGATTAATATTTCACCTGCAAAAGATCACCCGAAAGGTGATTCACTAACTTTTAAAAGTCGTTCGGGAGCTGAGGGAAAGATACCTCAGGTTCTTCATACTTTTGGTGTTATTGGTTTCCAAATGAATGAACATCAACTTGCAATCGGTGAAACAACTTTTACAGGAAGAGAGGAACTTTGGAACAAATCAAAATATTTGGAATACTGGCATTTGATGAGACTGGCTTTGGAACGAGCGAAAACTGCCCGCGAAGCCATTGAAGTAATCACTTCTCTTGTCGAAAAATTTGGCTATGGTAGTGAGGGCGAATCTTTTTCTATTGCCGATCCAAATGAAGCATGGATACTTGAAATGGTGGGCACTGGTGATGGAGGAGAAAGTGCAATTTGGGTAGCTGTTAAAATTCCTGATGGTTACATTTCGGCACATGCCAATATGGCCAGAATTGGTGAATTTCCATTGGATAACCCTGATAATTGTTTGTACTCCGAAAACGTAATTTCTTTTGCAATTAAAAAAGGATATTATGATCCTCAATCCGGTGATCCTTTTCGATTTAATGAAGTTTACAATGAAGTTACCCCTGATCGTCTTAAATATTGCGAAACACGGGTCTGGAGTATGTTCAACAGAGCTGCTCCTTCAATGAATTTGTCAACTGACTATTGTAGAGGTGTGGAAAACGCAAAACGATATCCATTATGGATTAAACCTGACAAAAAATTATCGCTTAATGATGTTATTGATTTAGTTCGAGATCATTATGAAGGTACTGATTTTGACATGACCATAGGTTTGGAAGCAGGCCCTTTCGGAAATCCAAATCGATGCAGGCCATTGTCATGGGAAATAGATTCGCTTAATTATTCATGGGAGAGGCCAATTTCTACTTCTAATTCGGCATTTTCTTATATTGCTCAATTACGTTCATGGTTACCCGACGAAATTGGCGGAATTACCTGGTTTGGAGAAGACGACACTTATTTTACCTGTTATATTCCAATTTATTGCAATAATGATAAAATTCCAAAAGCTTTCACAATTGGTGATATTAATAAATTTTCATGGGAATCAGCCTGGTGGGTTTTTAATTTTGTTTCAAATTTTGCAAACCTAAAATATTCATATATGATTAAGGATATTCAAAAAGTGCAAAATGAGCTTGAAAATAAAATGATTACTGAGCAGGATTCAATAACTCAAATTGCTCTAAAATTAAATAAACCGGAAAGGATTAAATTCCTGACAGATTACTCATTTAATTGTGGTGATATGGTTGTAAAATCTTGGAAAGAGCTTGGAGAATTTCTTATTATGAAATATAACGATGGTTACGTGAAAGATGAAAAAAAGCATATTACTTCACCCGGATATCCTGATGAATGGAAACAGGAAATTATTAATAGGTATCCTGAAAAGTTTGAAATTAAAAGTAAAGAGAAATAGAAATTTAAATTGTAAACAATCTTTTTATAATTTTGCAAAATATATTCGCTTTTTATAAATAAAATTAAAAAATATAAAATCATGGACGAACAAAAACCAAAAGCAAAGCAAGGAATTCCTCCAAAAAAGAAAAGTTCCGGTTTGTTAATTTTCATTATTATAATCTTAATTATTGCCGTTGGTGGCTTAATTGTCTCGTTATTCAATACGAAATCCGAGCTAACAACTTTGCAATCTGAAAAAGAACAACAAAGGGTGGAATTGCAAACAGAATTAGATTTAGTAATTAGCGACCATAATAAAATAAAAGAAGATTATGGAACATTATCTGATTCTTTGTTTATTAAAGACAGCATAATTCAAGAAAACGCTAATGAAATAAAAAAGCTTCTAAATACGAAATGGGAGTATTATAAAATAAAAAAGAGACTAAAACTATTACAGGGAGTTGCACAAGGTTATGTTCATCAAATGGATTCATTATATAATGTTAATAAAGCTCTAACCGAAGAAAATATTAGAATTAAAGAAGAATTCAGTTACGAGTTGAAATTAAATTCTGAACTAACCCGCGTTGCCGAAGATCTTTCCGAGATGGTTGATCAGGCTTCCGTTTTGAAAGCTTACAATACAACAGCAGTTCCAATGCGTTTAAAATCAAACGGAAAGAAAATCCCAACTGATAAAGCAAGAAGACTTGAAAAAATTAAAATTTGTTTTACGTTATCCGAAAATTTGATTATTCCTGAAGGAGTTAAAACTCTTTATGTTCGTATTGCCCGTCCGGATAAATTGATTTTGGTTAAAAATAAAAGTGATGATTATTCCTTTACATTCCAGGGAGAAACTTTGCAATATTCAATGAAGGAAGATATTGAATATAATAATATTCAGAAAGATATTTGCTTGTCCTGGATTAAACGATATTCAAAAGAACCAATGATGACAGGAGTTTATAATGTTGAAATTTTCTCTGATGATGAGGTTATTGGGAACGCCCAATTTACTTTAAAATAAAAAAGCGAAAAACAATATTTCTTATATTTTATTTATAAATAGTCAATTATTTAGAAGTACTTTTCTTTGAAGAGTGCTTCTTTTTTTTGTAAAAATATTCGACCCAAATTACCCACATTAAAAACATTACGACATAAAAGAATGGCCTGAAAAGATTATCGTGACTAAATTTCCAATAATCTGACCAATTTATCAAAACAACCGATAATCCAATTACCCTGAAAAGATTTGTTAAATGAACAATAAAAACTCCGGCAGGAATAAACCATAGTTTATGTTTCCACGGGCCTGGATATAAAAGCATTAATACAATGAATTCTAAAAATTGTTTTAAACCCGAACAACCTGCATTTATTCCAATATATCCATGTTTACCAAAATACATAGTTTGTTTAATTGTTGTAAATTCTATGTTTAAAACATTTGAGACAAACCATGAACTCTCTAAGAAAACATGTTTTGCAAGAAAATCATAAAGACTAAACACTAAGGGTTTTACAGGGAAATATTTTAAATCATAAGCCCAAAATCTAAAGAAAAAGTGAAAGCCTACAATAATTACAAAAAAAATAAAAACTTCCTTAAGTGTATTTAAATTGTATTTATTGATTAATTTGTTTACTGTCTGAAAATAAATGCTTTTCATAAAATATGTGTGGATTTATTTAATTTATCAATTGTAAATGAGTAATATCAATAATTTATATTAAAAAAAGCATGTTATACTTTTCGCACGGCGAAAGTAAAAAATTAATATATTTGTTTAAAAATTATTATTAGATGGCCAAAAATAAAAAAAGAAGGCAAAAGCAAATTAAAAATTTCTTAGATAGATTTTTTGATAAAATACGAGGAGTACAAGTATCAAAAAACAGTAGAAAAACAAAAAAATCCAAACGTTTTTTAAAGAAGCCGGTTGTTGATTCTAATAAGGATGAAGAAAAAAATGTTCAAAGAAAAACATCGGATTTACATTCTGACAGCAAAAGAAAACCAAAAAAAAGAAGAAAAAAAACGCTTGATAATTTCTTGAAAAAGTTTTTCAGAGAAAGAAGAATTCGTAAGGAAGAAAAGGAAAAGAGAAAACTTAAAAAGAAGATAATTCAAAAAAGAAAAAAAAGATTCAGAAAGAAAGAGAGGATTAGATGGTGGAATAAAATAATGAATTTTCTTTTTCCAAAAACTGAACATGTTCCATATCAAGCAGCTGCACCGGTTGATAAAAAATACAGGATCAAAAGAAATATTTTTAATCTCTTAAATTCATTATTTGTTTTCGTAATATCTTATTTGATTGTTTATCTTTTCTATCAATTTGTTGTTCTCTTCGTTGCATCATGGTATAATTTAGATTCGATATTATATTTTTACGATCTTGCTTTTAATGATTATTCTCCATTATGGACACGATTTAATATTATTCTTATTACATTTTCAGGCCCTGCTGCTTCTTTTGTTGTAGGAAGCTTTTTTTTAAGAGTATTTTTTAAGAAAAAAGGACTCTCAAACATGCAGCGTTTGTTTATTCTTTGGATTGGACTTCATGCCTTGAACATGTTTTTCGGAGCTTTCGTTGCTGGTGTAACAACCGATCAGGGTTTTGGTTATGTTGCAAACTGGTTGTACATGAATGCCTTTTTTAAAATACTACTGTCTTTGATCTCATTAGTAATTTTAACCATAATTGGTTATTATTCTACAAGGCATTTTCTTGAGACAGCAAGTTCAACAAACAGGATTATTAAAAAACACCGATTGCAATTTTTATTTATTCAAGCATTATTACCCTGGCTAATTGGTAGTTTGTTGTTGTTTTTTATTAAATTCCCTTTCATTCCTCCTTATGAAACAGTTATGATTTGCGCAATGGCTTTTCTAATTGTTCCCGTAGTTTTTAATTCAAAAGCAAAACCGATACTTAAAATTATAGAAAGAAAAAGAAAAACAAAAATCCTTTGGGTATATTTTACTATATTTATAATTTTCTTATTATTATTTAGGATAGGATTGTATTCAGGTTTACATTTTATTATAAAAATGTCAGTTACCATTACACCTTTGTAAAATAAATGATTATAGATTGAAAATTGGTGATTAGAGATTTATGAAATTGTGTCTATCCCTAAATAATAAGGTTGACCGTTTTTTACTTTTTATAATCTGCGTCAAAAAAATTACTGGCCCAGATCACCTTAGGTGAACGTTGAATAAATCATAACAAATCCGCGTTATCTGCGTCTAAATATAAACAATCGTAAATCAAAAATCTTATCCTATTTCCTTCCGAAGTCAGCAGGTATTTCCCCCCAGGCTGCGGTTTCCCATTTTAATATTTTTGTTTCGTAAGAATTATTTTGCAGCCAGTTTACAGCTCTGTCAACAAGCTCGAAGAGATGGTTATTTGTTTGATTTCTTTCAAGTTTGGTATTGATTTTTTTTTGCTTGACCCATTTTATTGCAATTTTTGAATCACTATAAATGGGAAATTTGCTGTTTTTTTGTTTTAGATAAGCCAAGCCATGCACAAGAGCTAAAAACTCCCCAATATTCACCGTTCCCTGCGGAAAAGGCCCAAGCCTGAAAAGTTCTATCCTTGATTTTGTATCAACCCCACGATATTCCAAAACCCCTGGATTTCCGCTGCATGCTGCATCCACCGATAAACTATTTTGAATCGGTTCACCAATAAGGATTCTAACTTCCTTTGGAATTTCCTTTTTCGAAAAATCCTTCCCGACAAAGTCAAAATAATTTCCCTGGAATGCATTTTTTGCTACTTCTTTATCGGCAAATGATTTATATTTTGCTCCTTCAAATCCTTTAATTTGTTGCTCGCATTCTTTCCATGAAGAAAACACTCCTGTTTTCTTTCCTTCCCAAACCACGTAATATTTTTTCTTTGCCATATTTTTATTTCCAAATTTTGTTAAAAAAACAAAGGATTTGCGAAAATAATATTTATACACGAATTTGGTTATTGATAAACCATTAAAATGGTTGGTGAAACTACATGTTTTAAGCAACCCACGACTTAAGTCGTGGGTTACTAATGAAATATGGAAATATTTAATCGTTTTAACGGTTTTATAAAATAAATATTGAAACTTTATGGATAGGGGCTAATTATTTATCTTTGCTTAATATTTTTGTTAACAATCATAAAAAAATGCAGAAAAAAAAATTTCAAATTTCAAATAACAAAATCAACTTATTTTATTCTTTAAAAGGAAAATTAATGATTTATATTTTAATTTTTTTAATGTCTTCCTGTGATAACAATATCCATTATAATTATTTTGAAAAATTCAATAATAATTCATGGAATCGTTTTAGTGAATTAAATTTTGAATTTCCGGTTAATGAATCCGGAATCGAATATAATATTTATCTTTTAATAAAATTTGATAAATCATTTTCAAATGATGAATTATTAATAAATACTGCCTTTTACACACCTTCGGGCGAAGAAAGGTTTACAAAATATGATATAAAAGTTAGGGATAAAAACGGTGAATTTATAGGAGAAAAACAAGATAATCTGATTAAATTGAAATTTTCGTTAAGGAAAGATTTTCGATTTTCTAAAGATGGAATTTGTAAATTAGAAGTTGAAAACCGAATGACAAAAATTGAAACTCCCGGAATTATTGGAATAGGAATTGTTGTTGAAAAGGAGTAATGATTTATTATTTGGTGCTTTAGAAATTTGCTAGACTTTATAGATGGGCTCTATTTATCATTTGTTGTATTCATCAAATATCTGTAACGTTCTGTATCTGTCGATCATAAGTCTTCTCCTCAAAAAATCAAGGTTTTTAAATTTCTTTTCATCACGAAATCTGTCAATAAAATAAATTGTAATTATTTCGTCATAAATATCTTCATCAAAATCAAAAATATTTACCTCAATTGTTAATCCGTTTTCATTAAGGGTTGGCCTAAAGCCAATATTTCCCATCCCTTTATAAATTTTATTATTCCATTCAACTTTACAGGCATAAACCCCATTTGCGGCGATTAGTTTGTAATGATCGTCAAGATTGATGTTTGCAGTCGGAAATCCAATTTTTCTACCAATTTGTTTTCCTCTGACAACAATTCCTGTGATTGAATATTCGTATCCCAATAAAATATTAGCCTTTTTAATATCTCCGGTAAAAAGAGCTTTACGGATTTTTGTTGAGCTAACTGCAATATTTATAATATCTTGCGCAGGTATTTCCTCAACTTCAAAATCATAAATTTTTGCAAGCCCGCGAAGAACTTTAAAGCTTCCTCTGCGTTCGCGGCCAAAATGATGATCGTAACCAACGATTATTATTTTCGCTTTTAATTTATCAACAAGAATGCTTTTGATGAAATCTTTTGATGAAATTGTGGCGAATTCTTTTGTAAACGGCAAAACAATTAAATGGTCAACTCCTGCTTTTTCTAATAATTCAAATTTTTTCTTTTGGGTATTTATAAACTTCAGTTCAGTATTATTCGGCTCAAGTACAAGTCGGGGATGAGGGTTAAAAGTTATTACAATTGTCTCTCCATTATTTTTTTGAGCGACTTCTTTTAATCGTTTAAAAATTTTTTGATGACCGATGTGCACGCCATCAAAAGTTCCAATTGTAACCACCGGAAATGAAACCGGCTTAAATTTCTTAAAATCTGTGTAAATCTTCACCTCTATCCAACAAATATTAATTCAACAAATTTTCTTTTTAAAAAAACATATAAAATTTAGTATTTTTTTGAACTTTACAAAAAGTTTCCATATTTCCCGCAAAAGTAGTATATTTACACTCCGATTTTAAAAAACAATAAAAATATTATCATGAACAGCAAAATTCAAGTTCTTGTTAAACAACTGAAATTGTTAGTCGTTGCAATGTGTTTGTTACCTATTCTTGTTTTATCACAATTAAACGATGATTTCTCTGATGGAAATTTTAGTGAAGATCCACCGTGGACAGGTAGCATAAATAAATTCCAAATAAACACGTCAAACCAACTTCAATTGTTTTCAGATGAAGCCGGAACATCTTATTTATCGACGGAAAATGAGTTAATAAACGAAATCGAATGGCATTTTTGGGTGAAGCTTTCTTTTAGTCCTTCCGGAAATAATAATGCAAGAATTTATCTTGTTTCCGATAATTCGGATTTAACAGATGATCTTAATGGATATTTTCTCCAGCTTGGTGAAGCTGGAACAAGTGATGCAATTGAACTTTTCCGGCAAAACGGAAGTGAAATTATTTCGGTTTGCAGGGGTGCCGAGGCTTTGATCTCAGGCAGTTTTTTGATTGGAGTGAAGGTGATTAGAAATAGTTTGGGGCAATGGGATGTTTATGCGGATCCTTCAGGTGGAACAAATTATTTATTTGAATGTAGCGGTTTGGATAATACTTTTGTAGCGACCGATTTTTTTGGAGTTTATTGTAAATATACGTCCAGTAATTCTAAGAAATTTTATTTTGATGATTTTTATATTGGCCCCGAGATTTTTGATACAATTTCTCCCGAGATTATTACAGTCGAAGTACTTTCATCAAATACAATTGATGTGAAATTTTCTGAAACTATTGAAAAACTATCTTCTGAAAATCTTAATAATTATATTGTTAACAACGCAATTGGAAACCCAAAATTGGCTATGCTCGATGACTTGGATTTTTCTTTGGTTCATCTAGAATTTGAGAACGAGTTTCAAAACAGGGTTGAAAATATTTTAACGGTTTCTAATATTGAAGACCTTTCAGGAAATATAATTAAGGAATCAGATTTTGCTTTCTCTTTATTTTCGGCATATTCTTTCGATATCGTGATCAATGAAATAATGGCAGACCCGAATCCTATAGTTTCCCTACCCGATTTTGAATATCTTGAGTTATTTAATCGCACTTCATTGCCCGTAAATCTTAATAATTGGATTGTTTGTATCGGTTCAAGCGAAAAAGAAATTTCGAATGTTGTTATTGAACCACAAGGATTTTTGATACTTGGTGATGATGATGCCGCTCAATACCTTTCGGTTTTTGGTGATTTTTGCGGCTTCTCAAGTTTTACGCTCACAAATTCCGGCCAGACAATAATTTTGAAAAACCCTGAAGGAAAAATTATTTCAACGGTTTCTTATACAGATGAATGGTACAAAGATAATAATAAGGAAGATGGGGGATGGTCGCTTGAGCAAATTGATCCTGATAATCCTTGTGCTGGAATTTATAACTGGATAGCTTGCGAAGATATTGGAGGCGGTACTCCCGGAAGAGAAAATTCAGTTTTCGCTTCTAATCCTGATCTTCTGCCTCCCACTTTGTACAATGTAAATATTATTGATACACAAACAATAAAACTATTTTTCACTGAGCCCATGGATAGTACTTCATTGCTTGAAACTGAAAAATATTTTATTGATCATGAAATTGGAAATCCTACCGGAGTCGAGTTATTTCCACCCGATTATCGTTCGGTGATTTTATTTTTGAATAAGGATTTACAAGAAAATATTATTTATTCTTTAAGCATTACCGATAGCATTGCCGATTGTGTGGGGAATATAATTCCGGTAAATACCACGATTGATTTTGCAATCCCGAAGGCAGTAGATTCTTTAGATATTATTATAAATGAATTTCTGCCTGATCCCAAAGATGATGGTGTACGTTTTGTTGAAATTTACAATCGTTCGGGAAAAATTATTGATATGAGCACTATTTTGCTTGCATCTTATGATCTTTTCACTTCAAATCTTGAATCACCTTATGCAATTTCTGAGGATGGTTTTTTGTTTTTTCCGGGTGAATATATTGTTTTAAGCGAGTCTCCGGAAATTGTACAACAACAATATTTCACTTCAAATCCTGATGCATTTATTAAAATGAAAAAAATTCCTTCTTTTACTAATTCCGAAGGAGTTGTAGCAATAGCGAACAAAGGCTTTCAAATTATTGATTTATTTTCATATTCCGAGGATATGCAATTTCCATTATTGAATAATACAGAAGGAGTTAGTTTAGAGCGAATAAATTTCGACAGACCTACAAATGATAAATCCAACTGGCATTCTGCTGCCGAAGATGTTGGTTTTGCAACACCGGCTTATGAAAATTCACAGTTTGGAAGTTTTGAGCATATTGATGAACAGATCACAGTCTCACCCGAAATATTTTCTCCTGATAATGATGGTTATAACGATGTTTTAAATATTGATTATGAATTTAATATTCCGGGTTATGTTGCAAATATTTTGATTTACGATGCAAGAGGCAGATTAATTATTGACCTCGTAAGAAATGAATTGCTTGGAACAAAGGGTTGTTTTTCGTGGGATGGAATTGATCGGGATAATGCAAAAGCCCCGATAGGGATTTATATAATTTATATCGAAATATTTGATCTTGAAGGAAATGTGAAGTATTATAAGAAAGCTGCTGTGCTGGGAGGTAAATTATAGTGAAAGTAATTAACTCACGGGGTGACTCAAAGTCACCCCGTGAGTTTAATCCAGTACCCAGCATCCAGTTTACGCAAACGTCTGCAAATCGTAAAGTTTCTTATAAACGCCTTTTTGTTTTAGAAGTTTTTCATGAGTTCCTCTTTCGGCTATTTCACCGTTTTGGATTACTACAATTTCGTCGGCAAACTGAATAGTTGATAATCGGTGGGCGATTACGATTGAGGTTCTGTTACTCATAACTTTTGCCAAAGCATCCTGAACCAATCTTTCCGATTCGGTGTCGAGCGAAGATGTTGCTTCATCAAGAATTAATATTGGCGGATTACGTAGCACAGCTCGGGCAATGCTGATCCGTTGACGCTGGCCTCCCGATAGTTTTGAGCCGCGATCACCAATATTTGAATTATAGCCATCTTCAAGTTTGGAAATAAACTCGTGGGCATTAGCAACTTTTGCTGCTTCAATAACATCGTTTTCCGTAACGCCTTCCATTCCGAAAACTATATTATTATAAATCGTATCATTAAAAAGTATTGATTCCTGGCTGACCATTCCCATCAAACCGCGAACATCTTTGATGCGATAATCCGTCAGCGGAATATTGTCAATCAGAATTTCTCCCTTAACGCAATCATAAAATCTTGGCAGCAGGTCAACAAAAGTTGACTTTCCGCCTCCCGATTGCCCGACGAGTGCAATAATTTTTCCTTTCGGAATTTTAATATTAATATCTTTTAATACACTATCCTTAACATATTTGAAATTTACATTTCTGTATTCTATTTCTTTTTCAAAAGATTTAATGTGTTTTGCATTGGGCTTTTCGGTAATAACTTCTTCGGCATCTATTATTTCAAAGATCCTTTCAGCCGAAGCAATTCCTTTTTGTATGTGGAAAAATCCGGTTGCAAATGTTTTTATAGGAGGAATAATTTGTGAAAATATTACAATATAAGTAATGAAAACTTCGGCAGAAATCGTAGGATGATCGTCGAGAACAAGTTTGCCACCAAACCAAAGCACAATAACAATTATCATTGAAGACATAAATTCGCTTAAAGGCGATGACAGGTCTCTCTTGATATTCAACCCAATCATTAATTTTGTGTATGATTGATTTAGCCCCTTAAACCGCTTATTTGTAAAATTTATCGCATTAAACGCCTTGATAATCCTGAGGCCTGAAATAGTTTCTTCAATAACAGCCAGCATGCCGGCTAATTTCGCCTGGCCGATTTTCGATGTTTTTCTTAAACTCTTTCCTATTCTTCCGATAATAAATCCGCCAATCGGTAGAATGATGACAACAAAAAGTGTTAGTTGCGGACTCATCATAACCATTGCCGTAAAATATGCTATGATCTGGATAGGATCGCGTATTATCATTTCGAGATAATTCAGGATTGAGACTTCAACTTCCTGAACATCGGTAGTTATGCGTGCAATTATATCTCCTTTTTTTCGCTTTGAATAAAACGAGAGTGGAAGAATTAATATTTTTTTATAAAGATCGTTACGGATGTTTTTTATTGCTCCGCCTCTGATAATGGCAAGCAAAACCATTGCCGTAAAACGAAACAAATTGCGTAGAAAAAAGGAGATTAAAAGAAAAAAACAGATAAAAATTAAAGCATCTATTTCCCCTTTTTCTATAATTATCTGACTAATTTGATAGTTCAAATATTGAATTAAAGTATCATAATGAAATGAAAATTCAGGTGCTGAGCTAACAAGTTCATCCTTCCCGAAAAGCAGGCCCAAAAATGGGACAAGCATTACAAAAGAAAACAATGAAAAAATTGTCGCAAAAATATTTGAGATAATATTTAATGTCGCATATCCTGAGTAGGGGCGTATGTATCTCAGTATTCTGTAAAATTTGTTCATTTTTATCAACTTTGGGGCAAAGATAAGCTTTAAGAATTAAATGCAAATTAATATTTCCCGCAGATTACGCAGATTATCGCAGAAAATAAATCAGCGTTTATCAGCGTAATCTGCGGGAAAAATCTTTTACGGCTTAGGATATTCATCCGATGACTTAGTCAATATTAAAACGAATTAATCCCCGTATAATTTTCAGGTGTCAATTGTTTCAATTCATCTTTCACCGAATTTGGAACTTGCAATTTATCAATAAAAACAGAAAGAGACTCCTTTGTAATTTTTTCATTTGTTCGTGTTAGTTTTTTTAAGGCATCGTAAGGATTCGGATAATTTTCTCTTCTTAAAATAGTTTGAATACCTTCTGATACAACTGCCCAGTTATTTTGCAGATCACGTTTAATTGCATTTTCGTTAAGCAATAATTTATTTAATCCTCTTAATAAAGATTTTATTGAAATAAGAGTATGTGCAAACGGAACACCGTTATTTCTTGTAACTGTTGAATCAGTTAAATCTCTTTGCAATCGAGAAATAGGAAGTTTTGCCGATAAAAATTCAAAAAGCGAATTGGCAATTCCGAGATTACCTTCGGCATTTTCAAAATCAATTGGATTAACCTTATGAGGCATAGCCGAAGAACCAACTTCACCAGCTATAATTTTTTGTTTAAAATAATCCATTGAAATATATGTCCAGAAATCCCGGGTAAGGTCAATCAGGATTGTATTTATTCTTTTAAAGCCATCGAAAAGAGCAGCCATATCATCGTAATGCTCAATTTGAGTAGTTACTTTTTGGCGTTCGAGTCCCAAATTTTCTTTTACAAAATTATTTGAAAAATCAATCCAATCAATTTCGGGATAGGCTGCAAAATGAGCATTGAAATTCCCGGTAGCACCTCCGAATTTTGCAGATATTGGTATGGATTTTATTTGTTTAAGTTGTTGTTTTAGCCTGTCAACAAAAACATAAATTTCTTTTCCGAGATAAGTAGGGGAAGCGGCTTGTCCATGTGTCCGGGCAAGCATGGGAATTTTTTTCCATTCTTTTGCCTTTTGTTCAAGTTTGTGAATCAACTCGTTAAGCAAAGGGGAAATAACATCATTAAGCCCTAATTTTAAAGCATAAGGAACAGCCGTATTATTAACATCCTGAGAAGTTAATCCGAAATGGATAAATTCTTTGTATTGGCCCAGGCCTAATTTATCGAATTTTTTCCTGAGATAATATTCAACCGCCTTGACATCATGATTTGTTTTTTTTTCGATTTCCTTTACTTCGTTGGCATCTTTAAAAGTAAATACTTTGCTGATTGAACGCAATTGGTCATGAATCTTCGGATCAATATTTTTCAATTGCGGTAAAGGAATTTGGCATAAAGCGATAAAGTATTCGATTTCAACAAAAACCCTGTAATTAATAAAAGCGGCTTCCGAAAAATAATAACATAATGCTTCGGTTTGTTTTCTATACCTTCCGTCAACCGGTGAAATTGCATTTATTGGTGTTAAGTCCATAACCTCAAGTTTTTAAGTTAAATTTATATTTTCTCAAATCGTTAGCAATATAAGAAGAATAATTTTAACTAATCAGTATTGTTGGGGAATAAAGGTATAAGGGATATAAGGAGAATAAAGGAAATAGGGGAATTGATATCCTAATGACTACTAAATGACAATTAAATGACCACCTAATGACCATGAAAATGACCAACAAAATTATTTTTTCAATTCATTACAGAATGTTATAGGTATTTAGAATTGCAATTTAAATAAAATCTTTTAGCTTTGCATTCATATAAATAAATACATATTTTAATAAAAATATCAACAAAAATATTGATTTAAAACTTAATACAATGGATGATTTAATCTATCTAGATAATGGTGCTACTGCATTTCCAAAACCTGAAGAAGTATATGATTTTATGAATACTTTTTATAAGACCCATGGTGTAAGCCCCGGAAGATCAGGCTATGACTTATGTATGGCAACCGAACAGGTTGTTCATGGCACACGGGTTTTATTAACGGATTTTTTTAATGGAACAGATCCTAACAGGCTTACATTTAGTTATAATGCAAGCGATTCGTTGAATATTATTTTAAACGGGCTTATTGAAAAAGGAGACCATGTTATTACCACCAATCTTGAACATAACTCTGTATTACGTCCGTTATATCATAAAAAGGAAGAGGGTGTAATTGATGTTACATATATTCCTTTTGATGATAATGGATATATTAATCCTGATGATGTAAAAAAAGCCTTTAGAAAAAACACTAAATTTGTTGTTGTTAATCATGCATCTAACGTTATCGGAACCGTTCAGCCAATTGCAGAGATAGGCAAATATTGCAGAGAAGCAGGGATTATTTTTGTAATTGATGCCAGTCAGTCAGCTGGAGTTGTTGAAATTGATATGGAAAAAATGAATATTGATGTTGTTGTATTTACAGGACATAAATGTTTGATGGGGCCAACGGGTATCGGTGGTTCCTATGTTCGTGAAGGCATTGATATTAAAATCACCAGAGCCGGTGGCACAGGTGTACGTTCAGCTTATCCGTTTCATTTGGATGAATATCCTTACCGTCTTGAGGTTGGAACTTTAAACCTTATAGGTCTTGCAGGACTAAATGCCGGAGCAAAATGGATAAATAAAAAAGGAATTCATAATATTCACAAACAAGAAATTGCACTTTGGGATAAACTTAGAAAAGGCCTTCAGGATATTAAAGGTGTGACAACATATTGTGCTAATAGTCCGGAAAACAGAATTGCCGTTTTGAGCATTAATATTGAGGGTTGGGTTGCATTGGATGTTGGTACCATGTTGGACGTAGATTATGATATTGCATGTAGAACAGGTTTACAGTGTGCACCACTAGTACACCGTAATATGGGCACAGAAGAAATGCATGGTACTGTAAGATTTGGATTAGGACCTTTTAACACAGAAGATCATATTGATGCTGCCATAAATGCTGTAAAAGAAATTGCTTCATTAAAACAATAAAAATCACTTAAATAATTTCAATATGCTAAAACAAATGGATGAATATAAACGGATCAGGGGATTAGCCAGCTTGATTGGAAATACACCATTGTTAGAAATTCAGTACAAATATAAAGGCAAACAAGGTAAGATTTATGCTAAAGCTGAGAATTTGAATATGACCGGCAGCATCAAAGACAGAATGGCTTATTATATTTTATTGAAGGGATATGAGAGAGGAATGCTTAACCCGGGGAATGTAATAATTGAAGCAACCAGCGGCAATACCGGCATTTCCTTTTCAGCTATTGGCAGAGCATTAGGTCACCCTGTTACCATTTTTATGCCCGACTGGATGAGTAGAGAAAGAATAAATTTGATAGGTGGTTTAGGGGCAAAAATAAATCTGGTTTCCAAGGAAGAAGGAGGTTTTTTAGGGAGTATTAGTATGTCAGAGGAACTGGCAAAATCAGCCAGTAATAGTTTTTTACCACGACAATTTTCTAATTCTGATAATATTGAAGCACATTATAATACAACAGGGCCTGAAATTTGGTGGCAGCTCAGATACAAATCCATGATCCCGAATGCATTTATTGCCGGCGTTGGAACAGGCGGAACCATCATGGGAACGGGGCAATTTCTAAAAGAAAAAAATCCAAAAATTAAACTTCATGCTCTTGAACCATCAAATTCCCCGACACTTTCAACAGGATGCAAAGTTGGAAAACACAGAATTCAAGGCATATCAGATGAGTTTATTCCTTCTATCCTAAACCTTAACGGCCTTGATAAAATTGTTAATGTCGATGATGGTGACTCAATCATAATGGCACAAAAACTGGCCAATGAACTGGGTTTGGGTGTTGGTATTTCTTCAGGGGCAAATTTTATTGGTGCAATTAAAGTACAACAAGAACTGGGGCCGGATGCTATTGTTGTAACTGTTTTTCCTGATGACAATAAAAAATACTTAAGCACAGATCTATTACAAGAGGAACCTGTAAAGGATGGTTTTTATTCTCCAGAAACCGATCTTTTGCAGTTTAAAGCCTTAAAGAGAGTATGTCATACATGTTGTGATCCTGAAGAATGTTTGGAACATAATCAGGATATTGAAGATACACCTTTACCGATATGTCCGAGAAGATCCAATTGTATTTCCTAATCTAAAACTATGGCATCTGCAACTATTTCTCCAATAGTTTTAATTTCAACACCCAGTTTATAGTCAAGGTTCAAACCAGTTAACTGGTCGATGCAATTATGGCAGGGTGTTGCAACAATTTTTGCACCTGTAGCCCTGATTTGATCGGCTTTTATTCTTCCCGATTCAACCCTTCTTTTATTATATTCACTCATGGCAAGTTGTCCGCCGCCGCCACCGCAACAATAATTATTTGCACGATTTGGTGTCATTTCGATGAAATTTTCAACAGCGTTTTTTAGAATAAATCGTTGTTCTTCAATTATTCCTCCTGCTCGAACTAAGTTACAGGGATCGTGAAGGGTAATAAGTTTAGTGTTTTTTGAAGGATCAAGTTTTATTCTTCCCGAACGAATATATTCAGCAATTAACTCAATAACAGTTATCACCTTAAAGGGGTATTGTTTTTCAATCCAGTTAGGCCCTTCCCATCTTATTGCTCTTGAACCATGGCCGCATTCAGCAAGAACAAGGGTTTCGGCTCCCAGATTTTTCATTTCCTTACAAAGACGATTCGTAAGCTCACGTGCACCATCGGTATCACCCGAATAATATGAATAATTTGTTACATCATAAGTGTTTGTGGATATAGTCCAACTCTCTTTTGCAGCATAATAAATTTTTGCCATTGCACTTATCGAAAGCGGAAAAAATTTGGGTTCACGAGGATTTAAGGTGTACATGATTTTTTTCCCTTTTTGATCTCGTGGGATTTCTGCCTTATCATCCTCCACCTCCATTTGAAGGTCTTCTTCCAACCATTCCAGCGTATCAACAAACTCATCACGCGGAATACCCATATTGTTACCTGTATTTATTGAGGCATCAATAGTTGATTGTAAACCTTTTGGAACAAGCTCCATTTCTACAAACATACTCCTTGCCGATCGTACTAAAAACGGAATATCAACACCTATTGAACAATGCACCGAACATCGGCCACACATAGTGCAAGCCCCAAATAGAACATCAATCATTTCTTCAATAGTTTCATCGTTAAAGTCTCTTGCTCCAACAAGTTTTGGTAAAAATCGTCCGGCAAAAGTATGATAGCGTCTGTAAATTCCTGCAACCAAATCTACTTTCCTTGCCGGCATAAAACGCTCATCTTTAGTGGCAAGATAATAATGACACGATTCGCCGCAAAGTCCACAATGGACACAAGAGTTTAAATGTGTGATAAATTTCCCATTTAACTTGCTGTCAAAAAGATTTAATGCTTTTTGCTGTTTATCTGATAATTTTGCTCTCATTCCTAAATATTATGTTTTCGGATTGGCCAAACCCCTCGCCATCCATAGAAGAAACCAAGATGAATGCGTGAAGTAAAAAAATAAATCGTATGTCTAAGTTTTCCAATTGGCAGATAAAGAAATAATACGGTCGAATAGATTAGTAAAACCGGAAGAATTCGATTGTTTAAAATAGTAATTGCCAATAAAATGTGAAAACCTGTAACTAAAACATTACTAATATAATCATCCGGATTTGAGAGGTTTCTTAATTTTGAAACTAAAATTCTTTTTATCAAAATTGATAAGCCACAAATAGCAGAAATAATTAATAATATCGAAAAGGAAAGCTTTAACCATTCGGGTAATTGGATATTGAAAAATAATACGATTAAACAAAAAACACCACAAAAAGTACCAATATGAAAAATTATCCCTGCCGTATAAGTTGGCAGATGAAGATAGGCAGTTTCCTTTTTTGTTGGCGACATAGCACCCGTAAATGAATAAACAATTGCCGGTAAAGTTTTACCGAGAGGTTGAGAAAAATCTTTTGGCAGGCCGGATAATATGACTTTAAAAAATAGGGAAAGGCACGATATTAAACATATTGCAAATCCGCCAAGAAAAATCCAATGATAAATTGTAAACATATTTAATACTTTTTAGTTTCAAAATAAAAATCATTATTCTCTTATGTCCGAGTTTTTGGGATTGTTTTTTGTAAAGCTTTTTAAGTTGGAAGACCGAAGCCGGAAGTCCGAAAACCCAGCTTCTGACTTTCGTCTCTCAGTTTTTACTTTAAACGCATCCGTCAGGTTTAGGAAGTCCTGCAATTTTACATGCACCTCTTGCAGGCCCTAATGGAAAAAGTTGATAAATTTCGCGTAATCTCAAGCCCGTATCTTTACAAATACTTCTAACCATTGGAGCCATATCATTTTCTTCCCAATGTGATCTGATAAATTTTATCACAGCCCAATGCTTTTCATTTAACTCACCCGTTCCATCATTATTTGCAAACATTTTTGCTATTTCTTCGTTCCAAATTTCAGGTTTTTGCAGGAAGCCGTCTCCATCAACTTCAAATTCTTTTCCATCAATATTTATTTCTGACATATCTTTTTATATTGTAAATTGTTAAATAACATTTTTTTTTGACAAAAATATTAAATTTCATTGCATTTCCAAATCCTTAAAAAACCATATATCAATAAAATTATTTCAATAGTTATATAATAAATTGACAATTAGGGTTTAAGTGGCATTAAAAGGACATTAATAAATTTCATCCATAAAGTCAGAGAAATTAAAAAGTAAAAAATATAATCAGCCACAGATTATCAGATTTGAAAAATTATTAGTCTGTTAATCTGTGGCAATTTTTAACTTTATTGATGGATACTAATTCGTGTCTAAAGATGAATTTGCGAATGGATACTAATTAAATTATTTAAAGATTATATTGCTTTCACAGCCTAATTGTTGTATATTGCAGCGAAATTTGAATTTTACGGTAAATAGTTACCAATAACTTAAAATTATTATCATGAAAAACACACTGAAACTTCTAATTTCATTAACTATCATTGCCTTATCGGTTTATGCTCAGGCACAGATAATTCCTGAATCAAAAAGAGTAAATTGGACAAATGCCGGATATTCGGGTGAGATTCCTAATCCCTCGTTAGTTGTGAATGTGATGGATTTTGGAGCCTTAGGTAATGGAACTACAAATGATTATCAGGCGATTATTGATGCAATCAATGCGTTAAACGGAATTGAGGGAGTTGTTTATTTCCCTCCCGGAAATTATTTAGTGCAATCAACTTTATCTCTCCCCGACAATGTAATTTTAAGAGGCGAAATGCCTGAGTTTACGACTTTAAGTTTTAATTTCGGTGGTGCTTCATCAACTTGTATTTCTGTTTCGGGAAGTGTTGTAAGCGATTTCCAACCCATTATTTCCGGTTATTTAAAAGGATCGAATTTAATAACAATAAGTGATGCATCAGTTTTTTCGATTGGTGATTTTGCTGAAATCAGAGAGGAAAACGGTTCATGGGATTCAAACCCAATTAGCTGGGGTGACTATTCTGTAGGTCAAATAGTAGAAATTCTTAATATTTCCGGAAACGAAATAGAAATTGAGGAAGCTCTACGAATTGATTATGAAGCCGGATTAAATCCCGAAATCCGGAAAATTAATCCACGTTCAAACGTTGGTATTGAATGCCTGAAGATTGTCAGAGAAGATGACCCCGGATCGGGTGCAGGCTATAATATTTATTTTGGAAATTCGCATAACTGTTGGGTTAGCGGAGTTGAGAGTGATGTAAGTGCCGGAAGCCATATTTATATTACTACAAGCATGGGAATTGAAATCAGTGGTTGTTTTATTCATGATGCCTTTTTATATGATGGGGCAGGAACTCACGGATATGGAGTTACCTTAAACCATCATTGTGGAGATTGTTTAATAGAAAATAATATTTTTAAACATTTGCGTCATGCTATGATGGTTAAAACCGGAGCAAACGGAAGTGTATTTGCATACAATTATTCAATTGAACCAATTCGTTCAGAACCCATTAGCGATTTTTCGGGAGATATTTCATTGCATGGGCATTATCCTTTTGCTAATCTTTTTGAAGGAAATATATGCCAAAACCTGATAATCGATCATTATTGGGGGCCTTCAGGCCCTTTCAATACTTTTTTCAGAAACAGGATTGATTGGTATGGAATAATTATGACACCGCCCGAAGGTGCTTCAACAAATGAACAGAACTTTGTTGGAAACGAGGTTACTAAAGGTGGTTATAACTGGATTATTGAAATATATTACGGACTTTATTATATTTTAACCGGCACAGGACATTTTACACATGGAAATAATATTGATGGAGACATACAACCTCCAAATACAAATTATTTGACGGATACTTCATATTATTTAACCGGCACACCTGAATTTTGGAATGTTGCTTCCGAACTTCCATCAATTGGAATTCCAAATGTTTTAAATTCAGGAACAATTCCTGCAAAAGAAAGATTTCTCGAAGGTGAAAAACTTGTTTATAAACAGCTTATGGCAAATGCCGGCGAAAACGATACAATTTCATCAGGCGAATCGGTAATCTTGAATGCTTTTGCTTATGGTGGAACACAACCTTATAGTTTTCAATGGTTACCTGTCGAAGGCTTGAGTGATCCAAATATTCAAAATCCTATTGCATCACCAGATAACACAATAATTTATACCCTCACTGTAACTGATTCGGATGAACATACGGCAAGTAGTTCAGTTGAAATTTTTGTGTACTCATCTTCAATAACTCAAACTATTGAGCTTGCATACGGTTATCAATTTGTTTCATCTTTTTTATTAGCTGAAAACCCAGATATGATGATCGTACTTGAAGAAATTTTAAATGATAACCTTGATTTCGTAAGAAATACTGATGGACAAATGTTTAGGAAAATCGGCCCAAATTGGATAAATGGAATAGGTGATTGGATAAGTATTGAAGGATATTTATTCAAAATGAATAATCAGGATATTCTAAATATTGAGGGAGAAATGATTAACTCTCAAACTCCCATTGAATTAAATTTAGGCTATCAAATTGTTAGTTGCTTGCTTGATACACCAACAGATGCTTTAGAAGCATTTGCAACAATATTAAATGATAATCTAAATTTTATAAGAAATTCAGATGGATTAATGATTGTGAAAATCGGCCCAAATTGGATTAATGGAATCGGAAATGTAATCCCTGATGAAGGATACCTTATTAATATGAATAGTGCGGATGTTTTAATTTACCTAAATATTGTAAAATAAAAAATATATAATTTATTTTGACGTATAAAAAAAGCAACATATATTTGTACTTTGAAATCTATTATTTAAAATAAAGAAAAATTTAATTTATAAACTAAAATAATTTTATGATGAGAAAATTTGCAAAATCGATTTTTTCGATGTTTATCATTCTGATAATGCTATTAATGGCATTTCAGTCATGTAAGAAAGATTTGAATAAAATAGTAGGGCCTACATTGAATCCAACTTTGTTGATTCCCTTACTAAATACAAATCTGACCTTAGGGCATTTGCTCGAACAGGATTCAAATTTAATTTTTAATCCTGATAGCTCAATAAAAATTGTTTATAGTGATGATTCATTATTTTCAATTAATGTAGATGAAATTATGGAGATACCTGAACAGAAAGAAGTTGTTGAACATTTTGATCTTGGGGAAGTTGAAATAGATAATGTTTCAATAAACGAACAAGTAGTTTTATATGATATGATTCAAAATATTCCTTCTCATCAGCGAGACACAATAATTGCACACGATGGAACAGTTGATTTTTTTCCGGCAACTGACCCTCCATCAGAACCTGTGTTGGTTGACCTTCCGGAATTTGATAATTTTTCAAGCGTAGTATTAACGGAAGGTTATTTAGTGCTTTCAATTACAAATAATATAAGAGTTCCGTTCCAAAATGTCAAAATTGTTATTGAAGATATAATAAACAATAAGGATATTGGTACTATTATATTACCAGTAATTGATTCAATGGCAACTGTAAAAGATTCAATCCCTCTTGCCGGTGTTGAAATGTCGAACTCATTACGGGCAAGGATATCTGATTTTGTTTCACCGGGTAGCGGGAAAATGGTAAATCCAAATCCTCCACCTGATAGTATTCCCGATCCTTCGAAGTTTGTTTTGGTTGAGGTACACGTTGATAATTTTTATGTTGAAGCAACAACCAGTAATATAAAAGCATCGAGTGGTTTGGCAAAAATACCTGATCAATCAGAACCAATTTATGATAATGATACAACAATAGGTTTTGATGTTCCGAGTGGAGCAGAATTACAACATATTACGCTAACAAAAGTTAATCTGGTTTATACAATAATTTCCACAATACAGACTACTGTTGACCTAAAACTTATGGTGCTGGATGCAACTATTGACGGGAACCCTGTTACACCACGTATTATAACTATTACACCATTAGGCACCATAAATGATACATGGAATCTGGATGGTGTTGAATTTGATCTGACAACCGATCCTCAAGAACCATACAATGCCGTTCATATTGCTTATGAAGTAACATCGCATTCTTCAGGTGAAAATTTAGTTGGTTTTGATAAAAATGACTATGTTGAAATGAATTATTCCTTAGATAATATTGATTTTTCATTTGTTGATGGATATTTTGGCAATCAATTATTTGAAGTTGACCTTGATTCATTGGATCTTGATATCGACTTTTTAGATCAAATTTCAGGAGGTTTGATTTTTAGTGAACCGGAAATCAAATTAAATTATTCTAATTCAATAGGAGTACCCCTCGCAGTTCACCTGAATATGACCGGAAAATCAAAGAAAGGTGAAACACAAAATTTGGACATATTGGTTGATGGTGAGGATACAATTCGTTTTGAATATCCCACAGCCCCTGGTGAAATCATAACAAATTCATTTGTAATAGATAAAGAAAATTCAAAAATTCAGGACTTTCTTGCCTTGCCTCCAAAAGAAATTACTTATTCAGGAGCCGGTATAACTAATACTCCAATTGGTCCCCATGAATATAATTTTGCAAATATTTCTGATAAATTTACTCTTGGAGTTGATATGGAGCTTCCTCTGAGCCTTGAAACCAGCGATTTAGAAATTAGCGAAACCGTTGAGATTGATCTTGATGACGAATTTAGTGAAAATGTTGAGTCGGCAGCCTTGAAAATAAATGCCGTTAATGGCTTCCCATTTAATGCTGATTTTTTAATTGTGCTAAAAGATTCAATCAGTCCTGATAATATTGTTGCTCTTGATACAATTTCAGTTCAGGGCAGTTTAATTGCAGCTAAAACCAACGCTGTTGGAAAAGTAATTGAAACTACAAACTGTAGCTTAACAATAAGTTTAAACGATCATCAATTAGATTCATTCTCGAAAGCAAATCAACTAACATTTACATCGACAATGAGCACATATCAATCGGGTGTTGCTAAATTATACACAAATTATTATATTAAAGCCTATATTGCAATTGATGGTAAATTTAAAATTGATTAATTATGAAAAAGATTCTATATACTTCGATATTAGTTGTTTTATTTTCAACTATCGGTTTTGCACAACAAAACATTCTTTTATATGATTTTGATGTTATCCCTCAATCGTCATATACAAATCCTTCTGTAATTCCAAAACATAAAGTAGTTGTTGGATTCCCGGGGATTTCTTCAATTTCAACCTCATATCATAATAGTGTTTTTAATATAAATGATGTGTTGGTTAAAAGAGTTCATGACGATTCCCTTAATGTGGATATTGGAAATGTAATTTCTAAACTTGATAACGACAATTATTTCCTCACAAATATTCATAACGATTTTCTTTTTATTGGATTTAGGATTAATAAAGGCTTTTTAACAGCCGGAGCATATCATAATTTTGATTTTAAATTTAAATACCCAAAAGAACTAATAGAATTTTTATGGTATGGTAATGGAGATGATAGATTTTTAAATAAAATGGTTGATTTTAGTAGTACGGATTTTAACGTGCAAAGTTATCTTGCCTATCACATTGGTTATTCTATGCCTATTCCTGAATTCGAAAAACTTGTAGTTGGAGCACGTATAAAGTTTTTGAAAGGATATGCAAATGTGGATGTTGAAAAATTTGATGCTTCCTTTTCGACGAGACCCGATGAAACAACAATCTATTCAATTGAAGGAAATTCTGATATTTTAATTAACACTTCGGGAGTTCAATTTGATGATGATGAAATGGAATTTTCCGATTATTTTTCGGATAATGAAAATAATGGATTTGCCTTCGATTTGGGTGCTACTTATACGCTTAATGAGAAAATTAATCTATCTGCAAGTATTCTTGATATAGGTTCAATAAATTGGAAATCAAAAGTAAAAAATTATAAAAGCGATAATGCTAATTACAAATTTGATGGAATATTTTTCGATGAACAAAATGATTCAACCGATATTTTGGATATTTTGAAAGACAGTTTATCCGATATATTCCATTTTACCGAAACGGAGAATTCGTATATAACAAAACTCCCAACAAAATTCTATATTGGAGGTTCTTATAAAATTAATGAAAAAAGCAGTGCGGGATTTGTTTTTTATGGCAGAAGCTACTGCAATCATTTCAATTCATCGTTTAGTTTAAGTTATGCCAGGGCTGTTGGTAAAAATTTCCATATTAAAGGTTCCTATTCGGTTATTAATAACACTTATTCAAATATTGGATTAGGTTTTTCTTTGAATCTTGGGCCTATACAAACATATTTTATTAGTGATAATATAATTGGTATGTTAGCTCCTTTTGATTCAAGGCAATTGAATTTCAGGATTGGTTTTAATGTTGCAATTTTTGATAAAGAAGAATCAATTTTATCTACTCCCGATCTTCAAATACAAGGAGAATTATACAAAAAAATCAAGAAAGAAAGAAATGGCGAAAAAAGAATTCTTGACAAACAACAAAAACAATCAGTAAAGCTAAAACAAAAAGAGTTGAAAAGAAAAGAGAATGAAGCAAGAAAAAAGATTGAGGAAGAACAACGTTTGAAAGAAAAACAATTGAAAGAACAAAGACGAGAATACAAGAAAAGTCAAAAGAAAAAGAAAGACGATTCACTAAATGATTAAAAAAAAAGCCTGAAATTTTTTCAGGCTTTTTTTTACTTATTATTTTTTTGCTCTATCTAACCATAATATTTGTCCCTCTTTTATTTTTGTACCGGAAAGTATATTATTATGAGAATATAGTTTCTTCAATTTGATTCCATAAAGTTGTGAAATTGTGTACATAGTTTCATTTGGTTTAACTTTATGGGATTTAATATCACTCTTTTTCTTTTTTGCCTGAATGTAAATAGTTTGTCCTGGTGTTATTTTCTTTGTCTTCTTCAGATCATTATATTTGTAAATATGATATGTATAAACATTAAACTCATCTGCAATTTTCTTATACGTATCACCTTGTTCTGCAACAATAAGTTTTACATTATTATTTTTATAAATTTTTCTATTATTACTGTTTACGGAAATAAACTTAAATTTAGAATTTATAGAAAAATTGCTCTTGGTTAAATAACTCTCATCTTTTCTAGTTTGCTCTTTTGATCTATTAGTTTTTTGTCTTTTGTTATCAAATTTATAAAGTTCATGCTCTTCGATAATTGCAATTAACAATTTCGGATATCTGTAATTTGTTGAATATCCGGCTTTTCTAAGTCCGCGTGCCCATGATTTATAGTCGGAAATTTTATAATTAAAAAGAAATTTATACCTGTTGCGTTGACTTAAAAAGATTGAATGATCTTTAAAAGATTCCTTTGCCGAATTATATTTTCTAAAGCATTCTCTTCTTTTTTCATCATCTTTACGGTATGTTTTACCTTTCCAATCTTTATGACATTTTATTCCGAAATGATTATTCGCTTTTACTGCCAGTTTACTTTTGCCCATCCCCGATTCGAGCATTCCTTGTGCAATTGTAATGCTTGCCGGAATATTATGTTTCTTCATTTCCTTAATAGCAAAATCTTTATATTTTTCAATATATTCTTTGGCAGTGGTTTTTTGTCTGCTCTGACAAAATAATTGCGAATTATTATGAAAAATCAAGGAAACTATAAAAAAAACAATAAAAATTTTTCTCATTTTAATTGGCATTCGGTTATCAAAGGGCTAATATATAAAGAAAAAATAATTCAAAATATATTAGCTCAATGAGATTTTTAACGATAAAAACAATTCCTTATTATTGATATTCGAGATGCAAACATCTAATTGATTAGTACCCAGCCGATAAAAATACCTGTGTTATTGTTATCCGAAACTGATTTTAAATTTTGGGCATAGGTAGCTTATCAAAATTGTTAATAAATTGTTAATAAGTTGTTAATGAATTGTTATTTTTCATCATCGATTATTAAAAAAATATCTTCATTTTCTTTTTTCATAAGATATCTTTCACGGGCAAGTTTTTCTAAGGCGGATGAATCGGATGTAAGTGCTTTAAATATTTCTTTGTCTTTTTCAATCTGGTTTTTATAATAATTTTCCTCTTGTTTTAATTCTCTAAGTTGATTATTAAGTTTTATTTGAGAAATAAAATTATTACCATCAAAAAACAACATCCACACGATGAAACCCATGAGAGTATAAAAGTATTTATTTTTTAGAAAAGAAGGAATTTTCATAAGTGTAAATTTTTTTTATAATCCGATTCTATCACTGATTTCTTTCATTGCATTAACGCAAAGTTCTGCAAATTCATTAAGCGGAATACCAGTTTTTTCACATTCTAAAATATTTTCACGACTTACTTTTGCCGCAAAAGCCTTTTGTTTCATTCGTTTTGTTACCGATTTTGGTTTAACACTTTTTAGTTTCTTATCGGGATAAACCAAAGTTGTGGCAACTATTAAGCCTGTAATTGTTTCACCTGCAGCCAAGGCATATTGAAATTTAGTGCTTCGCTCGATTCCGGTTGCTGCTTTGTTGTGCATTTTTATAGCATCAATAATATCAGCATCCACTCCTTTTTCACTCAGGATTTTTGCTGTTTCGAGGCCATGAATTTTTGGGTCTGCATTCACAATTTCAACATCAAGGTCGTGTAAAAGCCCGGCAAGCCCCCATTTTTCTTCATCTTTCCCGAGTCTTCTTGCAATTGCCTTCATAACCGCTTCGCTCGCAAGGCAATGATTGATCATGTTTCCCTTTTTTATATATTGAGTTAATAAGTTTATTGCTTCTTCTCTTGTGATTGACATTATACTATTTTTTATTTTGATACATGGAATTATTTTACAAAGATTGTTTCTACTGTTATTTTATTGGAAATTTAGGCGAAGACCAAATTTCTAATTTCCAATTTCATAATATAATCATTCACTCATTCCCCCATTAATGCACATCAAGATTATGTAACATAAATTTCAAGTGTATAAGAGTTTTGAAGATTTCTGAAAGATACTCCTGAACAGCCCTGACACTTCCCGGTAAAGAATAAATCAAAGATTCTTCCATCACACCCGCAACACTTCGACTTAATAAAGCATTTGGTTTTTCGCTACCAAATTTAATTCTGATATTTTCCATAATTCCCGGTATTTCTTTATCTAAAAGTTCCGAAACTATTTCAGGTGTAAAATCCCTGGAACCAATACCAGTACCACCTGTTGTAAAAATAAAATCAATTTTATTTTGCTTAGCTTTTAATAAAAGTTGTTTGAGTTGATCTTTATCATCCGGAATAATTATGGTTTCAATTTCAAATTGCCGGTCTGTTTTATTGAAAAATTCTTCGGTCAATTCTTTAATTTTTGGGCCGCTTTTATCAGCATAAATTCCTTTATAAGCCCGATCGCTTAAAGTAATGATCAACACTTTAAAAACTTTTGGAATATAAGTCATTAATTGCCTGGGTTTAATTGTCCCGGGATTAAGAACTCTGCAAAAAATTCCTTCTTTCGGCATAACACAACTTCCAACTTCGCGATAGATTGCACATGAATCGCCATGACATTTTTTCCCGATTTGTGTAACTTCCAATTCAATTTTGTCTATCGTGAATCTATCAAGAGGATGGGTTTTATAAAGCTCAATTCCTCTCGTTGTAATGTTTTCGGCAAATTCGCCGTAATTAACTTTTCGGCCGGCAATGACTTCAAATTTTTCAAAACTTTCAACTCCAAGTAAACTAATTTGTCGGTGCCAGGGTGCTTCATGAGCATCATTTTTTATTCCGTTTTCATTGAGAACAATCTTATCAACAGGTTTTTTAATTGTCCCCTTTTTTTCTGAAATATTTACAGAAATTATTTCAATTTGTTTATTAATTCCTTTCATTCTTGTCTGGTTTCAATGATCTAGATTTCATAGATTAAGTTGATTTTTTATTACAGTTTATCTAAATCTTGCTTATTTTTACTAATAAGTTTAATTCCTTCAATTTGCATGTTTTTGTCAACCGCTTTACACATATCATAAACCGTTAATAAACCTATATTAACTGCCGTTAGTGCTTCCATTTCTATCCCTGTTTGCCCGATACACTTTGCAAAGCTACGAACAACAACGGAATTATCTTCAATTGTTGCTTTAACATCAATTTTTGTGATCTGCAAAGGATGACAAAGAGGTATCAAGTCAGAGGTTCTCTTAGCACCTTGAATGCCTGCGATTTCAGAAATTGTAAGTACATCACCTTTTTTCATATTATTTTCTTCGATAAGCTTAATTGTTTTTTCATTCATCGAAATTTTTCCAATTGCTTCAGCAGTTCGTATTTGATACTTTTTATGTCCGACATCAACCATTTTTGCTTTTCCCTCCCTGTCGGTATGACTAAATGTATTCATATAAAGTAATATTTTCGGTGTGACATCAGTAAAATCCTTTTTTGACAAAATTATAAAAAAATTGGACATGAACACGACCGAACCATTCAACAAAAATATGCCTTACAATCAAATTTTTATTTTTTTAAAGCCTATTTTTTGTGGTATTTTTTAGGTTTGTTTTTTTTAATTAAAAATTTTTTTCACACGCCTAATTCCCTGTATAGCAAATACAAACAAAACATATCTAAAATCCTTTTGATAACAAAATCAAAATTATGGTATTAATACATAAAAGCAGGGATTTTTATAATCCTGAAAAAGTGAAAAAACATGAATTATTGGAGGGAATTTCCATTTATTCGTATATTAATTCCATTTATTTTAGGAATTATTATTGCCATTTTTTCCGATACGGAGTTTCATATTCCTTTATTGATTTTTGCCTTTTTATTTGTTATTATTCTTTCTTCTATATTTTTCCTGCAAAAATTTATTCCGTTTAGATTTAGATGGATTTATGGTTTTTTACTAAGCATTTTGCTTTTCTTACTTGGTTTTGAATTATGTATTCAGAATACAGAAAAGTTTTTTGAAAATAATATTTTGCCAAATAAAAACGGGCAACAAAAAGTTATATGTGAAATTCTTGAACCTGCTTCTGAAACCAATAAATCCTATAAGGTATTAGCACGGATAGTTTGTATTTCCAATGAAAGTGTGTTTTTACAAAAAAGAGCAAAGTGTTTATTTTATTTTCAAAAAGACAGTTTGTCTGAAAAAATTAGTTATGGCGACAGATTGATTTTGTTAGCAAATATTAATCTTATTGAACCTCCAAAAAATCCGGGTGAATTTAATTACAAAAATTATTTATCTAGGAAAGGTGTTTATTATCAGGGTTTTGTTCGTTCAGATAAATGGAAGATCAGTGATGAAAATCAGGGAAATCCATTGTTTGGATTTTCATACAAACTCAGAGATATATTCTTATCAATTTTAAGAAAAAACAAAATTGAAGGAAATGAATATGCGATTGCTTCCGCAATTTTATTAGGTTACGATGATAAATTAGATCCCGAATTGCGAAGTGAATTTTCAGGAGCTGGAGCTATGCACATTTTATGCGTTTCGGGTTTACATGTTGGGATAGTGTGCTTGTTTTTAAGTATTTTATTAAGTTTTTTAAATAAAAACAGGTATGGAAAAATTCTATATTTCGTTATTCTGATCCTTTCATTGTGGATTTATGCTTTGATAACCGGTTTATCACCTTCGGTGTTGAGAGCAGCTACAATGTTAAGTTTTGTTTTGGTCGGTAAATCCCTAAAAAGATATTCCAATATTTATAATAGTCTTGCTGTTTCTGCATTTATATTGTTAATTGTCAATCCGTATATAATTACCGAAGTTGGTTTTCAGTTATCTTATGCTGCTGTAATCGGTATTGTAGCTTTGCAACCTCCGATGTATCGTTTGATGGTTTTTACTAATTGGTTTGCCGACAAAGGATGGGCAATAATTACTGTTTCAATTGCCGCTCAATTAGGTACTTTTCCGATTGCAGTTTTTTATTTTCACCAATTCCCCGATTATTTTATTCTCACAAATTTAATTGTCATTCCTCTTTCATTTTTTATTATTAGTATTGGTTTTTTTTTATTGATTGTATCACCGATCCATTTCATTTCTTATTTGGTTTCAAAAATATTAACCTATTTGCTTTTTGCTTTAAATGTTTCCGTTCAATTCATTGATAGCCTTCCTTTTTCAAAACTTACAGATATTTCAATAAATATTTCTGAGGTAATAATGTTTTATGCCTTAATAATTTGTTTTACAGTCTTTTTATTGAACCTAAAAAAGAAGTTTTTTTATTATGCTTTAGTTATTCTGATTTTTTTGACAGTTTCGTTTTCTTTAAAAAGAATTCAAAGTTATTCTAACAAAAAGTTCATAGTTTATAATGTAAACAAAAGGGCTGCCTATGATTTTGTTTCCGGAAAGACAAGTTATTTCTTCGCTGATTCAATTTTATTGAATGATTCAAAAACTTTGTCGTATCGAATTAAAAACAACCGGTGTAATTTAGGGGTCAACAATATAAAAAATCATACTTTGTGTTTTTCAAATTCTGATTTTTTCTATGATAATTTGATTTTTAGAAATGGAAATTATATTCAGTTTTTTAAGAAAACAATTGTTTTGATAAATAAAAAACCGGAAAATAAATATATAAATGAAGAAAAACTAAAGGTTGATTATTTGATAATATCATCAAATCCTTACTTAAAAATCAGCGAAATGCTAAACTTATATGAATTTGATTTATTGATTTTTGATTCATCAAACTCATTTTATTCGGTAAGAAGATGGAAAGACGAATGCCGGGAAAACAATATAGAATTTTATTCTGTTTCCGAATCGGGAGCTTTTGTTGTTGATATTTAAACTAATAAACATCAATCTCATAAGGCATTCTAAGGTGCGCACCTTTCATTTGCGACATTGTTTTTAAATATTCGTAGTATTTATAATTATTTCCAAGTTCGCTTTTAATCAATGTTGAAGTGCTGCCACCCATTAAATCTTCCATTAATTGAACTAAAGGATCTTTTTGTTTTGGTAAAGAAATTATTCTGTAATTATCCAATTCAGCCAGATCGGCTGCTGTTTGAATCGCTTTTTCCAAACCACCAAACTCATCAATCAATCCGATTTTCAGTGCGTCCGTACCACTCCAAATTCTTCCTTGCCCGATCTCGTTCACTTGTTCGATAGTCATATTTCTGTCCTCGGCAACCTGCTTAACAAATTTTGTATATATTCTTTCGATTTCCTTATCAAGAAGCGATTTTTGAAAATCCGTCAAAGGTTCGACAAGGTTGAAAAAATCAGAGTTTTTATTGGTTTTAGCATTATCAAAAGTAATACCGAGATTGTTCAAAAACTTTTGGAAGTTCGGAATTATACCAAAAGCACCTATTGAGCCCGTTAATGTGTTAGGGTCGGCGAGGATTTTTGTTGCGGGACTTGAAATAAGATAACCCCCCGAAGCTGCCAAATTACCCATTGAAACTATCACCGGTTTTTCATTTCTTGCTAATTTTACTTCTCTCCAAATTATTTCTGAAGCCAGAAAATCACCACCCGGGGAATTTACTCGTAAAACAATTGCTTTCACATTATTATTTTCCCTTGCTTCCCTGATTGTCTTAGAAAGTTTTTCAGAACCAATTGTTTGATCGTCGCCTTTTCCCTGAAGAATTGTCCCAAGTGCATATATTACAGCAATTTTATTTCTTGTAAATTTCTTTTTTGGTGTAGAAATGGGAGCAAAATTATATTTTTCTAAACTGATGCGTTGAATTTTTTTATTATCCGGTATACTTAAAAGTGTATGAAGTGCATCCAGAAATTCATCTTTAAACATCAAATCATCGACAAAATTATATTTCAAAGCATCCTCAGCCGAACGTAAGGTCAAATTATCGGCCAATAAATTCAATTCGTCGATTGGAATATTTCTGCTAGTTGAAATTGCCTCCAAAATATTGTCCCAAAACGAATCTACAAGCATTTGCAATTGTTCCTTGTTTGCCTTACTCAATTTTTCGTTTATATAAGGTTCGATGGCACTTTTATATTTTCCCTGACGAATAATCTGAGGTTCAATATCAAGCTTATCAAGAGCACCCTTGAAAAAAGTAACCTGGGCATTTAATCCTTTAAAAAGTATAAATCCATCAGGATTCAAAAACAATTTATCCGATACACTTGCCAGATAATAAGCACCTTGCGTATAAGCATTACTATAGCTGACAATGAATTTGCCACTTTCTTTAAATTTTATAAAAGAATTTCTAATTTCTTCAATAGTAGCAATTCCAGAAGGCATAAAACTTAGATCAAGATAAATTCCTCTGATCTTAGGGTCGTTTTTTGCTTTTTCGATGTTTTTTAGAATGTCGTTCAAACCAAGTTTTTCTTTCAAACTCATCGAAGAAAAGTCATATAAACTGAGCGGATCTTTTGATGAACGATCAAGAATCGGATCAGTAAATTGTAAATGCAATAAACAATTATCTGGAACGCTAACAACTTCTTCTTTTGAAAAAGAAAGAAAGAAAGCCAAAATCCCAATCATTATAAAAAACAAAATGATAAATGTCAGGATAGTTCCTAACATTGAGGCAAACATAAATTTAAAAAATTGTTTCATTTCAGTATTTTAGGATGTTATAAATTTTTTGTACAAAAATAATGACTTAATGTTAAAATATACACATTCTGAGATAATCTTATGAAAATAAATTTAGAAGTAAGTGATAGAAAATTAGAAATTGGGACAATATAAATCACAAACGTCTAATATAAACCAATGACCAATAATAGTTTTAAACATAATGAATATGAAAAATAGAATAATGGTTACTCGCATAAAGCTGGAAACTCTTGATATTTAATTCGTTATAATTCGAGCATTCGTGGCTATTATTTTTATTATTTCGTCCAAGTTTACATGGGTAGCAGAATAATTATTCTAAATTTCAGCCTTTTTATTTATTTAACACCCTGATTAAGAAAGCTTAAATAGACTTGTTAACAATGTATTGTGGATAAATAAAATATTTTTTGCAAAAATGAAAAGTTTTTGATAAGATATTTGTTTAGAAAAAAAATGCAATGAAGCACAATTGCTTATTCAAATACCGAAAATTGATTTCCATCATCATAATTTTATTAATCAGTAATGGAAGTGTTTCATTATCCGGTTCTTTAGCAGAAAACGAGCTGATACGATTTACTGAAAAGCTTAAGTTACCTTCATTTTTGGAGAAAGAAAGTTGTTTTGGAAAACAATATATTTTGAATCCCGCTTTATTTAATTCAGCTAAATTATTTCGGAAAAATATAGCTGATACGTATTTTAGAAAAACTATTTTGAATCCCTCGGTTGAAATAATGAATCCTGGAAATTCAAGCCTGGATGATTTAATTAGGTTTTTGATAAAAAATAATTCATCACTGAATTTAATGACAGTAAAAAATATTGCAAATCTTTATATCGAAGAATCAGGAAAAGAGGGAATTAATCACGATATTGCATTTTGTCAGATGTGTTTGGAAACAGGTTTTTTGAAATTTGATGGAATAGTAAATCCCAATCAAAATAATTTTTGCGGGCTTGGTGCAACCGGAATAAGTGAAAAAGGTGAAGTCTTTTCTTCAAAACGGCTTGGTGTGAGAGCTCATATTCAGCATTTAAAAGCTTATGCAAGCTTTGATAAATTAAATAATCACCTTGTAGATAATAGATTCAGGTTTGTGAAACGAGGAATTGCCCCAACAATTGATAAGTTAACAGGAAATTGGGCAGTGGATCCAAAATATGATGTGAAAATCAGGTTTTTATTAAATCGGCTTTATCAAAATATGATTTAGAGAATTATATTACTGTCAAGTTATTTTCAATCTGTGAATCAGTGACGATTTTTTCCCAATTCAAATTAACATAGAGCTGAATTATCTTTTTGTCTTTTGTATATTTGCAAAATACTGATTTAATAAATTAGACATATAAATTATATTAACAATCAAATGGCCAGAATATTAATTATTGATGATGAAAAAAGTATTTTAAATACTCTTAGAGATATTCTTGAGTGTGAAAAATATTCGGTTGACGATGCTTTGGATGGAATTGAAGGATTGAAATTGCTTAACGAAAACAAATACGATGTAATTCTATGCGATATTAAAATGCCCCGAATGGATGGTTTGGAAACACTGGAGCACATAATGAAAATAACCGATACACCGGTTATAATGATCTCTGGGCATGGCACAATTGATACCGCTGTAAGTGCAATTAAAAAAGGGGCTTACGATTATATTGAGAAACCGCCTGATTTGAATCGCCTTTTGACCACGATAAGAAATGCTCTTGATAAATCAACTTTAATTAAAGAAACCAAAGTACTTAAACAAAAAGTTAGCAAAAAATATGAAATGATAGGTGAATCGGCAGCAATTTCAGGAATTAAAAAAATGATTGAAAGGGTTGCTCCGACAAATGCAAGGGTTTTAATTACAGGCCCAAACGGAAGTGGAAAAGAATTGGTAGCTCACTGGATCCATGAAAAGAGCAAAAGGGTAATGTTGCCTTTTGTCGAAGTTAATTGTGCTGCAATTCCTTCGGAGTTGATTGAAAGCAAACTTTTTGGCCACGAGAAAGGATCTTTTACTTCAGCAATAAAACAACGCAAGGGTGATTTTGAGCAGGCAAACGGAGGAACACTTTTCCTTGATGAAATTGGTGACATGAGCCTCTCGGCCCAGGCAAAAGTACTCAGAGCTTTGCAGGAAAATAAAATTATGCGTGTCGGGGGCGAAAAAGAAATTCCTGTTGATGTGAGAATTATTGTTGCGACAAATAAAAATCTTAAAGAAGAAATTAAGAATAACAGATTCAGGGAAGATCTTTATCATCGGATAAGTATAATACTGATAAATGTTCCACCTCTTGAAGAAAGAAAAGAAGACATTCCTCTTTTAGTTAAACATTTTCTTGCAGAAGTTTGTGAAGATCAGGGGAAACCGATTATGGAAATTGAGGAAGATGCTTTAAAAGAATTGGAAAAAATTCGCTGGACAGGAAATATTCGGGAATTGCGAAATGTAGTTGAACGTCTGGTGATATTATGCGACGATGTAATTACGGCAAATGATATTGTTTTATTTGCTCAACCTTTAAATAAGTAGTGGTTCTATTCAGTGTTTCTCAGTCTTCAGTCTTCTGACTACCAGTTACAGACTGCTAACAGCCGACTGCCAACTTTTTATAAACTATCACTTATGCTAATTAGTTTGTAGCTTTTCTACGCTAAGAATCTGTGGCTTTTTATTTTTTTTAAAAACATAAAAGTAATAAGAATTATTAATAATTTTGCAGCCGCTTAAAAGAAAGTGATTGATTATTGATGAATTTGGTTTGAATAATATGTTGACGGTTCCGTAGCTCAGCTGGATAGAGCAACAGCCTTCTAAGCTGTGGGTCGCAGGTTCGAATCCTGCCGGAATCGCTTAAAACGCAGTCCAAAACGGGCTGCGTTTTTTTTATCACTTAATAATATGATTTTGTAATAATATAATTGTAACTTTGTAATTATGAAAAAGGAATTAGGAAATTACGAATAATGGCTGCAATTTATTTATTTTCATTTTTAATTATTATCGGTTTAATTGGGATAATATATGTTTTGTTTTTTAGCAAAAAAACTAAAAAAAGTTAGTTTCTAAATCAAAACGAATAAGTAATTCCCAGTAAAACATTAAATCCCTGAACCGGATAATTATACCATTTTAAATATTTTGAATTAGCGATATTATTAAAATTAATAAATCCGGATAAGGATTTTGTATGCCTGTATTCCAGCCCTAAATTAATATCCAGCATCCCATCAATTTTTTTTACAATAATTTTATCGGCTTGATATGTTTTTGCATACATCTCGTTGTTGGCAAATATTTCACCTTTAAAAATAAATCTTTCTTTATAGATATAATTCGCTGCAAACGAAAGTTTAAATTCTGGGGTAAACCAGGGTTTAGATTCTTTATCCATTGTATATTGCTGATATTTACCATTCAACATAAGCTTGAGGTTTTCGTTGCTTTGATATGCAAACTCAGCATTAAACCATAAAATTTTAACCTTATCGAAATCAAGAGTAAATTTGTTTTGAAATATTGAATTGGTGTCGGTAACAAAAAACGGCATATTATCATTATTTGAAGCACCTGCACTAATATTAAAATCAAATCCTTTTCCTGGAGTAGCAGTCAATCCACCATAAAATTCAATTTTTTGAGTTGAATAATGTAACGGAAGAATTGACATGACGAAAGGATTTTTTTCGTATAATGATTTAAAACTGTTTTTATAAAATTTACCTCTAATTCCTGCATAAGCTGAAAGCACGTTGGCAACAACATTTATTTCTCCCTTTAAAATTGGGAAAATATGAAATTTTGTAACAGTGTCGAGCATTAGCGACATATCGACACCGACATAAAAATTGTATTGCTCAAATCTTGTTTCAATAAAAGGTTTAAGTCGAAGAACAGCATTATTTGTGATTTTCATAATATCATCATTACTATAAAAATCAACTTCGGTGATAAACCCTAAAGTTTGATTATCGGTGAAATCGAACATTTTGAGGGTTTTATCGAATTTTGCTTCAAAAAATACATTATGTTCCTGGCTTTTAAAATTATCAGTAAAATAATAATATTTTAATCCTAAATTATGATCAAGATTTCCTTTACGGTTATTATTACTTTGAATGCGTGCATTAAAACCAATCGTTGAAAAAACCTGCTTGTTGTCATTTTTAGAAATTGAAGTATCCGGATAATCATCCGGCTTGTATCCGTAAAAATGCACAACATCACGATTATAGAAAGCATTTGCGGATAAAGTCTGGCTTCCGGTAAATTTTTTAGCAAATACATCAATCTCGTTTTTGCTATATCCCGGAAAAGCATATTCTTTGATATTTCCGGTTGAGGATATATGTTTCAGATGAATTCCGAATGATTGTTTTTTCGATTGCAATTTATTTGCAAAAAACTCAAAATAAGGAGTTGCATAATTACCAACACCCAATCTCACATAGTTTTTAAATAAATCTTTAAACGGTTCTTCTTTGATTTCTATAGGTTCGAGCGTACTTAATTGAAAATCGGGAGAAAGTTTTACAGGCACAATCGAATAGCTCAAAGAAGGTAATTTATATTCTTCGGCTTCAATTTTCGGCCTGAGATGAATTTTTATTGCATCCGAAATACTCGGTTGATATGGAGCAATAATTGTGATTTCTTCGGAATGCGGTTTAGTTTGAGAATGAGTTTGTTTGTTGTATCCTAAGAAAACAAAAATAATTATTAATATGGTGGATAAGATATGGTTTTTCATATAAACAATATAACAATTTAACAATTTAGCCATTTTACCGTTCAATTTTTTTACAATAAATCTAATCTGTGAATACTAACTGACATCTCTCAATATTCAATTAATTTTCTTCAGTTCCTTCAGTTTCTTTCGATTCTTCCACTTCAATAATTAATTTCAACTTATCCTGAGCAATTTTTTTCAAATCCTCACCATCATAATTATCAATAATACTTTGCAAAGTTTGCTTTGCCTGAAACGAATTATCGACTTTTTGATAGACATCTGAAAGCAAGATGAAACTTTTCGCAACCCAATAATCATAAGCCGAAAACTGTTTGATCAATTCAAATATTGTTTTTTCAGCTTCTTCAAAATTTCCTTCTTCGTAATCAATTTGGGCGACGAAATATTTTGCTTCAGCTCCAATAATATCATTGCTTAGGCGTGAAGCGATTTGAAATTCGCGTTTCGCTGCTTCAATATCCCTGAGAGCATAATTTGATTTTGCAATTATCAAATGAGCAAAATTAATTTGATCGCTTGTGACTTTATCGTTCATTAATATTCGTGAGGCAGCATTTTTAGCTTCCTCGTTATTTTTGAGAATATAATTGCATCTCATCTGCCCATCAATAGATTTCAGGATATTTGATTTAATTTCAGCCGATTGTTCAAGTTTTTCATAAGTTTCCAATGCTTTTTGATAATCTTTTTTATTAAAATAAATATCCGAGGCTTTCGATAAAGATGTTTCCGTAAATCTCGAAGCCGATTGTGAAATAATATATTCATAACCAATTAAAGCTTCTTCATTTGAACCGGCACGAAATTCACATTCAGCTTTATAGAAATTCGCATTCAAAATATTACCGCCTTCAGGGAAATTCGAAATATATTTTTCAAAAGCAGGTATTGAATTTTCAAAATCGCTATCCATATATAAATTTTCGGCAACAATGTAAGTTATTGAATCTTGCTCAGATATGCTTACATTGCTAAACTCAAGTGTGTTGGCATAAGAGATGTATTCGTCAACTTTATTCAAATCAATATAAATGGTTCTCAGACTTCTTAAAGCTTCCTTTGAATCGGGGGAACCGGGATAACCGTCAATCACCATTTTTAATGATTCTATTGCTTTCTCATTTTGATTGTTTTCATAATAAATCAAGCCGGATTTCATTAATGCTTTTGGTTTTAATCTGGATGAAGGATGATCGGAAACCACCATGTTAAAATATTTTAAAGCATTTGCATTATCCATTGAAACAAGGTGTGTTGTAGCTATTTCATATTTTGCATTATCAATATATGGTGATTTTTTATGTGAAGCTATTAATTGCTCCAATACTTTGATCTTTTCCTGAAACTTTCCTAAAGCACCTAAAGCCAAAGCTTTTTGATATAAAGCATAATCATTATCAACAGCATGTATTCTGATGGCATCGTCATAATATTTTATGGCATCATTATATTTTTTATTGATAAAATATGAATCACCAATCCGCAAATAGGCATCGTTAAGCATTCTGTCATCGCCGGTTTTCTTTTTATCAACAAAATTCCGAAATGAGGCGACTGCATTATTATAATCTTTTAAATTAAAATATGTATAACCCAAATTATAATGTGCTACAGGATAAATATCCAATTTAGCGGTTCCTGATTTTTTAATAAAATCGTGAAAATATTTAATAGCTTCACTATATTTTTTCTGGTGATAATATGCATCAGCAATCCAAAATAATGCTTTTGACGACACTGATTTTATCTTTCCTATTGAATTTGATTTCTTGAAATATTTGATCGCTTCATTGAATTTATTTTGATTAAATAATTCTATGCCTCGGTAAAATGAAATTTTCTGGTATTCTTTTAATTGTGCGGAAGTCTTGGTTTTAATTTTATCAAACCACATAAGGGCTTGCTTATAATTTTTTGTTGTCAGAACCAGTTCAAAAATATAGCCATAGGCTTCATCGCTTCGTGATGAATTCGGATAATCGTTAATGTATTGTTCCAACAATGGAATAGCTTTATTATAAGGATTATATTTGCTTTCCATACTGAGTTTTGCATAATTAAAAAGTGCGTCCTCTTTAATTTGTGAGTTAAAAGGAAGCATGTAAGCAGAATAAAATTCATTAGCAGCAAATTCCTTTTGCCTGGTTTTCAAGTAGGAATCAGCAAGGTGATAATGAGCATTTTGTGATAATGAATCTTCTTTTGAAGTGAGCTTTTGAAATTGGTTTATTGCGTTTTTGTAATTTCCGGTTTTATAATAAGTAAAGGCAAGGCGATAAATATTATCTCTGCTCATTCTTTGTTTTGAATTATTTCGGGAATACTCAAGATAGGGAAGTGCATTTTCAAAATCATCTGATTTATAATAAGTATCACCTATCATTGAAGCAATATCAAGTTTTTTCTCTTTATCAGCATTTTCAAAAAGTTGTGGAGCAATTTCCATCAACTCCTCATAATTTCCCTGAGAATAATAAATTTGTGCAATATAGTACGGAACAATTTCGCGATAGCTTTGGTCATCAGTAAGTTTTTGGAAGCCAACTAATGCGGTGTCGTATTCACCATCAAGATATGAAAGATGTGAGAAATAATAATTTGCCGGAGAGGTGTATTCATTATCTGACAAAAGTATTTCTGAAAATGCCTTTTTTGCCAATTCATTTTCTTCCATCATTAGAAAACAATAAGCCGTATTAAAATCAAAAGTGGGGATGTCGCCGGCATTTAGTTCCGGTTTATCAACTTTATTGTACCATTCAATCGCATTTTTATATTTTTTATTTCGGAAATATGAATTTGCAAGTGTGAAATAAACCTTTTGAAGTTTAGAGCTTTCGGGGTGATTTTTTATAAATTCATATAATCTGAAATCAGCATTTTTATTATGTAATTCATAAGCACAAATTGCATCATAATACTCGGCATTGGTTCTCATTTCCGACTTATTGCTTTTTATCATATCTATTACTTTAGCAAAGCATTCTTGCGAAGCCGAATATTTTTCTTTATTAAAAAGATCAATTGCAAGTTTGTATTCAGCTTGCGGATTATTATAAATAGCGGTTTGCTGTGCTAAAATAGTTTGATGGTTAATTGAAAAGAATAAGGCAATTATATATAATATTAGAAAGGATTTTTTCATTAATTCACAACTTATTAACAGATTTTTTTTAATAAAAGTAACGCTTTAAAGATTAAGTTATTTTAATTTTGATAGAGTTTTGGACATTTTTCATGTAAATAAAATCAGTAAAAATTTTCATTAATGAGATTAGTATAAAAAGCCACAGATTTACATATTGTATCTGTGAACCCGCCTTCCATAGTATTACGGCGGACAGGTCTGCGTATAATTTGATTACCCACGATATTCCATTTAGAATCATTTTCTTTTTTACTTTCGCAAAAATTTTCAAAAAAGTGAATAAAAGCATTTTAAAACTTGCTATCCCGAATATTATCAGCAACATTACTGTACCCTTGCTTGGTTTAGTCGATCTTGCAATACTTGGCCATCTTGAATCGGAGATTTATATTGGTGCAATAGCATTGGGAAGTTTGATTTTTAATTTTATTTATTTTGGTTTCGGTTTTCTGCGAATGAGTACCAGCGGTTTTACAGCTCAGGCTGTTGGGAAAAATGACAGCAAGGAGGTCATTTTGGTTTTATCCCGATCACTTTTTACAGCATTTTCAGGTAGTTTTTTAATAATATTATTACAAATCCCAATCGCTTTTTTAAGTTTTAGTTTGATAGAAGGAAGCCCAGAAGTTGAACTTTTGGCAAGAGAATATTTCTTCATTAGAATATATGCTGCTCCTGCAACTTTGGGTTTATTTGCTTTGACCGGTTGGTTTCTCGGAATGCAAAATGCAAAATTCTCAATGATCCTTGCATTGATCATAAATATTATTAATCTTGGACTTAATCTCATGTTTATCTATGGTTTTGGTATGAAAACCGATGGTGTGGCGTGGGGGACTTTGATAGCTCAATACACCGGTTTTATTTGTGGCTCCATCCTTTTTTATCTTTATTATAAAAAATATCTTGTCCATTGGAGTCGAAAAGCCATGATGAAAATCGAAGCTTTAAAGCAATTTTTTATTGTCAATCGCGATATTTTGATTCGCACTATTTTGCTTTTATTCGCTATTTCCTTTTTTACTGCACAATCTGCAAAAATTGGTGATACAACCTTAGCTGTAAACACTTTACTTTTTCAATATTTCTTTATTTTTTCATATTTGATTGATGGTTTTGCCCATGCTGCCGAGGCTCTTGTCGGCAAATATTATGGAGCAAAAGATTTCAATACCCTGACAAAAATCATTAAGCGAATATTTCTTTTTGGATTTATTATCAGCCTGATATTTACGGCGATTTATGTTTTTGCAGGCAAATATTTATTGTTTGTTTTAACCGATAATGAAAAAGTTATAAACCGGGCAGCCGAATATTTGATCTGGGTGGGAGTTATTCCTGTGATAACTTTTGCGGCATTTTTATGGGATGGTATTTTTATTGGCGCTACAGCTACATCACAGATGAGAAATGCAATGATTATTTCAACTTTGCTAATATTTCTGCCTGCATATTATTTAACTTACCAAAGTATGGGTAACCACGGTTTGTGGCTATCTTTATTGCTTTTTATGGCTTCAAGAAGTATTATTATGACAGTTTTTTATTATAAAAGACGAAGTTCTTTTTTATGGAATTCCTGATTAATAATAAATGCAGTAAATTTGTTAATTGTTTTATAGTTTTATCAAAAAATATAAATTTTCTAAACATATAACGAAAATATAAACAGATGAAACATCCATGGCAGGCAAATTTTAACACACAAGGGAATGATTAAAAAACAGCCGCGAATACGCTAATATTTATTCGCGTATTCGCGGCTATTAAAACACTAAGCATAAATTGAATACCAAATTTTAAACAGATGAAAAATATAAAATCAATTACATCAAGAAAATTTGACATATTAGCTGAGGATTCAAATCCCGATTTAAAGGAAATGCCTTGCAAAAAATTAAATTACAGTGAGCTTGATAAATCAGGAAACACTGTGAAAGATATAAAATATGATGAGTTTGAGGAGGTGGAAGAAATCATTGAAAATGTTTATAACGATAAGGGAAATCTTATTGAGGAGAAGATATTTTTAAATGAGGATGAATTTTCAGAAAGAAAAACTTATAAAATTGATGAGAATGGAAGAATTGCAACCGAATTCATCCATTATCTTGACGAAAGCATTGATACCGTTTCTTATGAATATGATGCTGAAGGAAACCTTATTAAAAAGGTATTAACCGATTCGGATGGAGTTGTAGAAAGTAAAGAAATTCTTAAGTATAAAAACGGGAAAGAAATAAGCTATGTTTTTTATAACGAAGATGATGAACTTGTTACTGAAAGAATTAGTGGCTATGATACATCCGGAAACCTGCTGCGAATAATTTATCACAATTCGGAGGAAGATGAAAAATACCGGATTGAAAATACTTATAATGATGACAATAGATTAGTAAAAACTCATAAGTTTAATGAAAATGATGATCTTATAGAAAAACTGTCTTACAAACATAATGACAAAGGGCGTGTTATTGAGGTCATTACCGAAAATCAAAATAAAAACAACATAATCACTTTTAAATATAATGACAACGGAAATGCAATAGAGCAAAAAGAAATGAATATTGACGAAACATTAAATCATTTTATTGAAAGAGAATTTGATGAAAATGGAAATGTTTTAAAAATCATAGTTTTCATTAATGGCAGTGATACCATGCCTGATATGAACTATATTTTGGAGTATGAGTATGAGTTTTATTCCTCTTAATTTCAGTAGTAATTTTTTTTCCTGCTCCGGTAGAGAAATGTTTTTACTCTTTCATTTTTAGAACAATTTTTGATTTATCGGCGGATATAATTTCTTTATAAAAATCTTTTAATTCGTCGAAATTCTCCTTTGAGTATATACCTTTATTTAACTGAAAATTCCTGACATATTTTATTGTTTCTCCACCATTTTCAACATTCATAGCGTACGATCCGAATTCTGAATTAATTGTTAAATTTTCAGGAATATCTTCAATAAAATAATTATCAGGTATTTTATAAATAATGGTATCTGTTTCCATGTATGAATTTCTTATCAAAATTTCGGATTTTCTGTCTTTAATTGTTTTTGGAGTTTGTTCAATTTTATTCATTAAATTCAAATTTATAAGCAATCTATCACCAAACTTTGATCCGTAATTATTAATAGTCAATTTTAAATTTTGTTCAACATAAGGAATGATTTCTTTTACCTCATCATGATTAAAAGATTCAATTTTGAATTCAGGAATTTGTATGCTGTTGTTTAATATCTTTTTCTTATCTGTTTCATCACTTCTAAGAATTTTTACTACATTTTCGTAGAGAAGTCCTTTGTAAAATGTTGTAACATCAGCTGTTCCGTTACCAAGTTTATCTAAAGAAACCATTGCTTTTCGTGATTGATGATTATCTTCCAAATTGTAAGTTTTTGTTTTGACAATTTTTCCGCCATCTTCATTTATTAAAAGAACTTCTCTATCGCCCGTAAAACTTCCTATAAAACCGAAAGGAGTTCTCTGGCTGGTACACTCAAGCCAAATTGTATCATTATTTTGTGGAATACATAAAAAAGCATGATTAAATTGACTTGAGGGAAATTCTTCAATTAGTTTTGTAGCATCTTTCCCTGCCATAACCAATGAATAATAGGAGTCAATACCAATAACTTTTAACATTGATTTCATATAATTTGTTAATGCTTTGCAATCACCATAAGACAGTCTATCTACAGTTTCAGCATCAAAAGGTTGCCAGCCTCCTATTCCCACCTGGATGCTAACATATCTTGTTTTGTTTTGAAGGTAATCATAAAGAATTTGAATTTTTTCATAATCGTTTTGGGCAGGTTTTACGATATTTCTTATTTTATTCTCCGTTTCAGGTGGTAACTTATCTTTATCCTCATTTAACAGCTTAATCCATTTTCCAAAAATTTCCCATGAGTCACAATTACCTTCATAACCTCCAATTTCAAAATCACTTGGAGCAAATAAAACCATTGGTACATATTCTTTTAAAGCTAAGCTAAATGGCTCTTCTCTCAAGGATTTTAAATTTTTAATACTCCATAAATATTCATCATTATCTGTCTTATGGGTAATAACCGGTTCAATGTTTATGTTTCTGTTTAAATATCTTATTTTAATATCTTTAGGTGCAATAATTCTAAAAACCGAACTTTCAACAGCAATATTGTAATCAGTATAAATGTACCAATCCGGATAATTAAGTAGTCCGTTAAAATTAATTGTATAAGTATATTCTATCGTAAAGGGAGTTTTTCTTATGTTTGGATCAATAAATTTTACCCTTGTGTCTTCATAAAGTGAAAATCCTGATATTGCACTATAGTCTAACATTTTATCTTTCCTGATTTTCCTAATTTTTTTACCATTTTCATCGTAAATAATTGCATTAATATTGGATATTTTTAAAAACTTATTATAAAAATTAATAAAGTAAGAATCATGAATTCCACTTTTGTTCATAATGCTTATCGCATAAGTTACCTTAAGTTTAGCTTTACTTATTGATAATATTTCAAAACAAAGATCATTTTGACGAATTACGGCTTTTGAATTTTTTAATAACTCCTGAGGAATATCAGAGATTTTATACTTTATTTCTTGAGAAAAAGTATTATTATTTGACAAGAATAAACTTGAGAAAATAATAAGAAAAAAATATTTCATAAGTTCATACTATTTAGTTGTAATAATTATAGGTTCGGATTGTTTTTTTATAACTTGGTTATAGAACTCTTTTAGATCAGGATATTCATCCATTAGAAACAATGTTTTATTAATATAAAGTTTGCTTGTTAATTGAATAATATTTCCACTAACAACAACATTATAAGTGAAACTTGCATCATTTTCGGGTAATTTCATTCGGAGGCTTTTTGGTATTTCTGAGAATGTCATATTTTCCTGTATCTGTATTTTAACTATATAGTTACGTATAATTGGGTAGGCAAAGTCAACCGGATAATTGCGTTTATCGGACTTAAATGGATTTGCATTAAGTTTATCAAATAGCATTAACTCTAAATAGACTTTATCGTTTAAAACACTTACCTGATTATCAATTTCAACTTCATATTTTTCTTTAACCGGAAGATAAATGCTATCAATATTTTCAATCTTTGTATTAATAACTGTTAAGCCGGTTTTGTTGTTAAGAAATTCATCTAAGAACTCTTCCTGAGTATTATATTTTTCATATTTTTTTCTGAAATCAAATGCGTTGTAGTCATATCTTGCATTGGATATTGTCCCTGATAGATTAAAATCTTCATCCATCTGCAAATTGTAAAAAACTACTTTTTTGTCTTTTTTATCTGTTTTTAGATCAATCCATTTGGATTTTTTATAATCTATTAGCCTTCCATGGAGATTTAGGCATCTTTTCGGGAGTAATCCAAAAGGCATTAATTCTTCGGTGGCATCCAATAGGTATTCCTCATCTCCAAGTTTTGTATATGCAATTACATAGTTAGATTTGAACAAACTTGGAAAATTTTTTGAAAGATATCCATTTTCTCTCGTACTTAAAATAATAGGATATGCGTCAATTTTTAATTTACGTAATAATTGAACTAACATTAAGTTAATATCTGAAGAATTACCGATTTCTTTTTTATAAGCTGATCTTAGGTCAGGTTGGGTGGTTTGTATTCTTACTTTATCATTCCATTTGACTTTTTTAACAATTTCAAAAGCTGACTTTATTTTTTCAAGATCGGTGGAATCTTTATCATTAATTTCATCACGAATATTTTTCAAATAGCCGGAACTTGCTAAAGGAAGTCCAAAATATTCATTTTTTAATAAAATTCTAGAAATAGCTTTCCATGAAGAAGATATCTCTAAATGATATCCCGGATAACTGATACGTAAAATGTCAAATTCAAATTTTGTCAGATAGTTGTTTTTTGAATTAATATATGGCTCTTTTTTAAAAGCAGGCATGTTTTCTGCGATCCACCTTGTACTTGTTGCTAATTTAAGAGGTTCATAACCGAAAAAGTTTTGACGAAAATTAATATATGGAGATGGCCAGATTATTAATTCATTATATTTTTCCGGTATTTCCTGTTGAAACCTCCATTCAAAAGGGAATCCCAAAAATGTGAATTCAATATCTAAAACAGAACCGACTTTAACATTTGGCATAGCTACTCTGGTTAGATAAAAATCATCTGTAACTCTTTCTTTAAAAATGGACTCTGATTTTAATTTGTTTTTAATAATTTCCCCGTTTTCTAAATTAAAGGTAATTCCCCTGATATTGGTTCTTGAGGCAGTATTAAAAATTCTATTTCCCCAGTTATATCCTTCTTTTCTTAAAATTTTAATTCTAATTATTCTTCTGAACTCGAATTTATTAGGATCAAAATGTCCATAATCACATAAAATTACAGCAGGAGCACTTGAATCCTGATCATAATATTTCATTTCAAGGTCGGAAATATCAACTTTGCCATATTTAATAGGTGCTTTCTGACTAAACAATTGACATGCAATTAATAAAAACAATACTCCCGTAAAAATAATTTTAAGTCTAATTTTCATTTGTCTAATTTTTTATTTTCAATAATAATCTGATTAATTTTAAGAATTATTACTTTTAAAGAAAATACTCTTTGCAATAAAATTTGCTAAATTCCCAAGATATTCAAACGTTTAATTCGATTAATGAAAAGCTAAATTTTGTTTTCTGAGCAAAGAAAAACAAAAATTTGATATGAATAAATATTTTGTAAGAAAATAATTAGAGTATATCCACAGATTTAATTCCCCGAGAAATCGGGGCAGGCTGTGTTAATTTGTGAAATTTGTGTCTTTTTATAAGTTTATGGATGGACACTAATTAAACAATTCTACTCAAAATTATAAATCAAAGTATCCGAATTATTCATTTTTATAATATAAGCTTCGCCGGGTGTCATGTCGCCAATACCGTTAACCCAGGTTTCACCAATTTTATGTAGCATCTGTCCGGCTGTGTTTCTTGCAAATTGTAGATTATCTAAAATACCTTCAAGTGTAATCAAAGCATCAAGAGGTTGGTCGGGCAAGTAACTTATAAATTGGTAACCGGTTTCCAGTTCAATTGGTGTTAAAGGATCAATTGTATTACCTTCGATAGTGAAAGAATCCGCTGAGTTCATTTTAATTAAATAACCTTCGGTTGTAACCCAATCTCCTATTCCGTTAACCCAATTCGGCCCGATTTTTTGAAGCATAAGTCCATCCGAATTTCTGACAAAACTCAAATTGTCGTTCAAAATGTTTTCCAAAACCGTGAGCATATCCGGTTCATCAGGAATTATATTTGAAGAAATAAAATTATATCCTTCAGTGAGAGACAAAGTAATTTCAGGAATGTTTTCAGCGAGAGCATTTATACAAAGATCAATTGGCCAATATGGATTTTGTGCACCCACAGCATACCAGCTTCCATGAGTTCCGGTTCCACTTATCCACGAAACATCCGTTTCTATTACAGGGCTTGCATACGTGGGAATTGTATCTTCTATCGGGATCGGGTAATTACTTCCGGGAACAAAATATTTTACTTTAATAAAAAAATCTTCACCGGCTTCTAATACAATCCGTGAATCCAAATAAAAAGAATAATAACCGGGGAATTCACAAATCTGATCCATAATTGACCCTAAAGGATTTGAAAGGCTTGAACCATCGAAATCATCAAAAATTTCTATATCTATTTGTGTATTGCTGCCATGAGCATAAGTTGAGATTTGCGATAAGTTTTGTTTTTCGGTGGCAATATATTTAACAAGCCCGTAACCTGTCGGATCGTAATATCCCATGGCCGAAAAATTTCCAAGTTCATCATAGCAATATATATGAGCATTTGGCGAAAATTCTGATTTTATTGGCCAGTTTGAATTATACCTTAAAATGCTATGATCGTTATATGAAATATAAAAGAAACCGTTTTCACCCCAGCCTAACCCCCATGAGTTTTTAATTATCCATGCACCTGTTCCTCCGGCAGTTTCTTTAGTGTCGTCCCAACCGGCAATTACAACGCAGTGGTTTTCATTTGGTGAACCTGTGTAATAATATGTGTAATTCCCCGGATCATAATAACTGCTGCTCCAATAAAACATGGTATAAAGCCCTCCGTGATCTAAAAGTGCTTGTTTGATTATATCAATATCATTTGGGAAATATATTGCATTAAGAACAAATGCATTTGGTGTGAGTCCGGTTAAACAATCTTGTGGGTCATCAACATAAGGATCGTCAGCTTCTGAAATTGGGCCAGACCCTCTTGCAAAATATGCTGTTGTCATAAAATGATTGCCCTGATAGCAAGGGCCCCAATCAAAACCGCTGCAGTTTTTCAAATTATTTTCCGATAGGTCGTGTTCTCCGTAACCCGAGACAATCCATTGCGACTCAACTGAACCCATACAGGCAAAAGCCCAGCATGAACCACATGATCCCTGACTTTTGACCGGCGTTAAACGCCCGTTTGTCCTCATGTCGTAAATTGGATCAAAATCTTTTGACACCGGTTTATGTTCTTTTGAGAAAGTTAATTGCAAGGGTGGGGGAGCACCACCTAAATTATAACCTTCTTCGGTTTCGGTAATAATTTCTCCCAGTTTTTCTTTTTCAATAAAATTAATAAAATCGGGAGAAAGTGGGGCCTTTGATAGTTTTTGAGAGAAGCCTGTTAAAGCTATCAGAATAATGCTTGATAAAAGGAAGATGGTTTTTTTCATGGTTTATAATTTTTTTTAACGCAGAGACGCAAAGACGCAGAGAATATAGCAGATTGGTTTTTTCATCCCCCAAGCTTTCGGGGCAGGCTGTGCAAATCTACGTAATCTGTGTTCTATATTTCATCTGTTAAAAGTTTTATAGTTATTTCATGTTTTTTCTTACTTTTATTTAATTAGTCCAACCAATACGAAATTGTTTTTCTTCATTAAGTCGCCAAAATGTAATCCCTGAATGAGTCACACGAATAATTGTTCCTAATCTTTTATATATAGTATCAAATTCTTTGTGACGAAATAAACGACGTACAAAAACAGCAGCTTCATCCTTTTTAACAGCTAAATAGACTAAACAATATCCTGCATGGCATAGATTACGATTATAAAAATCATCATCACGAGAAAAAAAAGTTGGACGATGTAAACTATGCAAAAGAGAGATTATTTCCTTATCTTTTAATCCTTTGTGCCCAACGCCATAACCTATCTGACTAAATTTAATTCGCCAACTTCGTAAAAGCTGACATTGATTTTCAATTATGTTTTCATCTATAATGTTCATACAACTGATGACTCCAATGTATAATCGTCAACATGTTCAAGAAATGCCCGCCTTGACAAACTAATTGCTTCTGCTATTGCTTCTTTGCAAATACTCCCATGCCATTCTTCAATAATCGTTTCCCAATCTAATCCATCTGCGACTTGTTCTAAAACATCTGCCACCATTACACGTGTACCAAGAAATGTTGCTTTGCCATGACAAATCTCAGGATCAGAAACGATGTATCTACCGTATAATTTTTTATTCATTCTTTTTTTCCTTTTAGTTTTGATGATGTATTAAATATTTTTTTACAATAATGATATTTCATATAATTAAAAGGGCACATAAAAATATTTTGCCCTTTTCAACCTTATTATTTTTAGGCAAAGCAAAGATAATTAAATTTTTGCAAAAAAATATGAGTTTTAAATAAATTATACAGAAACGCATCCGGACGGACTTACTTCGCTTCGTAAACTTTACAATAGTTATAAACATAAAAGACTTGTTTTTTCGTTAGTTAATTCGTTATTATTTTGCATTCACGATCCGTGTCAGTTTACAAAATAAAAATAATTCAAAATATTTTTTTAAAATTTAATCATTTTCTTTGTTTGTATTCCTTCATTGGTTTTTAATACGCAGAAATAAATCCCTTTTGGTAAATCAGTACCATCATAAACTATTTTATATTTTCCGGCCAGTTGTACTTCATTAACTAATGTGGAAATCAACTGGCAGTTATTATTAATTATTTCCAGCTTAACTGCTGAACTTCCAGATAAAGAATAGGCAATTCTGAAGGTTGAAGTAAATGGAATAGGATTGCACTGTAAATGAGAATGATTGTTCACTTTAGACCCAATGCCGCTAATTGAAGACACAGCGATACTAACTTCCTGCAATACCGGAGTGTATGCACTGTCAATACTGGACATAAAGACTTTATATTGTATCCAGTTATTACCAAAATGAGATGCATGTAATGATTGACCCGACAATTCATAAAAACTCTGTTGTGTTCCATCAGGACCTATGAATTGTGCCAATTCCAATCCGTTTTCCGAATCAGCAGATCGTATTTGAAACCGGACTGATGATAAATCCTTGTGTATAAATGCCTCCCAACTGACTGTTCCACCCGAAATGGGATTTATAAAATTATGTTTTTCAGAGATGAGAATACCTGATGGAACTGAAGCGGAAACATATACTTTGCCTGTACCGGTTGTATCATTTACTCCAACATACAATCTGCCGTGGTAAACTTCAATGGCTTCTATTTCTTCATGAATGCTTCCCAATTCAGATATAAGTTTCCATGTTAGTCCGTCTGCACTTCTATACAGTAGCCCTTTTTCCCCGCCCCCATAGATAAACTTTTTATAGAAACCCATTCCTTTCTGGATACGCCGGCCTGTAAGAGGGTCATTTATCCATCCCGAAAACGGAAGATTTACCGAATTCCATTCCAAACCGTTGTAAATATGAAAGAATGGCCCATTCAGAAAATAGAATTTATCATTATATTGTTCCAGTTTCCCAACACTTGAAACCAATGAATCAAATGGAACAGTTGTCCAGTTGTTGCCATCGAACCGGAAAAGTACTTTTCCTTCAGGCTCCTTCAGGTCACTTTGAATATATAGGGTATCCTGGTAAATGCCCATCATGTAAAACCTGCGATGACCTGATCCAACAGGAGCTACACTGTAAACCTCCATCCATGTTTCACCTTCATCAGTACTTTTATAAACTTTACCACTATTATTATTCAGGTCAGTACCTGTTGTGACATACATGGCTCCCCGGTAAAAAATAAGATCAAAAACATGAATGCCATGCGGTATGGTTGATTTCATTGTCCAGGAATTACCATCGAAGATGTAACAATTCCCCCAATCCCAACCACCTTGAGAATCGATTCCCGGAACAAATAACTTACCATTAAAAGTTCTTAACTGAATCACACCCTGTTCCCACACATCGTATTCCCACTCGTAAGAATTTGATCCATAATCATAAGCAATGATTTCTCCCCCATTAATTGCAACCGGTTTGGTACAAGCTGCAATGAATAACTTTTCATCATAGACTTCTAAATCCCAAACCCCTTCAAGGCCGGTAGGTGAGAAAGCATACACCATATTTGAAGGATCATTTAGTAAGATCAATTCTCCCGGACTGGCATCAGGATCCAGATTCTCAAAACCGGTGTATTGGTTATTTGACCAGTCGGATTGGGTCCAGATATCCTGGCTATAAGTGTTGGGTAAGTTGCTTATAAGCAAAACCAAAACAACTATTCCTATATAATTTTTCATCCCCAAAGCATATTAAATATTAATAATGCTAAGATAATAAAATTACTTATTGAAGCTTCGCTGAATAATTTTGCCTAATTGTTAGCTTCTGGTTTTTATTTTTCTTCAAAGTTTTTGATTTATTTAATCAATAAGTTGAATGTCGTAATCATTTTTATTTAAATAACTTAGATATTTATTTGCCTTATTTCCTTTGTTGCTTAGATTTTCAATAATTTTAAAAGCATTATCCATAGCTAAACATCTACCATCTGCATTTACTTGAAAAGTAAAATCATGAGGAATTAGTTTTGTGTAATCACTTACCATGCTAGATATTAATATCTCTGACAAATCGCTATAATTTTCACTTCCAAATTTACTTCCCAAGCAAATATACTCAATGCAATTATCTATTGATAAAAATTCAGTTTCTCCAATGCAAAATAATCGCCTTTCGTCTTCCTGTTTCCAGTCGTTATGCTTCTCAAAAAATATCTTTTTATAATTATTTTCTATAAAATTCTTAGGATCATCCGAATTTGTTGGATTTTCATTATGAATGTAGGGCTTATACATTACATTCTCTATTTTACAAAATACATTATTCAGAATTGATTTGTTTTTATTTATTAATCTTTCCTCGTTTATTACTATACAAGCACCTTTGTTTTTATCTGCATATTGTGCCCACATTCTAGGATGATTACAACCACACTCACAAAAGGAATCATCAATTTGAAAATTTTGAGAAAAGCTGATTAGATGACAGTGTTCAACAATATATTTTTCAATTTTTAAACCGTTCCACCAATCTTGAAAAATAAAGTTAACCTCTTTTTCATTTAGGTCGTTTAGGTTTTCAAATGTCGAGAATTTTAACGTCATATTCTCTAAAATTTTCATCAGGGTATTCGCAGATGTAAAATGATATAAGAATTTGTCATCTAAACGAGGCAATTTTCTATTTCCATACAGGTACATGATTTACTTTATATTTTATTAAATACTAGCTGTATTGTGTCTTTTTTAAACTTGAAGCTAACGGTAAATTGGATGAGTAGTGGCAGATTGCGTGGTACTTTCCTGTCAAACCGTGATGAAGTTTGAGCGGGCTACAAAACTTGATTGACCTGCTATCTTGGCAATTTTTTATACATATTGTTGAACTAAACCTCACTATCGTTCGGTGGTTTTAATTTCCATAATTCTTTTAGGAATATCATATTTGCATAATTAATAATAAAACATATAATTATGACAAATTTAAAAAAAAATTCTTACAAGA
>Ga0233437_1000838_pt1 | contig 63987 bp, 63 predicted proteins | sample SI_122_August201_FD_182714 | JGI IMG/M metagenome (GOLD analysis project Ga0233437, IMG submission 182714) | Seawater microbial communities from Saanich Inlet, British Columbia, Canada - SI_122_August2016_200_MG | ecosystem: Environmental > Aquatic > Marine > Inlet | place: Canada: British...
TTGAGCATTTGATCCATCCCCAATCACAGCATTCTCTAAAAAAGCTTTTTGGGAGACAAGAACATTCTCACCGATGCGTGTTTTACCCCTGACGACAGCATATCTATTAACAGCAGATGTGGAAGGTGCTTCTATCGGTTCAAGATTCATCACATCAAACAGTTTTTCGAACTCTTGTTCACGATCCTTAACAAAATAATAGATGATTCCACGAGGCTGATATAAAGAATTTACACCAACAAAATTGTCCAGAATTTCTTTTCTAAATCTATATTTAAACTCAAAGTTATCGCTTCTTATCCACACTGTGCCGTGATCAATTTTTCTATGAAATAACTCGCCCGCCTGGACATATGAAAAATTCAACCGACAATGCAGTAATGAAGATTCATCAAATTCACAGTTGCAAAGGGCCCTAAAAAACATCCTTCAATGTTCCTCTCTCTCATATTTATTATTACTTTTGCTCTGTTTTATTAATCAAGCTCAAATTTATTAATTCAATTTTCAAATTATAAATAAAATAAAAATCATCTTCGGTCAAGCCTAACTATTTAAAGTTATTGTTCGTAATAACCGAATAATGGTATATTTACGATTCGAGCAGGGAGGGTGACTAACAAACATCAGTGTTGTGATTATTTTAGCGAAAAATGCCATCCACATTTGTTTTCCTAAAACAAGCAATAAAAATGATGACGTCTAACGATTCTATTACCTGAGATTTAAAACATGCGAATTGTTTATTTTTTTGATTGCTTTCCTAAAGAAAACAAATCGTGCTGTGTCGCTTCAGAAATAGCAACTATTGCGGGATGTTTTATAATTCGTTCTATAGAAATAGCATAGAACCTTTCTATAATTTCATTTGATCTACCAATTACCTCTACTTCATATTGTTGTTGAATTTCTTTTTCAATAACTTGAGGTGCTGCAAAAACACCATCTCCAGCCTGTCCAAACACTTTTAACAGAGCACTGTCATCAAATTCTCCAATAATATGAGGTAAAATATTAAGATTTTCAAACCATTGATCAAGCCTGCCCCGCAACGCAGTGTTTTTCATTGGAAGAAGCATGGGAGCTTTATCAAGTGAATAGGGAAATTTTTCCTTGAACGAGTTTACAAATTTTTTTTTACCAAAAAAAGTAACGCCACACTCAAATAGCAGATGGCTATACGCTTTAACACTTAAACCCGATCGAATTGGGACATCTGTAAACACAACGTCAAGGTTATGAACTGAAAGCTCCGATAAAAGCTTATCTTCCTTCCCTTCTTGACAAACCAGGTGGATTTTTTCAGAAAGTTCCATGGCTGGCAAAAGGAATTTACGTGTCAGAAGCTTAGGAACAACATCCACGATTCCAACCCTCAATAACAATGGAGCTTTCGCCTGAAGACTATGGACTGAATTCATCAATTCCTGACCAATAGTAAAAATTTTATCTGCATAACCAAACACCATGTGGCCTAAATCTGTAGGTTCGAGGTTACGTCCGACCCGGCTAAAGAGTTTCCCCCTGAGCGTTTTTTCCAATGCACTCAATTGAGCACTGATTGTGGATTGAGCCAATTTTAACCGAACACTAGCCGCTTTTATGCTACCCGTATTCATGACAATCCAGAAAAAATACAGATGGTGATAATTAAGTGATTCCATAGTGCAAAAGCTCCAAATCTCTTTAAAATAATGAAACGAATTTCCAATTCGATTTTTTCGAGGTATTATATCATATTTACTAATTAAATCTAAATTATTTTTTTTATGTTTTATCACTATTGTCCAAAAACGGATTTTAAAATAAAAAATCGTTTTAGGAATTCTCCTTGTGGGGCATGGTTAATTATCGCCAAACAAAAAACCAACCCACAAACAAGGAGAATCCTAAAAAATGATACGACATGCAAGCCTGTTCAGTCAACTGATAGCATTTTTCGATCGTAATAAATTTAAGAATTTGGTTATGAAGCATAAAACAGAAAGGTACTCAAAAGGCTTTAAAAGCTGGGATCAGTTTGTTGCTATGCTTTTTTGTCAGCTTGCCCAGGCAAAAAACCTCAGAGAAATCAGCGGCGGACTTGCTTGTTGTGTTGGCAAACTGCGACATCTTGGGATAAACAAGCCCTTTGATGTCATACCAGAGATACCGCGACCTGTGCAGATGCAATTACCTTTAAAAGGAATATAAAAATGTAGTAAAGCCAAAAGGGTAACCTGGTTTTTGAAAACAGAAGTCGACATAGGATTTATAGGGCTATGCGGGTTGAATTGTTCATACACACGACGAGTAATTTTTGAATTTTTAATATCAACAATTAACAAATTCTTTGCTGAGTCAAAAACCGGTGAAATTCAGTTTCTCCATATAGTAAGAGCTATTTTCAAATATCTGATCCTCCTTGTCAATTTAGAACTGCAACGGCCATACCAAGTTAATGGCTGCAAAGCAATTCTATAAAAATACTATAATTACAAATAGTTAGAATGCGTATGATTTGTGGTCCTGTTAAACAGGTTGCATAAATACAGCCTAATGTAAAGAGATAATGCGACTTTGAATTAAATATTTTAATTCAATTATTAATCATGTTGTTTCGAGTACGATTGTTTTATTAATACACTATGATTATGTATGCAGTTCTTCCAAAGCGGTTGTCAACTTTAGAATCAAGGATTTTACCTTTCGATGTAACAGCAATTTTCATTTTTTATTTCCTTAAAAGAGAAAAAAATAAATTACCAATATTTCTCCATCTGTGAAAACCCTTTTTACCAAATGCCTGTATTGCGTCTTCAAAAATTTCATTTTGTAATTTATCTGTAAATGCATCCAGGTTGTTCATGGCTGAACCGGTCTCCCGCAACAGCTTCCGGGGCCTGCACAGCCCTCTGCTTTATCTGGTGAAGATCCGCAGCAGGCGGTATCATTGGAAGCGGAAAAATCGTTTTGGACAACCCCAGACTTTGATGAATGGGCAGACATCTGTTTGGTCATATTTTTACTCCCACATACGTTGCAAGCAGGCTCGTTCATTTTTCTTATTACCAGTATCTCATTTATGCGACCACAGTCTTTACATTGATATTCATAAAGGGGCATTTTGTAATCCTTTTATTGATGTTGTTGTCTAATGCCTGACTGAAACCCTGTGTTTAGATGGCTCGTAGAGGAGTCAAGCGCCTCCTTGAGCCATTCAAACACTATCTACCAATGTCCATCTTTATTGGCACTATCCGCATAAGCAACATCACCTTGCTTAAACTTTTGAATCGCATCAATGACGCGCCCGGCCTGATCATTTACGACTTTAATTCCGGCAGCTTCGAGTGTCTTAAATGCATTGGGACCACAAAAGCCTGTGAGCAATACATCAGCCTCTTTGTCGCTGACCATCGCTGCAGTCTGTATTCCGGCGCCTTTAAACGCGTTTTTATTCTCATTGTTGTCAAAAGCTTCAAACTCAAGTGTTTTGGTATCCACAATGAGAATATATGCCGCTCTTCCAAATCTTGGATCTATTTTGGATTCCAGGGTATTTTCAAGTGCTGTTACAGCTATTTTCATTTTCATAGTCTCCTTTAGGCCTTTTAAACCTGGCCACCACCGCAAACCTGATCATTTTTAATCTCAGACAGATTTCCGGCAATCAGATCGTTTACTACAGGCGCTATTTCAACACGTTGGTCATCATGAAACACATCAATACCCACCTGCAATTCTTCCGTTTTTCATCGTTAAAGTACTCCTATAAATGTTGTAGTATATTTATCACAGGCATCTTAAAATCGGGTATGGACATGATGTTATCCCATACTTGCCGAATCTCAATGCTTGCTTGTGAATCGTTAAATGGTTTCAGGAAAATCAATGGCCTGTTCCGGGCAAAGGTCGACACAGACCCCGCATCCTTCGCATTCTATTGGATCAACTTCAAATGTATCTGAGATGGCATTGAATCTGCAAAGTTCGATACACTGGTTGCATTGAGTGCATTTATCAAGGTTTATAATCGCTTCATGGCCACCCATAAAATCTGTATTCTTTTTAATATCAGGATTTAAAATCAGATGAAGGTCTGCGGCATCTACATCGGCATCACAGAGGATACTATTTTGTACAAGACTGGCAAACGCTGCAGTAATACTGGTTTTCCCAGTACCGCCTTTTCCGCTGGCAACACTGATAATCATTTGTCGGATTCTCCCAAAGTACTTATCTTGTTATGCAGACTCAAAATTTGTTTGTAGTGGTCAAGAAGATTTTGAGCTTCCTTGCTAACGATTAACATGTGAATCATTTTAAATCTGACTCCATCAGTCTTGATTGGTTATTTTCGATTTCCCTGGCCCTGTCCAAATCCTTGACCTTTGCCTCTATTTCTCTTGCATTGGCCATTTCCTTGGTCTCGATCACAGTTCCTTCCTAAGCGCTGCCCTTGTTGTCCTTTCTCGGATAAACAATCTCCTGAGCCCCGTCCTGATCCTGCACCTTGACCTTTCGGTCCTGTAGCGTTTCTTTTTGGCATATTCTTCACCTCCTTTACCGGTATGTGGTTTTCGACTAAATATACAAGGTATTGATTGCTCAAAAACTTGTATGCTGACTATACATAATGCAAGCTACATGCCATTGATATCAAGAATTCTTTTTGTGAAATAAAACAAATGATTTCAGATACTTAAAAAATAGCAGACAAAATAGTGATTTTGTTTTTATATAGACAGTAGCAAAGAGGCTACTATCACAATGCAATATAAGAACCTTTTTTGTTTTCGACTCATCTTTGCTTGTGTAAAGATGGATATACCAAATAGTATATATTCGGTTTAATCAGGATTGGGATATTGTGACCCATTTGACTCAAGTGTTCAAATTGATGGACTATGTTGTTTTTGGTTGTTACCAGATGCAGTATGGATGTTCGGGAAATTATTTTGGCAATCGCCATAGATACAAAACATAAAAAAGTGGAAGTTGTAATGAGAACCCATTTTTTATTTGTTTTATCTCATATCATTTAGTTATTTCATTTGAAAATAATTTTATCTGCCCCTTTATCAAATCCACTGCTGTTAAAGAAATCAGAATCATGCAAAGGCCGAGGTGTGATATGTCCAGAAAAATAATAAAACCTGCGGAAAAAGGTGTCCCGGATAAATTCTTAATCATCATCAGGGTTCCTGTTACAATAAGTCCAATAATAGAGGCAATTTTAGTATATGCTACAAAGGAGAATTTATCATATTTAATTTTAACAAAGAAAAAATCAACCATTACATAAGTTGCAAACCCTATAAAAATTACTGCAGATATATAATGTATATAGTGAGTGACATAAAATTGGGCCAACCAGCCTAATCCCGGGATATCTGCAATATAATACCGTTTAAATATCGGCATTTGAGCAAAGCCCGAGAGTGCAATAAAAAACAGAGTGAAAAAATAAATAAGGTTTCTGATCCTCAAAGTTTTTTTCATTATTTTTTCTCCTTTGACTGCATATGAATTTTTCCCAAAGCAGCTAAAACACCTGCTATTGGAGCTATGATCATAGCTTTAGCGATATTGGTTCCATCTGCCATCAAATCCTTTACTTTGAACAAGTGGGGCTTACCCACTCCGGTTTCTATCTTTTTGTTCAACAGATCAAAGGGGACAGGTGATACGTAAATCGTGTTAGTTCCACCATTTTCATGCTCGCCGTAAATATATCCACCAATTTCTTTTGCGATTTTGTGGGCCTGCTTAAGGATTTCGTCTCTTGGTCCAATGATTTGAACATCCTCGGGACAGGCTTCTATGCAGGCTGGCTTTTCACCATTTTCAAGTTTATCATAGCATCGGTCACATTTATACATTACCCCATTACCGGCCATGCTGGGTAAAAGATCAAGATAAAGCCCTGTTCCTGTCTGGCGCTGTGGGATATCCCATGGACAAACTGTTTTGCATTTAGATCCGCCAAGACACAGATCAGAATCTATTCTTGAAAGGCCGTTGTCTTCCTGTTTTGCTGCGCCCCACGGGCAAAGCTTCACACAAGGCGGATTCTCGCAATGCATACAGCGGCGGGGGATCGTCAGTTCTATTTCTTCGCCATCGACATTTACCTGAGCATGTTGGATATAAAGCCAGTTATAAGGTGTCAGTCGGTCTGTGACATCTTGTTTTTCAGACCAGTCTTCAACAGGGACCCTTGATGTTGGAACCATTTTGGGAAAAGGTTTTTTGGGTTTTGGAAATTTGGTGGCATTTGACTCTTGGCATGCAAAAACACACTCTTCACAGCCAATACATTTACTGATATCGATTAATGTTGCAAGGGGTTCTTCTCTTCTGGGAACAGCATTTGCAGCCTTTGCCATGCCTGATGATGCGACAACGGTTCCTGCAGTTGCAAACGATGTTTTAATAAACTCTCTTCTTGATATTTTTTTCATTTTGAACCTCACTATTTTTTAGCTGCGGCAGCCCGGCCAGTAGACAATTCAGACACTGATATCAGCGTGTCCAAGAATGTCAGGCACTACATCGGTCCAACCCAGAGGCATGATATGAACTCCCTGAACCATTGATTTTACTTGTTTGACAAACCGGCCGGCTATTTGTGCTGATTTTTTCTTTCGGTCTTCTTTTGCAACCGATCCAATTTCATCAATTAATTCTTGTGGAACATGGATGCCGGATACATTTTTATTCATAAAATTTGCCATTTGAGGTGATTTTAGAGTAACAATCCCGACTTGAATCGGGCATTTGAATTTTTCAGCTTTTTTAATAAACTTTTCAAAAACTTTGATATCATATACTGCCTGGGTTTGAAAAAATTGGGCGCCTGCGTCAATTTTTTTCTTCATTTTCATTAATTGCAGGTCAAGGGGTTCAAAATTGGGATTAACCACTGCTCCAAAGGCCATATCAAGATAATTTTCAATCCGGTTTCCCGAAATATCATATCCTCGTTTAAGACCTTTTGCCATTTCGATTAACTGAACGGAATCAAGGTCAAATACGGGTTTGGCCTCCTTGTGATCCCCTAGCTGGATATGGTCTCCGGTTAACAGCAAAACATTATCAATACCCAGAGAATAGGCGGTTAACAGGTCAGACTGCAACGCCAGTCGATTCCGATCTCTACAGGTGAGCTGGTAAACAGGTTCAATTCCGTTTGTCTTTAACCTAACACTTGCAGCAAGAGATCCCAGCCTCATTACAGCAGACTGGTTATCGGTTACATTTACGGCATGAACATGTTGATTCAGATGAAGTGCCTCAATCGCACAACTGGGTTCAATACTTTTGTCTCTGTGAATAGCACCTTTAATGGGTCCGACTTCGCCGGTTATTACAAATTCACCTTTATCAAATAAAGTCGTCAATTTCATAGGTATGCTCCTTGAAAATTATATATGTGTTTTAGCTATAATGATCTCTTTATCATCTAATCCTGATTGCTAACTGTTATCTTACCGCCTACGGAACAGAATGTGGCTTCTGTCGGACTGACTTTAAGAGAGCGGGGACGACTCCATTTTGAATTGTTCTTGGCAGATTGATAGGGATCAAGAAGGTCGAGGCGTCCCAATTTTTGAAGTCTTTCGTAAATCATTATCCAACCGCAGGGACGGTCTTTATCCACTTCGCAATGTCCGTTTTCAGCACCGCCACAGGGGCCATTCAACAATTGCTTGGCACAAAGGGTCATAGGGCACAGTCCACCTGTGAATTCAATGATACACTCTCCGCACAGAGAGCAGTATTCTTCAATATCTGTGTCTGACACAGTTTCGCCGCCGAAAACAGTATCGCAACCGGGGTGTACCATCCCTCCGTTTGTTGCATCAATCACCGTATGGACTCCCTGCCCACACCCGAGAATAAGAAAAGAATCAGCTTTTTTAATTTCCTCAGCGTGATCCTCCATTAATACCTTTTTTGTGTGAGAAAGTTTACACAAAGACATGCCCTGTGGTCCTGGTACTGTATACCCGGCAACTTCAATACCCTTTCTTTCAAGGCGTTTTGCCATCATTTTGGTTTCATCTTCACCACCGGAATAGCATTTCCACGCACAATTATTACACCCGACAACAAAGACTCTTTCACCAGGTCGAATGTGTTTGACTATTTCATCTATCGGTTTTTGAATGGTTGCATGCATGTTATTTTCTCCTTAATTTTATGAAACGGCTAAGTCCTAATAGACAAATACGGCATCTGCTTTAATAGCCATGATATTCACCTGACCCGCCGCCGTGATTTTTGAGCCTTCAGGCAATGTTGATTCTTCGATATTTCTTAGTTTGATACAGGGCGCACACACATGGAGTTCTCCTTCAAGCTCAAGAAAATCCTTAAACAGCTTATCTATAGGGGGAAATCCTCCTCCAGGCAGCATGTTTTTCCGGTAGTCTTCTTTAGCAAGATAAACTCCGTTGCCCTGGAGTACCACAATCGCCTTAATATCCATTGCAAGGGCAGCGTTGGCCATAACAAAGGCAATACAGGCTTTTTCCGGATTATCTCCGGCATGGGTTGCAAAATACATGATTGTTTCAACGTTTTCAGTCATTTTATACTCCTTTAAAATTCATTTTTATTTTGCTTTATTAATCAAGCATGTCTGGCTAGTAAAGTGGATAAATCCTCAACATTAGCACCGGATTTCTTCAGATTCCCAAGGCAGATGGGGCAATAGGCAATAATCGGCTTCCCCGGTTCTTTCAGCTCTGTTGCTCTTTTTTCCATGATTTCATTGGAAAGGCTTGGGGAAATGGATTCAGCAGGTCCGCCGCAGCAGCTTGTAAATTCACCCTGGTTCCTGATATTTGTTACAGAGATTCCCATATTGGATAGTTGTTTTCGGGTTATATCCGATGCCTTGAGGTATCTGCCGAAAAAACAGGGATCATGGAGGGTTACCTCAAGTCCGCAGTCTTTGGGCTCAAAATTGAAAAGCTCAAAATATGGTTTCACATCAAAACTGATGCCTGTATATTTTGGAAAAAGCTCTTTTAAGGCGTAGGCGGTATGGGGGTCAATGGTGATAATTTTTTTTATACCGGTGTTTTTAAGTTTTTGGGCAACTTTTTTTGCATGGGCCACAAATCCTTTCTGGTCCCCCATATCATAGAGAAGAATCCCGGAATAATCATCCAGATCAGGCCTGTAACCGAAATTTACTTTTGATTTTTGAAGAAGGTAGGCAATGTTTTTAAGGGGTTGAGCCGCCTTTTTTTTCTCTGTTCCCTTTGTCATCATAGCCAGACCAATACCGGAAAAGTAGGCAGGAAGTAATTTGGTATATTTTAAATAGCCGGCTATTTTAGTGTCTTCGTATTTTTCAAGGTATTGGGTGGATTTTTCAATAAAGGGTGAAAATTGGTACATCAGCCCTGTGAATAACAGATATTCCCCCTCTTTAGGCAGGCTTAGATCCTTGTACCATGTGTTTACCATAAATTTTGGTATGCCAAAGGGACTTTTTGTCTGCCTTACATTGGCGGCAAGAACTTCAATTATATCTCTGGGATTAAACATGGTTTATGATTTCCTCCAGTTAGCTAAAACAAATCGTTTCAAGCCAAGAATAATTTCACCCGGGTCAGCTTCCCGCGGGCAGGTATGGGTACACAGTCCGCAGTGGAGGCAACGCCAGAGTTCATCTGAATTTTCAAGGATTTTTTCTCTGGCCCCCACCTGGATATATCGAATCATTCTTCTGGGGAAATTATCATTGACAAGGGGGCAGATGGCGGCACATGTCCCGCAGTTAAAACATTCAAGAGCTGTGTCCCCACTATACTCTTTTAACTCTTCTGCAAAATCTAAGTTTACCAAACTCATATCAAGCCTCTGCTTTTTCTTGGGTTTTTTCCGGTTCATTCAGAGAGTATTTAAAAAAAGCCCCTTCTTTTTCTCCTTCAATAATCTGGCCGTATTTTTTCAGGGTTGCCATATACCAGAGGGTTTTGTCCGTCGGCATATCAATTCTCGCTGAGATTTCCGGGATGGTTGCAGCCTCTCCCTTTAAAAAAGTTTTGATGGCGGCCATATCTTTTTTTTGTATTTTCATTGTGGATGAAGCTGCGGCTATCAGGTTTTTTCTTAGGCCCCGTAATTCCTTCATAGCCGTTTTTTTCGCCTCTTTATCTTTATTGATCGTTTTCATTGTATTTTTCCAATAAAAGGGGTTTTGTTGAATCCATCAGGCAGCAAATCCATCTGAAACAATTGCATCAACCATATCTTCATATTGTTTTAATGCCCATCCATTGATATCAATTGCTTTTTCAGGACAGACTGCTGCACAGGCCCCACATCCCAGGCACATGGCAGCCGTTATCTGGGCCTTTTTATGAATTTTGCCTTCAATATTCACTTCTATGAGCTCCAGGGCACCCTCTTTAAGACAGGCTTCAACACAGGCGCCATGTCCCTGGCATCTGTCGGTATCAACCTGGGCCACAAAGGGATCAAGTTCAATATAGTTTTTGCTTAAAAGAGCAGATGCTTTTACTGCAGCTGCCCCCGCAGCATTGCAGGCTTCCCCCACATCCATGGGCGCCTGGCATGTCCCGGCAAGAAAAACGCCGGTTATGGGAAATTCAACCGGTCGAAGTTTTGGATGAACTTCCAAAAGGAACTTATCTGTTCCAATGGGAAGTTTCATCATTGAGGCAAGGTCTGAAACATCGTCTGGTTCAATTCCGGTTGCAAGTACAACAAGATCTGCAGGAACTTCCATTTGTTCGTTAAAGGTCAGGCTGTCTTTAATTTTGACCAGCAAAGGATAATCAGACGAGGAACCGAGGGTGATTTCCGGCTGGGCATCAGCATCATATCGCATGAAAACCACCTTGTTTTTGGATGCCTGATTATACAACTCTTCCTGCCCCCGGCCATAGGTCCTGATATCCCTGTACATTTCATAAATACCGGTTTCAGGGAAATTTGCCCTGATCTGGTTTGAGGCATTGAGCATGGCAGCGCAGCATGTTCTGGAACAATATTCATTGAGTTGCCCGTTTTCTTTTGGATGGTGGATCCCCGGTATCTGCCGGCTGCCCACACAATGAATCATGACCATATTTTTAATACGCTTCCCATTAACCTCAAGGGCCGTTCCAGAGGATTTATTTTCTTTTAAAATGTGAATCAAATCCTTGAGCGTAATGACTTCCTTGTGTCGGCCAAAGCCGTATTCACCATCAAAAGGTATATAGGAAACAGATCCGGTTGCCATAACAATGGCTCCGGTATCTATAGTGATTTTTTTATTAATATTATTATTATCGGGTTTTGTTACTATATCCAGGCTGAAGTTGCCCACATATCCAGTTACATCTTCAATCTTGCAATCCGTATGGATGGTGATACCTTTGTGGTTAAGAATCTGCTCCAGAAGTTCCTGGAGAATATCCGATGCTTTTTCTCCAAAAGGGGCGAGTCTGCCAAGTTTATTGAGCTGTCCGCCAAGGATCGGCGCCTTTTCGATGAGTGTCACTTCAATCCCTTTTTGCGCAATATCCAGTGCGGTTTTAATACCGGCAACACCACCTCCGATTATGGTTGTATGCTTTTTGGCTTCAACACGAATGGGTTCCAGAGGCTTGAGTAGTTTTGCCTTTGCCGTTGCAGATGCGATAAGAACCGAGGCCTTGTCTGTGGCGGTATCCCCATGATGGACCCAGGAGACCTGTTCCCGGATATTGGCGTGTTCATAAATAAAGGGGTTGGAACCCGCCCTTTTAATTGCATCCCTGAAAGTAGTTTCATGGAGGCTTGGTGCACAGGATGCAACCACCACCCTGTCAATTTTCCCGCTTTTTAAATCTTCTATGATCATTTCCTGGCCGGGATCAGAGCACATGAACATCTCAGTTCTGGCCACGGCAACACCCGGCATTTTTTCAACCCTGTTTCTGACCTCTTCTACATCAACATGGTCTGAAATATTGCCCCCGCAATAGCATATATAGACACCAACGTTTTGATTTTTTTCACTCATCTTTAATTCTCCATAAGGCTTTTAGACATGAATTTAGCAGCTTCCATTGCGGCAGAGCCAGATTCTGTGATGGTGTCCACAATATCCTTGGGGCCTGCTGCAGCTCCTGCCACAAACAGACCGTCCATATTGGTGAGTACCGGAGATATCTTGGGTTTTATCGAGGTAATGAATTGATCTGAATCTTTGGAAACAGGACAGATGGGTTCAGGATTCCAGCCCGGAACCATTCCCATGGAAAGAACCACCAGATCATGGTCTGCAGTTGCAATACCGGACCCGTCCTGAAGCTCATATCGAACCTGGGCGCTTCCGTTCTCGCCTTTATCGATTCTGGCAACCTTGGCTTTGACAAACTCAATACCCATGGCTTTTGCGTTTTGGTAAAATTGCTCATACCCTTTTCCGAAAGCCCTGATATCCATGTAATAAATGATAATATCTGCCAGGGGAAGGGAGCCTGAAAGAAGCATGGCCTGTTTAATGGCATACATGCAGCAGACCCTTGAGCAATAGGAAACCCCCATGCTTTTATCCCGTGAACCGGCACATTGAACATAGGCAATGGAATCGGGTTCCATCCCGTCTGAAGGTCTTAATACGCGGTTATAGGGTCCATGGGGGGCCAAAAGTCTCTCCATCTGCAAAGAATCAATCACATTGGGTATCCTGCCGTTTCCGTATTGCACATTGTCTTTTACGGCAAGCAGGTCAAATCCTGTTGTGATAACGGCTGTTTTTGCTGTAATTGTAAATTCTTCGGGTTTCTGAAAATAATCAATAGCATTTGTGGGACATGCTTTTTCGCATTGACCGCAAAGCATGCAGTTTTCTATATCCATTATCGGCAATTGGGGGATGGCATTTGAAAATGGGATGGAAATCGCTTTTGTGGCGCTTAAACCGCCTTGTTCCATATCAGGTATATGCACGGGGCAGACATATTCACATTGTCTGCACCCTATACATTTTATCGGATCAACATACCTAGGATTTTGAGTGATCAGGGCTTTAATGCCCTGGGATTCCCCGGAACCGTCATGGTCCAATGAATTCAATTCGCAATATGTAAATAAGGTAATATTTTCATGGTGTGCGACAGCTGACATTTTAGGGGTGGTAATACAACTGGCACAGTCAAGGGTGGGAAAAACTTTTGAAAGCCGTATCATTTTGCCCCCAATGGAAGCATCTTTTTCTACAACAGCAACCCTGTATCCCTGATCACCAAGATCCAGAGCTGTCTGTAAGCCTGCAATGCCGCCGCCCACAACAAGCGTGTCAAAGTTTTTAATATGTGTGGAGACCATAACATCCTCCTGAAAGATTTTTTTAGTTCACTGCAAAAAAACGGCAGTGAACTTTTTAATTGGTCTGACGTTTAATTAGCTGCACAATCATTTGTTAAAACACGGAAATCAGGCCATTAATTGCGGCGGGCCGATTTCATGTACCAACTGGTCCATCTGTTTTACCTCATTTAAAAAGGCTCGGTTGCAAACAGTACAGATGGCTGTCAGGCGAAGACGTTTTAAATCAATCTCCATTGCCTTCATTTTTTTATAAACGCTATCCAGCCTTTTTGCCAGGGCCTTATAAGCGCCTTCATAAGGGCATTCTTCACCACAGGACATTACAATGATACCGCTTATCCCTTTTTTAAAGCAGTCGATATAAAACGATTCAGGGAAAAGCACAGGTGCCCTTACCCTTAAAATATATGTGTTTGCAGGATAAGTCGAATGGGCTTGGCCCACAGAATCTGCGCCAGGGTAGGCACAGGTTTCCGTGGCTAATATTAAAATTTTATTGTGTTGTTTCTTCGCCTGGGGTGACATCATCACCTGCCTATTTGTTTCTGGTTATAAAATGCCTGTCATATCCGTCAGCTTCTAGAATGCCAAGATACTCATGTCCGACTTTTCCCGCCCATGCCGGAAGATCAGTCTTTGTTCCGCTGTCGTTGGAAAGAATTTCAAGTGTCTGACCCACCTGAACTTTGCCGATGCCTTTTTTTGCTTCAAGAAGGGGTCCTGGGCATGCACTGCCTCTTGCGTCAACTATGTCCGAGGATTCTATTGCATTAAGATCTGTCATTTTTATTATCCTTAATATTAGATGTTAATAATTGCATCTTTTAATGATGTACAGATGCGGTATCCCTTTTAAAATGTTTAGAGCAAGGTTGGTGCCAAAAGCAAAAAAGCAGATTCAAATACTATTTGATTATTTTATAAGACCCTTAAAATATAGGTTTTTTATTTTTCCCTGGAAAACTGACAAAATAGAGCATCAGCATTAAAACGTTACTAAAACCATCTATGTAACGCTTCGGGTGCGTTACCCATAGAGCCCAACGCTACTTTCATAGAGCCCAACCTTACTTTGAAAATGGAAAAGTATGTGCAACAAAATTGAAAAACCCCTATAATAAAGGGGAATCGTATGGTTGATGGTTTTAAGTGGATGGCTTGGCATCAAGTATGCATTAATATATTCTTAGTTATCAGATGTAAGGCATTTACTTACCTCCAAAGTCTGACTAACCACCTCACCATCATCCGGGACAGCATAAATACCGCCAGTTGCTGTCCCGGATTTTTTTTCTACCAGAGGAATTATACTTAATACTTAATTTAGTGGCAAGAAGCAGCCTTTCTCAAACTTCAGAGGGCAGCGCACCATATCGATATGCATTTGAATTGGCCATTTATCGTATTGATTTTTAATATTATGGCCTATGAAAAACTCCTTTAAATGTTATCCCTCCAAGAGGATATCGCGACAACAATACAAAGGTTATTGCTCGTCACTTGATTCATCTTCGATTTCTATGCAGTCTGGGTCGCTACTGGCGGGTGCATCTTCTAAAGTAAAGGTTTGAAAATCTTTGGATAGACGTTCAATGATAAATTTTTTATTGCAAATAGCGCAATGCACAAAAACAGGGGCATAATTGCCTGGCAATTCAAAAGACGTTTCGTCTCCGCAATAGGGACATGGTGTTATCTGATCTGGAGTATTCAAGATAGTTTCTCCTCTTTTAAGGGTTGTTAGATGTGACTTTCCTGTATAGAACCATACCTGAAGAATATGCATTTATTATGGCAGATGCCAAAGCAAAAAATATGATTGAATGCAGTATATTAACTTCTTCCGGCATTTCGCTTCTTTTAAAAAGGGTATAAATCCATGGAGCATTGATGGTTTTCCCTAATCCTTTAAATAGATCGGCTATGATTGATTCGATTCTGTTTATATTCTTATTCGCTGGCATGATTGTTGAATAATTGGTTTGCGATTCAATTTTTAAATAACTATTTTTGAAAGTGTATACAGATTGACGTCGCTACTAAAAAGAAATTTTAGCGAACCAAAAATCATACTTTAAGAATAAAAAGGATTAAATATATGGGACAATTATCTTTCAAGAACACTGCCATCGTAGCATGCGGGACCATGAGTCCAGAAATCAATTATTTTGTAAAAGAAAAATTTCTTGATACCCAGCACATTTTTTATACTTCACCAGGCCTTCATCAGGATATCCCGGAACTTGAAATCCAACTTATAAAGTTTATTGAAAAAGCCAAGTTGGTTGCCAATGGTGTGATTGTTGTCTATGGCGGTAAATATTGTTATGTCAATCCGGATAATCCGACCCGGCTGATGCAGACAATAATTGAGGAGCAAGGATTAAAGGTTGCCAGAATCGAGGCCAGCCATTGCATGGGAATGCTTGCCAGTGATGATGAGATGAGCCGGATAACAAATGAAATTGCAAGTGGCGAACCCATCTGGTTTATGACACCGGGCTGGGTAAAATATCGCAAACAGGTGTTCAAGGGCTGGGACAAAGCCATTGCTAATGAAAATTTTCCCAGGCATACAGGGGGGGCTGTTGTTCTGGATGGCATTGGATATCTGGATCAGTATATGGAGGAAGACCCGGAAGGGTTCCTTGAATATTGTGATTGGATGGGAATTCCCATGCAGTCATACCCTATAACCCTGGACCGGTTTAAAGGTTTGCTCATGGATCAATTGGAATTATTGAAAATTAAAACCATGTAAATCACCATACCTTTTCCATTAAAAGCAGGTGAACATATAAAACGGAGGCCCTATGAAATTTGTTATTATCGGTGGTGATGCTGCAGGGATGAGTGCGGCCAGCCGCGCAAAAAGAAATGATCCAAATATGGAAGTTATTGTATTAGAGCAGACCCATGATGTTTCTTACAGTGCCTGTGGAATGCCCTATAATATTGCTGATCCAAAAAGGGATATGGAAACCCTTGTTGTAAGAAAAGCCCAGGTTTTTATTGAAAAAAATAGGATAAATCTCCTTATCGGACATAGGGTGACGGACATTGACCGCACAGCAAAAAAAGTGTTTGGAGTAACCATTGGGGGGGAATCCTTTAGTTTTGACTATGATAAGCTGTTCATTGCCACGGGCGCCTCTTCTTTAAGACCCGATCTGCCCGGGATTGATCTGCCCCAGGTGATGGCCCTAAAGAGCCTGGAACAGGGCAAACAGATAAAATATTATCTTGAGAAAAATCCCATCAAAAAAGCTGTGATTATCGGTATGGGATATATAGCCCTTGAAATGTGTGAAGCCTTTGAAAAAAGTGGGATAAAAACAAGCATGGTTAAGCCCGGCCCGGTTTTTTTGCCCTGGCTGTCCCCGGATCTTGCAGATGTTATTTACCACGAGCTAACCAACAAGGGTATTGATATCTATCCAGGAGTGCCCATTGAGAGGATTGAACCCCTGGGTAATAGTGTTCAGGTTATATGCGAAAATTTAATCCTTGATGCAGATTTGGTTCTTGTGGCAATGGGTGTAAAACCCTGCAGTAAAATTGCAAAAGAGGCTGGTCTTGATATAGGAATTGCTGGTTCAATAGCCGTGGACAATTATTTGCAAACTTCGGATAATAATATTTATGCGGCAGGAGACTGTGCCGACGCTTTTCATCTGGTCTCAGATTCTAAATGCTGGATTCCCCTGGCATTAAGAGCAAACAGAGCGGGATGGGCAGTTGCCGATAATGTCTGCGGGACGCAAACCAGTCTTCAAGGAGTTACAGGAACATCGGTGTTCAAGGTTTTTTCCCTGGAGGTTGCCAGGTCCGGCCTAAATTTTAAAGAGGCAAAAAAGGCAGGATTTGATCCTGTGGAAAACAATGTAAAAACAAGGTCCCGGGCTCATGGGCATCCAGGCTCAACACCGATTCATATTAATATGGTGGCCGACAAAAAGACAGGCCGCCTGCTTGGGGCCCAGATGGTGGGCAAAGAGGGAGTGGCCCACAGGATCAATGCCGTTGCCGTTGCGTTGCATAATAAAATGACTGTGAAGGATTTTTCCCAGACTGATTTAGCCTATGCCCCGCCCTTTGGCCCGGTTTGGGACCCTTTGTTAACGGCAGCCAATCAATTGGTAAAAAAAATATTATAGCGCCCAGCGGGCTTTTTAACAAAAAAGACAAAATACCTTCACTTCAAAGTGAGGGCCAGACAAGATGCATTATATACTGGCTCCAAAGGAGGATTCTTCCGACAGCAAGCAAGTTTTCATCAGCCAGAAAGATATCCGATCTGTCCAGCTTGGCAAGTCGGCATTGATTACCGGCATTGATTTTCTCTTAAAGGAAGCAGGGCTTGACTGCCCTGAAAAAATTATCATTGCCGGGGCCTTTGGAACCTTTCTGGATAAAGATGATATGATGACCTTAGGGATGATTCCGGCCATGGATCCCGCAAGGGTGGAAATTGCAGGAAACTCGGCTGGCGCCGGCGCTATTATGGTTCTGTGTGCAAATACCTATCTTGAAAAAGCAATACAGCTTGCAGATAAAATTAAGATTATTGATCTTGCCTGCAACCAGGACTTTCAGGAGGTTTTTGTTAACAAGCTTAATTTTTCCGTTTAAAAAAAAGAATACTGTACAGGCTTTCACTGGCCAGGTCTTTGCGGCCTGTCCTGTGATGATTATTCCGCCATCTTTGATACCAGGGCTTGCAAGGGGCTGATAAAGGTGTACAATAAAATTGTGTCACTTTGATCAATCAGATCAAAGTGACACATAAAGCAGATACCAGCAAGGAGAAGAAAAGAATGGGCATGGAGATTGTTTTTCCAGGTAATAAAAAAGTAAATGCAGTTTACAAGGGATTTACCACTGAAACGGATCAACCTAAAAATGAGGGGGGTGACGGCAGTGCACCGGAGCCCTATGATCTTTTTTTGACCGCCATCGGAACCTGCGCCGGGGTTTATGTGGTCTATTTTTGTGATGAACGGGGTATTGATACCTCAAAAATTAAAATGAGATTGGAATTTGACAGAAACGAAAAGAAACATTTGATAGAAACAGTGCATATTCATATGGATCTTCCTCCGGAATTTCCAAAAAAATATAAATCCGCTGTTGTCAGAACAGCAGAACTTTGCACGGTTAAAAGAAATATTGTTGATCCGCCAAAATTTTTAGTCACAGCCGATATTCAAGAATAGATCGTAATTGTTTAGCCCGTTAAAAAAAAGTATCTCCAAAGCCCTGTCTGATGGATATTTGCAGGAGGTTAAGCGTTTAGCATCGAACAAAAATATCCTTCAGACGGGGCGGTTTCAAGCGTAAGAGCTGAATAATTACAATAGATCTTTTATAAAAATATAGGATTTTGTTTATGGTTATAGAAAATTTAGAGAATCAAAAGTTTAATGGGGCTGTTCTTGACGGGATACAAATCATGTGCCGAATATTTTGGGGACCGGATTTAGAGTCATGCCGGCTCATGATAAAAGAAAATTTATTTAAACCGTTTGAAATTATTTTTATAAAATCAGACAAGAACGCAGCAGGCCCCCTTGATAATATTAATTCAATTATCAAGACGTTTGATTCTTTCCAATCTCTTTTTGAACACTTAAATGAATGCTATGTACGACTTTTTGTGAACAACAATGAGGGTATTGCTTCTCCTCTTTATGAATCGTGCTATGAATTTGAGAATGCACCGATGATGGGTGAAGCAGCATTAAAAATGAAAAAACGATTTGCCTCCAAAGGACTTTCCATGGAAAGTCGTGTTCATGAACCTCCCGACCACCTTGCGATTGAGCTGGAATATTTATTTTTTCTTTTGCAGGATGGGTATGTTGGGCCTGATGATAATCCTGCGGCTTTGTTTGCCGCAAAAACGATGCTTCCCTGGGTCATGGTTTTTAATCAGCGCCTTAAGATAGCTGCTGACGATTGCAGATTTTATTTTTTTGCAAGTGAAATTCTTATCTTGCTTCTTAGGTTGATTTCAAACAAAGAATTGTTGGATTAGGGCAGCCCCTTTGGAAGGAACTACCCAGTGTTAACCTCATAGTAACTATTTAGGTTTTTGAATGTTATAGGTACCATCTGCGCTGTATGTACACTCTGCATCAAGATATTGAACTTTTTTAAGATCTGGTCTCAAATCCTGAAGCATGTAATAGGCTTCACCACTTTTTGCACCCGTATTACAAACAAAAATAATTGGTTTTGCATCGGAAAGTGTTTTGATTTGTTTTTCAAGTTCATCCGTGGGGATGTTTACAGCAGATTTGAAATGGCCGGCTGCATATTCATCCTTGTCCCTGACATCAATAAGTTGAATACTATCGGGATTTTGGCTGATAATTTTCTTAAAGATTGCAATATCAATCGCCTCATCATCACCCGTATTTATTGCCACAGCAGAAGCTGTTGTGCCGGCAATTTTTTTCCATGCCGGGTATCCTGCACCAAATACCATTACATTTTTATAGCCGTCCCTTACCGCCTTCCTGGCGGATAAATGACTAAGCTTTCATGTATGCCCCTGGCAATAGAAGACAAGGGGGATATTCTTGTCAACGGGAAGAATTCCTTTGAGTTTGTCATAGTCTTTGTCCGGAATACTTAAGGCTCCTGGAAGATGACCTTGAACATATTTTGGTCGCGTGGGCCGCGAATCCACAATGACTGCGGGTTCCATTTTATCAACTAAATTTTTGACATAAGATGCTTCAACTGCCCAGTAATTGCCGGCTTTTTTCCATGCCGGAAAACCATCTGTAAAGACTTTTACATTTGTGTAACCCATTTTTTCCGCCTTCCAGGCGGATTTATGACTCAGCTTTCAAGTGGGGCCCTGGCAATAGAAAATAAGGAGTGTGTTTTTATCCTTTGGCAGTTTGTCGGTCATTTTATCAAACTTGCTACCCGGGATATTAATCGCAGTGGGAATATATCCCTTGTCAAATTTACCTCTCGTGGGCCTTGAATCGACAATCAACACATCTGCCGGTTTTGGCATTTTTACATACTGCTGAACAAATTTCACATCAACAATATCATGAAATATCCAGCTTGTGTCTGCAGCGGCCAGTTTTACCGGTTTTGGTGCTGTCTGGCAACCAGCCAAACCCATCACCAGCACCAATACAAGCATTACAGGCATCCAAACTAACCTCTTGGTGTTTTGCATTTTTACCATCCTTTTTAAATTTGTAATAGCCTTTTTTGCAATAAAATCCGCCATGCAAACGGCTATACGTTAATATTAACCACCTAACCTAAATATCATCCTTCTTTTACGCTTGATTCAGACTTCCAGAATTCTTTCGGCATATTAATATTACCGGGAAGCATGGGTGTTACTGCCCAATCCAAAAGTTGGGTCCCCTCAAAATAATAAATATTGGGCCGGGTATTTATCTGAGGTGCTGCGATCTGAACCAGTTTTTCTTTTTTTAACATCTGGGCAACCAGGGAGTCAGGGTTATTTAAGTCCCCGAATACCCTTGTCTTGGTTGGACAGGTCACCACACATGCGGGTTCTTTGCCACGCTTTAAACGATCTTCGCAGAAGTCACATTTATCTGCAATTTTTTTGGCGGGATTTCTGTAACGTGCTTTGTATGGACAGGCTGTTACACAATTACCGCACCCGATGCATTTTTCAGGATCAATCACCACCAAACCGTCATCCTGTTTATAAGTTGCCTGAACCGGGCAGGCAGCCACACATGAGGGGTCATCACATTGCATGCACTGGCTGGGTTGAAACTCAGTCCGCAATGATCCGTTTTTACCACCAAGGACATTGATCCAATTTCGCCAAAATCCTTCCGGGACATTGTTTTCAACCTTGCAAGCAACCATGCAGGCCTTGCAGTCAATACATTTTGCAGCATCAACAATGATGACGTATTTTTTGCGTTTTGTCATACCTTTATCCCTTGCGTATAAATTTTATAAATCATGTTTTACTCACCGTCACAAAGGTTTCATGCATGGCCATATTACCGGAAATTTTGTCTGCTTTATCTTCCAGAATCTGTGCAATACATGCGCCTTTCCCAAAAATATTTGTTAATCCTTTGGAAAGCACTCCATAACCAGTGTCCATGTAAACCGTATCAGGCCTTGTCTCTTCTGTAACCCTTGCCTTGATCCGTACTTTTCCGGCACTGCTTTCTACCTTTACCATGTCATGATTTTTAATGCCCAGTGATAGAGCAGATTTTGGGTGTATCCAGAGATGATTTTCTTTTTGCAGTTCCCACAAAAGAGTATTATTTGTGCTGGCACTCTGGGTGATATATGCATTTCGCCCCACAACGATACGGAAATGATTTTCAGGAATGGCCTTTGGCTGTTTATATACCGGCATGGGATCAATCCCTTTGTCTTTATACCGTGTATTATAAAACTCAATCTTTTTTGAACGTGTTTTAAAGGGTTTGTCTTTGTGAATACCAAAACTCGGGCCTGTAATATTGTAGACGCCATCTTCCTTAAGTGCTTTTGCCACCTGGGGGATTTTTTTAAGCTGTGCTTTTCGAAAGTCATCCACGGTAAAGTCAAAAAATTCTCCCAGATCCAGTCGTTTGGCCAGCTCTTTCACTATCCAGAATACGGGTTTAGATTCAAACATGGCCGGTACGACAGGATCACGTGTGATCACGCCACTGCATGTGGAGGATGCAAGAAAAGCAGACAAGGGGTCCTGCCTTTCCAGATAACTCGGAGCCGGCAGGACCAGATCCGCCATCCAGGCCGTATCACTCATGGCAATATCCACGGTCATCATAAAATCCAGAGAGTTGATCATTTGAATGGTCTTGTCCCTGTTTGCCCCGGTCTGCATGGGATTGGTTTTATAAGTCATCCAACCTTTAATTGGGTAGGGTTTGCCCTCTATTACCGCATCCCGGGTATGCTTGAAAGACCCTTCCTCATCAAACATCATCTGGGCTCTTCCTGCATCAACCCGATCATCTGGATTGTCTTCATAAAAAGGTGCTTCTATATGCATTGAACCGGGTTTGATTTTTTTTGGAACTTGCAAACCACCCTCTTGATCCCAGTTGCCCAGCAAAGCATTTACAATGGCATAGGATCGCCTTATCTGGGTTGAATCTTCATAATCCGAACTCCTACGTCCCGGATAAACCATGGCTGATGGTGCGGCGGCAGCAAGTTCTCTTGCGATTCTCGCAATATCTTTTGCCGGTATGTCAGTCTCTTTTGCAGCCCATTGGGGGGTGTATTTTTTGACATGCTCCCTTAATTCTTCAAACCCAAATGTTTTTTCTTTAATAAAGGTCTTGTCATACAATTTTTCTGAAATAATGACATGTGCCAGGCTTAAAAAAAATGCCATGTCCGTACCCGGTTTTATGGGATACCATTCATCGGAAAGAGCAGCTGTTTTTGTAAATCTTGGATCAAGAACAACTAATTTGCTTTTATTCCCCTTGGCCGTCATTAAATCCATGCTGTCCGGTGTGACAAGGGCCTCGAACCTGTTGGCTCCGGGCATGATCACATACTTGCAGTTCAATACATCCGGTGTCGGCATCACCCCATAGGTATCTAAAAAGGCACGGTTTCGGCTGAGCAGACAATTGGATTCATGGGAAATAACGTTATAGGATCCATAAGCCTCTGCAAACTGATGTACAAAAGTTGACTGCATGTCTGTTCCGGCCATAAATAAAAATCCGCAACGGGTGTAATCTTTTCCGATTTTATCAAGCTTTTCTGCCGCATGATCCAGCGCCTGGTCCCAGCTTAACCGCTGCCATTTGCCATCCCCTCTTGCCCCTTTTCTCAAAAGGGGATATTTGAGTCTGTCAGGATCATAAAGCTGCTTTACGCCGGCATTTCCCCGGGCACACAGCATCCCTCTGGATTTTAAAGATTTGGGATTGGGGTCAAGTTTTTTAATAACATCATTCTCAACATGTGCAATCAGGCCACACTTGTTAAAACACATGTCACAGGCTGAAAAAACTTCCCTGATCTCATTTGGGGTTATCTCACCTTTATCACGGGTTAAGGCATACAAAACCCTGCATGGGTTAGTAACGGCTGTGGCTGCTGCAAGAGCCCCGGATATTTGTAAGAATTTGCGCCGGGTAATTAAATTGTTTATTCTTGCTGACATTATTCTCTCCAGGTTTTTGTTTATGTACTATTTGCACTTGGCAGGAGACGGTGAATCAAAGGCATGCCCGTAAAGATGTTCATAAACATCCAAATTGTCTTTTTCAGACAGCTTTGCCCATTCACCCTTACATTCAAGTTTGCCAATATTATCAAAAACGATTTGCCATTCTGCCTGGGTTTTGCTGACAGGGCTCAGGTCCTTGGCAGATCCGCCTTCCATATGACAGGATCTACAGGTTTTGCGAAAAAGATACTTGCCTTTACGGGCATTTCCTTTTCCCTCAGCCATTGCAACTCCTATTGTCACTACCATAAAAACCATTATTATTGCTGCTACAACTAATTTTTTAGCCATTCTTACCTCCTTGAAAATTAATTCATACTTTATCATTATTTTTTTAAGGGAATCTTTTTACCATTTTTGATACCAAGACCCAGTTTATCAAACCTGCCGCCGGTCTCGATGGGGTCCCCATCATACCCTAAGGCTTTGTAATCAATATAATTTGTTTTACCAATCAGAGCTTTTACATCTCTTCCCTGTTCAGCCAGGACTTTAAAATCAACGCCTTTGTGAACCAGGGCTTCAAAATCCACATCCGGCCGTTCCTGGTGACAGGCACCACAATGGGGTGCCTTGGTAAGGGATGCGTGGCACTCGGCACAGGAAAGTGCCTGCTCTTTTGGGACTACTTCATGGGTAAGACCCCAGTACATAGCGGTTTCTACAAATTCATATTTTCCGCTGTATTCCATGCCGCTGGCTTTCATACCGTCCTCGGCAGCTTTGTTCCAGTCCTTGTGGTCCCAGAATCCTTTCCAGAGTTTGGGTGTAATCAGCCGTTTGTGAACCGCATCAGAAATCTGTTTTCCGCGATGGACTTTAAATGGATATATCCGTGATGACGGATCTTTTAAGCTGCCCACGGGTTTTGTTAATTCTGTTACACCGTTTTCATTAATTCTATCACCGATGATATATCTTTCCACTGTTCCGTTATACCAGGCATATTCTGGTTTTATGGCTTCCTTCCACTTGAAGCTGCCTTTTTTATCTGAAAAATTGGATTTTCCATATTTATCATTGGAAGGCTTGATATCTTTACCAGCATCAGACCAGTCCCAGTAGACCTTAGTTGGGTTTTGTTTTGAATAAATCGGGATATGGCAGGTCTGACAGGATATATGTTCTGTATGCTTGTTTAAGTGGTGGTCGATAAGCTCACTTCCAATATGCGGTTTGTCTGTATGGCAGTATTCGCAGGAAAGATCTCCTTCTGCCACGGGGACAGATACACTGCGCCCTGAAATCATGTGGTTGCGGGTTTTGTGACAATCCTGACATCTAAAATCAAGGCCACCACCGGAAACACCCATGTGAACATCGTGATTTTTATCCGGTTTGCTTAAAAAAGAACTCATATCCCCATGTTTGACAGCATCTCCGCCCCCACCTATAAAATGACAGTTCATTCCGCAGGTGTCCCGGCTGGGGCGCCCAACGTTTTGAGCAATGGTAATTAAATCTAAATTCTTTACAGGCATACCAGCTGCCGGGGGTGCTTTTTTGTACTTACCTGTCTGGTCATGACAGACAAGACAGTCAATCTTTGTCATGTCTGTAAAATCAAAACTGTCATCTTCCCAGCCATAGCCAATGTGGCAGCTGGTACATCTTGCCCAGTTCCCACTAAGGCTGATACAAAAGTTGTTTATAGTATTTGTCTTTTTACCCAGATCCGTTCTTTTTTCATGTCCGACAGTATAGGGTGAAGGCCCATGCCAGTTCCAGTGAGAGGTTTTCAGTATGGCTTCCCCCTCTTCTTTATGACAGGAAAGACAGTTTTTTGTGACATCTGTTGGACTGACGTTCCCAAAAAGCTTTACCAGTTGATTATGATTGGGAACTTTTCTAGCATGACAGGCAAGGCAGTCTGTTGGTGCCCGGGTATCAAGGGTTCTTGCAATCGGGCCCCTGACCATGGCAGAGTATTGAACCGCCCCGCGCATATGCGGAACCTGCTCTGATTCACGATGGCAGTCCATGCAAAGTTGGTGATAGGCTCCTTTTAACCCGGGTGTATGCAGGTTTTTTGGATTAAAAGGCAATTCATGGCAGACCGAGCATGACACAGGTTCCTGCTCTTTTTGCTGGAGCTGCAGCATGGAAACCGGTTCACCATATTTATCACCGTCTTCTCTGGGCATCCTGTGATGGCAGATACTGCAGTCTTTGAGTACATTGGCATGCTTGCTGTGCATGAACCGGACCGGTTCATAAAGATCGCTATATTTATTAACCACTTTGGAGTTCATCATCATCACTTTAGGGGCATCTGCAATGGATGGAGTTATGTTTTCCTCTAGCGGTAACAGGGTCTTTTTATTTAGTGAGTTGTCAGCAGCATGAGCAGGATATTGAGGTGCTGCAACCAGTAAAACAGCAAAAAAGATCACACTGACTATTGATATTGCTTTTGGTGATATTGTCTTTGTTGATGCTTTTTGGGGTGATCTTTTTTTGCGGGTCATTTCGTGAGGATGTGAACCCAGAACCGGGAAGATGAAAACAAATACCCTGTAGGTGAACATGAGGGTTGCAACCAGTCCTGCTGTTATGAACATTTCTCCAACTGAAGGAAAATAGGAAACCAGTTTATAGGGAGGCGTATAGGCGACTACAAACACATTAATTCTGTTTAATACGATTCCCAGAACAAAAACAGTGGAAGCAAAAAACAAAAGCCCAGGAGACCTTCTGACCCGTCTGAACATAAGAAGAACAAAGGGCATGAATACACAGACGATCATTTCCACTAAAAAAGAATTTGACTGGTAGGTCCCGTCCAGAAGATAGACATAGCTGCCCCGCACAATCATATCACCCACTTTAACCGACATGTAAAGCCCCATTAGAACCGGCATATATTTAGCCAGCGGGGTTAATACATGCATTTCAGGTTTTCTTCCAAAAGATGTGGATACCAGGATGGATTCAAAAACAACCATGGGGTATCCAGCTGCAAAAGCTGAAAGTAGGAATAAAAGCGGCAGAATTGGTGTGTACCACAAGGGATGAACTTTGGAAGGTGCAATGAGCATTAACGACCCAAGGCTCGACTGATGCAGACAGGAAAGAACAATCCCTGCAATTATAAAGAGAAACATTACTTTTGCAGCAACTTTATCAGCCACGGCCAGAATGGTTTCAACAATGTTATTCATTCCGGATAAAAATCCGGGCAGATTGACCTTTCCCATGAATCGTTCTGTTACAATGGGAATAAATTCAAAATAAAGAACATGAAGATAAATCATCACACAGATGGCTACTTCAAATAACACGGAATTGCCGTTATGATTGAAAATCGGACTGGTAATATTCCAGTATCTGCCAATATCCACTAACAGTCCCAATACCACGAAAGTATATCCCAGCATGGCCGTAAGCAAAGCGGGACGTATGACGGCATGGTATTGATCACGGTTAAACACATAGGCAATGGCGCCGGTGGTGAACCCTCCGGCTGCAAGCGCAACGCCTGTTGCCACATCAATACCGATCCATATTCCCCAGGGATACTGATTATTCAAATTGCTTACCGCACCTATACCAAATATAAACCGGGTGGCAACAAAAATGCCGCCAATGACCATCAGCCCCAGCATGACCATAACACCGGGAGTTAAAAATTTTTCCTGAACCGGTGCTGCTGCTTCATGATGACTCATGATTATCTCCTCTTTCCGATGCTATGTCTTCTGTCTTTTTTTTGCCGTTTTTCATAAATCCTGTTGCCATCATTACACCACCAAGAAAGGTGTATAGAATAATGGGAGCAGCAAAATACTGGAACAAAGAGTGCTGTATTTTTTCTGTTAGCCTTGGTGGGGCATCATGACTCAATTTTGGGAAACCAATGGTTTCAAAGGGTTCAGAAGCAAGATATAGCCAGGATGTGCCGCCAACTTCTTTTTCTCCGTATATGTGATCCACATATTTGCCTGGATTGTTTTTCATTTTCCATTCGGCAAGTTTCAAAAGATCTTTCTTTTTCCCGAATGTCATGACCTCTCTGGGACAGACCTGGGCACAGGCAGGAAGCCCGCCATCTTCTACATACTCAAAGCAGAAGGTGCATTTTCTTACCTGGGGGGCCAACGCTTTTTTGTATTCATAAGCCGGAACCTGAAAAGGGCATGCGATCATGCAATACCGGCATCCGATGCATTTTTTCGCATCATAAATAACCGCACCATTTTTTTCTTTTGTCAACGCCCCTACGATACAAGCGGATACACAGGAGGGATCATTACAGTGCATGCACTGAAATTTCACAAAAGTTGGCCGTTCACGCCAGGTGAGTGTGCCTATATTTTCAGGATAATATTTATTAACGACTGTATAGGAAGTTTCGTCCATACGTCTCTCTTTTTCAAGAACAGTCAGCTCCTCAAAAGATTCGGCGGGTGCAGGAAGGCTGTTACGCTGGTTGCAGGCTTGCTCACACTTTCTGCATCCAACACAAAGAGTCGTATCTACTAGACAGCCCAAACCGTCCACAGATGGTATCGGTAGCTCGGCGGCATTGGCCGTGCTGGCTCCAGCACCCAGTGCCGCACCACCGGCACCCAACACTTTAAAAAAGCCGCGACGACTTAAGTCCATAACTCCTCCTTAATCTCCATTGAATGTGTCAGGTTCACTATAATTTTCATCTTTTGTTTAACCCTCATGAATGGTTCAGGTATCCTTATTGTCGTTTCCTTATGACAAGTCTGTAATGATTGTCTTCTCTGTGCTTTACGATGCTGCAGCCAAAAGTCTGTTCAACGAGAGCGATAAGATTACTAACCACATCAATATCTTTCACTATAACTTGCATCTGCTCTCCTTTTTTCATTTGGTTTACCTCTTTTTTGCAATTGAGAATACATAATGGCCAATCAATGTCTCGAATATCAATGTTTCGGTTTATCGGCACAATACAATTCCTTAAATGAATTATGGTCACCAAATCATAATTTTATCTATTAAACATATGACCATGAGCAAATTCCTTGCCAAATCCTTTCTATATCGTTTAAAAAAATATATCTGACTGTTATTATAAGGATTTATTCTATTCTAAATTTATGTTGCACATAGATATAAGCAATGATACTTTAATAAGTGTTAATTGCTTTTAAACACATGCTTAAACATGTTTAACGCTTATTGCAGGCCATGGGGCCGAATAAATAGACAAGCTGTTAGGGAATAAAGAATTTTATAACAGCCAATCAATCAAACAAGGATATCAACAGTGATGCTTGGCAAAAAACTACATAAATACTGGAATCGAATTATCAATACCATGCATGAGGGCTTAATCGTAATAGCAGCAGACGGAACCATTGTCATGGCCAATCAAAGCTTTGAGTTGCTCACAGGTTACACATCAAGTGATATTATAGGAAAATCCTGTACAATGCTTGAATGTGATGCCTGTGAACTGGCAATAAAAAGCGAAAAACTTCAAAAATGGTGGTGTGCGTTATTTGACCCGGATCATCCCGGAATCAAGCAATGCCGGTGTAATTTGATCAAAAAAGACGGCACCTATATGCCGGTATTAAAAAATGCCACAGTGCTTCAGGATGAGCGGGGAAACCCCCTTGGTGCAGTTGAAACAATTACAGATGTATCTGAACTGGACAGACTTGATCAGGAGGTTGCCCATCTATCACGGCAGCTGGATTCTGAAGATGGATTTTACGGCATTATCGGGACATCTCCTATCATGCAGCAGGTGTTTGATATCATCCTTAAGGTTGGAACCAGTGATGCCCCAGTGATTATCTATGGTGAAAGCGGAACTGGCAAAGAATTGGTTGCCAATGCCATACACTTGTCTGGCCACAGAAAAGACAAAGCATATGTCCCGTTTAATTGTGCGGCATTGAATGAATCCCTGCTTGAAAGCGAATTGTTCGGTCATGCAAAAGGATCTTTTACAGGGGCTTATCAGCACAGAATAGGACGATTTGAATCTGCCAATGGTGGTGATATTTTTCTTGATGAAATCGGAGATATCCCTCTTTCCATTCAGGTAAAATTACTCAGAATTCTCGATAGCAAAGAGTTTGAACGTGTGGGAGAACAAAAACGTATTAATACAGATGTAAGAATTATCACTGCCACTAATAAAAATCTCGAACAACTGGTCGCGCAAAACAAATTCAGGGAAGATCTTTTTTTTAGGATCAATATAATTCCAATATTTTTGCCACCATTAAGAGAACGGGTTGAAGATATCCCTGTTTTAGTAAATACCTTTATACAAAGACTCATGTCCAAAACCGGTAAAAATATCACCGGTTTGTCCCAGGAAACTATGGAATCGTTTATGAAATACAATTGGCCTGGAAATATCAGGGAATTGAAAGGGACACTGGAGTATGCATTTGTGATTGCTGAAAAAGGTCTAATTCACATAAGGCATCTGCCCCGAAAGTTTACAATGGCACAATCAATAACCGGACGTGCAGATTCGTTTGCAGTTCCTCAATTGATGAATGATAAATCTTCCCAAAAAGATGAACTTATTAATGCACTTCGCCAGACCAATGGGAATCAGTCCCAAGCAGCACAAATTCTGGGTATAAATCGTGTAACTGTTTGGAACCGGATTAAAAAATATAATATAAATCTTAAAAAAAATATTGTTGTTTAGAATATATTATGGCAAATCAATCTAACGTCAAGGAATTGGGAAATAATAGAGCAATTATCTAAAAATCAGCACAGCCTTGAAAAAAGAAAATCAACAGCTCAAAGATATCCGGTTAAAATTTGATGCACTCTTTATGATGCCCCATTGGCCTTGACTACATCAATCCTATGCGAGGGATAGGCAACTGTTTATAGAGTGTACAAAAAAAGCAGGTTTGTTCCATAAAGGGTACCCGTTGGTTACTAAGCTCTTCCAGCGGTAGTGTCACCTGACTGTCGTGTACTGAGGCTGAAGTAAGGCTCTGGTAAGTCCAATTTACTAGACATAATGGTTGAAATATCATGAAAAGTTTGGTTCCGTTTTCCGCAGAGTTTGATTACAATTTGCCGTTGAATGCTTTAAGGGATTATAAAAAGCCAAGAAACAAGATCAGGGGTCTCCTTAAGGATAAGGATATCGTTAGGATTACAAGTCACCCGTTTTACAGATGATCGTTGACTAACAGACATCTGTGTATTTTATATACACCTGGATACATTTACCTGAGTAAAAAGTATACACTACCACAGATTCAATAACAATGTTTAAATTTGTATTAATTCAAATATATTTCGAAAAATCATATAGTTAGAAAATATTTTACCTCTTGGCACACCCTTTGCTTTATCATGTTTCAACAGAACGAAACAAAGTTCAACAAACAAACTAAACTTTAATTGGAGGTTATTATGAAAAAATCAATCATTATCATCAGTTCACTACTTATTGTTGCTTTTGTATCAGGAAACGTATTTGCAAGGGGCCAAGGAAAAGGCCAGGGAATGGCCCAGGGATACAATCAGGACTGCTCGCGCTATGAGGGCCAGGGAGCTTTTAATGATCTGTCCAAGGAACAGAGAACTGCTTTAAATGAACTTCGTCAGAGATTCATTGATGAGACCTATGAGCTTCGTGCTGCAAAATTTGCAAAACAGCAGGGAATGAGGATGCTCATGCAAACATCTGATCCGGACAGGGCCAAACTTGGAACATTATCCCAGGAAATAACTGACCAGCAAAAACAGATTAGAGACAAACGTATCGATTTTCGTCTAGCTGCAAAAAAGATAGCACCAGAGCTTGGCATGGGCAAAGGATTTGGCCAGGGCCGGGGCAACGAGTCTGGAAGAGGCGGCCAGGGAATGGGCCAGGGATACAATCAGGACTGCCCGCGGTATGGGGGACAGGGATATGGCCGAGGCTGGCATCATAACAACTAGATTCTAACCGAGATTATTTCCTGCTTTAACTTAAAACGTAAAACCGTGCCTGATCGAGCTTTTCGGTCGGGCACTAATTTGACTCAAACCTAATTCTCCATAAAAAAGCCCGGAAAGATAAAATCATTTGCCCCAATTGCTACGGCTCGAATCCTGTCTTCACGACTGCTGAGGCCGGTAACAATGATGATGGGTATATCCTTGTACTTAATTTGTTTGCGTACGGATGGTATAACTTCAAACCTATCCATTCCCGGCATGAGGATATCCAGCAATATCAAATACAAGCTTTGATAATGGTTCAAAGTCGTCACTGGCTATTTCTATTTCATATCCAAGTTCTTTGAGCATTGTTGCCAGCGTTTGTCTGACGCTGTCATTATCATCTACAACCAAGATTCGGTTTTTTTCCCATTGTTTTTATTGCGAAGCTCGAGTTTAATACCCGCCGCTTGCGGCGTAGTTAAAAATAAGCTACGAATAGGTCCATGGGAGATCTAATCCCAATTACAATAATATGGAGTTCCATCGTACCAAAAAATTGGTCTGTTGAAATCGTAACGGATAGATTTATCTATTCCTGATGAATTCTATTTTATCAAACCTTGCTTTAAAGTCAAACAGCCTCTTTTTTAGGATTCGTAAATTAGTTCTTCTTTAACCTTAATAGATTAAAATCTGCCATAATGGTATATAGGCAGGGAACCACCACCAGGACCAGCAGGGTGGACATGAGCAGGCCAAACACAATTGAGCAGGCCAGGGGAATCAGGATCTGGGCCTGCATGGATCTTTCCGAAAGAAGGGGAAAAAGGCCTGCAATGGTTGTTACCGAGGTCAGCAGAACTGCCCGGAATCGTTCTTTTGAAGCCAATTTCCCTGCCTGGGCCATGCTCTCCCCCCTTTCAGTGTGCAACTTGACAAAACTGATCAAAAGGATGGAATCATTAACCACAATGCCGGCCAGGGAAACAAATCCCAGGAGACTTGGCATTGAAAGATCAATCCCCATAATCATATGGCCTGCTACAACTCCTATAAATGCAAAGGGGATGCTCACCATGATCACCAAAGGTTCCTGAAAGGATCTGAATTGGAAGCTTAAGAGGCAGAAAATTCCAAAAACTCCTATACCCATGGCTTTTGCCATGCCGCCCATGGATGTTTTCATCTCCTTTGCCTGACCTTCCATTTCAAGGCTGATATCGGGAAATTCTTTTTTTAATTTTGGGATAAATCTATTTTTTGTATCAAGGATAATTTCCCTGGAATTGGCAACCCTGGTATCCACATCTCCCGTGACAGTGGCGGTCCTCTGGGCATTGACCCTCTTGATTCCGGCATACCCCCGGCCGGGGGTAATGGATGCCACGGTTTTTAATGGAATCCGCTGTCCATTGCTGTCCATGAGGTAGAAATTTTCAAGGTTGGAAATGCTTTGCCTGTCAGGACTGGCAATCTTAAGGTTTACCTCATAGGATTGGTCCCTGACAATGATTTCGCTGGCAGTACTTCCGTAAAAGGCTGCCCTGAGCTGTTGTGAAGCACTCCTGGCATCAAAACCCTTAGCTTTTGCCCCTTTTTTAAGCTTTACCTGGATTTCGGGTTTGCCCGGGCGCAGATCATCGTAAAGATCAGAGACTCCTTTGTATCCGTGGAGCCAGTCGATTAGCCTTGTGGATGCCAGTTTTAAATTAGCAAGGTTAGTTCCCTTAAGTCTGATTTCAATGGGAAGGCCGCCAGGACCAATGGTGGGTTCTTTGTAAGCAATGGCAATGGCATCCGGGATATCTCCTGTCAGAGTACGCCATTTGGAAATTATATCTTCCATGGTGCCGGATCTGGTTTCAGCATTGAGTAAATCCAATGAAACAGTGGCCACATGGGGACCTATTTCCCCTGCATCGGCATTTATATTATACATGGCGGTTGTGTGCTGGACCAGGTCGGCATTACCCGGTTGTAACAAGGCGGGGTCATCATTCATCAGATTGGCTGCATTAACAAATTTATCCACATAAATTTGAGTTCTTTTAAGGGGGGTTCCCTGGGGAAAAAGTATCCTGGCCTGGAGCACATCTCCTTCTATATCCGGAAAAGCCTTGACCTTCAGATGCCCGCCAACAATCATTGAGATGGCGGCAATAAAGGCAAAAACAACCAGCCCAATAAAAAAATACCTGTAGTTGACGGCCAGATCAACAAATTTTCCCAAAAGCTTTTCCCTGGCCCAGTCCATACCTTTGTCAAGCATTTGGCGGAACCTTGGCTTGGGTCTGTCTTTTCCGTGGTTTTTCAGGGAATGGGATAAATGGTTGGGGAGAATGAAGAAAGCTTCCACAAGACTGACACTTAGGGTCAGGATAAGGATCACGGGGATGACGTAGAGAACCTTGCCTATATCCCCTTTCATACCAAAAGCCAGGGCACCGAAAATAAAAAGGGTGGTTAAAAATGAAGAAAATACACCGGCCGATACTTCAAAAATGCCGTCAACCGTTGCGTTGAAACTATTTTTCCCTTTTTCCAGATGGGCGGCAATGTTTTCGGCAATGACAATGGCATCATCCATGAGCAAGCCAAGTCCTATCAGGAGCCCGACCATGGAAAGCATGTTCAAGGACAGTCCTATATGTTTTAAGAAGAAAAAGGTCAGTAAAAAGGAGACAGGCAAGCCCATGGCCACCCAAAATGAAAAGTTAAAGGGGAAAAAAAGAAGCATGGCTAAAAAGACAAGGATCAGTCCTTGAATCCCGTTCTTTGTCAGCATCTGGAGCCGGTCCCTGACCACCTTGGAAATATTTTGGGTAATTGAAAAGGAGACACCTGAAGGGGCCTGGGGCTGCTCTTTTTCAAAAAAACTTGTTATTGCATCCAGTATTTTTAAGGAATCTTCAGATTTGGATTTATTGATCTGGAGCAGGCCGGCTCGTTTTCCGTCAAACAGGATTTTATTCTCCTCATCCTTGAACCCGTCAGATATCCTGGCAATATCCCCCAGCTGGATTTCCAGGCCTGTGTCCCTGGACACCACAATGAGTTTTTCCAGTTCCTGGATAGTTTTTCTTTCTTCGGTAAACCGGATCAATATGTCCGAATCCCTTGTTTCCAGACTACCGGCAGGAAGATCCAGGCTCTGGGAGGATACAGCCCTTTCTATATCAGTAACGGAAAGGCCCATGCGCATCATATTGTAAAGGGGAATTTCAATTAAAAACTCATGGCCGGAAAAGCCTAGAATTTCCACCTGGGAAACCTGATCAATGGCCTTGAGCCGGTCCTTGAGCTGTTCACAATAAAATTTTAAATGCATGGGACTCATTGGGCCTGTAACCGCCACAGACACGACAGGATCAGTCCTGTTCATCCGTTTGACAATCACATCTTCCACTTGTTCCGGAAAATCATTGATGGCTTCCACTTCAGTCTTGATATCATTGAAAAATTCGATGATATTTTGGCCTTCTTTCATTTCCACCACAACAATACCCTGGTTTTCCATAGCCGTGCTCCTGACCTCAAGCACATTGGGCACACTATCAATGGCATCTTCAACTCGTTGGCAAACAGAAGCTTCAATATCTTCTGCCGTGGCCCCGGGATAGGCTATTGAGACTTCAACCGCATTTATGGAAAAATCGGGAAAGGTTTCGCGTTTGAGATCTGTAACTGAAATAAGTCCCACGGCTATAAACATGAGCATTAGCAGATTGGAAGCAGTGGGATGGTCACACATGAAGGAGATCATTCCCTTAAATGGATTCATCTTACAATGCCTCCCCAATGGCCATGCGTTTTAGCCTTTCTGCCGTATCATTGTCAAGAACCGGTTTCAGCTTCATCCCTTCAACAGCCGGAATAAGGTCGCTCAGCACTAGGGTCTCCCCCGGGTCAATTCCAGTGGAAAGCACAGTCATATCCTCCATCTGGAATTCAATTGCAGCAGGTCTTATATCAAGTTTGTTTTCAGGGGTACAAATATAGATATTTCCTCCATGGACAGCCCCCCTGGGGATTACAAACCGATCCGGAAGCGAACGTCCCCTGAGCTCAACCTCCACATACATGTTGGTGACCAGGGGCGGGCGTATTCCCGGAAGCACATTGCCATAGGGATTATCCACGGTGACATATATGGTAAGAGCACCGGTCTTAAGGTCCATGGATTCACTGGTTCTCGAGAACCTGGCCTCCCATTCAGTCTTTTTGTCCCCATCCATGGGGAGCCTTACTTTTGCTTTTATATCAATGGCCCTTCTAAGGGTTTCAATGTCTGTTTTATCTGGAAAAATTAAACTTTGTTTTCTGGGCATGAGTCTTAAAAAATTTGAAGGTGCCAGTTGGATGGGAATTTCCGCCCTGTCAACGCTTTGGGCTTCAACCAGCACGGTTCCGGCCGAGGCAAATTGGTGAAGTTCGATATTCACGGCAGATAGCCGGCAGTTAAAGGGGGCAAAAATATCAGTTTTGGCCACATTCAGCCGGCGTTCAGTCATTGTGGACTCCCCGGATGTTTTCTGGGCCTGGAGGGCTTTTTTCTGTGAGGGGATGAGGTCCAGAATATTTTCAAGGTTATTCACCGTGGTTTGATGGGATAAAAAAGTTCTTTCTTCTTTTTCCATGTCAGAGGCGGATAGATAGCCCTTGGCAAAAAGTTCCCGTTTTCTTTTTAATTCTTGGGCAGCAGAGGTTAAAGATAATTTTTCAATGCTGAGAAGGCCCTGGGTGTTTTTTTTTGACTGCTCAAGTTCCCTGAGGTGGGCATCAACACTCATGAGATCTGCTGCTCCCCGTTTTTCTGCCAATCCATAGGTTGTGGTGTCGATTTTGAGAAGCAAATCCCCTTTTTTGATAAAATACCCTTTTTTCAGGTTTTTATTCATATAAACTATTTTTCCGCTGACCTCGGGAATGGCTTCCCAGGTACTGTCTGCCTCAACATAGCCATAACCAATTGATCTTGGCACAACATGGGTTTTTTCCAGTGGGATCACTCGGACGATCTGAACCCGTTCTTTGTTGCCGTGCCGGACAGGTGCCTGTTTGGTAAATTTCATAAAAGCAAACAGGCCCATGCCCAGGAGGATGGGAAGAATGATCACTAATTTTTTTAAGGTTGTCATGGTATTTCCTGATTTCAAGGTTGTGGGACAAATATTGATGGGGCCTTTCCATGGTTACTTTGGAATTTTTAAGGGAATAATGGATTTAAGTCAACATTTTTCTATGGAAACCCAGGGGGTTGCAGATACCAAACAAAGTTGCCATAAGTATATCCCTTTTGAATAGTATCAACTATTTGAAATTCAAAAAAATTTTTATAATCCAATTGGAACGTTATTTTGAGAATCGCTATAAGATCAGAATTTTTTAATTTTTGGACTGTATATGAAAAAGATTGACACCAAACTTCAAGTTTTATTCATTGTATTGTCTGTGATGGCTGTTTTGTCTTCCTTTACCGGGGGGTATTGATGTGGTCAAGTAAAAATAGACACTTTTCCTAAGCCGCATTTTCCATTTCCCACAAAAGTTCCCATTTTTATTACTGATCCTCCCCCAGAAAATCGGACATAAAGTTAAGCGACTTTGGATAAATTTTTAGAGGTCTTAAAAAGCGAACCTTCTGTCTATCTATATGGGGTTTCAGCTGAAAACTAATGGGGTTCATTGGTATTATAAAGACTCAGTCCAGACAAAATTTAGAACCCCCAATCTATGGATATGGCACTTCCCAGTGTTGAAATTTTAATTCAACCTATAAACCAGTGGTGGCGTTACCTGTCATATTCCTGCATTACACTTACTATATTTACATCATTTTGTCAGATTTTAGAAAATTATTTTCAGGGTTTGAACTGCTGGAAAGTGTATCTCCAATTATGTAGCGAGTTTATTTTGTAGCGTGATTTTCTTCTAATGATTTTTAAATCATAGGATGAAAAATCTTTCTATACCAGATGTCTTTGGAAATATTAAAAAAACTCGGACTGGTTAAAAAACTCTCAGTAATTTATAGCATTTGACTCGTGAATTTAAATACCATAAATAAACGATAGTATTTCAAGTATGAAATATAATTGGCCTGGAAATATCAGGGAATTGAAAGGGACACTGGAGTATGCATTTGTGATTGCTGAAAAAGGTTTAATTGACAGAAAGCATCTGCCCCGAAAGTTTACAATGGCACAATCAATAACCGGGCGTGCAGATTCGTTTGCTGTTCCTCAATTGATAAATGATAAATCTTCTCAAAAAGATGAACTTATTAATGCGCTTCGCCAAACCAATGGGAATCAGTCCCAAGCAGCACAAATTCTGGGTATAAATCGTGTAACTGTTTGGAACCGGATTAAAAAATATAATATAAATCTTAAAAAAAATATTGTTTTTAGATTGTATTTGGATCAAAAGACAGATCATTTAAAATGATAGCTGCAAGCTTTTGATCTCTTCTTTCACCTGGGATTGAGATGGCTGAACAATTGGGGCAGATTCCATGGCTAAGTGCCGCATATCCGGCAAAGGCAGAGAAAGGTTAAAATAATGCCCATGCTGCTGAAAACAAACGCCTTGATATTGTCAAATTATGGCTCGGGGAATAATCACACACTGTTAATAGTCCATACCGCATCAGAATGGAACTGTTTAATTTTTGGCCCGAGACTAAAAAATTATGTCTGTACTGTATCTTGTTCTATGGTAAATTTTGAAAATCCGGACTGGTGAAAGAAACACTCGGTAAATTTGGGGAGTTCACTCCTGAGCGATTATACCATATATACGTACGAGTAAAGACTATTCCGACTGCTTGAAAAAATAGTTTTATTATATTTTATCGGTGGGCCATAGCACATCAAAAATATTGATCATCTTTTGCAATAGTTGCTATTCAATGCAAGTCAAAAAATTTGATGGTCAAAGATAATTCGATGAATGAGAACAAAATTCGAAACGATAGCTCCATTTTCAAAAAAATATTTAATGCTTCCCAAATCCACCATCAAATTTTTGTTTGCCTGCCGGGCCACGGGTTGTGCACTATCCCTGGCCATCAGCAAGGTGCCAGATGCAAGGCGGCAAGGAGTGACGAGTGAGGCGTATAAGTCATACTCCGCAGGGAGGAACGACCGCAGTCAACGCAGCAGGTGGTACCTTGATGGTGGATCAGGGTTGACTTCCAATCGACATTCCTATAGTTTTAATGAATTGTGTTATATTGTATTAACACGTAGGTTTCCCTCCCAAGGTGTATATTTCCGACAATAAAAGCGGCATTACCCCCACAGTTAGAAACTTGTATTTTTTATTTTTTTTTAGGAGATTGCCAATATGGCTAATGGTATCGTAAAATGGTTTAACGACTCAAAAGGTTTTGGATTTATCGAACAACAAGACGGTGGAAAAGATGTGTTTGTACATCATTCAGGCATCAATACTACCGGTTTTAAATCCCTCAATGAAGGGGATAGTGTTACATTCGACATTGAAGAAGGCCAAAAAGGTCCTGCTGCAGCAAATGTAACCGTGGTTTAGTAAACCATTTTTATTTGTATTAAGAAAAAGTCATCTTGAGTGACTTAAAGAATAAAGCCTCTGTGCGGTATACCGTTCAGGGGCTTTATCTTGTATTTTGGTGTGGTTCCTCTCCTGCAGTATAAAAGAATCTCACAATGCAAAAAAATATATACCTTGACTTTTAACTGTATTCCTATAGCATGAACGAAGTTGTGCTGTTAAAAATGACGTACAAACGTTTCCGCTTTTTGGTGTATATCCTGCTACTCACATGTGGTCTGCCCCCTAAGTTCGAAGCCATTATTTTTTTCTAAACAATTTGTTGGATGTGCAAAAAAATTCATCTTCGAAAGAAGTGTGTCTTTTTTTGAATACGTTAACTTATTAATATGAGGAGGTTCATGTTTTTTAATACGAATCCTTGCCCCAAAAATCGCATAACAACCGCATTACTCCTTGCAGCGGGCACAGGAAGCCGCCTGTTCCCACTGACACAAAAATCACCCAAATGCCTTACCCTTGTTAATGAAACATCCATATTAGAACGACTGCTCAAAAGCTTGAATCAAAACGGATTTAAACGTCTGGTTGTGGTGACAGGTCACCTGGAAGATTGTATCCGAGATTTTCTGAAAACCCGCGCCGGGAATATAAAGATTGAGTATGTTTTCAGTCCATTATACAAAACTACCAATAATATATATTCGTTATGGATGGCCCGAAAAATAATCAATGAATCATTTATGCTCATCGAAAGCGATCTTATTTTTGAACCGTCTTTATTAACAGAAATGCTTTATCCCGACAGGATTGCCATCTCACGAATGAAACCCTGGCTGAACGGCTCAACCGTCACACTCAACCCATCAAACAAAGTGAATGCATTCCATATCGACGTAATCAACGGATCAAATGAAATCAGATATAAGACAGTTAATATTTACAGCCTTTCGGTTTCATCGTGGTACAAGGTAATCGAAAAACTGAACCAATATATTCTGGCCGGTAGTGTAAATGATTATTACGAAGTCGTATTTAAACAAATGGTGGCTGAAAAATCCTTATCCCTCCAGGCGGTCCATTTTGACCATCAGCCCTGGTATGAAGTCGACACCATAGAAGACCTTGCCTCTGCTGAAAAACTGTTCCCGGCAAAAATTGACACACCGATTTCTTTTTATGGGTTAACACCAAACAATAAAAAAATAACAAACATACCTGCCCGTAAATCCGTTGTAAAGGAAAGTTTTTATGCCTGATTCTGAATATAAAAACCAGACAGAAAAATATAAATACATTTCAGGTCAGCATGGCGGATATTATCGCCATGATTTTGTTGATCATGCGTATTTATATAATTTATATTTCCCACCTGAAGAGGTGTTTTCCTGTTTTAAAAACCAAATCCACGATCTTGTCTTGAACTACCCTGTTGCACAGGATGTGCTTGCATCCCTGGTGGGTAAACTGATCGATCAATCACCTGAACACATTGTTGTCGGCAATGGTGCAGCAGAGCTTATAAAAATTGTCTCCGGGCACATTGCCCGGAAAATTATTATTTCCGTGCCTTCGTTTAACGAATATGCGAATGCTGCTCCAGCAGGGCGTGCCATAGAATTTCCCCTTGAGATACCCTCTTTTCAACTGGATGTGGATAAATTTGCAGATCGTATCATTGAAACCCATGCAGATGTTGCAGTTGTGGTCACACCGAACAATCCAACTGCCATGGCTGTTCCCAAAACCGATTTGATACGTTTGGCAAAAAAACTGGCTGATCATGACTGCCAGCTAATAATTGATGAATCCTTTATTGATTTTGTTCAGGACCCTGGTCAAAAATCTGGTCAGACATCCATGGAAGATCAAATAGAGACATATCCGAATATCGTAATTTTTAAAAGCATGAGTAAAGCATACGGTATTTGTGGCCTTCGAATTGGTTATCTTTTGACAAGAAATTCCAATTTTATAAAAGCAGTCCGCAAGGGTGTCCATATTTGGAATATCAATGGATTTGCTGAAGAATTTTTAAGAATTTTACCTGATTATAGTGACGTCTTTATTAAAAGCTGCAATCAGGTAAAAAAAGACCGGGATAAGCTTTATACAGATTTGAAAAACTTTTCCGGACTCACGGTCTATAAACCAGATGCAAACTTTATTTTTTGTCGGTTACCGGATATAGGACCAAGTGCACCTGAGCTAACTAGAAGACTATTTATTGAGCATAATATTTACATCAAACACTGCCAGGGTAAAACCATGCCCGATGCTGACCGATATATCCGCATTGCCGCCCGTACCAAGGATGAAAACACAAACCTGGTTCAGGCGGTGGGATTGGTTTTAAGGGGCGATAATTAATAGTGAGGAATGGATGAGCACATCACAATCGAAACCGTCACACCAGATCGGGATGCTCTGGTTTGCTAAAGATCTTCCCAATCTTTGTTCTCTTGCAGGGCTTTTATGTGCGCTGCTGGGAGTCTATTTTGCAGTAATAGAAAATTTTCCTGCAGCTGTTATCGGAATGATATGGGCAGTCCTTTTTGACTGGGGAGATGGTATTATTGCCAGAAAAATCAAAGGTAGAACAGACGAACAAAAAAATTTCGGAGCACAATTGGATTCATTGATTGATATGATAAGCTTTGGAATCTGTCCAGCTGTTTTTCTTTTGAGCTATGGAAACTTCAGTGCATGGTTTTTGCCAGGCGCCTTTGTTATCGTTGCCACAAGCGCGATCCGCTTGAGTTATTTCAATCTTTTCGGTCTTGTCGACAGTGCGACCTACAAAGGGCTTGCCCTGGACAACAATATTATCGTTTTTGCTTTTGTTTTTCTGTTTGAATTCTTTTTTGCTCCTGCCGTTTTTTCAATCATACTATATACAATGTTCATAGCCATGGCCGGGCTAAACCTGTCACCACTTCGAACACCAAAATTTTCTGGTAAATGGTTTTATGCACTCATCGTTTATACTGTTATATTGACAATTATATACTGCTGGATATTATCAACCTGATGATAACATCATTAAATAAAAGGTGATTAGAGGGAAACTCTATTGAAGATATTCAAATCTCAATAATTGGGAAATATTTGAAGTTTATATCATAGGCTTTAATTTTTAATGACTTTACTAACTTTTTTTAAATAAATCACAAGTCTATATGAGCCTCAACCGCTGTTACAAGCCAACCCTTCACTGTAATTTTTATATATACATCACATTTTAGCCGGCTTTGAAAAATAATCCCAGGGTCTTAACAAAATTCAGCTTTCTCGAATATAATTTCATGAAGAATTTGAAAATTTGATTTTTCCAGTATAGAGCACCAGAAAAAAATCAAGCATTATTTTCAACTTGTTTTCAGGCCGCACTCCAACTATCCGATTCTTGTCGGTTTTCGAAAAATGTAAGGGGCCGAGTTAATTTTTAAAATCATAGGTTTTCACAATTGAGCGTTACCGGTGGAACCCCATGTCCCATATGTCCAATTTTTGGTAAACTGGTATGACAATATATGAGAAGCTGACTGTACAAAACAAACCACTTTTATGATATGATTGCAGCGTTTTCCCATCTTTTTGACTTGAGTTTTTCCCTGAATCCCGCCGGTTTGTTTAATCCTTGGGATAATACCAGCATATGAAACCAAATTATTAATAGATTTCTGTTTGTCGGGGTTCCCAACTTCCGCACTGACACCAGATGCTAAAACAATTCCAATACCACGAATACTGGTTAAAAATGCCCCCTGGGTTTGGGCTAAATGTTCAGCTATCTCCTTTTCCGTCTGCTCAATATTTTCTTGCAGACAGATAAAAAGTTTTACCTGTTGTTTCAACGAAAGCTGCAATGTTGCAATATGGTTTTCTGGCGGGGTGAGGACCTGGGTCGCATATTGCTGAAGTTTTTCAGCGCAGCGATCTGGTTGGTGTATTGCCTGGCTGGTAAACAGTTTCACCAATGTAGAGCGTCGACGTCTCCTTATTTGATGTGCACTGAATCGGTCTTTCATTAATAACAACGAGCATTTTGAAAATGGCCAGAGCCCACTCTTCTTTTCGTTTAAGAACCCAGGAAAAACCCGATCTACAATCGTATGAATTCTATTTTTTACTCCGGTTGTCATTTTAACAAGTTTTCGCCTTTGCCGAACAAGCGTCCGCAAATTTAAATAGATGCCGGATTGAGCAGGAGAACAATTGCCTCTGCAGCTGAGAAGCATTTTACAAATCCCTAATAGGTCCAATCGATCAGTACTTGCCTGCATGTTTTCACGATATCTCTTTGCATCACAGGGATTTACTCCTGCAACTATCCAATCATCTGAACGCAAAGCAGTTATAACCTGAAGGTCACACGTAAAATTATCAGCGAAAGAGCCGCAATCTTCACCTCCAAAAAAAGCATACTGAAGATTAATACCATGATGGCGACAAGACTTTGTAGCTTGCTCAACCAAATAATTTTTCCCTTTAAGTGAATTCTTTACCGAGAATGGTTTTCGAATAATTTCCCCATTGCCATTGCAGAACATCACCGTATGATCTTTTTTGGCATAATCAATCGGTACACACATCATTTTGGATCTGTTCTCGACGGTCTCGAACAGAGAAAGGATTTCTTGACTTTGGTTTTGAAAAATGTTTCTTTTTTTCATAGTGAAGCTCCTCATAAAATTCAACTGCTTTATTGCAGATTGATCTTTTAAAATATCACTAAATATACCAATTTAGATGGTACCTTTTGTTTATGGGGAGCTTCACCCTTTTTAATAAAAAATAATTCAGTTTTCAGCTTAGATTCTGTTGAAAAAGCGAAACTGTTTACCCCAGAATAATTGAGTCATGAATGTGAGTGAGTGAGATTGAAAAACTCTCACACATTCACAACATCAATTATTCTGGAAGGTACCAGATGAATTTCACATTAAAGACTGAAAAATTTGTCTATACAATATGTGGTATTGTGGGGAAATTTAAAAAAAGAGAGCCTTATGAGACACGTTATATTTCTCTCCTGGATTGTTGCAAAAAAATTACTTATAAAAGTCTCAATGATATCATTTCAATCGTTGAGCATTGGATGAATCAATCTTGATGCAAGAAATCATAACTTTTGGTTTGGGTCGAATTTAAAAAATCTTATTAATTTTGGTGATGCAAAATTTTAATCTTGAAGATTTTTAATTTATTTGCAATTCCATATAAACATCAGCTGTTTTGTATATTGTATCTTTAGGGATTGGCATATGCTTGAACCCAAAGGACTCATACAACTGGATAGCCCTGTTCAATTTTTTGTTTGAAACAAGGAATATCTTTTTTAACCCCATTTTATGTGCCTCTTTTATAGATTCCTTGGCCAGCATACGGCCAACTCCTTTTCCCTGGGCATCGGGAGAAACAGCCAGTTTTGCAAGTTCAGCAGTATTACTTGTTTCTATTATAATTGCACAAGTGCCGATAACAGCATTATTGGTTATAGCCATTAAAATTTTGCCACCTTGTTCAAGGATATTCGACAGGGGGTTGTCAAGGTATTTTGAATCAGCAGGTTCAAAGAGTTCGTAATCCTCAAGCCAGTCCAGGTTCAATTGTTTGAATGCTGCGGCATGTATGTTTTCAAAAGGCACTATCTTTATAATTGAAGTAATGCCTCTATATTTTTCTGATGATAGAAGATGGTAACTCCCTTCCGCTGTTGTGCAGACAGCACCGTCAATATTAAAAAGCTTTGCATACATTTTTATCTTCGGACCTTCTTTTGAAGTCACCTGGCATGTAATACTTATTTTTTCTCTATTAATATATGTCGGCTTCAAAAATTTGACATTAATATCAGATGTAACAGCCATTTTTTCAGTAAATGCATAGCTGGTCCATCCCATGATTTCATCAAGAAGACCCATTTGAATCGCTCCATGAAGTATATTCCCCTGGCCGGTAAAGTACTTGGCAGGCAGATACTCAGTAGAGGCTTCTTTTTTTTCTTCATCCCAATAAAATTTAAGTTTTAAACCAAATTTATTATTGATTCCACAAAAGAAACAATTACCATCGGGAAAAGGGCTTTTTATCTCTTTTTTCATTTTTTTAATAAAGGGTGTTGAAATCGATCTTTCAAAATAGCAAATATTTTATATAAATCCAATAACTTGTATTGCAAAAACCTCTGTTTTAGTGTATGGCTTTTTAAGCACCACACAAAAAAAACCGACAAAAAAACAGAGGCCTTATGCACAGAAAAAATATCAGGAAAATAGTTAACAAGCAACTAAAAACTAAGCATCCACACTGGAAAAGTATGACAAGAAAAACCAAAAAGCTATTAGCCAAGGAAGTTGTGGATGAAGTGGTTAAAAACTATGATTATTCACAAACTTTGGACCTGCCTATTGAACAACTTACTGGTATCGATAATCAAACCCCCTCAGGAGGGATTCGATCCCTTTCAGAAATGGCTGATTTTATAGATAATTTTCATAGCGATAATCTTTTTGATTTCGATAAAAAGAAAAAGCCTTATCCTGAAATCATTGACCCGGAACTCAAATTTATCGATGATCTTTTTGATGATCAGATCATAAACAGTCTGCTTGCTCCAGATGGATATTCTGCACCCCACAGGAATATTCACCCTTATCAACTATTTAGAATGGAGCTTTTGAAAATTTTAAAATATCCTGAAATCAGTTACAGAAAATTTTGTACTGATGAATATTTCGGTATGGAGAGAAAGCAAAACAGAAGATTTGTAAGACTGCCTTTAAATACAAAGGCAATGGTCGATCATACTGAGTTAAGCCATTTCAAGACCGGCCTGCACTTTAGACAAGTAATGAATGTCTTTGTGTATATCCTTCACTATTTTTATAAATCTGGCTGTCTTGAGAATACTGTTATACATGGTGTTGATTCAACCGAGTTGCCTGCTGAGATAAATTATCCCTTGTGTACAGTGAAAATCAAAAATAAGAAAATTCGTATTTATTCCGATCTTGACTGTGATTGTGGAAAACGCCGAAACAAAAGGGATAAATCCCGTTATGTTATAGGATATCGGCTACATACTCTGACAGCCATCAATCCATCAACCGGGCACAGTTTCCCATTGGTCTCTGTTGTCGCAGCTGCAAATCATCATGACAGCCTTTTTCTAAAGCCTTTGATCAAACTGGCTCAGGCACTTGGTATCGATATGAAACTTATAACAGCAGATCAGGCGTATCATGATAAAGACGGCTCCTTGCTGGATGAGACCGGTGTTTATATTGTGGCACCCCCTTCTGAAAACGTTGATATTCCTGATAATGTCATGAAATCTCCCATCAGAGTAACCTGCCATGGTGCTTGTGATATCCCAATGATAGCTTTGGGCAGCACTAAGGAAGGCCACGAATTTGGATGTAATGCAAATCCAGGCGAATGTATATTGGACCCGACATGTTCCAAATCAAGAATTATTAATTTTGATAAAGGGCATTTTCAGCCAATGCCTTCTTTTTATAATACGTCTCAACAAGCCATGGAGATCAGAAAAAACTGTGAAAGACCTTTTAACCTGATGAAAAAGCGAGAAGGTCTTGAAACGACAAGGGTAAGAAGCCAGCATGGCGTTGTTGTCCGTTCAGCATTTACGACCATAGTAACATTGTTGATTGAAATGGCAGGAACACGTCGCAAACCAAAGAAGCAAGAGGATGAACAAAAGGAGTTATTCTCCGCCACGGGATAAAAATTCAATCTGAAAATATAGATATTGGTACAATTTTTCTGAGATAACTGCTCGGACTGTTCTGGTATTGCCTGAATTACAAAAAGAGCCGCTCTAATATGAGATTTTAAAAGGTTAAAAACAAAATCAGGTGAAATAGCAAACGATTTGAGCAAAAATAATTAAAAAAATTGGTTGAAATATGATAGGGACATTATAATCCTGTCAGATTTTGAACGGTTTCAACACCCTTTAATAGCATCCATTTATTTTTTTTATTCTATCATAAAAAATTATTGATCAAATATCTATAGTATCACTAAAATTAAAATCAAGGATAATCCCATACTTGACCTTCACAGGGCTTTAACGTATCAAGAATATCTGTTGTATATTTCATAATTCCCTCTGTGACAGTATAAGTGAGACACTTACCCCTTGAAAAATTAGTGTAGGGCGGGTAAAAGAAATAGAGAATAGTTAGATTAAACAGGTTAGGGGTGCTCTCAAACATGGCTGATCCCCCTGATACCCTGGGAGCGGTGGATATGCAATTTTTAAATTTGGGTTCAATAAGTAAGAAACTGACATTAATGATACTGTTTGCAGTTATGCCTTGCATTGCCATTCTTCTTTATTCTGGCATAGAGATGAGACGACATCTTATAGAAGATGCCCAATCAAATGTTTTATTAATAACCAACAGCATGGCCATAGCTCAAAAAGAGATCACCCAATCTACTAAACAAATTCTCTCCACCTTATCCCAACTCCCCTTGATTCATGCCATGGATCCCAACGCCAGTTCTACTATTCTCAGGGCTTCGCTGGAACAGACTCCTAACTTTAACAATATTGCGTTAGTTGACCTCAAAGGAGAAGTCTTGGCTTCGGGCAAACCTTTTACCAGAGCCAATCTGGCTGACCGTAAACATGTGAAGGAAGCTCTGGAAAAACATGATTTTGTAGCTGGAGAATATATCGTTACCAGGGTCGGGACAGCTATTCCTGCTTTTGCTTTCGCCTATCCTGTGCTAGACAAAGAAGGCAGACCCAAGGCCGTTTTGACTGCTGTGATAAAGCTGGATATTTTTTCCCGCTTCTATGACATTTCAACACTGCCTGATAAAGCCTTTGTAGCTGTAACCGATTATAAAGGAATTCGTTTATTTTACTATCCTGCTCAAGAGAATACCAATCCTATTGGCAAGCCGATCGGTGCCAAGGCCTGGAACGCTGCCAGCAAAGGGGCGGAGCATGGATTATTCTTCGGTGCTGGCTCAGATGGCCTAGATCGAATATTTGCCTATGAGAAAGTTTGTCTCAATCAAGAAGATACTCCCTATCTGTATGTGTGGGCCGGTATTCCTAAAGACTATATCCTTAAGACTGCTAACTACTCCCTGGTCCGGAATTTGCTGATCATGTTCCTGGGCACGGTGATATCGCTTTTCATTTCATGGATGATTGGCAAAAACACATTGATTTCACCGATACAGAGTCTTGTGGCTTTGACACGAAAATTTGCCCAGGGTGACCTCGAGGCTCGCAGTGAACTAACAACCAATGCCGGTGAGGTTGGAATGTTAACCAAAGCTTTTTATGATATGGCTGAATCCCTGGCAATGAGCAGGAAGACGCTTCAGGAGAGCGAAAAAAAATATAGGGAATTAACAGATTCTTTACCACAGGTTGTTTTTGAAATTGATGAAATCGGCAATATTACCTATACAAACCAGAACGCTTTTAATCTTTTTCTGTACACTAAAGACGAATTTGCCAAAGGGTTAAATATTACTCAAATTATAATTCCAGAGGATCTTGACCGGGCAATAAAAAATATGCAAAGTGTATTGAATGGCACTGAGTTAGGTGGTGTGGAATACACTGCAATAAAGAGTGACGGGACCCGGTTTCCTATTGTGATACATGCAAATCTTATTACCCGTAATGAAAAACCAACCGGGTTAAGGGGGCTGTTAATTGACATCAGTGAACAGAAAACAATGGAGACCAATCTAAAACGCCGGGCGCTGGCCATAGATCATTCATCCGACACCATCGTGATAACAGACAGGGACGGAACCATTGTTTATGTAAATCCTGCGTTTGAAAAAATTACGGGTTATTCCCATGAGGAAGCATTGGGGAAAAATCCACGGATACTGCAAAGTGGAAGCCACGACAAATCCTTTTACACGGAATTGTGGAAAACCATAACAAATGGCAAAACCTGGTCTGGACGTTTCATCAACAAAAAAAAGGATGGATCACAATATACTGAGGATGCCACTATCTCTCCTGTTTTCTCAGACAAGGGAGAAATCGTCAGTTATGTTGCAGTCAAACGCGATGTCAGCGAACAATTAAGACTCCAATCCCAGCTGCAACAGACCCAGAAAATGGAATCCATTGGCACCCTTGCCGGCGGTATCGCTCATGATTTTAATAACATTCTTTTCCCAATTGTAGGATATACTGAGATGCTTTTATTGGATACCCCTGAAGACAGTCCAATTCGAGAAAGTCTTAACCAGATTTATACCAGTGTTTTAAGAGCCAAGAGCCTGGTAAAACAGATCCTTACATTTTCCCGCCAAGGCAGCAATGAACTTACGCTGATGAAAATGCAGCCTATTATCAAGGAAGCATTAAAGCTTATCAGGTCTACAATCCCCACAACAATTGAAATCCAACAGGATATCAATCCTGACTGTGGTGTAATCAAAGCAGATCCCACACAAATTCATCAGATTGTAATGAATCTGACAACGAATGCATATCATGCCATGGAAGAGACGGGCGGGGAACTGAAAGTAAGCCTCAAAAAAGTCGAGATAGGTGAGTACGACATAATAAATACTGATATGATACCTGGAATCTATGCTTGCCTGACAGTGGCTGATACAGGAGTTGGCATGGACAAAAACTTAAGAGATAAAATCTTTGATCCGTTTTTTACCACCAAAGAACTGGGTAAAGGCACGGGAATGGGACTTTCCGTAGTGCATGGTATAGTTACTGCTATGGGAGGCGCTATTCGAGTATATAGCAAACCTGGAAAAGGAACTGAGTTTCATGTGTATCTGCCAGTGGAAAAAATTCTTTCTGAAGAACAGGCAACCACCTCAAAAGCACAAATCCAGGGCGGTACTGAGCAGATTCTCCTTGTGGATGATGAAGAAGCGATCCTTAGTATGGAAAAACGGATGCTGGAGCGGTTGGGGTATCAGGTTACTTCACGTAGCAGCAGTCTTGAAGCCCTTGAAGCTTTCCGTGCAAATCTCGATAAATTCGACTTGATCATCACTGATATGCAAATGCCAAATATGCCTGGAGAAAAACTATCGGCTGAACTGATTAAAATACGCTCTGATATTCCCATATTGCTCTGTACAGGATTCAGCGAAACCATGTCCGAAAAAAGGGCGGCGTCTTTGGGCATTAAGGGTTTCCTATTGAAGCCGATAGTGATGAATGATCTTGCCCAAAAGATACGTGAAGTGCTGGATAAAAAATAAAATTGAAACAGTAGAATAATGGCTATAGCCCTCGACTTTCAAGGCTTTCAAAAAATGTAGAATAGCAGGGGCATTCTTCTCATTTTTCAATCAAAATCTGACTCCATATCTTGTGGTTGGAAAGAATCATATTTTTTATCAGCCATTAAGTTATATGAACCAGAACCTTTGCCAGAAGACATTCTTTCACTATAATTTTTATAGTATTTCAATTCTCAAAACACTATGGCTTTAGCAGACAGCACAAAGGCATTGTATAATGCTGTCATCAGAAAAAAACTCTTACCTTTTTGCAAAGCACTGAGAATCGACAATCTCAATGAAAAATTCACGGACCATATGGACGGTTTTGGTGGGTTTCTCCGGGACAAAAAAGTATCAGCGCACACGATTCAATCTTATTTGACCATCACAAAACTACTATTCACTTTTCATGGGCATCATATCAAGCACACATACAAGATCCCACGGCAGGATAAGCAGGCCTTTGACCTGAAACATGAAAAAAGATGGTTTTCTGGAGAAGATATTGCAAAATGTAAAACTTACATGTTTAAGGTTAATCATATCTGAAATCATCTGCTTGCTCGATTAATGTGTGAAACAGGGGCCAGAATTAATGAAATTGCTAACATCAGTGTTTGTGATATAAAACTCAAAGAGAAGGCCATCCTTTTGTCCTGTTCAAAAACTACACCGAGGCCGGTATTTTTCACGCCAGAGACAGCAATATATTTAGATAAGCATCTGGAAGCGTTTTTTCCTGATCCTGCTAAAGATTCATTCAAAAAAAGATTCCCAGGGAAAAATATGATTTACAAAATTATCGACAGTATGCTTAAAGACCTTGGCCTTAAAACAAATGATGATGGAAGGGGACCGCACACTTTCGCCATTATGTGGCTACAAATTTGCGCTATAATTTTAGGATGGATCTGGATCATGTCGCCCGTTTATTAGGGGATACACAGAAAACAATAAGTTCCAGATATCTTCATCCAACTGCTGAAATGTTGCACAATCTATTGAACAAAGCATCCGGCTGGTAAAAAATATTTTAACTATCCCCAAGGTGTTTTACTTGGGGATTACAATTGTATTTAAAGGGGTCACCTCCGGTTTGTAGACATTATGAAAAAATATTAATGAGAGAATGCAGCATCAATCTGTTACAGAAACTCTCCAATTATGTAGCGTCTTTTTTTTGTTGCGTGATTTTCTTCTAAGGATTTTTTAAAGGATGTATTTTCTTTGGATTTAAAATTTTGATTTTACCAATTGAATTTAAAATTTGAAAATTTAAAATATACCCATACAACATATGGTATCACAATAAAATTTAAAAAGACCGGACTGGTGAAAGAAGCGCTCGCTAAATTGGGGAATTTGACTCCTGTTTGATAATACCGGTACATTCCATAATGATTTATGGCGTGAATTTGTAAAAGTTTGCTGATTTTCTTTTTTCGGCAATTTACCAGCTAAAAAATTACCATTCATAAGGGTTTTTAGTCGATAACGGGGCATCCATATTTTGGCAGTCCAGAATTCAGCTAAACCATTGCCGGGCAATGCTTACAGAGATCTACAAAATCGCAGTTTTTTTAATGATTTTGCTATCAGTGCCACAATGCCAGGATTGGCATTGTGGCACTAATAGCATCAATGTGTGCCAGATACTTTTTCAACACGATTAACCTGCTCTCATCATTGAAATCCAGTCTTCACCATTCCACCTTTCAATAAGAAGGATGTTAGAGAACGGACATCTTCATAAACAACATACCACTCTTTAGGATTCGCCCCCCATTTTTTAGCAGTTTCTATAAGCCCTTTGATGACCCATTTTGAATCCCTACTTCTTTTTTTAAAAATCTGATAAAGTGCATTGAAAAAGTTCATCACTTGACCGGAGTTCAGTTTGCTTTCCAGTCTCAGTATTTAAAACTATATCATGAAGGACCAGACGATTGTTTTGACCATCTATATTGTAGAATGTTTAAAAATCGATTTATTTGGGGAAAAACACCAAATATCAAATTTATACTTGACTTTTATTTTATGGTTTATGTAGTATATATAAAACGTTTAGTACATACTAAACAAACTATATAAGAGAGGGGGGGGCTGATATGAAAAAAGATATAGACGATATCCGGAACGATTTGATTAACGCTATTGGAGAAAAAGCGGAAAAATTCGGGTTTTCAAGGATTGCCGGCCAACTGGAAGGCCTGCTGCTGTTTTCCAAAGAGCCAATGTCCTTAGATGAAATGGCAGAAAGGCTGGAAGTTTCCAAGGGATCTATCTCGACAAACATACGGTTTCTTGAAAGCTGGAAAGTGGTTAAAAAAGTCTATCACAGAGGTGCACGGAAAAATTATTATGAAATCCGCGGCAGTATCTGGGAGATTGAAACTGAGATTATGTCCACCATTGCCAAAGACGAAATCGAACGGGTAAAGAGAATCTTATCCCACAATGGCAATGCCCTTAAAAATATTAAAGGTAAAAATTCTGAGGAAATTGAGGAAATTTCATTTCTGGAAGATCGGTTTTCAGAAATCAATGAATATATTGAATCTGCAGAGTATCTTCTCAACCTGTTTTTAAAACAAGGAGAGATATCTCCAACTGTGATAAAGAAAATTAAAATTTCCTGAGAGGATGGTATGAGAACAATTCTATTTGTTGGAAAGGGCGGTGTGGGAAAATCAACCAATGCCTGTGCAACTGCAGCATTAACAGCAGCAAAAGGGGAAAAAACCTTACTTGTCAGTTCAGACCTTGCCCATAATCTGTTTGATATTTTCGATATCAAGAGTGCCCGGGAAATGGTTGACGTATCCGCGAACCTGACCATCCTTGAGGTCAATATTTTAGAAGAAATCAAAGAGAACTGGGATTCTCTCCAGCAATATCTGGCAGATTTTCTCACTTACCTAAATATTGATCGGATGATTGCCGAAGAAGTCTCCCTTATTCCGGGAATAGATGTACTATTTCTTTTAACCCGGATTCTGAGGGAAATAGAAAGTGACGAATATGATGTTGTGGTTGTGGACTGTGCCCCCACGGCAGGCACACTTCGACTGTTAACCATGACCGATTCTTCCTCCAGTAAAATGAACCGGATAATCCAGATTGAACGAAGTGTTATAAAATTGATCCGGCCTTTTGGTAAGCACATCAAAGGGGTTAAACAGATCCTGCCCAAGGATGAACTGTATGTGACTTTCGGTCAAATCATTGAAGATATCGGACGTCTGGGTGTGATTCTTCGAGACCCGGAAAAGTCATCCATCCGGCTGGTGCTGAATCCGGATAAAATTGCTATTGCAGAATCAAAGCGGGCCTTCACATATTTTTCACTTTTCGGGTTTCCGGTTGATGCTGTCCTGGTCAACAAGCTTTTCCCTGCAGAACTTGCAACCGGATATTTCCAAAATTGGTGCCAGTTACAGCAAGAACAGATGACTGTATTGAATAAATCATTTTTAAACACCAGGATACTGCCGATCAAGCATTACGAAAAGGAACCCATGGGTCAGGCCAGTCTCGAGGCCATGGGCAGAGACATCTACGGAGAGTTAAATCCGTCAAGCGTCCTGTCGCAGGTCAATACAGTGTCGTTTAAAAAACAGGATGATCAGGTTGTTTTATCCATTTTTCTGCCCAACATCGACAAATCAGTTCTTGATATTGGCCGCAAGGATAATGACCTGCTGATAAATGCCGGAACATACTCGCGTGTGCTCCGGCTACCGGATACTCTTGCCAAAAGCGAGGTTGAATCAGCAAAATATGAAAATAGTCAACTGCAAATCACTTTTTTAAAAGAAATGCCGGCGACTTCACCATAATATAAAATTGATCCTTCTCCCTATCAACACCACAAATACTTTGATGAAAACAGTTTAAGAGAGATTGGCGCAAGCATTTTACGTGATGGATTGATTGAACCGATTATTGTCCGGCCGCAACAAAAAGGAAGGTTTCAGCTTATTGCAGGAGAACGAAGGTTCAGAGCCATTAAACATTACACGGTTGTGCATAGAAAGGGTCATCGAAACCTTTATCATTAAATCTTAACAGCAAACGACCATCAGGAGTTTTTTCTGTATCAATAGTATCTATGCCAGGTATCTTTTCTGCTATTTTATTTAAGATTTTTTTAAACTTGATTTTATGTTGACGCTCCATAAACTGAACGACGTTTCCTAAATTGTCGCCATGTTGGATGTATGCTTCCCTTTTTTTATTGATAGCGATATTAATTATTTTTCGCGCCGTATTGATTCGGTTGCCAATAATTTCAAACACCAATAGCCTCCTTATAAGTTGATAATTTTATCGAATGCGTTTTAAGTATATCCATCCCGCAGGATTAGCTGTTGAGCAAGCGTCCAAATCCTTTGCATTTTGGCGATTTTCCTGCAAGTGTCATTGCGTGCCAAAACATCGCCTGGTTGCTGCATATAATTGGAATATCAAAGATCGATTCAAGTTTTTCAAGGTGATCTAAAATTCTTAAATTTGTACAGGACATGAAGAGGGCATCCGTTTTTGCCTGATCAAGAATTTTTTCTACACCTTTTATCATGGAATCCAGGGAGACTGTTGTAATATCAGTGTCATTTTGGATTCGCAGGGCACCAATGGCAGGGATATCAAATCCTTCGGCACGCAATTCCTGGTAAAGCGGATAGTTGACTTCTGTTGGATAGGGCGAAAAAATAGAAACTTTTCCCGTATTCAAGTGTCGAAAAGCAGCTTTTGCTGCCTCCCAGGGATTGGTTGCCGGAATGCCGGGGTGATGAATTGTTAATAATGCTTCAATTTTTTTGCTACCGATCACCATTGAAGCAGAAGTACATCCAAACGCCATGACATCCATTGGAAGACCCACTGCAATCAAATCGGCAGCAGCCGTGATTCCTTGAGAAATGTCATTGAGGGCTTTAGACGTCATGATGCTGGAGTAATACACCCGGCTGCTGAAAACCATTGCAGACGATCCGCTCAGCTTTGTCCAGTCCACCTCAAGCGAATGGTCGGTTGAAAGTTGTACAAGTCCTATATGAATTTTTTCAGGACGAGTGCTCTTTGTGTAATTCAAAGGGATCTCCAGAGCTTCAAACTCTTGTTTTGTCGTCATGGGAGTCTTTTTTCCTATTCAATAATAGTGAGTTCCGGTGGACATCGGACAGACAGATACTCAGCACCGTTTTTTGTAATAACAAGATTTTCTTCGTGAACCATGGACTTTCCTGGGGCATACATCATTCCCGGTTCCAGAGTGATTACCATACCCGGCTCCAGCAGAGTATTATCCGATGCTGTGTTGGAAGGCCATTCGGTTAACTGAATCCCAAGTCCATGGCCCAAACGGCCCACATCATTTCCAAGCGCTCCGGCCGATTCCATAACGGACCACATGGCAGTATAGACATCAGTGGTGGTTGCTCCGGGCCGGGCCGCTTTAAAGCCTGCATCAGTTGCTTCATAAACGGCAGTATAGGCTTTGAGAGTGGAATCACTGGGGTGACCGAATGCAAAATTCCGATCAAAATCTGAAAAATAACCATCATAAACCGCACCCACGTCAATAATCAGTACATCGCCCTTAGTCAGTTGGCGGTCTGTCGGACCCATGATGATACTGTCATATCCGTCCGGACCGGACCCTGATATCAGATACTTGATAATATCAGCACCTGCATGAAGCATATCAATGCGCATCTGTTTGCAGATATCGCGTTCTGTCTGGCCTACCCTGGCATGATCCGGGATATTGGCAAATCCAATGTTTGCGATTTCACAAGCCTTTCGGATTTTTTTGATTTCTGCATTCGATTTTATTGAACGGAGACGATGAATCTGTGTTGCGATATCAACAAACACCGTTCCAGTCAGCCTGGAAGACAGATCAATAAAGTCATTAAACGGCATTCTAAGATAGGATTCCGTACCCAACGTTGCACCAATGCGGCCATATCGACGGGGAAGAGTGTTCAGTATGTCCGCCACAAGTGAAATACCGTCATCCGCAGGGTTTGGAGATGCCCAGGTGTGGATATCATCAACCCAGGTGGCGGCCATGCCGCTCGCCCCTATTTCAGGAATAACTGCAATGGGTTTTCCCGTTAACGGAACGATGAGAAACCAGGGCCGGGTGGGGCTTTCCCAAAATTGTGTAAAAAAACCTGAAAAATAACGGACATTGGGCTCGGTTGTCAAAAAAATAGCATCAAGCTTATGCTCCGCCATCATTTTTTGAGCCCTTAAAGTCCGCATTTCAAATTCAGAATCTTCAAATCCACGTTCTAATAAACTCATGGTAAAATATCCTTACTTGTAAAGGGGAAATGCCTGACAAAGTTCTTTAACTATAGTTCTGGTTTTCTGAATCGTTGCCTCGTCACCAAGGTTCTTTAATATCCCTGAGATGAGCCCGGCAATTGTTTCTGCCTGGGCAGCTTTTATCCCCCGGGATGTGATTGCAGGTGTTCCAATTCGAACGCCGCTGGTAACGAAAGGACTCTTTGTTTCAAAGGGGATGGAATTTTTATTAACGGTAATTCCAGCTTGCCCCAAACCGTCTTCGGCAGCTTTGCCTGTGATATTAAGACACGTCAGGTCCAGAAGAATCAGGTGATTATCTGTTCCTCCTGAAACGAGATCAACACCATTTTCCACGAAAATACGAGCCATGGCAGCAGCATTGGCTACAACATTTTCCTGATAGCGGGTGAACGTATCTGAAAGTGCTTCTCTAAATGCAACAGCCTTTGCGGCAATCACATGCATGAGTGGCCCTCCCTGTATTCCCGGGAATATTGAACTGTTTAATTTCGACTCAAACCCTGCTTTAGCCAGGATCATACCCCCACGTGGTCCTCTCAGTGTCTTATGAGTGGTTGTAGTTACAATATCTGAAACCGGGATCGGTGACGGGTGGAGCCCTGTGGCGACAAGGCCTGCTATATGGGCCATATCTACCATTAAAAGAGCATTGTATTTTTTGGCAATCTCAGCAAATCGATTAAAATCAATCATTCTGGGATAAGCGCTTGCCCCGGCAATAATTACCTTTGGCTGATGGTCTTTTGCTAATTGTTCTACCTGCGCATAATCGATGGTACCGGTTTCTCTGGATACGCCGTAGTGAGCAAAATGATAAAGTTTTCCCGAAAAATTCACCGGACTTCCATGGGTAAGATGGCCACCGTGGGAAAGATCCATCCCGAGGATGGTATCGCCTGGATTTACGACAGACATAAGGGCAGCCATATTCGCCTGTGAACCCGAATGGGGTTGAACATTAATATACTCTGCTTTAAAAAGTGCTTTGGCCCTTTCAATGGCCAGGGTCTCGGCTGCATCTGCATAGGTGCATCCCCCATAGTATCTTTTGTTCGGATAACCTTCTGCATATTTATTGGTCAGCACACTTCCCTGGACTTCCATGACAGCTTGGCTGACACAATTTTCCGATGCGATTAATTCAAGACCATTTTCTTGTCTTTTTTCTTCCTGTTCAAGAATGGTTGCTATTTCAGGGTCAGCAGTGATGATGTGGTTCGACATTTTTTTATCCTTTTTATTTATTGATCTAACACTTCATAAAATTTAAAGTTTTATCAAAAATGATACGATATTTAATGTATTTGCATTTTTATAAATTATTTACGATTGATGCATAAAATTTAAGTGCCCCGACAATTTCTGATATATCGCAACATTCATCCCGGCAATGTGCCAATTCGGGATTGCCTGGCCCCATCCCTATTGTGGGAATTCCCATTTTGCTGGCACTGGCAAAACCATTTGTAGAAAAATTCCACTTAAACAAAGTTGCCTTCTTACCGGTAGCATCATTGACGGCTTTTATACTCGCACGAGTTAACAGATGGTCCTCCTTTAATTCCCATGGTAGAAAAAAAGCCCTGCAACTAACAGATTTGCCTGTCCAGGTTTTATCTGTAATCTCATAAATTTCCCAGATGGCTTTTGTTCCTTCTACTAATGCATCCATTTCCTTTGCCACTGATGTTTCGGTTTCTCCTACTTCAAGACGTCTGTCAAGATAGAGTTTACATTGGTCCGGAACCGCATTAAGAGAAACGGCCTTGCTTTCTATACGGCTTAGCGTTACGGAACCTGACGTATTGTCAGCTGCAAGTTTTGATTGAAGTTCTTCAATACGCCCTATAATATTTTTGATTTTATAGATGGCATTTACTCCCAGTTCAGGAGAACTGCCATGAGAAGAAACACCCTCTGTCGTTATCGTCAGCATCGCCCGGCCCCTGTGTCCCAATGCCAGCTTTAAAGAGCTTGGTTCACAGATAACAACAAAATTGGGAGAAATTTCATTTTTTTCACACAAATAAAGAAGCGCCTCGCCTTCTACATCCTCTTCAAGAATTGAGCATGAAATATAAATCGTCTTATCTTTACAAAGGGAAAGCTTTTTTATGGCATAACCGGCATATACGGCCGCTGCAATAGCTCCCTTCATGTCCACGGCTCCTCGCCCATAGACCTTCCCATCAATTATTTCTCCACCAAAAGGATCGGCTTGCCACTCATCAGGGTCGTTTACTTCCACAGTATCACAATGACAATCAAACAAAATTTTGGTATCGCCATTGCCAATCCGCCCGACAACATTCCCAAAATCATCAATAATCACCTCATCATAACCCAGTGATTTCATTTTCTCACAAATAAACCTGACAATTGTTTCTTCGTTGTGGGTGGTACTTTGAATCCTTATCAGTTCCCGGGTAAATCCGATGACTTCATCTTCAAGTGCATTACACAAATTTTCTATTGTTTCTGTTGCCAAGGTTGTCTATCTCCTTTCTCAACATTTTATCTCATAAAGTGTTCTTTTAGCGCCTGAAAGAATCTTGGCACCATCTTTTGTAACAACAACATTCTCTTCAATGTTGAAAACACCATTTTCTTTCACAAATCCAGGCTCTATATTAATGATCATACCTTCGCGAAGAACGGTTTCATCCTGTTGTGTTATTGAGGGGGGTTCCGTACTCATAATACCCATTCCATGCCCCAGACGACCACAGTCAAATGATGATGGATCAAATCCATATTCAGCAAGAGCATCAATACAGGCGCCTGCCAGGTCACTTGCGGCGATACCGGGTTTGATGGTCTTTATTGCCTTCATCGTTACATCATGAACACATGCCTGATACTCTTGTCTTTCCTGATCAACAGGCCCAACGATACCGGAACGGCCAAAGTCTGCCCAATACCCATTGTAAAGGGCGCCGCCATCCACCCAGACCAGATCACCTTTTTTAATTCTGCGATCTGACCCGATATTGCTGATCCTGTCATAATGACCTTTTTCGCTCGCAATAAGGGCAAATCCGGGTTTGTCTGCATCCGCCTCCATCATATAGGAGAAGAAATATTTAACGATCTGTGTTTCCTTCATCCCTTCATGCATCGTATTGAAAACCTTATCTAAAGCGAAACTGGTGGCATCACAGGCTTTTTTTATACAATCAATTTCAATATCAGATTTAACCAGCCTAAGGCTCCAGAGGATGTCACTCCCATCAACGAATTGACACTTATCCATCATCCCCCGCAATGATTCATATTCAAGATATGGAATTCCCAAACGCTGTTCATATCCTAATTCCCAGCCTATATTTCCCTCTCCCATACCATGGGAATCCATAATGTTTTTTACGGTCTCAAGATCTGTTCCATAGAGGCCCGGGTAACTTTGAATTTCACAATTTTGTGTTCTTAGCATCGCATCCGGAGCCATCATATTCTGGAGCAAAAGAACCGGTTTTTCTTTGACCGGTAAAAAATACCATGCGGTTCTCGTATACGTTGTCCAGGGAGCATGGGTACGAAAACCTGTAAAATAGGTCACATTATTTTCGTCGGTTATCACCATGCCGAAGAGGCCGGCAGCCTTCATTTTACTCCTGCAGTTTTCCAGGCGACGGTCAATTTCTTCTTTAGGCCATGTATGGTAAAACATATTCTTTTCCTTGTTATGATAAATTATGCTCAAATACAGGCTATGGAAACTATAATCTATATTTGAGCATATTTTCTTTTCTGAGCCAAAAAATGAGCTTAATTTATAAAAGCCGTATTCGGTAAAAATAGAGCAATGTTCGGAAATATCACCAGCAGCGCCGTGACCAGCAATAGGATTATAATAAACGGCGGCGTATGGGCAATCACTTCAAAATAGGGCCGCCTGAAAAGCAGTTGTGCCGTAAATATGTCACACCCAAACGGGGGTGTTGCTGAACCGATGGCCACCTGAATGCAGACCAGCGTTCCAAGAAGTACTGGATCTATTCCGGCTGCGGCAACATACGGGTGAAAAATCGGGCTTAGAACATAAATGGCAACAATCGGGTCCAAAAACATACAGGCAACAAAATATGAAATGATGACAACGACTGTAACCTTAAGCATCGAAGGATCGATCCCTAATATTATGGGCATAATCTCCTGGGGTATTCTGAGAAAACTCAGCATCCATGACAATGCCTGACCTGCGCCTACAAGCACGAACACTACCCCGGTAATCACACCGGTCTGCAGGAATGCGTCCACGATTTTTTCCTTTGTCAGGCTCCTGTATAAACCCACTTCCAGCATCAGTGCATAGGCAACGGATGCAGCAGCTGCCTCAGTAGGACTGAAAATACCGGTATAGATGCCACCGATGATGACAAGCGGAAACCCCATAACCGGCAGCCCATCTTTAAGCGCCTGAATCCTTTCTCCCCAGTTGGCTTTTGGGTATTGACCAATTTTTAATATTTTTGAATAAAAATAAGAGTATAGTGAAAATAAAAAAAGAATAAGTAGGCCCGGAATGATACCGGCAAGGAATAATTTGCCAATAGAGGTACTGGTTGCAACACCATAGACAATAAAGCCGATACTGGGTGGAATAAGATAGGCAATATCGCTGGCATTGATTATCAAGCCTATGGTAAAGGAACTTGGATATCCAGCCTTGAGCAGCATGGGGCGCATTGTCCCACCGATTGCTGCCACCGTTGCCTGAGTGGAGCCGGAGACACCACCAAAAAGCGTGCAGCTGGCTGTTGCAGTGATGGGCAGTCCGCCCGGTATATGCCCGACAAAGGATTGGACCATACGGATCAGTTTTTCTGCCGATTTACCCGAAGTAATAAGGTTTGCAGACAAGATAAACATTGGGATACAGACCATGGCAGAGGGAGTGACACCCGTTAAGACCTGCTGCACCAAAATAGGAAATTGGAATGCCGGCATATAGACGGTAAGATACAACATCAGCGATCCCAAAAGTACCACCATGAACGGAAATCCAAAGAGCAGCATTATTATCATGCTAATGCAAAGTAGGGCCATTCTCTCTTCTCCTAGTTCTAAAAATCTTTTTATATTTACCCAATATTCTTTACAGCTTTTGGATTTTTTTTGTCTGGTAAAAAAAAGTATTGGTTACATATTCGTTAGCTGCAAACCAGACCTATTCATCATATTCACTCTGTTGCTCAGGTGACATCCAGGTCTCTTTTTCTGTGAAATTCTTGATAATAGTCCGAATATATTGAATTCCAGCCATAAAAAAACCGATGGGTACAATAACATAAAAAATCCAGTAGGGCAGCCTTAAGGCCGGTGTTGTGTGACCCATATTCAGGCTGTGAATCAAGTATTGGTAAGAAGCATTTGCCATAATAAACATAACTATTGCGCTAACTGCAGAAATGATAATTGTAAACGCCTTTTCTGCAGATGCCGGCATGAGGTCTAAAAAAGCACCCATCCGGATATGGCGGGCTCTCCGGACACCGTAACTTAGCCCGACAAAGGTTGTAAATATGACCAGAAATTCAGACATCTCTTCTGCAAAGTAAATACTTTGCCCTAATTCCCTGGCAACGACATTTATGATAAGAAGGGCAGACAAGACGCCTACACTAACAACTAGACTTCCAACTTCGAAGGCATTAATGACCACTCCGATAATATGGGAGCTTTTCCTAAAAAATGCTTTTAAAGGAGTACTTACATATGCACTCATTGTTAATCCTTACGTTTAGTTCCCTGGGAACGCAAAACCAACGGTCCCAGGGAATTTAATTTTCAGCAATTTTATCTCAAAATGTCAAAAATGATATTATATGCCAAGTGCTTTTTTAGCATCTGAAACATCTTTTACTAAGGTGTCCATAATGAGTTGAGCATCTTTGCCGCCGATCTTTGAAAAATTGGAATAATTGGGCACGGCAATTTTTCTCATTTTTTCTATTTCCTGGTCATTAAATGTTGTAAATTCGATCTCTGGTCTTTCTTTCTTGATTTTTTCCATATCAGAGTTGTTTTTTTCTTCAATCCATTTGGCTGATGAAATGTTCGCCTCTGACCAGAACTGTCGCATCTTTTCCTGGGCATTTTTAGGCAGGGAATCGAAAAGAACCTGGTTGACCGTTGGAATTCCCAGATATGCTTCAGCATAGGTTTTGATAAAATAATCCGTGACCTCAAAAAACTTCATGCTGTAATCAGCAAAAATAGGGTTCATCTGGGCATCAATGAGTCCCATCTGAAGTCCGCCATAGATTTCTCCATAACTCATTGGCGTGGGCGTGGCGCCATAGGCTTTCCATTGTTCCACCAGAAGTTTTGAGGACATCAGGCGAAGTTTTACCCCATTTAAATCTTCCATTTTATAAACCGGTTTTTTGGAAGTGATCCACATCCAGTCTTCCCACATAACACCCAGAGGTACCAGGCCGACTCTTCTAAAGCTTTTTTCAAGAATGTTCAAGAATTTTCCGTTTTTCATCACCCATGCCAAAACCTCTGGTGCTCTTTTTTTTGGCCACAGATAGTGAAGGGCCAGGACCTGGGCTTCAGGTACAAAAGAACTGATCCATCCATAATCTGAGAATACGGATCCTACGACACCGTATTGGCATAGTTCATTGATATCCCGAATATCCCCGAGAGAGCCGTATGGGTACACAGTGATATCAATTTTTCCGTCGGACCATGTCTTCATTTCATCAGAAAATTTTTGTCCCCAGGTGGTCATAAAATCGCCTTCGATATCTTCTGAAGCCATTTTGATTTTCACTGCCCGACCCTTGTATTCACCCGCAGATACCAGTCCGGCACAAACCAGAGACAATAAAATAATGCAAACAATAGATAATTTTTTCATGTTTAAATTCCTTTCATTCTTTTTGGATGACGAATGCCGGGTATCAGAAAAATACCTTTCTCCTAACCGGTATCATCCAGGTTATAATTTAACTTTCATCAGGGTTTATCCCATAAACGATCACTTTATCTTTCATCAAAAAAACGCCTTTTTACATGACATCTTCAAAACGTTTTTTTACGATAGTTGAATACGCATAATCGATCATGGTTATAAAATCATAAACCGGCAATCCAGTGGCGAGCTGAACAGCCTTACTGTAGGGTGGAAGCATACTGCATTCCAGAAGAAATGATCTGGTTTCAGGATGCTCTGAGATAATTTTTTTTGCAACACAAAGAACTTCATCTCTTATCTCATCACTGTCTAAAGTTCCTATTTCATCAATTGCTGCTTCTTTGAAATTTTTTTCTTCTTCCAAGCCATATATGACCAGGTTTTTTTCATCAAAAATACCTATTTTTTCAAACACTTCCGATGTCAAAGACTTAGAATTAGCGGT
>Ga0233437_1000839_pt1 | contig 63978 bp, 82 predicted proteins | sample SI_122_August201_FD_182714 | JGI IMG/M metagenome (GOLD analysis project Ga0233437, IMG submission 182714) | Seawater microbial communities from Saanich Inlet, British Columbia, Canada - SI_122_August2016_200_MG | ecosystem: Environmental > Aquatic > Marine > Inlet | place: Canada: British...
TTGCTTCTGAAATTAATTTCAATTTTTTTATCTGTAAAATTCAAATTAATTTCAGAAGCAATTTCTTTTAGAGTAACTTCTTTAATTTTTTCAGCAAGAGTTCTTGCTTCTTTTTCATTGTTATGTTCTTTCTTCAAATAAATTTCCATTTTTGGCGAAGACGGTTTTTTTCTTGCATCAAAAATTTCAATAATTCTTGGAAGACCTTCTGTAACCTGCATTTCAGCAACACCTGCGAAATGGAAAACATTCAAGACCATTTGTGTAGATGACTCACCAAAACTTTGCGCAGTTATAATTCCAACAGCTTCTCCAGAATCAACAAGACCTTTTTTATGGAGTTTTGAAACATCCAAACCATCATTCCCATATTTGAATTGAATAATATTATTGTTACTATCTCTTACTGTTCCGTCATATTCTGTTCTTATGTCCTGCAAAGCGTTTGCCAATCTCCGATACAAATAACCTGATTTTGGAGTTCTTAATGCAGTATCCATAAGTGAATCTCTTCCAGTTATTGCACCAAAGAAAAATTCATCTGGTCTTAAACCTTTTATGAATGGAGTATGAATAAACCCTCTTGCCGACGGTGTTAAATTCCCTTTTTCAAAAAAAGACAATGTTCTTTCAGTATATCCAATATCAATTCTTTTTCCTCCTAATTGCTGTTGCCCAACACAAGAAGCCATCTGAGTAATATTCAAAATACTTCCACCTCCCCCAGAACCAATCATATAACTAACAGGATTATCTTTTGGAAATTCTCTTTTAACAATTTCACCAATCTTTGTTCTAACTTCATTTAAAACTTGCAAAATTTTTATCTCTCTTGATTCTTCTTTTGTTTTACCCGGGATAATCTCCAATTCATCGTTATTATATGATTCAATTATTTCTTGCGCTTTTCTCTCTGCTCTTTCAACAACCTCGTCCCCTGATTTAACAACACTTTCATTCAAATCTAAGTCTTCTACAGAAATAGTTATTCCTCTGCCAGTAAGATAGTTTGTTCCAAGATTAAAAGCTTTTTTCAAAGTATCAATTGTATCAATTCTTCCAAGGACCTTATCAATTTCCTTAATCACTTCACCATCTTCTTCACCAAAAGCAGTCTTGTCAATTTTCCCACTTATAATTTTTCCATCTTTGATTTTAAATGAGTCATTTGAGAAATTTATTTTTGGAAAAATTTCTGAAAATAAATCTGTTCCAGAAATTGTCTTTTTTGAAACTTGTTTATCGATTCCTGATTGATAAAATAATTGGTTTGCATCGTCGCCCGAAAACTCGGCCATACCAAGAAGATAATCTCCAGTAATCGCGTCTGCCTTACACCCTAGAAAATTAGTGTTGTTCTTTGGCGAAATTAAATTTTCTTTTACATCCAAAAGTATTTTCGCTTCTGCTCTCGCTTCTTCTGTTTGGGGCGAATGTATATTCATTTCATCTCCATCAAAATCTGCGTTGTAAGGGAATGTTGTTGCAGGATGTAATCTGAAAGTTCGACCTGGCAAGACTTTTACAAAATGAGCCATTAAACTTCCTCTGTGCAAGCTCGGATGACGATTAAATAAAACCACGTCGCCGTCTTGCAAGTGTCTTTCAACTTTATAACCAGGAACAAGTTCACTAATTATTTCTTCTTTCAAATCTTCTGAAATTTTTTTTCTTTTACCGTCTGGACGAATAACATAATTTGCTCCAGGATAGATTTCGGCTTTTCTAATTAATTCTTTTAATTTTTCGAGATTCAAGTCTGTTACTGTTTCAGCAACAGTTACAATTCTAGCGATTTCATATGGAACTCCTACTTCGTTTATTTCTATTGAAGGGTCTGGCGAAATAACTGTTCGAGCAGAATAATTAACTCTTTTACCTGCAAGATTTTTTCTAATTCTTCCTTCTTTACCTTTAATTCTTTCTGTGATTGTTTTCAAAGGCTGTCCTGATCTGTGCCTTGCAGGAGGAATTCTTGTAACTGTATTATCAAAAAAAGTTGTAATATGAAATTGCAATAAATCCCACAAATCTTCAATAATAACTTCAGGCGCACCCGCATTCAAATTTTCCCATAGTCTCTGATTAGCTCGAATAATATCCGAAAGTTTGTGAGTTAAATCGTCTTCACTTCTTTCCCCGCTTTCTAAAATAATACTTGGTCTTACTGTAACCGGAGGTACAAGTAGCGACGTTAAAACAGCCCATTCAGGCCTCGCACTTTTTGAATCAATTCCAATTTTATTAAATTCTTCGTCAGGAATTTTCACAAGCATTTCTCTAACTTCTGTAGGGAAAATTCTTTTTTTACCTTGGTAAAAACTTGTAGGTTTGTCAAGTTTAATTTTTTCTTGAGCAACCCCACAATGAGGACATTTTTTTGAGTCCTTTGCTTTTTTAGCTCTTTCACTCGGTAAATATTTTTCCATATTTTTTTCAGAAATCATTAATTTTCCACAATCATGACAAAAACATCTTAGACCCATTTCAATTAATGGAACATATTTCAAATGAATAACTGATCTCGCCAAATCAATACTTCCTGGATGCCCTAAACATTCTTTTAATCTTCCGCCACAAGTTCTACATCTAACACCAGGATCAATTGCACCAAGTCTCAAATCCATTAAACCTCCATCAACAGGATAACCGTCGATATCATAAAGTTCCGGCGTAACAATTTTCGCAGAGGACAATTTTTTAATCTGCTCGGGATTAAGCAAGTTAAAGCTTATTTCTGATATTTTTTTCTTTATTGGTTTATTTATTGTCATTTTATTCGTATTTGTTTTTTAAATTTAAATTTGTGTGAATGTGCAATCCCTGTAATTCTTCTAATAATAATTTGAAAGCATAAGAAACTTCAACCGGCTCTATTTGTTCAGAATTGCAAATCGGACAAACAACTTTGTTTCTAATATTGTCGTCGATTCCAATTGAACCGCATTTAGAACAAATAGGTAAAACAACCTTGTCTGAATCATATCTTTCTTTTAACAATAATGAAGCCCCATGCGCGACCAATGCTTGCTGTTCCATTTCTCCCAATCTCAAAGCACCTCCACGAGATCTACCTTCAATTGGTTGTCGAGTCAATAAAGCAACTTTCCCCGAAGCTCTTCCGTGAAGTTTGTTCCCAACCATATATTTCAATTTCAAGTAATACAAGTTACCAACGAAAATTTTAGAGACCATTTTCTTTCCAGTAATCCCATTATACATTGTTTCTTTTCCGTCGTATCTGAATCCTAGCTTTTTCATTTGTTCTTCTAATTTTTCTTTGCTTTCCCCAGAGAAGGCAGTCCCATCAACAGTTTCACCTTTTAGACAACCAACTTTTCCAGCAAGCAATTCCAATAAATAACCAACAGTCATACGGCTCGGCAAACCATGTGGATTGAAAATAACATCAGGTCTAATTCCGTTTGAGGTAAAAGGAACATCTTCTTCAGGGATTATCATACCAATAACTCCTTTCTGTCCGTGAGAAGTAGCGAACTTATCTCCTAACTCCGGAACTCTTTGATCCCTTGTTTTGACTTGAATGATTTTATTTCCTTCTGAATCAGAAGTTACAAAAACAGCGTCGACAGTCCCTGTTTCTTCTTGCCTCATTGTAATTGAAGATTCTTTTTTCGTTCTAACTGAAATTTCTCTTGCCTCTGACAAAAATTTTGGCGGAGACATTTTTCCAATCAAAACTTCCCCTTCTCCGACATTTGCTTCAGGATAAACAATCCCATCGTCTTCTAGGAATTTGTAACTCTCTTCTGTTTTATATCCAGATGCATCTTTCTCTGGAATAGCAATCTCATCTTTTAATCCACCTGCGTAATTCATTTCAACAGCAGAGTAAGGTCTGAAATAAAAACTTCGTCCAACACCCCGATCCAAACTTCCTTTATTGAAAACTAATGCGTCTTCCATATTGTAACCTTCGTGAGTCATAATCGCAACAACCAAATTCTGTCCTGCAGGATAAGTATTCAAAGTATCATAAACAAAACTTCTAACAATTGGTTTTTGAGGGTATTGCAAAATAGAAACATCTGTATCTAATCTACACAAATAATTCGCAGAATATAAACCTAAAGCTTGCTTCTGAGTTTTACTTCCTCTGTTTAATCTTGAACTCTGATCATGATTTCCATAAGGAACCAAAGAAGTAACAACCCCGAACAAATCCATCGCATCAATTTCTAAATGAGTGTGTTTTTCGCTAAGCTCCTCGCTGTAAAGCGCAACAAGCGCATTTTCCTCTTCAGATGCATCCAAATATTCAATAACACCTTTTTCAATAAGATCTTCCCATTTGATTTCATCTTGTTCTAATTGAATTAAAATTTCTGGAGTTAATTTCGGTTTCCCGTTCTCAACAATAATGAGTGGTCTCAATGCTCTACCAGATTCTGTAGAAATAATAATATTATTAAAAACAGGATTGTCACGAACATTTAATTGAACAGGCAATTCATTCGATCTCCTTTTTTCTTTAATTTTTTCAACAAACTCATGAGAATTTTTAACACATCCAATAAAAATACCATTCATAAAAACATCAGTTCCTTCAGATCCATCTTTTTCTAAACCTTCTTTTTCCAAATCTTTCAAGAATTTTTCTAAATCTAAATTAACTTTCGTAGATATTTTGGCCAAGATAGCTAAATTTTTTCTCAATCCAATTTCTGTTCCTTCTGGAGTTTCAATAGGACAGAATCTTCCATAGTGCGTTGGGTGAAGAGTTCTCGCCATAAAATTCTCCTGGTCCGAAGGCAACATAGATGAAACTCTTTGCAATTGAGAAATCATATCCAAATAATTTGTCTTACTCATATTTTGAGTAACTCCAGATCTTTCACCTGTCCAAGAACCAGTAGCAATTGCTGATTCAACACGATGAGAAAACAAAGTCGATTTAGCAATTGTTTTAATAGAATAGAATTTTTTCCTCTTCGAAGATTTTTGCAAAGAGTACTGAATGTCTCTAACCAAAATTCCAAGATTAACTCTGAACAAACTTGCTAACAAATCCCCTGAAAGTCTAACTCTTTTATTAGCATAATGATCCTTGTCTGTTCGTAATTTGGGATTTTCTTTTGCAATCAAATATTGTTTTATTAACTTACATAATGTCACTGCTTTTTTTATCCGGTCTTCTTTTTTTTGTCCAATGTGCGGGAACAAATAAGAATCAATTCTTTGTTTGACTCTATCTAAAATTTCTTTTTTTGTCCCTTGAAGATTTGTCTTTTCAGCAATAAACATTAGTGCATCTTCTTGAGTTGCTAAGTCTACAAATTCATAAAGATTAACAATTGTGTTATCTGTTTCTTTTCCAATGTATTTCGCGATGTCTGCTTCTTTTGTCATTCCGAGCGCTTTCAAAACTGCAACTGCAGGCATCTCTTTAAAACGACTAAAAGAAAGTTCAAATAAACCTTCTTTCCCCTCGGAGATTGTAACAGGAATTCTGTAAGTTCCTCTCAACGAAAAAAGCCTCAAAGTCAATTCCTTTTTTTTATTTACCTCTATAAAAGGTTGGTTCTCTGCTAAATCTTCCGCCATAACCATTACTCTTTCATTCCCGTTAATAATAAAATAACCTCCAGAATCTAAAGGATCACTATAGTTTTCAATGAGTTCTTTTTTTGACATGCCGTGAGTATTACAAGGTTTACTTTTTACCATGATAGGTATTCTTCCGATATTCACTATTTCTGAATCTACTTGATCATCTTTTCTCACAGTTAATTCCATGCTTACTGGCGCAGAATAAGTCAAATTTCTCAATCTAGCTTCAGACGGCATTACTAGAGATGAACTTCCATCAGCCTCGATAATTTCCGGTTTTCCCACACTAATTTTTCCAAGTTGAATTTCAAAATCTTCATTATTAATTGATTCAGAAATATCATTCACAATTTCTTGCATTCGCTGCCCGATAAATTCATTAAAAGAAGTAATATTAGATTCAACTAAAGAATGTTCTTCTAGATATTTTTTCACCACCAAATGTTTATTTTTTTGAACCATTAGACAACAACCCGGTAGTAGATTTCAATCGCATCTTCAACCTTTCTTTCTATTTTAATTAAATCTCCAACTTCACACCCTTCTGGCAATCCAGGATCAGTAGAAAGCGCTTTTGGAAGTTGAGCAACAGAGATATTTAATTTTCTTAACAGCTCTTCAGAATCTTTTACATTTAATTTGGATTGTTTGGGCTGTAGAATATGCATCTTTTAGTTTTTTGAATGTTGAAGTTTGAACACATAGATTAAACTTTAACAACTATTCAATAATAAAAGATTATCAATTTTGGTTTATAAAGATTGTGGTTCGAGAATTTTATTATTAGGTATTGATAACAAATGGCAAATGAAGGGATTTGTGCCCTTTAGGGTACCATCCTTTAGGAAACCCTTGGGTGAAAATCCCCTAGAATACTTTATGGCCCCGAAGGGATTTGAACCCTCGACACCTGGATTAAAAGTCCAGTGCTCTGACCAGGCTGAGCTACGGAGCCATATTTTGTTTTTGTTTGAACTCTGTAGCGAAGCCTCTCTGGCTGAGGCGCAACGAAGTTGTGTCATCCCATTTTGGGAAGCTACGGAGCCATATTTTGTTTTTGTTTGAACTCTGTAGCGAAGCCACGAGCTCATTAATTAAATTAGAAAAATCCAGTTTATAAAATCTTCTTTTATAAATAATTATTCAACTTTTCTTCCAAATCTTCAGCAGACATAGCGCCAGTAAAATTCTCTGCAACCTCGCCGTCTTTGAAAATCATTATATTAGGAATAGAATTTACATTAAATTTTTGCGCGAGTTCTTGGTTGTCTTCAACATTAACTTTCCCAAATTTAATCTTCCCTTTAAATTTTTCAGAAAGCTCATCAATTATTGGCGACATCATTAAACAAGGCATACACCATTCTGCAAAAAAATCCACAAGAACAATTCCTTCTTTAGCAAAATCTTCAAATTCTTCATTTGTTAATTCAGGAACTTTATCGTTGTCTGTCATTTTACCCTTTGCTTCACCTTCATTCATAATAAACTATCAAAAATTAGATTTATAAAACTTTTGAATCCAAACTATATATTGAGCAATAATAATCCTTATAAAGATTAATATGCAATATTTGGAATGGAAAAAAGAAGTGTTCCCACTTTCCCTCATGTCGCAGTTAATGCAGACACTCTCGCAGGAGGTTTTCATCATGCTGCGATTGGATGTTACGAACAAGGTTTAAGAGTTCAAACTCCAAAACATCGAGAAGGTTTGCCATTGGGTTATGACGCCCACGTGACTGTAACTATTTCCGACCCTTTAGCAGAACCTTTAATTCATAGAGTAGGTCTTTCAGAAGATCCTCGAGGAGTTGTTCAATATGTTTTAGAAGTAACTCACGGAATTCACGATCATTGGAAAAAAGATCCAGATAATCCAGACGATTTGAGATGGGGTTACACTTATCACGAAAGATTTGATTCTCAAATTCCTTTTGCATTAGCTAAGATAAAAGATGATTTTCAAAAAAAAGGAAGAGCAACAGGAAGAGATTATTTTTTCACAATTTGGAGACCAGAAGAAGATTCTATTTTAGATCAACCAGACCCCCCCTGTTTTCAAAACGGACAATTTAGATTAATTAATGAAGACTCTGAAGACCCCAACAGTCAATTATTTTTACACTATCTTACTCATTGGAGAAGTCGAGATGGAATAAAAGCATGGAACGAAAACAATTTAGCACAAGTAAAAATACAAGGTCTAATGGCGCAAAAACTTTCGAACATGTTAGAAAGAGAAGTTCAAGTCGGATCTTACACAGACACAAGTAACTCTTGGCACATTTACGGCGCATATGTTCCAGAAGGAATTGAAGAGAGTATAAGGGCTATGAAGAAAGAAACTCGTGAAGAAGGCATAAATATTTTTAATGAAATATCTAGAGGAGTACCTTTAATTGGGCCAGTTAATATGACCTTTTCTTCACAAGCAACACAAGAAGCATCGAGAATTTGCCCAGAAAAATTCGCAATGGATTTAGGTTCATATTTATATGCTGGCGGAGGAGAAGAATATCTAAAGAGAGTTGTTGCAGCACAGCTCGACGCTGAAAATCAAGGACACGGACAAAATCTTGGAGAAACAGAATTAATTGGGTTGGGTTATGATCTCGAAGATTTTTCTTATCCCAAGGATTGGGATTCTTGGCCAAAAGAATGGGATCAAGAACCAGACCCTGCGCTTTTGAGAGGAAGTTAAAATGCCACTTGTAAATATTTCCGTATACAAAGATCCGAGAACAGAAGATGTTTCTCCAGAAAATGTTCGAGCAGTTTTATCAGATATAGAACAAAGACTTGTCGGAATTGGAGCAGATCTCTCTGCGAACGGTTCTTTTCAAGAGGTTTTAGGAGTTGTGAATTCAGGAAAATATGAATACGAAGAAGGAGGTTTTACAAAAGAAATTGATTTATCTTCTGCAAAAAGAATGCTCGAAAAATATAGAAGAGAATCCGGTCAAGGTTGTTTTTCTTGCCTTAGTTTAAGAGCAGACTATGATGATGGGGTTGGAGAAACAAATCATTATTGCGGAAAATTTGAAACTCCTAGAGTTGCCTATGAGGGGGGAAAATCTCCCCTATTGAAAAATTATAAGGAAAAAGGTTGTGAACATCAAGTGCCTCGCTTACCTCCATTAGAAGAAGTTTTAACAGATTAATTATTGTTTCCTAATTTTTTCTATAAGTGCTCTTTGTTCTGGTGGCCAAATGTCAAATTTTTCTCCAGGTCGTCCAAAAAGAATGTCTACAAATCTTTCAGGACTCAAATCCAATCTATCAATTTCAACATTCCCTAATTCAAATAGTTCTAATGTAGAACTAAGCTCTCCTTTCGAATAAGCACTTTTGTAAATAACTCTTTCAACATCATAAGGCATTAAATTTTTAGCACAACTATGGCACGGGAAAATTGTTGTATATAAAGTAACTCCATTAGTTCTTCTTTTATTTAAATTTCCAAGAGCATTCATTTCAGAATGTATCCCGATACACTCTCCTGAACCGAGAGAATTTTCATAGGCTAATCCTTTTGCTTCTTTCCTACATCCAGCATCTAAACAATTTTCTTCAATACCTGGTGCAGCCCCGTTGTAACCTGTTCCAACTATTTGTCTATCTTGAGTTAGAACACTTCCTGACTTAACATGTTTACACGACGAACGAGAAGCAATAACAATTGCGAGTGCCATAAAATATTCATCCCAAGAGGGTCTTTTTCCGATTGCTCCTTCTTCAAGAAATCTTTCTGCCATCAGACTTGAGTCTCTACATTTCCTTGGGTAGAAACACGGCCTCCTTGCCATTGCCCTCGGTATTCTGAAAAATTATCCGAGGTTTTGAAAAATAAAATGTGAACAACTCTCGCACCAAGCTCTAACTTAAAATCATTTTTCCCGAGATTGCACATACCAAAAGTTAGTTCCCCGCAATAACCCGGAGATGCAGCCGCAGTGAACAACCCGATTCCAGATCTCTGTAAAGTCGAACGCGGACGAAAAATCGCAGCAACATCTTTCGGAAGATTAACTTTTTCAATAGTTTTTATCAAAACATATTCGCCTGGTTTAAGAACAATCTCTTTGTCTTTTCCATAAACCGCAATACTCCCAGCACGCGGAGTGTGTCTTTCTGTTTCTCCTAAAAACGCCTCCCCACCTTCGATAACAAAAACTTCACCGACTCGCAAATCAAAACCAGATCCTTCAGGGTTTTCCCTTTCTCTATCACAAAGATCCTCCACAAGGTTTTTTTCTTGAATTAAATTCAATAACTCTTTTGTTCCAATCATCTTTCTAAAAAACAAAATTCATTTTTAACCTTTATTATACTCTAATACTCACTTCCTCAAAATAATCTTTGATTTCATTTTTAATCTCATTCAAAAATTCTTCAGAAGCATCTTTTTTCTGTCCAAAAGATTCATCGATAAATTTTTCATTATTCTTAAATCCCTGCAAAACAAATTTTTTTGGTTTTTTCCCGCAAACATTATTCAACCACTCTGCTATTTTTTTAACATCTTCAACCTCGTGAATTCCCTCGACAATAGTTGTCCTAAATTCATAAGATTCTAAACCACAAATTATTTTCATAGATTCTTCTAATTTTTCAAAATCAAGCTCAGAATTACAAATTTCAAAATATTTTTTTTTCGAACTTTTAATATCCATTGAAACAAAATCAACCAATCCCTCAAAAACAAATTTTCTTAACTTTTCAGGAAAACTTCCGTTAGTATCTATTTTTATTTTATATCCAAAATCTTTTATTTTTTTTAAAAAGTCTTTGTCTAAACTCAAAAGCGGTTCTCCCCCAGTTATACAAATTCCGTCTAGATATTTTTTTCTTTCTTCCAGATAATCTAAAACTTCTTTTTCTGAAAATTCTTTAATATTTTTTCCTGCATCTTCAAAAACAAGTTCAGGATTATGGCAAAACCCGCACCGAAAATTACAACCAAATAAAAATATTGTGCAGGCTACTTCGCCAGGGTAATCAATAAGCGTGACTTTTTGAAAACCTTTTATTTTCATATTCTTTTGAACGTAAGATAGTTTATATTGATTATTGAGATGAACTTCAATTTCCCATACTAGTCATTTCAAAAACCATTCTATCATCCCATTCGGCTTGTTTTCCTTCATTCCATTGTCCTACTGGTCTAAGATATCCTACAATTCTCGACCATCGTTCGCATTTTGTTCGTTTTTTTGTTTCCATTATTTTTCCTCCAAATTTATTTCTTGATCGCATTTTGGACAATATTCGTGATCTCCAGCGACATATCCGTGAACCGGACAAATCGAAAATGTCGGAGTTAAGGTGTAATAAGGAAGGCTGAAATTGTCCGCGATTTTTTTAACCATTTTTTTAACACCTTCTTTTTCTAGTTTCTCTCCTGTAAAACCATGAAGCACGGTCCCGCCAGTGTATTTTGTTTGTAAAGTATTTTGCAATTCGAGCGCCTCAAAAATATCCTGCGTGTAGTTCACGGGAAGCTGCGTCGAATTGGTGTAGTAGGGTTTAGCGTTTGCATTTCTAAAATTTTTTTCATTCGCAACAAGAATTCTACCAAATCTTTTTTTGTCGATTCTAGCAAACCTATAACCTGTTCCCTCTCCAGGAGTAGCTTCAAGATTATAAATGTTTCCTGTCTCTTCTTGGTACTCCTCTAATTTTGTTCTCATGAAATCCAAAACCTTCTCGGCAAATTCTTTCCCTTGCGGAGTCGCGATGGTTTCGCCTGGCATAAAGTTCATAATAGCTTCATTCATTCCCAACAAACCAATTGTAGAAAAATGGTTCTTCCAATAAAATCCAAATCTTTTTTCAACTTGTCTCAAATAAAATTTAGAATAAGGATACAAACCCGTTTTAGTAAATCCTTCAATTGTTTTTCTTTTAATTTCTAAACTCTCTTTTGAAAGCTCCATTAAGTTAGAAAGTTTGTTAAAAAAATCTCTTTCATCAACAGAAGTAAAACCAAGTCGAGGCATATTGATAGTTACAACTCCAATCGATCCTGTTTGAGGATTCGCACCAAATAATCCTCCTCCTCTTTTACGCAATTCTTTTTGATCTAATCTAAGACGGCAACACATACTTCTTGCATCTTCTGGATTCATATCTGAATTAACAAAATTAGAAAAATAAGGAATCCCGTATTTCGCAGTCATCTCCCAAATCAGATCATATTCCGGATTAGACCAATCAAAATCTTTTGTTATATTGTAAGTCGGAATTGGAAAAGTAAAAACTCTGCCATCCGAATCTCCTTCTAACATACATTCCGCAAAAGCCTGGTTCAGGATATTCATCTCCTTTTGAAATTCTTTATATGTTTCATTTTGAGGCTTGCCACCAATTATAACCGGTTCGTCTTTCATATATCCTGGAACCTTTAAATCCATTGTAACATTTGTAAAGGGAGTTTGAAAACCAACCCTTGTCGGAACAGCCAAATTAAATAAAAATTCTTGCATAGCTTGTTTAACTTCTTTGTAACTCAAATTATCATATCTAATGAATGGCGCTAAAAGCGAATCAAAATTAGAAAATGCTTGCGCGCCAGCAGTCTCACCTTGCAAAGTGTAGAAAAAATTAACCATTTGTCCAAGAGCAGTACGAAGATGTTTCGGAGGTTTTGACGAGACTTTTCCAGGGACTCCAGTAAATCCGGTTATTAACAAATCTTTCAAATCCCATCCAACACAATAAGCTCCTAGTGTTCCCAAATCATGAACATGTAATTCTCCTGATTCATGCGAGTTTCTAATCGCCTCGGGATAAATTCTTCTAATCCAATAATTTGTAATTATTTTTGTTGAAATATAATTATTCAAACCTTGCAGAGAAAATCCCATGTTCGAATTTTCTTTAACCATCCAATCATTTAAACTTATGTAGTCGTCAACAGCCTCTATAGTATCAAAAAGTCCCTTAACGTTTCTTAGTTCATCGTGGCTTTTTCGATAAAGAATATATGCTTTTGCGGTTTTTGCATGACCTTCTTCAATCAAAATTTTTTCAACCATATCTTGAACATCTTCAACTTCAGGAATCTCAGAAAGGACATATCTTTTACTAATTTGGTTTTCAAGTAAGTCAGAAATTTGTTGTGCTTTTTCTTTATCTTTTCCTCCAACTGCCTTTACAGCTTTCCAGATAGCTTCGGTGATTTTATCTTTTTGAAATGGAACAACACTTCCATCACGTTTACGAATTTTCATTATCATTTTAATTCTTTCAACTCTTTTTTAAAATCTTGAGGATTTTGAAAATCTCTATAAACCGAAGCAAATCTCATATATGCAATGTTATCTATTTTTTTTATTTTTTTCATAATTAATTCCCCTACAATCGAACTCTCAATTTCTTTTTTACCCTTTCTTCTTAATTGTTCTTCAATTTCACTGGACAATTTTTCAATTTTTTCTTTTGAAATCTCTCTTTTTTCAAAAGCTCTTTTTAACCCTCTTGTTATTTTTTCACTATCAAATTTTTCTTTTCTTCCATCTTTTTTTATCAAATATAAATTTTCATTTTCTAAGTGTTCATAAGTAGTAAATCTTTTTTTACATTTCAAACACTCTCTTCTTCTTCTAATCCTATCACCAGATTTTCTCTTGTTGGTTACTTTTGATTTTTCACTTGAGCAGTACGGACAATCCATTATAGTAAAACATACAATATGTTGTATGCATTAACCCCCTTTATTGCAATAAGCAGTATATGTTAATTATTAATAAGATTTCCTATATAAACTTTTATTACCACTAAATGGTTAGACAAATCGAATTAGCTTAAATTTCCAAAAACTTTTTGATAGAACTCCGGATTTCTTGCAAGCAAAATCATTGCAGAACGAGCACCAGAATTTCTTTCATTTTCAATAAATCTTTTTTCTAACAATCTTCTATCTTCTCCTTCTAGAAGATTAATTAATTCAGAAATATCTTTATCCTCTTTAGAAAACACTTCCATGATAGAATCAACTAATTCTGTTTCTCCTCCTTTTTTTATAAAATCTCTTGGAATTTTTCCTACACGAGGTCCAAGGTATTCAGAAATAGTTTTTAATAAATGAGGAGGCCTTGCGTAAGGATCCAGACAACTATACACTTGATTAGCACAGCCTTTTTTATTTCTATACATCGCCCTCATTCTACTTAAATCTGCTCCTTGGAAATATGCTTCAGCAAGTCGAGGTAATCTATCCTGACAATCTCTTGACATGCCTCTCTTTGAAACTTTTTTTAATATTTCACCTACATCTACCATTAATTATTAAAGAAATTTATTCTTATTAAACATTATTATCCTCGACTATATATTTAATAAATCGCATTTCTTACAAATCTTTCTCCTCGAAGGTTCACCACATTTAGAACAGAAATTAAGTTCAGAATCTTTTAATTTTTCAAGTCGAGGAAACATAGAATCAAAATTCTTTATTATGTTTTCTTTTTCTTTTGTAGGAGTTTTTTCAAGAAACTTTCTAAGTTGAATCCTGTAAGAATCCAAAGCGCACGGACAACTTTCAGGATGGTAAGGCAATTTCATAAATTTTACATAGGATCTAACATCGTCTTCAGCAACATAGAATAAAGGTTTTAATCTAGGAATAAATTTTTTATCACTTAGATTACGAGTCACAACTCCAGAATTCGAAGATAACTTGGGCGATCCTTTAAGGATATTTAATAAAAAAGTCTGAACTTCGTCGTCGAGATTATGTCCTGTTGCAATATAATCTGGTTTAAATTTCCGTGCCTCGCGATTTAAAATCCATTTTTTTAGAACCCCGCAGATGGCACAATTTTTCAATCCCTTTTTTTTAGCTTGAATAGCAGAACGCAAATAACACATTGATGAACCCATTTCTTTCTTAACATTATAAATATGTAATTCAATTTTCAAATCACCGCACAACAATCTAATTTTATCAAGACACTTCTCACTATATTTGCCAAGACCTAAGTCAATATGAAAACCAATTAATTTATATCCGAGCTTATGGAGAATATATGCAACAGCAGTTGAATCTTTTCCTCCGGACAAAGCCACAAGAATCCGTTTATTCTTCGACAATTTCACTTTCTTTAAAGTCTGCTTAACTTTTGTTTCAACTTTTTGTTTTATGTTCATAAGAAAAAGATTGATTGAGGATTAATAAGGGTTTTGGGAGAGTTTAACAGGAATTATATTCAATTTCTTAAAATAACAATATTATTCATTCCTCTTCGCTTTCTTTCAATAATTTGCTTTGCTTCTAGCTTATCCAATAAACGAGTCATCCCGACTTTTCCAATCCTTATTTTTTCCATTAACTCCGCTTGAAACATTGTTCCTTCTCCTCCCAATAATTCAACTACTTTTTTCTCTTTTTCATTCAACCCTTTCAGATTTAATTTCTTTTTTCTTTCTTTGATTTTTTTAAAAACAATTCTTTCTTTTGGTTTTGTAAACATAATAACTAATCCAATAATAAAAATAATCGTAGCGATTGCCAAACTCAAATATGTCTGAGTAGAAATTGTGTCATACATCGAACACGAGCTTCCATGAGTGCAAGTCTGGCCAACAATATTTTTTAGTGCACTATTAAATATAAAAATTATCAGCCCAGTTACAATTGAAATCCCTACAATCAACAAACCAACATTTTTATTTTCCATTTCGATTAAATTAACCCCAAAATAAATGAAGTGTTCTCTTCGGCTTTTAATGAGTGAACAGCATTCGCATCCAAGAATATAAAGACACCCGGTTCCATGATAATCTTTTCGTTTTCTAAACCGAAAACACCTTTTCCTTCGACAACATAAACAAAACCTGGTTTAATAGAAGTGTGATTTGAAATATCTGTTCCCTTAGCCATACAGAATAATCCAATATCTTTTGTATCTTCTTTAATAATTTTCTTACTCATAATTCCTTCTTGAGGATATTCAATCATTTCTTTTACGTTTTTGGAGATATTCATTTTTTATTCTTTTCCATTTTTATAATTCTCTATCGCTTTTTTCAAAGCTTCAATTCCTAAAACAGAACAATGAACTTTGATTGGAGGCATTCCCTCTAGCTCATCAACAATGTCTTGTTTTGTTAATTTTTCCGCCTCTTCAAGGGTTTTTCCCTTTGCTAATTTACAAACAACATCCGAGCTTGCTACCGCTGCAGGACATCCAAAAGTTTGAAAACCTATTTCATTTATTTTATCGTCTTTAACTTTAATCTGAAGTTTCATAATATCTCCGCATCTAATATTTCCGACCTCTCCAGTAGAATCTGGTTTTTTCAGTTCCTTCACAAACTTCGGATTTTTAAAATGTTTCATTAATTTTTTCGAATACATTTGAGTCATTTTTTATTTAATTTTTCTACAATTCCATCAACATCTTTGTCAGACATTCCATGCGCCTTACAACCTTCTTCGAGAGTTTCTTGCATTGCCATAGGACATCCTATACAACCCATTCCAGACTCGAACAAAACTTCTGTCGCTTTTTCAGATTCAGTCAATTCACTGAGTTTAGATTTTTTTGTTATTTTTTTCATTTTGCTAAAGGAGATATTTTTCTTAATCTTTCAACAACTTTTGGAAGAACTTCCAGAACATAATCAATATCTTCTTCTGTCGTATATTTACTTAAACTTATTCTTAAGGAACTATTTGATTCAAGAGGGCCCAATCCAAGCGCTTTCAAAACATGGCTCGATTCCAAGCTGTGAGACATACATGCAGAACCTGTGGAGGTATAGATGCCCCTGTCTTCCAATAATCCTCCAATTGCTTCACCTTCAATATTCATAAAAGAGACATTAACATTGTTGCATAATCTTTTCTCTCTTGAACCATTTAATTTTGTATTTTCAATTTTTAAAATTCCCAAAATTAATTTCTCTCGAAGTTCTTGCATTTTTTGAACTTCTTTAGAGCTAATTGTTTTAATGGCCTCGCTGAATCCAACAATTCCAGAAATATTTTCTGTTCCACTCCGAAGATTTTTTTCGTGTCCTCCTCCGTGAGCAAGCGGAGTGATTTTAATCCTTTCTTGGACATATAATGCACCAACTCCTTTTGGTCCGTGAATCTTATGAGAATTAAGAGTCACTAAATTTAAATTTTGTTTTTTAACATTAATTTCAGTTTTAGTGTAAGTTTGACAAGCATCTGTGTGAAGTAAAACATTTTTCTCTTGACAAATTTTTCCAATTTTTTCCAAATCCTGGATTGTTCCTATTTCATTGTTCCCATGAATAATTGAAACCAAAAAAGTTTTTTCAGTAATCGAGTTTTCCAATTCATTCAAATCAATAAAACCTTCTTCATCAACATCCAAATAGGTTATTTTGGCACCTTGTTTTTCCAACCATCCACACGCATTCAAGACGCAATCGTGTTCCACCTTTGTTGTTATAATATGATTCTTGTCAGGATAATTCAAATAGAACAATCCCTTAATTGCAAGATTGTTTGATTCTGTTCCCCCAGAGGTAAAAATAATTTCGTCTGCCTTTGCTCCAATTGATTTCGCAATAATTCTTCTGGATTTTTCAAGAGCAGCTTTTGCTTCATTGCCAACTAAATGTTGAGACGAAGCGTTTCCAAATTTTTCAATAAAATAAGGAAGCATAGCTTTCAAAACTTTTTCATCAACAGGAGTTGTTGCAGCATTATCTAAATATATTTGTTTCATTTTTTTAATTTCAGACAGTGTTCACATTTGTGCTTGTCGATTAATTTTAAAATAGGAATAATTGTTTTTTTATTTAGAGAATAAATTCTTTGTTTTCCTTTTTGTTTTGATTCAACAATTCTGCATTCTTTTAGAGAAGATAGGGCATGAGAAATTTTACTTTGTTCAACCTCCAATTCTTCAGAGAGTTCTGTAACATTTTTTTCTTTTTTCTTTAAGCTTGTTATCATTTCTATCTTCAAGGGATTCGCAAGATTAGTGAAAAAAAGGTGATATGTATTGCATTTCATATGAATCTTATTTCATATATGTTTATAAAACTTTTGTATTAGAAATACTGAATAAATTCCTGCGCGATTTTTCTGGAGGCAACCTCGAAGAGGTTCTCGTGCCCCTGGGGTATTAAAAATCGCCGTCTCGTGCCCTTTTAGGGTATCAGCGCTTCGAGGAAAGTCGCAGAAAACCAGCGGGTTGTCTGCAATGGGTACGGAGAGAATCGAACTCCCTTCTGACGGGCTGGAGCCGTCTATACTACCAGTATACTACGTACCCTTAAATTATTAAGAAATAATCTATTTTTAACTTTATCTATTCAATTTTATTTCATTCTTCGTATTTCTTTAATCTCTTCACCAGAAATAGAACACCCTTTAAATTTAACCGAGTAAAGTAATGCGTCAAGAACATCCGGATTTTTTAATTTGATCAATCCCTTTTTCCAAGCTACATAAGCTAATTCCGCAGATCTTATAATTTTAAAATTTTTAAAAAATTTAAAATTTTCAGTTTTAGAAACAATTTTTGTATGAAATTTTTTCTGCAAAAAATTAGATAATTTTTCTGGATTCTCAACAAGATTCCTCATGGTTCTTTCATCAATTGCAAGAACATTCTCAATTTTTTTCTTTTCTAGAATTTTACTAATCGCTAAACATGAGGCTTCACCAGAATCAATTAAGTGGATTTCTTTGTTTTTCCCAATAAAAGTGCTGTTGGCTTTTTCCAAAATTTCATTTGAACTACTAGCAATTTCTTTAGAATTAATTTTCAATGCACTTGGTGATTCGAGAATTTTTTCTAAATATAGTTGTTGGAGTTTCATTGCCTCTAACTGAAACCTTTTTATTTTCAACGGACGATCTATAACCTCATATTTAACCTCGTCGGTAATTATAAATTTGCCTTTGAATACTTTTCTCAATTCTTTAAATTCCTCCAGCAAACAACTCATCGCAAGACTTATCAAAGAACTTGAATCAAAAACTATAACTTTCATGAAAACATCTCCATAGCAATTTTGATTCGAGATTTTGTATCCAGTGCCTTTCCAATCTTTGTTTCAGAAATATTTGTTTGACCCGCATAACTTGCTAAATCATACATAGTAATTCCCAGAAGTTTAGAGGTTTTTTCCATAGAAATTCCATGCTCGTAAATTTTTGAAGCTTTGTTGATTTGCGCTTTTCTAAAAACGTCTTTAATATAAATTTTTAATTTTCCAGAAAGATTTTCTATTTCTTTTCTGATATTGCTCAAACTTTCTCTCATTCCAGTCTCATTTTTTTTCTTTAACGAAGAAATTGCTTTGTCAATAAACAAATTGGTATTTTTATAAAAACGGTCCCACCCTTTCATGTCTTTGTAATGGCTTCGTTCTAAAATTTTTCCAATAGAATAAATTATAACCGCAACCATAAGATTATCTGGATCATGTGTTCTCGAAGCAGTGTTTGTGGTTTGGTTGCTTAGGCTTTTAATTTCAACAGCGTCGCTTTTTTTCATAGCGTCTTTCGTTTTTTCTAGAATTCTAATAATATTATTTGTCTCTTCCATTTTCTAAAAAAGAAAAGCTCCTTAATAAATGTTAAGTTTTTATATAGACAATTCTTTTATATTTTTATGAAACAAGTATTGTTAGACACGTCATTTATAATTTCTTCAGTAAGAAATAAAATAGATTTTTTTGAAGAGTTAATGGAATACAAAATAATAATTCCAAAACAAGTCTTAGTCGAATTAGAAGGAATTTCAAAATCCAAAACAGAAGCAAGGATTGCCTTAAAAATTCTCGAAAAAAATAAATTTTCCAAGATAAACTTAGATTCAAAAAATACAGACAAGGCAATAATATTATATGCAGAAAAAAATCCAAGAATGATCATTGCAACATTGGACAAAGAAATAAAGTCGTCTATTAAAAATATGAAATTAGTTATTCGAGGAAAAAAGAAATTAGCATTTGTTTAACAACTTCTTCCGAAACAAGGATCATACCACATTCTTCCGCTCAATTCACCTTTTTCCTTAATCATCCCAATTCCATAGTATCTTTCTGAACCAAGTCGTTCCAAACTAAATCTCATTAAAGAGACATCTAAGTCCTCATACGCTTCCTCAAATAGTTGTGCTAATTCAATTCCATTCGCCATAATTTTATGAGGAATTCCAAATCCGAAAACACCCTCTAAAGGGCTTTCTTCATTCAAAGAATTATCAAGCATAGATTTACCTTGACCCATTATTTTTCAACAACAACACATTATATAATACTTTTTAATTTCAATGATAAACATTAACTTTTTAAACCAACTTTTATTCTAAATTTTATTAAAATGTTTTATTTATCTGAAGTAGAAGATCATGTAAGAGTAGAACCCAAACTTTTCGGTTTGCCTACTGCACAGGCTGTAGACGAACAACTAAAGGAAACTTATTCAAATTATTATGACAAAGAAATTGGAAGAGTGATATCAGTTATAGAAGTTATGGACATCGGTGAAGGAACAATAATTCCTGGAGACGGAGCAACATATTATAAATCAAAATTCAGAATTTTAGTTTGGAAACCAGAATTACAAGAACTTGTTCCTGGAAAAATATCTGAGATAACAAATTTCGGAGCGTTCATCGATATGGGTGTAATGAGAGGAATGATACACATTTCACAGACAATGGACGACTTTGTGAGTTTTAGTAAAGCAAATTCTTTGTTGGGAAAAGCTTCAAAAAGAAATTTGAAAGTAGGAGATTTGTGTATGGCAAGAATTGTTGCTATTTCTCATAAGGGTGACGATCCAAAAATAGGTTTAACTATGAGACAACCTGGTTTAGGAAAATTAGAATGGATTCAAGAGGATAAAACTAAAAAACAAAAGGACGATGCGAAAATAGCTAAAGCCGCAGAAAAAGAATCTAAAGGTAAAACTAAATCTAAAGAGAAAAAGAAAAAATGAGCAAACAAAAAGCATGCAGAATCTGTAAAACAATTTATGAGACTGGAGATGCATGTCCAAAATGCGGAGCAAGCGAATCGAGTGAAAGTTTCAAAGGAAGAATCATAGTCCAAAACCCTGAGAAGTCAGAGTTTGCACAAAAATTAAATTTAAAAGAAAAAGGCGAGTTCGCAATTAAAACATAGTTCTAAAATGGAATTAAAAATATTGACAGAAATACAAAATCCTCTTTTTAAAAGAAAAGAAATAATTGGGACAATTAACGAGGAAGTAACTCCAAGTAAAATAGATGTAGAAAAATTAATCTCAGAAAAATTTTCAACTACTCCGGAAAAAATTGCAATAAAAATAATTAAAGGAAGTTTTGGTTCGAAGGATTTTAAAGTTCAAGCAAACATTTATGAAAATTCCGAGGATAAAGAAACAACAGAATTAAAATCAAAAAAACAAAGAGACGCAGAAAAAAAAGCAAGTCTTGAAGCAGTAAAAGAAAAAGTAGATGAAGCTCCAAAAGAAAGTGTAGATGCTCCTAAAGAAGAAATAAAATCAGAGGAAAAAACTATTGCTGAAAAACCGAGCTCAGAAAATTCAGATAATAATGGTTCAAATCAATCTGCGAGAAAAAACGAGCAGGAAACTAAAGAAGAAAATAAAAATGAGGGCAAAGAATAATGGCAAAAAAATCAGTAAAAAAAGGAAAAAAACCGCACAAGAATAAACCTACTAGTAAAAAATATTCTAAATACAAAATCGAAGGAGATAAAATTATTCGAGAACCAAGTTGTCCTCGTTGCGGTCCCGGAATTTTTTTAATGAAATCTCAAGGACGAAAATATTGTGGTAAATGCCATTATTCTGAATTTGAAGGAAAAGCTCAGGAAGAACTTAAAAAAGAAGAAACTCCCAAAGAAGATAAAAAATAATATTATGGAGCAAAATTCAAAATTTTAATAAGCTCCCTTTTTTGTTATAAAACTATTATAATTCAAGATCATAAAACCCTGGGAGAGTTTTCAAATCAGACAAATAGTTTAACTTGAAGCCTCTCCTGGGTAAAAAGAGGTGATAGTAATTAGAACATATCGAACTATTTAAACCTTTCGTTTATGTTACTCTTAAAAAATGACAAGCGTTTCCTTTTCAAAAGTAGTGATTTAATTTTCGTTAGTCTTTCTAAAGAGACAATTGAGTTATACACTACACACAATAAATATTTCCATATTACACACTACATCAAATTTATAAAACTCTTTTGAGTAAATAATTCATGAATGATGAAGAAAAAAAACAGGTGAAACAAGAACAAATCCACGACATTCTGTTCAGCAGAGAAATCGGTTGGCAGGAAATTATTTACGACCTCATAAATACAGAACAATTAGATCCATGGGACATAAATCTAACAATTTTGACAGACAGATATTTATTGAAAATCCAAAAACTCGAAGAGGCAGATTTTTTCGTGTCAAGCAAAGTCCTTCTAGCAGCTTCATTACTTCTTAGAATAAAATCAGAAATTTTATTAAATAAATATATCAAAAGTATTGACGATATTTTATTTGGAAAAAAAGAGGAGAAATATAGGCCCGTAGAAAGAATAGAACTCGATGAAGAAATTCCAGAATTAATTCCACGTTCACCAATCCCAAGATTCAAAAAAGTAACTTTGAAAGAATTAATAGAATCTTTGAACAAAGCAATAACCACAGAAAATCGAAGAATAAAAAAAGTGATTATCCATAAAAATGCATTAAGAGAATCAGCAATCTCTTTGCCAAAAAGAAATTTTTCAATAAAAGACAAAATAAAAGAAGTTTATGAAAGGCTTCTTGGCCACCTGGAAAAAGAAGAAAGAAAAAAAGTTTCATTTACAGATTTAATTGGAAAAGAAAGAGAGGAAAGAATAATCTCGTTTTATCCTTTATTACAATTAGAGAATCAAAAAAAAGTTTGGTTGGATCAAGAAAACCATTTTGATGAAATTTATATTTGGTTGAAAAAAACTTATTTTAAACACAACCCCGATCCGTTTGCAGAATTAAAACAAGAACTAGAAGAAGAACTTAAAGAACTCGACGACGAAAAAAAACAAAGACTTGAAAAAATAAATTCAGATTTCGAAAATCCAATTGGCGATTTAATCGAGGAGGAATTGGAATGAAAACAGCAGTTTTATTTTCCGGAGGAAAAGATTCAGTTTACTCTGCATATCTTGCACAAAAAAAAGGAAATACTTTAGAGTGTCTTATATCAATTTATTCGATTAATCCAGACTCTTATATGTTCCACACGCCATCAATTGAACAAACAAAAGCACAAGCTTACGCAATGGAACTCCCAATAATTATTAAAAAAACAAAAGGAAAAAAAGAGGATGAGCTAAAAGATTTAGAGGACGCAATAAAAACCGCAATCAAAGAATACAAAATTCAAGGAATTATAACCGGCGCATTGCAGTCTGTTTACCAAGCTTCACGAATTCAAAAAATCTGCGACAAATTAAAAATAAAATGCATTAACCCCCTTTGGCAAAAAGACGAATTAGAATATTTAGATGAGTTAGTAAAAAACAAATTTAAAGTAATTATAACCGGCGTTGCAGCCCATCCCCTCGACGAGAAATGGTTGAATCGTAAAATAGATAAACAATTCATCAAAGACGCAAAAGAACTAAAAGAAAAATACAAAATTCATCCTGCAGGCGAAGGCGGAGAATTTGAAACTTTTGTTTTAGACTGCCCGCTTTTTTCTAAACCATTAAAAGTAATAAACAAAAAAATCTCGGGTGAAAAAAATTCCTGGAGAATGGACATAGAGGTAGAATGAAATCAAATCTTCAATAAACTTTCTTTCCCGCTTTTCATATCTTTAATCTTAAACTTCTTTTCCTTGACTTCTCGCGCACCAACAAAAACTACTTTGTTAATTAAATAAGAATTTGCATATTCCAAAGCCTTTGACGGCTTACCATAAAACAAAGAAACCTTCTCTCCATTTAAACGCAACTTAGAAGCCAACTCAACTGCTTTTTTATCTTCTCCCAAAGAAACAATTAAATATTTTTCATCCTCTGAATCTAATTTTGCTAAACCTGTCAACCTATCCAATCCAAAAGAAATTCCAGTTGATTGAATTTCATTGAACATATAACTCCCGCCCCCACAGATGCTATCCTTAGATTCTTTAACCCGAACTTCAAATACAGAACTATTATAATAAGACAATCCTCGAGCCAGCGTCGGTAAAAAATCTATTTTAACTCCGTAATCTTTGCAACTTTTTTTCAATTCTTTAACTTCATTATAAGACTCAAACTTTTCAAAATACTTTTCAGATTTTTTAAAAACCGCCAAAACTTTTTCAGCCCCAAACTTTTTCAAATTCTGTCGAACTTCTTTTTCACTTAACTTATCTAATTTATCAATCTCACGAATCACTTCTTGTTTTTTCTTTATTCCAAAAGAATCCAAAATTTCATTAAGCAACTTTCGATTATTAAAATAAATCCTTGCTTTAATTCCAAGCTTTTTCATAATCTCATTTGTCGCAGCTAAGATTTCTGCTTCATCTTTTACTGAAGAACCAATACAATCAATATCGCACTGAGTAAACTGCCTAAATCTATTTTGAGAAACAGGCTCATCTCGAAAAACCTCGCCAATCTGATACCTCTTAAACGGCAATTTCTTATTTTGCATCAATCGCTTCAACTGAAAAGTAAATTCATAACGAAGAGCAAGTTTTCGTTTCCCTTTATCTTGCAATTTAAAAATATCTGAAACAGCCTCGTCATTCGGATTATCTCCTTTAATAAATTCTTCATATTCAACTAAAGGAGTTTCAACAGGATTAAATCCGTATTTCTCAAAGGCCTCAACTAAAATTTTCCGAATAGCAGCTCGCTTAATTCCTTCTTCTCCAACAAAGTCTTTGAATCCTTTAACTAAATCTGTTTTCACCATTTTTCAAAGGACGGAAGGAGGGAATTGAACCCTCGTCTTGCGGACCACAACCACACGTAATAACCGTTATACTACAACCGTCATAATTTAATTCAATTGAATAAGGTATAAAAACATTCTGTTCAGAAGCGCAGCTAAAAAAATCTTTCCTAAGATTGATGATGGGAATAACTCCCGATTTTAGCTATCATAAAAAAGTAAAATATGAAAGCTTTTTAAGGGTTTTGGTATTCTTTAATTCATGAAATCTAAACACGAACTACTCGCACCAGCAGGGAATTTTCAAATGTTAGCTGCAGCAGTAAATGCCGGTGCAGACGCAATTTATTTTGGATTACAGGAATTTTCAATGCGATCCGGAAAAAAGAATTTTCAAATAAAAGATCTCGAGAAAATAAAAAAAATCTGCCAAGAATCTAAGAGGAAACCAAAATTATATTTAACTTTGAACACAATTATCTACGACGATGAAATAAAAAAACTAGAAAAAACAATCAAGCAAGTTAAAAATAAAATCGACGCGATAATTTGCTGGGATTTGTCAGTTATCGAATTATGTAAGAAATACAAAATCCCTTTTTTCATTTCAACTCAAGCATCTGTTTCAAATTCACAAGCAGCAAAATTCTATAAAAAACTCGGGGCAAAAAGAATAATTTTAGCAAGAGAGTTAAGTTTAAAACAAATAAAAAAAATCTCAAAGATAATCGACGTCGAATGTTTTTGCCACGGAGCAATGTGTGTAGCGGTTTCAGGACGATGCTTCACCTCACAATTCCTTTTCAACAAATCCGCAAACCGCGGGCAGTGTTTACATCCGTGCAGAAGAAGCTACACTGTTGAAGACAAACAAGAAGGATACAGATTAGAATTAGAAAACGACAAGATAATGTCCGCAAAAGATTTATGCACTTTACCTTTTATAGAAAAAATGAAAAAAGCAGGAGTGATCTCTTTCAAGATTGAAGGCAGAAATCGTGACCCGAGATATGTCGATGCGGTTGTAAAAGCTTACAGAAAAGCTCTTGATAAAAAACTATCCAAACAAGAAATAAAGAATTCAATTCAAGAATTAAAAAAAGTTTACAATAAAGGATTTTCATCAGGATTTTATTTAGGCACGCCAACATCAGACGACTTCGCAAAAATCGAACACAGCGCATCAACAGAAAAAAAACATTTTATAGGAAAGGTTTTGCACTATTACGATAAACTCGGAGTTGCAACAATCAAATTAGTCTCACCATTAAAATTAAAAGACAAAATAGTCGTAATCGGAAAAACAACAGGAATAATTTATTCAGAAATAAATTCAATGGAAAGAAAAAATAAAAAAATAAAATCTGCAAAAAAGTCAGACGAAATCGGAATTCAACTCCCTCTCGTTCGAAAAAACGACGAGGTTTATGTTTTAAGGAAAAGCAGATAATTCTCCCCCAAGCAAAGCTAATTAATAAAATAAATAAAAATAAGAAATAAAAAAATAAAAAGAAATTAATCAATAGTTCTTTCTCCTACAGGATTACAAGTTTGATCTCCTATCACCGCTGAAACTTTAACACTTGTAGGAGCACTAACTTCTGTTAGTGAAACAACTGTAACTGGCACAACTTGTTTGCCTAAAGAATTAACCGAGACTGTTTTAGTAACTGTCCCAGTGTGGGTAGAATTACCAAATATTAATTTAACCTCTGTAATTGCTTCTGGATTATTATCTGCACCTCTTGATACAATAACATCATAATTTGCTCCATTTAATACAGCACTATCAATTCCTAACTGCACATTAAAACAATCCATTGAACCTTCAAGTTGTTCTTCACCTTTACTAGTCATATTATAAATAACTGCCGCAACAATTCCTACTGCCACGATTACAACTAAAAGAATTATCAATGTTGTTACAACCTGCGATACACCTTTTTTATTCATCATCTTAACCTCCTTTCAATTCGAATGTAAACCATTCAATTTTACTAAATAAATTATCTATTTAAATCTTTTTATTATTGAAACCATCCAACAATAAAAAAAATTCTTTCTTGTCCATTATTTTATCATTTTCGTTCAACCCGATTCTTTCTGCGAATTTCCAAAACGCTTCTGGCTTATAGCCTTTTTTCTTTAACGCCTGCAATGTCGGCAACTTCGGATCGCTCCAACCAGAATATTTTTTATCCTTTACTCCTTGAGTAATTTTCGAAGCAGAAAGTTCCATGTCTTTAAAATGAATTCTTCCGAGAAAACCAGTCCAAGGATATTTTTTCCCTAGAACTTTGTAAATCATTTCCTGCCGTTTCGCATTATCTCTATGTTCTTTTGCACGAATAATGTGGGTCATTTTCATTTCAATATCATCAACAGCAACAGCCAAATTCATCAACGGCCAAACCCGATATTTTTTTCCTTGAAGCGCGTGTTTGGCCTCATTAATTCTCGCCAAAGGAAAATCCCGCATCGCAGGATTTTTATCTTGCATCGAAGACTTAAACCTCAAAACACACTCGCCCGCCTCAAATTCACCGCCCAACATTTTTTCCCAATCTTTTAAATTTTCTTCAACAGAGTTTTTCCTACAACCACAATCTTTTTTCTCCTCAGAAAATTTCCTAAATTCATCTCCTGTGCAACAACAAACATAAGCAGATTTTTTCTTAATTAATTTCTCTGCATATTTGTAATACAACTCCATTCGTTCTGATTGAATCACCATCTTAGCCTTTCCTTCAAATAGCCAGTCAGAATCTTTTTCAATTAATTTGTAAGCTGGCTTGTAAATATTTTCAGGATTTGTATCTTCAATACGAACATAAAACTTCCCCCCATATTCTTTCACAAACAAGTAAGACAGCGAAGCTGTTAAAGCATGACCAACATGCAATGCTCCAGACGGACTCGGCGAAATCCTCATAACAACCTTGCCCTTTTTAGCACCAGGAAGCTCAGGCAAACCCTCTCGAACATCTCTCTCACTAACAATCTTTTTCAATGAATCAAATTCTTTTTTCTGCTCTTCTATAGAAAGCTCATTAACCTCTGCAATAACTCCAGAAATTTTCTTAGCGTATTTTCCAACTTCCGACTTTTTCAAACCATCATTAAATAAAGAAGAAATAACCGGTCCTTGCGAAGCTCTGCCCTCATGAGCAAGCGCATTTTTCAAAGCATAAGCACGACTTTTTTTCTCTAAATCTTTCATAAGAAAACAAAGAAAAACCCATTAATAAAAGTTATTATGTTTCACAATTAAATTTAAAAGCAAATATCTCTTTGAAAATAAATGAATTATCTCAGACAAGAAATATTAAAAAAAATGAGATTAGCAGAAGGATATTTATTTAATCCTATTTCGTCTGTTTCTAAAAGAAATACTCATGTTGTGAAAGGGAGAGTTTTAAAAGAAGACGACCAAGCCCCTTCAGGCGTTGTGGACATTGGAAGCTTCAAAGATGTTTGGAGAGATCACATAGTTTCAAACGAACATAGTATGCAAATCGATTTAGAAGAACCAAGAGAGAGATTAGTTTTTTATGGAGTATACGACGAATCTTCTATAGTAAGAGAAGAAATAAGCGAATTCAAAAAAAGATTAATTGGTTGGAAGAGAGTAAGTTAAAATCCACTAACTCCAGATTTTTTCTCTAGAACTTCAATTCTTTGTTGCAAATGATAAATCTGATTTGATAACTCTTCTGTTTTCTCGGTCATTTCCATAAATCTTTTTGCAAGTCTTTTCTTTTTTTCTCCAACATCTGAAGAAATATCAACATACTCATTTGATTCTTCATTTTCTGAAGAACTTGAACCAGCACCTGCAAGCCCTCCCAAGAATCCAAAACCAGACGCAACAGGAGTTTCAATATCTGATTTGCTTTCAGTCTCTGTATCCTGCGAAATTTGCTCGGCTCGTTCTTGTTGCTGACGATACCTCTCTCCAAGATCTACAAATCCTCTTTTTTTTCCAAGGCCAAAAATTCCCATAATTATTTTAAGAGAAATTAGTTTTTAAATTTAGTTGTTATACAAACATTTTTTAAACACAAACTACATATTATTAAAAAGAGAAAATGGCAACAATAGAACAAATCATCGGAAAAATAAATCCTAAGCTTTATGCTAAAAATGGAAGCGCATTGTTGAAAAAATATAAATCTTCTGATAAAATTCCTGCAGAAGAAGTAAAGCCCACAGCAGTCCAGGTTTCATTTGATAGAGATTTTAAACCTCAGCTAGGGAAAAAAGGAATGTCTACAGATGCATCACACTCAATTCTCTACGACTCGTCATCTGAAACACTCGAACCAATTTATTTTTGGGTTCTTGAAATGGTAGAAGAAATGGGTTTTAAAGTAGAAAAACTCGTGGACAATTTCACATCGTCTCCTGGCTCAGGCCATTTCGCTGAACTCGGCCAGCGAGCAACAATAATGCAACAGCAAGGTCAAAAAATCCTCGGCGATGTAAACACTGTTTTAAGAAGCGTATTAAATATAATCTACGACTTAAAAGAATTCAGAATAAGATTAGACGCATACAATCAATTATCCTCAAAAGATAAATCCAAAAAAGAAGCAGCAATAATGTCATTAAAACAAATCTGGATGGACAAAGTTGACATGCAAAAAGGAAACTCTTCAATTAAAGGAATGGCTCTTGGCCAAGCAGGATTCCAAACTCTCATCGACGCGTTTTTAGTTGTAAAAGATGAATCTCTAGAAGATTCGTCAGGAGAAGAAATTGACTTAAATGATAGAGTAAAAAGAATCCTTAAACCAAGAATTGTCGAATTCAATTTATGGATGAAACAATCTGAAATCGAATTAAGAAAAAGATATCAACTAGAAAAAACATATTTGAAAAGCCAGGTAAGCAGTTTAAAACTTTACTCGCGTTGGGCAAAACCATATCTCAAAGCAGCATTCGCATTAGAACAAAAAGATCAAGGAAGAAATCCAAACTTAGTAAAAACATTCAACACAATTTTATTAGAATTAACTTTGCTCGGAAAAAGAAAATTAGATGTAAAAGCAGAAGCAATTGCAGAAGACCTACCAAGAGATTTAATAAAACTCTCAGAGAAAATGAAAAGAACTTATTATAGTTGCTTATTGGTGGATTTTAAATTCAGAGGAATTCCTAAACAAGTAGCGCAACAATCACACTATGCATTTGGAGGCCAGGCAGAATTCACTCTAAAAGCTTACGCATTAAACGACGACGAAATAAAAAAACTAGACCAAGAATTAGCAAAGTCAGACATGGGCGATGTTTTAAAATTAATCGAGGGAACAACAGAAGAAAGTTTAGAACAGCTTCAAGAAGAAATAGATTTTTTCCTCGACGAAAAAGATGAAACTCAACAAGAAAAAGAAAAACAAGCGCAGTCAGGTTCAAATCCTTTTATGGCTCTTTTAGGAAAATACGATAAAGAGGAAAAACCAAAAGAAAAAAAATCAGATTCAAAAACAAAAGACATAATCGTAAAAACCGACAATTTTATCGAAGGTAAACACGTAAGACCTTTAGCAGCAGTTGAGGCAGCGCAATCAGGTTTTACAATTTTCGACGTCTACAAAAAAGCCCACGGAATGCCGAGCTATACTTAGAATTTTCCAAACCAAAACAATTAAATATTTCTATATCTTGAATAACTCATGAAAAAAGAGGAAAAAACATCTGAATCAGAGGACAACGAAATTTCTGAATTAGAAGAACAGATAAAAGAAGAACCAGAAAGATTAGTATCGCATTCGTTTCAACCGGGTGAAAAATTTTCTATTGAAAAAATCTCCCCTGTTTTAGAATCAGTTGCTAATCAGCCTCAAGAAACACCCTCGCCGAATAACTTAAATTCCCCTGCCCAAAACAATACCTCTTTAGATAATGCTCCTAAATATAGCGCAAATAATGCTCAAGCAAAAGAAGAAAAACAAAGACTCTACGAACAAAGAGTAGACGCCCCTGTTCTCAGATCAAATATACAAAGTCAATCCCAAGGACATTTATTAGATCCAAGAGACCAGATGATTTCGCAATCAAGAAACCAAGGCGGAATTCCTGAATCCATTCAAGCAAGAGCAGTAGAACAAGACACAAGCATGCCCTTCGACACAGACGAAAGAAAATACAAAGACGTTCAGTTGTAATTCTTTCTCGATTAGTTTTTCACACAACCCATTTTCAATAAATATATAAATCATTTTTTCTTTAATTAACCATGGCAAAAGAAGGTGGTTATTCAATTGCTCCGATTTATCAAGGAGGATATTCAACAATGGATCCTACAAAAAGTTACGGAAATGTTTTTACAGGTTACAGAGTTGCAGCCGGAGAAATTGGAATGGCTTTGGATCCTCGTTCAGCAAACATACTCAAAGACGCAACTATAAAAGCTTCAATGGGAACAAAAACCTTTGAGGTTTCTCCTCCTCAAGCAGACATTTTCGAATCAATTCCTAAAGGACATCTTAAAGAAGTAAATCGTTTAGCAAAATTAACTGGAATGGAGGCAACAATACATGCTCCAATAGTTGAAGCATCCGGGATGACAAAAGAAGGATTCACCGACGCTAATCGTCAAGCAGCAGTAAGACAAATGAATAACGCAATTGAAAGAGCAAACGAATTAAACCCAGACGGTTCAGCTCCAGTAACTTTCCATTCATCAGCAATTCTTCCTGGTTCAATGATTGAAAAAGGAAAAAAACAACCAGAAGAAACATTTGCAATAAATGTTGAAACAGGTTCAATAAATCGGCTCCCAATAAAAGAAAGAGAATTCCATGGGGAAGGAAAAGCAACAGTAGATAATGAAATCGCGAAAATCAATCAGCAAACATGGGATCACCAGAGAAGAAACATTTCATATTATGCAGATATGGTTAGTGATACAGTAGATAAATCTGAAGAAATTATAAAAATTATAGATCAAAAACAAAAAACAGGACAATCTTTAGCTCAAGATGAAGAACAATTTTTAGGTTCACTTAATAGAGTAGGAATTTTTGCAGACGATTCTTACAGAGAATTAAAAGAACTTTTTAATTCAACTTACAATAATGTTGGACCCGAGGAACAAAAACTATTGAAGGATTTTAATAATAGTATAAAAGGAAAAGTAGATTCTATTAATGAAAATCCAAATAAAATAGAAAATTTAAGTTTAAAAAAAGAAATTATTGAACAAGGATTAGAAGTCTTTAAAAAAATACAACCCCCTCAAATGTTTGAATCCTTAGAAAATTTTTCAAAAGAAAAAACAATTCAAAGTTTTGCAGATGTTGCTTGGACTTCTTATGATAAATATAAAGACAAAGCTCCAATAATTAGTATTGAGAATCCCCCTGCAGGAGGCGCTTTTTCCAGAGGTGAAGATTTAAAAGATATTGTCAAAGGTGCAAGAAAAAAATTTGTTTTAAAAGCAGTTGAAAAAGGAATGTCAAAATCAGAAGCAGAATTTCAAGCAGAAAAACTTCTTGGAGTAACCTGGGATGTCGGACACATAAATATGTTGAGGAAATACGGATACGACAATAAAGATTTAATTAAGGAAACAGAACAAGTTAAACCTCTTGTGAAACATATACATCTTTCTGATAATTTTGGTTTAGAGCACACAGAACTTCCAATGGGAATGGGAAATGTTCCAATAAAAGAAATCATGAAAAAATTAGGTAAACAAGGATTTGAAGCAAAAAAAATTATTGAAGCAGGAAACTGGTGGCAGCATTTTTCACAAGGAGGCCCTCAAAATTCTCCTTTTGGACCAACCCTCGAAGCATTTGGTTCATCGGTTTATTCTAGTGGAGGCGGTCCTTACTGGAATCAAAATCTTGGTTTTCAACAAGGTTATTTCGGGGGATATGGGATGATGCTTCCTCAAAAAAATTACGAAACTTTCGGCGCAGGATTTTCTCAACTCCCTCAAGAACTCGGAGGTCAAATGCCAGGAGCCCAAGGTTCACGAATGGGCGGAAGACCAATGGAATAACTACTCAAACTCAATAAATTTAAAAACTAAAAAAACATAATAAAAACATGGTAAAGAAAAAGAGTGTGAAGAAAACTTCTAAAAAGAAAACTAAAAAAAGAGTGAATCTAAAAAATGCGCCCTCTCTCGAATTTAGAACAGATTCTGAAATAGCTCTAGACTTTGCAACAAAAGCTTACGAAAGATTCAACAAAATAATCAAGTCAATTGTTTTATTTGGTTCTGCAACAAAGCAAACCGCAACAGCAACTTCAGATATAGATATAATTCTAATCCTCGACGATGTCGCAATAAAATGGGACCCGGAGTTAATCGCGTGGTACAGAGAAGAACTCGAAAAACTTCTTAGAAAAAATCCTTATAGAAAAGAACTTCACATAAACACAATTAAGTTAAGCACATGGTGGGAAGATTTAATCCGAGGCGACCCTGTTGTAATAAATGTAATTCGATACGGAGAATCACTTATTGATTTTGCAGGATTTTTTGAACCCCTAAAATATTTATTAATCACCGGAAAAATAAAATCAACTCCCGAAGCAATTCACGCAGCATTGCAAAGGGCACCACAACATTTTAATCGAAGCAAAGTCGCAGAACTAAATGCAATCGAAGGTTTATATTGGGCAATGGTCGACTCAGCTCACGCAGCTTTAATCGCCGCAAACGTCATGCCACCTTCGCCAGAACACATTCCAATAGATCTAAAAGAAACTTTTGTAATTTACAATAAATTAAAAATGGATTATGTGAGCTGGTTCAGAGAATTACATATTCTTCATAAAAAAATAACTCACGGAGAAATTACAGATCTTAAAGGCGTTGAAATCGACGACTGGCAGGATAAAACTCAAGATTTTATAACAACAATGGCAAAATTAGTTAGTTCTGAAATAAGTAAAGACGAATAAATTTATAATTTAAAAAATAAAACTAAGCAGCTTCTGCCAATTCTTCTTCAGGTTCAGTATATAAAGATTCTATTCTTCCTTCTGTGAAAGATTCTTTTAATTCAAATTCAGCTTTATTAATTTTTCTTTGTTGAAGTATTGCAATTCTCTTTATAATATTTTCAAGTTTCTTTTTTTCATCGTCTTTTGCTGCTTCTGCTTTCTTCATTAATTCTTCATAAGATTCGCTTTTATATTCTTTAAATTTATTTTTCACATCATCTGAAAGGTTTAACCCTTCTCCAAAATAATTTGTAAGCTCAGAAACATCTGTATCTAAAACTGCTTTCATATAAAGATTCCCGTAGAATTTCATTGCCTCAATAAGAGAAGTATTTGTGATTCCTGCGTCTCCTCCTTTAACAGCTTCGTCAAGAGCAGCATTAATAACAGGATCATTTCTTAGACCTACACCTTCATAAAAATTTGCCATAGCTCCAACTGCTAATCCATAGTCTTTTTTTTCACCTCTAATGTTTTGTGCTGCAATAGCAGCAGGTTCATGTCTTGTTATATCTTCTAATGTCATGTTTTTCTATATGATTTAAACTTTATAAATCTTTCTATTGTCACTATTTTCAAGTAGTTTCTAAGTTGTATCTTTGAAAATATCCTCAATTTTCCTCTCAGTTCTTTTATCAATTTCTTCAGGAGGAATTATCTCGTCTGGGGTTACTAATTCTGGAGCAGGGTGTTTCTCAGAGTAATTTTCTCGAGGAGTTGTCGATTCAGGAGGCTGTGGAGTTTGAGGAGCATAATTCTTTTGAGGGACAAACATAAAAGGCGTTGCTTGAGGAGCCCCAAATGCAACAGCAGTCAAATTAGGGCTCGCAGCAATTGTTTGTTGATTATCTCTCTCTTGCAACATAAGAGCAATTCCCATTTTTTCTTCAAAAGTTTTAGCACCACATTTTTCAGCAGCATCTAAATAAATTCCAAATTGATCCCTTGTAGCATCTGCCCTTAATAATTCTGCCCTTGCTTGCCTTTCTGTTTCTTGAGTTATAGAAAGAATTCTTTGAGATTCAGGAACAAAATCCGGAGCCTTTGCAGAAATTCTTGTAATTTCAAGCCCACAAGAATCATAAAGTGAACGAGATTCATCTTGCAAATCTTTTCCGGCGATTAGAACTCTCAACTCTTCTTCTTTTGATCTAATTAATTCGTCCTCTGCTCCTCTGCTCCGAAGTAAGTCTATATCTAATTGTTTTCTATTTAGAACTCTCTCTGAAAATACCGCTCTTGCTTTAGTCTCCCCATTAATTCTTCTTCTTGCACTCTCTAAATATTCCGGGGCACTTTGAGCCAAATCTTCTGCACTCCTTGATCCAATTTCTGACGCAACATAAGAATGAACAACTTCATCAGCTCTTGAAATTTCATCTCCATAAATCCAATGAAATTTATTTGCACCTTTTGCATTCAAAACCCTCCATAAATATTGGATAGAAACATCGCCCTCAAAATTATCTTCTGTCCTAAAATGCAATTTCGAATCTCTTTCTTGAATTTCTCTTGAAACAACATCCCCTGTTTTTTTTATAAACGGAGGAACATACCAAGAAGTTCTAGGCCCTTCTAATGCAGGACCACGATGTCCGGTAATCCACCGAGTAATTTGATATTCGTTTTCTTTGATCTTTGTAAACGGCCAGAACCCTCCGAGGTATGCAACTGCCCCGTAACCTGTCGCAAAAATTGCTGTTTTTTCAACTGCAGAACCAGCTTTTTTAATCCAGTTTTCAGTTTTGTCCAAAAATTTTTCTATTGTCATATTTTTATTTGTTTTCAGAAGTTTTATTCTTTATTGTGATAGGATAATAATTATTTTTTTAATTCCTCATACAGAATTTTTGTTTTACATGGAAGCTTTGACTTAACTTGTTTGAAAACTTTTCTTGCAACAACAACTGCTCTTTCATTTGGCAAAGCAAGAAAAAATATTTTGCTTCCTTCTTTCAGAATCGCTGCTTTTCCAGACGCCTTCCCAAAAGACAACTGCATTCCTGTCTGCATACGATCAGCCCCAGCACCAGTAAGCATTTTGTTCTCCCGTTGAATGTGGTGTGGAAACGGAATCACTTTGAACAAATATTGTTTATTTGTTTCCCTATCTATTTGTTTATTAATATACTGTCTACAAGCCTCAAGCGCATTGTGACGAATCTGAACTTTTTCAGTTGAAATCAATGTAAGACGATGTTTTAATTTTCCTTTTTTCATTAAATCTGCATTACCCATAGAAAACTTAACAATTTTTTGCGGAGGAACAGTTTTAATAAAAGATTTCTGTCGTCTCTTAGAAACCCGAGTAAAAGGAGTAATTTTTCTTTTTGAATATGCGTTTGCTTTTCTTAATGATGCCATTATGCTGCGTCACCTCCGTCGTCACAATTTTCTTCTCTCAAAGGTTTTGAAACTCTTCCAAGATCTGCAAGAGATTCGTAAAGAGGATCACCTTTTTTTATTTTATATTGCGCTTCATGAATCGGACACCCGTCTATAAAACGAGGAGGCCCCCAAACAAAATATTCTATTTCACTCATTTTATTTCCACCTTTGTTGTAACAGCTTGTCCAGGTAAACCTTTCTCAAAAATAGCTCGAACAACACCTTTATTTCCATGAGCACTCGAAATTTTTCCCTTAATAATTTTACCAGCAGGAGATTTCCATTCAACTTCTTTTCCAACAAATTTTTCAGCAGCTTCGCGATTCAAAACTTCGTCTATCTCAATCAAAAAATGTCTCTCGTGAACTGTTTTTCTTCCACGTCTAAACTGAATAACTTTTGCATTTGTCATAATATCTATCAAGAAATTTAGTTTTTAAAGTTTGTGAATCGACTAATCAAACAACATTCTTCTTGTATCGCTATATGTTGATTCAACTATTACTCTAACAGATTTAGAAGCCTCTCTCACAGCAGGATAGACTTCAGAACAATTTTCTGGAGAATATTTTTTCTTTAATCTATCAAACTCCTTTTTCAAATATCCTTTTAAATTTCCCCTGCAACCTAAGACCTCCACGGTTCTACGATCTGATAAAAGTCTTGCAGTCATATCGCTATTTCTTTTTGAAAAAAACATAAAATTAAATGTTTTTTTTATTTATAAAATTTATTATCTTTCTATTCCTTTCAAAACCTCGTGCTCAATATAAAAATTTCTCACACCCATTCTCATCAAGCTTCTTCTAGCTTTTTGTATTAAGGGATTTTCTGATTCAAAAACCTTGCAAAGATAATCTAAAGTGTATTGATCTGTCCTACGAAGTTTTCTTTTTTCCACAGATTCTTTTAATAAGTACTCATTCCATTCCTTGGGTTCAAAAACTAAATCTGTTAATTCAAATTCTCCCACAATTCTCCCTAAACCCAATCTATCAATTGAAAGAATTGGATAAATTTTTGGATGAGGTTTTGTTGCTCTTCCAACCACAAAATATTTTTCTAAATTTTCTAAGACCAATCCTGGTTGAATAAGAACTTTCCATGGTTTTTTTACTTTGATATTTTTTCTCTTAACCATAATTTAATTAAGACTTCCTTATTTTTATATTTTTAGAATTATAAAATAATCTCAAAATCACCGATTTCTTTTTTAATCAATTCAAAAACTTTAGGATCAATTTCAATTTCTTTTTTATTTTTCTGCGAATCAACTGCCCCAGAAACCTCTTCCATATTTGAATCATAAACTTTGTCAGTTATTTTTTTGACAACAGTTCCTTCAAACAAAAAACTTTGACCTTCGCAATTAAGCAATTCTGCAATACGACTTTTCCCGTCTTTCTTAAACTTCAATCTCATCCTGCATTTGTCAAGACTAACCAATTCGCACCTCTGAGTGTAATCCATTAAATCATTAATTAAAGTCTGTGCATTTTTACGCGCTTCATCAACTTTATGTGAATCCATTTTGCCTTTCTTAAATTGAATTCTCGCCGCAACAATTTCTTTCAAAATTTTTAGATCCTGCTGAGTAAATTTACCTTTTTTAACCAACGAGTTTTCAAACTCAGAAATTAAAACTGCCTGAGATTTTTTCCCTAAAATAGATTTCAATAAACCAAAAACATTTTCATAAATTTGTTCTATGGTTTTTCCTTGCGCATGCTTCTCAATTTTCTTTCTCAATTCTTTAAGCTTCTTCAAATACTCATCTGATTTTTTAACAAGCTCGTCAATTTCTTTTCCAGAAATTTTATATTTTAAATCATGCTCATACGCTTTGAAAGACTTAACCGATTTTTCAAGAATAGCAATGTCGGATTTCTTCAACATTTTTTCTTTTTTCACAAAAATATCTTCCATTAATTTTGGAGTTTCCTTATGTGTCGGTGGAGGATTTCCATACAACATAATCAATGCTTGAGAAGGATTCAAAACCCCATAATAAACATCCATCATCGCGTCAATCAATCTTCTGTTAGTCATCTCTGTTGTTTTCTCTGCGGTTTTCATAAACATATCAATAGCTTCTGGAGAGGGCTTTAACTTACCCATTTTCAAAAGTGCTTTCCACGGCATAAAAGTTCCTCTGTCGTAAATCGGAACACCGTCCCTGATAAAAGTAAACATAACCGGATGCGCATCTTTAACAGCTTCCCAAAAATCAGTCAACAAATAAGACTGGACATGAAGAGAATTTTTAACGCCCGCCAAAGCAGAAGCCTCGGCAATATATTGCTGAATAATATTTCTCAATCTTTCTTTCAATTCCAATCTCGGCATTCTTTTTACGTCGGTATCATTGATAATCACAAAAACATCTGCGTCAGAAGTCGCAGTCGCGTCACCTCGAACAAAACTTCCAGCAACAACATAAGACACCACATATTTTTCAAACTTTTGCAAAACTAATGATTTATGAATTTCAGTAAATCTCAAAAGACCCAAAAATCCCTCGTCGTAAAGAGGAAAACTCATCGCAATTGCAGACGTCAAATCAAATTTACTATCAAAACAATTTTCCCAAACATCAACAGGAGTTTTAATATGAAGCCAAATTTTCTCATCAAACTTATCTTTCATTTTTTCAACTTCTTCAACAATTTCTTTTTTTATCTTCGATATATTCTTAAATTGATCTTCAGGAACAATCATAAAAAGATGAATAAATTTTTCAGTTTCTTTCGGAACTTCTTCTTCTTCAATAAAAAGTTTAATTGCTTGAGGAGGCAAAATACTCAAAGATTTGGTAAACTTAAATTTCTTAACAATAAAACCCTTTAATTTTTCAAGTTCCTTTTTTGTCTTGTCCATTTTTTTCTGGACTTCTTCTGTATTTTCAGGAACAAGTGGTTTTCGAGAATATTTCATATCCAAGTTCATACCAGGAATTTGTTGTTCATCTGGAGTCATGATAATTTAAAAATTCATTACTTTATAAAAGTTACGAATTGCCAAAATTATTTATTCTGCTCCAGGTTCAAAATGAGAATAAACATAATCCCGAGTTGCATAAATCCATTGCAAATCTCTATCGTCTGCAGAATAACGAATCAAATCTCCTCTTTCCACCATTCTTCTTACATCATCTAAAATTGGACGCGATTCTACTGAAAGAAATTCCTGTCCAAAATCTTTTTGAGGCAATAGTATCTTTCTAGAAATTTGATTAAATGTTAAGGGTTGCTCGCTATCTAATTGTTCTAAAATTTGTTCTTGATATCTAAGGGCTTTCATTTTAGAGGGAGATTTACGAGAGGAAGGATATGGATGATGCTCTCTTTCTTCATCACTCATCGCTTGTAGGTCATCATGACTAGGCATTTTATTCAGAATAATATAAAAAAATTCCTTTAAATAAATTATGGCGATTTAAAAAAAAACAATAAATAATCATTGCACAAAAATATGGATTTTGCACAAGTGAAATAAGGAGGAATTATTATTAAAGAAATTAAATATAAAAAATTTAGATTTTATTTTATTACAGAAGGACATAAATTAAAAATATTAGATAAAGAAAATCTCACGGACATTTTAATAAAATTTGTAAGAATGTCTGATAAAAAAAATCAACAAAAAACAATTAATGAAATAAAAAAAGTTTTGATTAATATGGGATTTAATGAATTCTGATTCAGGTTTTTCATATAATCGGTTTATTTAATAGAGCTTCAAGTTTTGGAGGAAGACGAGTAAGCGAGTCTTTTATTTCTTTAGCTTGTTCAAAAGTTATCGGTTCTGTTCTATATTTTTCTCCTGTTGCATTTGCCACTACTTCAACTGCCTCTATTGTCGAATCTCTAAGTGTTCCAATGGGTTCTTCTTCCCCTTCAACATATAAAGCATAATGTTGTTCTACCATTAAAAAACAATAAATAATTGATTTAAAAAGTTTTACATTCCTAAGAACTTCAACAATTCATATACTAAAAATCCTGGCCATACAAGTGCTTTCAAAACTCCTAGCACTCCTACCCAAAATCCAGTAGCAGTCGAGATGTAGTAAACAGTCGCACCAATAAAACCCAAACCATATGCAGCGCCACCGCATCCACAATCAGCATTTGTCTTACACGACATTTGTTTTTCTTTTTTTATTTTCTTTTTCATTTTAACCTCCTTTTATTTAATATGGTCCATACAGGAATCGGACCTGTGCCTTCTCGGTGTAAACGAGATGTTCTACCATTAGACTAATGGACCTTAAATTAAGTTAGAGATTTTGAATTAAAAAGCTTTCGATTCAAAGAATGCGCGGACCGGGAGTCGAACCCGGATCACTTCGTTGGCAACGAAATATTCTAGCCGTTAAACCATCCACGCACTTAAATTGTTAGAATTATCTATTTAAAAAATTAATTGAACACGAATAATTTTATAATATCTTTTGTTTTTAACTTTCTATGAAAAATCCAAAACAAAAAGAAGCACAGCTCATAAAAAAAATAGCTATTTTCACAATAAAAACTCCTTATTATTTTGCAAGAGGAATAAACAGAATAGTTGTGACTTCTAAAAAAAACTCTATAAAAAAAGAAGTGGAAAAAAAACGCGATAAATTAAAAGCCAAATATAAGGAATTCGAAATCTTAAAAACAAAATCAGGCGATTTCAAAAAATGGGAACAAGATTTTTTTAAAGCAGAATCGCAGATTGGAATAATTCTTGGAGCAAGGGGCTCTGGAAAATCTGCAATTGGAATTAAACTTTTAGAAAATGCAAACAGCAAATACAAACGTAAATGTTTTGCAATGGGTTTCAAAAAAGAGAAAATGCCTCTTTGGATAAAAATCGCAGAAGACATTTCACAAATCCAAAACAATTCAATTATTTTAATTGATGAAGGAGGAATTTTATTTTCATCACGTAAGTCAATGTCTAACGCAAATAAACTTCTTTCAGAATTAATTCTTGTCGCCAGACACAAAAACCTATCGATTCTTTTCATAAGTCAGAATTCTTCAAACCTTGACGTAAACATATTGAGACAAGCAGATTTTTTAATTCTAAAACCTTCTTCGCTTTTACAAAAAGATTTTGAAAGAAAAATTATCCAAAAAATATACGATGAAGAAAAAAAAGATTTCGAAAAATTAAAAGAAAACAAAGGTTTAACATTCATCTATTCAGATTTATTCAAAGGCTATATTTCTAACCCATTACCTTCATTCTGGAAAGAAGAAATTAGTAAAAGTTTTAGATAATCAAGGTATAATCTCAGGCCCAAAATATTTCTCGTAAAAAAAATCTTCTTCTGAAATCATCTCGTCGTCAATAAGATTTTTAATCTCAGGCATCACTCGACGAACCTCCTCAATCAAATGCTTAATCGTCATACAAATCATTTTCTCCCCTTCAACAGGCCACAACTTCGCATGATTTGAATAAAGACAACGACCGCCGCACAAATCCAAATATTCACATTCAGTGCACGGGGAAATAACATCAAACTTTTTTAACTCATTAAGTTCACTATCAATCGAACCACAATAAAAATTCTTAACATTATTCATAATCGGACACGCTGTTATTTTTCCATCAGTAGTAATTGTGTAATTAATATAACCAGAACCGCAGCGAAGTTTTGTTTTCTTATTATAATACAAGGATTCAAAAATTCCTAAAAACGGATAAATTTTCACAACTCGACCAGAGCGCATTAAAGCCAACCAATAATCAACCAGCTTTGTCAAACTTGAATTATATTCCTTAACAAATTTTTTAAACTTCACAGAATCAAAATCATTTTTATAAAAACCAACATCTAACTGAAAATGAATTGAATCAAACAATCTCAAGTCAATCAAATCAACTAAATGACGAACTTGCTCGTACAAATCTGAATGCTCTTGCGAAATAGTCATCCGCGCAACAACCTCTCCTTCAAAACCTTTACTTTTAATTTCTTTAATATTTTCCAAAATCAAATCATAAGTTCCCTCTCCCCGATTATAATCTGTCCTTTTTTTATCGCCATCGATTGAAACTAAAATCTTAGAAAACTTTTTCAAATATTTTTCTTCTAGTTTATTCAACAACTTCCCATTTGTTTGCATACAAAATCTAACATGCTCACCAACAGAATCCATAATCTTTTTCATTTTTTCAATCTGCAACAATGGCTCACCACCATAAAAAATCACAACAGCGTCAGGATCTTTATCTAAAAAATTCTTCAACTTAGAAACATCAACTTGAGAATCACACGGAACATCTAATTCAAAATCCCATTTATTCTGCAAACCATTTTCAAACTCTTCCATAGATTTTTCATAACAATATCTACAATTAGAATTACATTTTTCTGTTAAAATTAAATGCCAATACATAAAATGTTAGAAAAATTAAAGTATAAAAACATTATCAAATCCTCTTAAATTACATAATCCCCGGAGGTAACCCTTGCATTCCCTGCGGAACTCCCTTATCTTTATCTGTTGAAGCCACAACATCATCAATTCTCAAAATCATTATCGCAACATCAACAGCAGAATTTATCGCCTGATTCTTAATCTTATAAGGTTCAATAATTCTTGCCTCTAAAACATTCTCGACTTTATTTGTAAACAAATTCAATCCGGCATTTCTCTCTCCAGCGTCGTGCCGAGATTTTAATTCTGTTAAAATGTCAATAGGATCAATCCCAGCATTTTCTGCAAGAGTCACAGGAATAAACTCCAATGCAGAAGCAAATTCTTCAACAGCTAATTGCTCTCTTCCACTCAAAGAATTCCCAAATTCCCTCAATCTTCTCGCAAGCTCTATTTCAATTGCTCCTCCGCCAGGAACAACCAACCCAGATTTTAACGACGACGAAACATCTCCAATACCGTCTTTCAAGGCTCTCTCAATTTCATCAAGAACATGCTCTGTCCCGCCATGAATCAAAATCGTCAAGGCCTTTGGATTTTGACAACCAATAACATAAGTAAAAATATTTTCCCCTTGTTTAACTTCTTCAACAACTTCCGAATTCCCAAGTTCTCGTTCAGACAATTCGGTTAAGTTGCTAACAATTTTCCCTCCAGAAGATTTTGCTAATTTTTCCATGTCAGACTTCGCAACCCGACGACAAGCATAAATTCTTTCTTTAGATAATAAAAACTGCGCAAAATCATCAATCCCTTTTTGACAAAAAACAACATTCGCCCCAGACGCTTTAACTTTCTCAACCATTTCTTTAATAGAATTTTCTTCTTGAGCAATAAAACTTTGTAATTGTTCTGGAGATGAAATAGAAATCTTTGTATCTATCTCTGGATTTTTTAATTCCAACGGGAAATCAATAAGAGCAATTTTAGCATTTCTAATAGAAGCAGGCATATCTGCAGAAACTTTTTCTTTATCTAAAATAATTCCCGAAATTAATTCAGTATCTTTAATCCCATCTCCTTTAACCTTTTCAATCTTAATATCATTCAAATCAATCTTGCCATTTTCCCTAATCTGTTTAACTGCCTTAACAATAATCTCTGCAAATTTTTCTTTTGAATCTTCTGCACCCTTGCCTGTCATCGCAGTCATGGCAATTTGTTTCAAAACTTCCTCATCATCTGAAGTAATCCTCAAAGAAATCTCATTTAAAATTTCCTGCGCTTTTTCTGCAGCCAAACGATAACCTTTTGTAATCACAGTCGGATGGATTTTTTTATCCAATAATTTTTCTGCATTTTCCAAAAGCTTGCCAGCAATCATTACAGCAGTAGTAGTCCCGTCGCCAACCTCAGACTCCTGCGTCTTTGCAATCTCAACCATCATCTTCGCAGCAGGATGCTCAATCTGCATCTCATCTAAAATCGTAACCCCGTCGTTTGTAACAATAATATCATTTGTCGGAGAAACAAGCATCTTGTCCATTCCTTTTGGACCCAAAGTCGTTTTAACAATTTCAGAAACCATTTTCGCAGCCAGAATATTATTACGTTGCGCATCTTTTCCCATAATACGCTGTATATCCTCCGGCATTAGAACAACTGGTTTTTCACTTGACATTTAAATCACTCTTCCTCCACATTCAATCTTTTCTATTTCCTTTGGAAAATATGGTTTAAGTAAACCTATCTCCTCTGCATTCGGCTCTAATCCGTAATCAATACTTGATCCAAAAAAAGCAACTCTTTCAGAATTTTTTACCACCATTCCCATACCCATTACTTCATAATCATCCCCTCTTCTTTTTGGGAGAGTAGAATCTTCTCTGCTATGATCAAAATTTATTCCCATTTTTTCTAAGGTATCAGCCAAAATAATTTTGTGGAATCTTCCGCCACAAACTAAATAAGGTTCCCCTCCAATTCTTAACTGAACAAATCTGTTTGTCCCTTCAAACTCAGGTAATTGAACTCTTGGAACTTTGTCTCTCTCTACGGGTTTTTCGGCCATATACTATTTCTATTGACGCCATATTTAAAGATTTATGTAGTTAAAAAGTAACTTTTCAGTGTTAAACAATATTTATAAATTAAAAAGCTCAAGTAAAAATATGAATCACATTCTTGTTTCAGACGTAATGACAAGAGAACCAATTACCACAAAACCAGAGACAAATCTCCTCGAGTGCGCGAGGAAAATGGTGCGAAAAAAAGTAGGAAGTCTCTTGCTTGTTCACAAAAAAAAATTAGTGGGTTTTATTTCTCAAAAGGATATTTTATGGGCGCTTATAAAAAAATCAAAAGAAGATTTATCCAAAATAAATGCAATTGATATTTCTCCAAAAAAAATAGCGACAATAAAACCCGATTCAAGTTTAGACAAAGCATTTGAAAAAATGAAAAAACTCAAATTTGAAAGACTCCCGGTAATCCATAAAGGAGAATTAGTTGGAGTAATAACTCTAAAAGACATTTTAAATTTTAATCCTGAGCTCTACCACGAATTAGAAGAATTTGCAGAGATCAGAGAAAAATCAAAAAAATTAAAATTAATAAAAAAAGCAACAGAAAGAAAAAAAGTTCACGATGGAGTCTGCGAGGAATGCGGAGGAACAGATTTGCTATACAGAGTCAACGGAATGCTAATTTGCGAAAATTGTCGCGATAGCATGTAAGAAAAAACTATTTAAACACAAAATTTCTAATATATAAAAGAGATAATCAAAATGTCAGAAAAAGATATAATTTTCAATAGTTCAGTAAAATTAAAAGAAGGTATCTTCGATTTCAAAGAATACTACAAATTTTGTTATGACTGGCTTGCCGAAGAAACAGAACTATTATTGTCTGAAAGTAAATACAACGAAAAGTTAGTTGGAGACGGAAAAAATATTGACATAGAATGGAACGGTTTCAGAAAATTAACAGACTATTTCAAGTTCGATGCAAAAGTAAAATTCAAAATAATTCAATTAAAAAAAGTTGAAATAAATCAAGACGGCCGAAAAATAAAAATGAACCACGGAGAGGTTAAGCTAAGTATAAAAGGAACATTAGTAAGAGACTGGCAAGGAAAATTCGAAACAAACGCATTCAAAAAATTTCTAAGAAGCGTATATGAAAAATACATAATAGAGTCAAGAATAGACCAATTTGAAGAAAAAATAATCACAGACTGCGACGAATTCTTAAATCAAGCAAAAGCATATTTGGATCTAGAAGGAAAAAGGTAAAAATTTTTATTATCTTAATTCAGAAACCATTAAATCATGATAGAATCTTCTCTCAGTTTCAGGACCTTTAATTTTAAGTCCTTTTTCTTGCAACTCTTCTAAAGAAATTCTTCTTCCTCGAGTGTCTCCATATTCGGGCAAGAAAGGAATTTCTTGTTCCATTCTAGAATTTAAACTCATCCCAAATCTATCTGCAGCTTCTTCAACTAAATCTGATGCAAGATTTGAATGTCCAATAAACAATCTTGCTCCAATATTTTTTGCAGTATAAGCAAATAAACTAAATGCTTGGGGAAAAACTTCGCAGATTCCCGGCAAATACATCGGAGCCGCAAGAGCAAGACATCCCTCTGCATCACAATTTTGAAATGTTTCTTGCGCTGGACCGCATCTTGCTTCAAGAACATGTCCAGGAGTTTTAATTCTTATTCCTAAAGGAATTTTTTCCTGAGCACAATCTCCCAATTCAATATCGTTATTCATCTGGTAAGCAAAAATTGATTGATTTAATGCTTCGGGATTTAAATCTGAAAATAATACTTCATGAGCTCCCAAATGTTTTGCCGCGTAATTTCCTAAAAACCCTACGCCACAACCCAAATCAATCGCCTTTGCAGCAGTAATCCCATTCTGTCTTAGGTATCTTGCAAGAGAAAAATGATTTAAGGTGGGATTCGGATATCTTTCTGACTGTCTCGAAAGAACTTTAACTCCATCAAATTTAATTAAATATTGATCTGCAGATTGCATACTTTCTAAAAGTCTTGGGTCTACTGCATCTATGGGTTTTTTTATTTCTTGCAAAACATTAGTTCCACTAATTAAAGTTTGTGTTATCAAATCTTCTGTGGTCACAATTACTAATCCTTCCATAACCTATTTGCATAAATTTTATTTATAAATGTTTCGATTACAAAAAACACCGAAATCCTTAAATAGAAATTAGTTTTATTTTCCTAATGAAAAAGATATTCATAATTTTAGCATTATTATTACTTTTACCTTTAGCAACAGCAATAGATATAACTGTAGAAAATACAAACCAAAACCAAGTTTTCATTACAGAAATAAATAACCCCCTAACATATAAATTAAATATAAAAAACAACGAAAAAACCGACAATTTCTTTTTTTACAATCTACTCGGTTTTGACATGGAACCAAAAGAAAAATTCGAAATAAAACAAGGCGCATCAAAAGAAATAGACCTGATTCTTTATCCCAGAGAAGACTTAAATCAAAAAGGATTTTACACCCTAAACTATTTCATACGGGGAGACGATTTAACAGAAGAAAAAAAACAACTAACCTTTGAAATAATCGATTTAAACAAAGCTTTTGAAGTCGGAACAATAGAATTCAACCCAGAATCAAATTCATTAAATGTTTATTTACAAAACAAAGTTGATTTCGAATTCAAAGATTTAAATGTAAATTTTAATTCAGCGTTTTTCAAATTAGAAGAAAAATTCACCTTAGGACCAAAACAAAAAAAAGAATTCACAGTGGAGTTAGATAAAGAAGAATTCAAAAAGTTAATCGCTGGTTTTTACACCCTTGAAGCAGAAATACAATATAAAGAAGAGAAAACAAAAGTTGAAGGAATAATAAAATTCTCTGAAAAAAATATAGTTGAAGAAACAAAAAAAGATTATGGTTTGATTGTGAACACTAAAATAATTAAAAGAATAAACCAAGGAAACACTATTGTAAATTCAGAAACATTAATCAAAAAAAATATTTTTTCGAGGCTATTCACGAGTTTTAGTCCAGAACCAGACATAACAGAAAGACAAGGAGCAGTAATTTCTTATCATTGGAATAGACAAATAAAACCCGGAGAAACATTAGAAATAATTGTGAAAACAAACTGGATGTTTCCTTTTTTAGTTATCTTTTTCATAATAGTAATTGTTGTGGTAGCAAAACAATATTCTAAGACAGACTTGATTGTGAAAAAAAGAGTTTCGTTTGTAAACACAAAAGGAGGCGAGTTCGCATTAAAGGTTTCGCTTTTACTTAAATCAAAAAAATATTTAGAAAGAGTCAATGTGATTGATCGGCTTCCGAGTCTTGTAAAAGTTTATGAAAAGTTCGGGGCAGAAAAACCAACACGTATCGATGAGAAAACAAAAAGAATCGAATGGAATTTCGAGAAACTAGAAGAGGGAGAAACAAGAGTTTTGTCTTACATAATTTATTCTAAAGTCGGCGTGATTGGAAAATTCGCGCTTCCGAGCGCAACAGCAATTTTCGAAAAAAACGGAGAGATCAAAGAAACAGAATCGAATCGCGCGTTCTTTGTTTCAGAACCAAAAGGCGAGGACGTCGAAGAGGATTACTGATATTTTCCCATTAATTTTCTCGCAATTTTTCTTTGAACCTGATCTCCATGATAAAGTTCACTAACACTTTCTCCAGGAATAAATGGTTTTGGTATTTTTTCTTCTATTTCTTTTTGAAGAAAATGGTCATTCGGACGACCTACAACAGGAGGAATACTTCTCGGATCACTTATTGTATCTATAAATTTTGCCATAATAAGAAATAATTTTATGCTTTAAAAATATTGTTGTTGTGAAAAAACAGATTTTAATTAGGTTAATATATAGAAAGCAATCATATCCTCTAATCTTCCATCAACCATTTCGTCAGTTATGCCAACTTCTCGTAATCTCTCGCCTAAAATCTTTCTTCTAGTTTCCTCTAAATGACGCGGAACATCCTTGCCATCTTTTCCTTGAACAATTATTTTATTGGGCACTCTAGAATCCACTTCAACAATAAAACCTTCTCTATAAGAGTATGGTTCAAGAATACTCTCGCCAATATACAAATCAGAGAGTATTCCATATCGCATAATATGATTCTCATCAAAATAAGGCGCATGCCTATCTCTAAGCATAACATATAGTGAACCTTGAGCGATCTTCTGGAATATCTTCTCAATATTAGGCGCTACATGCACATTGTCCCCTTTCAATAAAACGCCATCTATTATTCCGATTCTATTTTTTAGATCTAGATTATCTAATATATTTTGATATCCCGATTTCATAATCTAAAGAAGAGCACCAGTTTAAAAAGGTATTCTTTTGGAAATTTTATTCCTCCCCCAATATTTTTATATTGGATTCTTTAGGAATTACCTTCACGCCGAACAAAAAAGCAAACATATCAATTCTTTTTAACTTTATTAATTTCTTGTATCATATCTTTATATTTTTCATCCTTTGATGTACAAAAAAACTCCTTACAAGATTCTGGCCTTTGTTGATGGATTGAACATTTTCCATTTTCAAGATAAATACAACCGCCATAAGAATCTTGTTCAAGGATATTCGCACCGCATTCTTCAGCCAGATTAAAATCTCCTATAAAATCAAATTCATCAAATTGGGTCTTGAATTCTTTAGATTTATATTCGGCTTCAGTTAAATTAATTAAAAATAATTTACAGCATTCTCCACATTCAGAACATTTATCTTCCATATCTAAAAGATATTAATTTCAGTATAAAAATTTATTTGATTATGTTTCAGTTCTCATTCTGATAAGAAAAATATGGGGCATAAAGCCCCATTAATATCCCTCCACCAAACTCCTGACCTCGCACGAAAGTTTCTTTTGGATTATACTTTCTACCACGAAATCACTCGGATCCTCGTAAGAGGTTCTCGTGCCCTTCGGGTATCGAATAAAAAATAATTTTGAATTAAGCCAACCTGTGAAAAGTATAAGTGGTTGCTTATGCAACCACTTTTAATCCCTCCACCCATGCTCCCGTTGAAGTCTGCAATAAAAAATTTACCTTCAGAAGAAATGCAGACCTAAACGCTCGTCGAACAAGGGGCAGCTTCGCAAAAAATAAAATTGAATTTAACCGATTAGAATTTGAAAGAAAATTATTGAGATGCCAAAAAGGCATCCCAAATGATCCCTCCACCCAGATTCGAACTGGGGATCTCCCGGGAACTGCTCCCGAAACTGACTTTTAGGGCTTCATAGTTATCCGAATGGAATCTCCACCTTAGTAATCTACAGCCAGGCGCTCTAACCGCTGAGCTATGGAGGGTTTATGTATCCTAACATAGCTTCCTGCGAGGACGCTATGAGAGTTAAATTAAAATAACATCCACTATTTTTAAAGATTTGTTTTCATGGAAATACTTTAATAAAATTTGTGGAAAAATTATTAAATTGACTTCGCATATTATTTTAATGAAATTTGAAATTGATGTAAGTGGTTCAGATCTTTTCAAACCAAGATACTCTATTTGTATTGCAAGTAAAGAAAAAATTAATGGTAAAACAATAATAAAGGGTTGGAGAATTAATGAAGAGATTAAAAAAACTCTAATAGAAAATTGGAAAGAAAACAAATATCGTTACAATTACAATGAAAAAGAAAAAAAGCGAGGACTCTTTAAAGTTAGAATATATTGCATAATTATTTATTATATTTTTAAATCATTGAATCTAGAAGATAAAATCTCGCTAACAATTTGCAGAGATTTTCTTGGAAGAGAATCTACAATAACCCAAAACTTAAAATATTTATTAGAAGATGTTGGAAAGATGAAAATGGGAACTCCTCTCTACCAAAGATTACCTCCTTCTTCCCAGGCCCATTGGTATGCAAGAATGATGTCAAATGATAGTGAAAATAGATTAGATACCTACATCGATATCTCTTTAGAAGATATAGAAAAGTTCTTAAAAAAAAGAAAAAAGTTACACCAATGATTCGTTAGAATGTAACACCCATTTAACCCCCCCAAATCAGCATTGGACGAATCGCTTGGCTTTTAGTGTATTATAACAATATGAAAGAACTTTATAAATATTTGTTTTCATGGATTATTTAAAGGTATACAATAAAAGGTAACAAATACCAATAATAAAAATCATAAAAAAAATAGCTCCAATACTTTTTAAAAAAGTAATTTTGGTATTTTTTCCAGATTCTCTCCAATCACTGAGAACAAGGAAAAATAATCCAGAACTTATACCTGCAACTATTCCAACAACTATTAATCGTACAAATTCTTTTGTGAATTCGTCTACCATCTTCAAATTAAAATTGAGAAGTTTTTATAATTATCGCCAAAGGATTAAGATTATAATTCCTATAACAAAAAAACTAAAAAGTAATCCTACGGCTAATAACCAAAAATCTTTCTGTTCTAAAAATATTTTATTATTTTTCCTTATCATTTATTTATAAGTTTTTGAATAATTAAAAACATTTCTATTCATCCACCAACATTTCCCAATATTTTTCATCTCCCTCCCGGAGTAAAAGTTTTTTCCAAAAAACTAAATTTCATTTTTTCAACCATAGAAATATTTAAAAACTAAAACTTTTTTAAAAGAACAACAAAAAATGAGGTTAAAAAAATGGTTGAAGACATAAACTCTCTTCAAAGTTTTGATGACGAGGGTTCACTCGAGGAAGATATTGATTCAATTGGTCTAGACGACGACTAATCTTTTTCTTTTTTTATTTTTTTACATTCAGAACAACACGGTTATTTTGTTTATCCAATTCAGGAAAATCAGATTTAATAAACAACTCCAACTTTTCAACATTCATTTTGAAAACAAAAACTTTCTCTAAAATAATAATTCTTCCATACCCAATATTAATTGAATTAAGATTGACCTCTTTTATCAAATTCCCGTCAGCATAAATTTCCATAACAGAATTCCCCGCAACATTAAATCCGTTGTTTCTTATTGTCGCGTTCAAATCCAAATATTTCCCATGCATCGTAGCAGTAACATTTTCAAAAATCAAATCCGGCTCACTTGCAAGAACATAAAGTTCGTTAATCAACTTCGGAATGTCTTCTCCCAAAGTCTGTTTACAATCACTATACTTATACATAATATTATTTTTATTTGTAGAATGCTCAAAACCCAAAGCATGCAACAACTCGTGCAACGCAACATTTGGAGTAGGACACTGAGATTGTCGTATCAACAAAATCTTTCCATTCAAAATAACATTTAGATTTCCCGCGCGAGTAATATTTGTCGGCCCGCCTTCACCAGCAATAAACAACCCCCCCTTAAAACGATCTCTATCCTCGCAACTAACAAAAATCTCTTCACCAAATTCAACAGGATAAAATTCCAAGATTGTTTCACTCTCTAAAACTTTAAACGCCCCAACCATATCGTTTTGTTTTTGCAAAGAACAATTAGAGATCTTATACGAAATAGTATGTTGAGGATACCTCATATTATTATAAAATTGCATATCTTCAAGACCATAACTATATCTACTAAAATTATAATTCCCGTCATTCAAACCGAACTCAATCGTCTCTGTAGGAACAAACCAATAAACCATAAGTGAAACTATCACAGTTATTACAAAAATAAAACTAAACATCACCTTTAACGACATAAACCATTAAACGAATTTGTATATATAAAGATATTGAAAAAATAAAAAAAAAGAGAAATAAAAAAAAGTAAACTTATTCAGCAGCCGGCTCTTCGCCCTCTGCTTCCCCAGCTTCTTCAGTTTTCTCAGATTCCTCTGATTCAGCAGCTGGTTCTTCTGGTTCACTATCAGTTGAAGCTTCTTCAGCTCCTTCAGTTTCCTCAGCTTCAGCTTCTACAGGAGCAGCTTCTTCTTGAGGAGTTTCTTGTGTTTGTTCTTCTTCCATTTTAAAACCTCGGTTTATTTAAACTTAAAGTCAAGTTTCTTTTTTAAAGTTTTGTATATTTCAAAATCAACAAGAACCTTTTTATACTCAAATAAAGTGATAAAAACATGCTCAAAAAGAAAAACTCAGAAGAGCCACCCTCCAAAAAGAGAATTCTAATTAAATTATCGAAGATAAAAAATGTTTGAAGGAATTAATTATTTTTTAAAAAGTTTAGTAAAAAAACCGTTTAAAATCGGGATTATCAGTCCTCAATATCCTGAAGAAGGCAAAGGAACAAACAAAGGAGTCGCAATACATGTAGAAAATATCTCTAGAGAACTTGCAAAATTGGGTTGCGAGGTCCATGTTTTTACAATCGGGAAAAAAAATTTCGCCAAAACAGAATATTTAAAAGAAGGAAAAAGAGTCATTCACAGAATAAATATAAAATTTAATGTTCCAATAAAAGAGCCTGTAATGGAAAGAATTTTTTCTAAATCAATATTTGATACTCAAATTGTCAGCAAAATTTTAAAAGAAAATTCAGATTCCCCTTTTGACATCCTTCATTCTCACACAACAATTTCTTCAGGACTTATAGCAAAGCATCTAATCGATTCTAAATGGATACACACACTTCACGTATTAAATAAAAACAGAATAAAATTAATGTCCAAAGAAGAGAAAAAATATTACGACCTCACGAAATGGATAGAAAACGTAATTGTTTATTCAGACGCTTTAATATCTGTATCGGAAAAAATAAAAGAAGAAATTCTAGAAAGCTATAAAGTTCAAGAAGATAAAATATTTACAATTTATAATGCAGTAGATTTAGAAACATTTGAATCAGAATCAATACCCACAAAAGATAAAAAAATATTATATGTTGGAAGATTTAGTCTAGAAAAAGGAATAGATATTTTACCAAAAATTATGAAAGAAGTGTTCAAGAAAGATAAAGAAGTAAAATTCGAAATTGTTGCTTCAGATAAATCAATCCCTGATTCGCTTAAAAAAACAGTAAAAGAATTAGAGTTAATAAAAGAAAAATATCCAAATAGATTAATTTGGCATAAAGAAGAATTAAACAAAAAAGAATTAACAAAACTTTACAATGAATCCACAATTTATATTCAACCTTCGAGATATGATTCTTTCCCTACAACTGTCTTAGAAGCTATGGCTTGTGGAAAACCAATAATTGTATCTGCGAAAGGAGGGATGCCCGAAATGATTGAAAACGCCGGGAGCATAGTTCCTTTTGAAAACGAACAATTTGTAAAGGAAATTTTAAATTTATTAGAAAATTACAAACTTAGGGAAAGGTATGGTCGGAGAGCAAAAGAAAGAGCAAAAATCTTTAATTGGGAAGACGCTGCCAAAAAAACACTCATTCTTTACAAAAAAATATCAGGAAAACTAAAAAAAGGGGAAGACAAATATGGCATCTCAAAATCCTAAAGTTTCTATAATTGTTCCGGTTTACAATGCAGAAAAATATATCGAAGAAACACTTCAATCAATTCTCAATCAAGATTTCAAAGATTTTGAATTAATAGTAATTGACGACGCATCAACAGATAATAGTTTTAAGAAAATAAAAGAAATTTCAAAAAAAGATCAAAGAATTAAAATTTTTAAAAATAAAACTAACAAAGGAAGAGCAGGTACGGTTAATGTTGGGTTTAGTCAGTCAAAAGGGGAATTCATAGCTTTTTGCGACGCTGATGATTTAATGTATCCAGAAAGATTAAAAAAACAATTTTCTTTTTTAAAAAAAAATTCTGAAATAGACCTGATTTATGGTAACATCATAAAATTTTGGCCAAATAATATAGAAAAATTAAGGAAAGCAGCGACATTCAAAAATTCCTCAGAACCTCTAAATATTTTAAAACAAGAATCAAAAAAAAATAAAAATTATAAACACGCTTCTAGCATACTTCATTCAAAAGATTATATTCCTGGATCAAGCATAATATTCAGAAAAAAGATAATTGATCAAGGAATTAAAATGGATGAAAACCTAAAAAATTCAGAGGATTGTGATTTTAATTTTCAAATAATCGGGGCAGGATATAAAATTGCAAAAATCCCTATTGTAACTTTCAAATACAGAATTCATAAAAACCAAAAATCAAATAACAAATCTAAAATGGAAAAAGCAAAAAAATATATTATCAAAAAATTAAAATTAGGAAAATATTTCAAAGATTAAACTTAAAAACCTTAACCCCCTTAATCAAATACTAAAATGAGCGAGATAATCACAACTTTTTCGAAATACAATCCATTTGCAGGGATAGATCTAAATAATTTTATTATTAATTTTATATTTGCAGCAATAATTCTTACAATAGGAATTTTCCTCGGAAAAATAATTAGCATAGGGTTAAAAAAACTTTCTCATAAATTCGAAACAACTAAAACAGTAAGGGGAAGTTTCGTGGACTTATTTATCGCAGTAATAAGGTGGTCTGTTTACATAATCTTCCTTACAATGGCTCTAAACAAGTTAGAAATACCTACTTTGACAAACGTTCTAACAAACGCACTGGTCGCAATCCCTGCCTTAACAGGAGCATTAATTTTAATCGTAATCGGATTTGGAATCGCATACTACCTAAAGAAAATAATCGAGAACAGCGAGATCACAGGATGGAGAATAATTTCTCAAACATTCTTTTTCTTTATCTTATTTGTCTTCGGAATTTTCGCATTAGAAACAGCATTGATTCCATTAAATGAACAGGTCACAACCTACATTGTAGTCGCAATCACGTCGATAATCACTGCAGCAATTGCATATCTATTAGTCAAAAAAGAATTAAAACGGCATGAATGAAATTTTAGAATCAATCAATACAAAAAAATCAATTTCCGCTTTCTAATCTTCTCAAAGCTTCTCTATCTTCTTCGAGCTTTTTCTTTGCAGCATTAATTTTATCATCGCCTTTAATTTTTTTTATCTCGTCCTGAGCTTCTTTAATTTTTCTCTCTTGCTCTTTAATTTTATCTTGATCTTCACTGAAAGTCATTCCACTTGATTTTATCTCGCTTAATTTTTTAACCTTAACACTCCCAGTTCCAGATTTCTTTTTAGAAACAAATATAAAAAATCCAAAGACAACAACTAAAACTCCAAGAAAACCAAAAAAAGAATAAATAACTTTTTTTGAAAAAATAGTTTCTTTAATATCTCCAACAGAAAAACCAGTTATAGCACTTCCTGTTACCTCAGGCTCCTCTACCTCCTCAATTTCTTCTGTTTCATTAATTTCTGGCTCAACAACTTCTGGTTCTTTCGAAGGTGTTTCAATCAACTCTGTGCCTTTTGGAGCAACCTCAAAAATCTCACTATCTCCTGAAGTAAGATCTAAGAACTTTTTCGCAGGCATAATATTTTTACCTTCTTTTTTAACATAAACAATTATTGCATATTCTGTTTGTTGAACATCCAAAATTCCCACAATATCTCCATACTCGTCTGCAATTCCCTTAAAACTATCTAATTTAACAAAAGAAATTGAACTTGGATCATAAGCAGTAACTTGAACTTCATGATTCGGCAAAGTTTTAATTGAAATCTCTGTTTCATATGCCACAGCAAACTGAACTAAAAACAAACATACAATCAATCCACAAATTATTTTACCTCTCATTTCAACCTCTTAATTAAATAAACAAAAAAGGGTTTATAAATATTTTTATAATTTTTTATCTTCTAGAAAAATTTCTTTTGCTTCGATTATCTGATTTCCCTCGACCATAACTTTTCTTTCTATCATCGTCTCTACCTCTTCGATTATCTGATTTTCTGAAATCTCTTTTTTTATTATCTCTCTGACGTGAACTCGATCTATTTTGGTTTCCTCTGCTATAACTTTTCTTTTGACCATCATCTCTACCTCTTCTGGAACTTGAATCCCGACCATAACTTTTCTTTCTATCATCGTCTCTGTTTTTACTAAAATCTTTTCTACGAGAATTACCTCGGTTTCCATATTTACTGTTTCCACTTTTCTTAAAATCTTTTTTATCCCCTCGTCCTCTACTAAAATCTCTTCTTTTATTATCTCTACCTTGCCCTCGACTAAAACCTCTTCCTTTTGAACCCCGTCTATCTCTTTCGTCAACAATTATTCCAACTCTTTCAAAATACGGAGCTTTAACTTCAGAGATTTTCAATTTCTCGTCGATTAAAATATTATTAAAATTCTCGTAATCTCTACTACATAAAATACTAATCGCAATTCCTTCTTTTCCTGCCCTCGCTGTTCTACCAATTCTATGTATGTATTCATCACTTGATTTTGGCAAATCATAATTGTAAACATGACTCACTCCTTGAATGTCCAATCCTCGCGCAGCAACATCTGTGCACACCAAAACATTAACTCCGTCCTTGCTATTGAAATCCATCAACGCCTTATTTCTTTTGTTCTGTTGCATCCCCCCATGAATCGCTTTTGCTTGAATTCCAAGATGAATTAAATTGTTGGTCACAAAATCAACATTCCTTCGAGTCCCGCAAAAAACCATCACTAAATGAGATTTCTCTTTTTTCAATAAATGAACAAACAAAGAAAACTTCAAACCATCCGGAACATCGTAATAAATTTGTTTTAATTTTGATGCATCAATATGAGATTGAACAGAAACCTCTACTGGATCTTTAGTATATTTTTTAGATAAGTAATCCATCTTTGAAGATATCGTAGCTGAAAAAAGCATTGTCTGTCTATTTTTCGGACACTCTTTCAAGATTCTTTCAACATCAACTTGAAAACCCATATCAAACATTCTATCCACTTCATCTAAAACAAGAAACTTAACCTCGCTAAAATTCAAAGTTCTTCGATTCAAATGATCCAAAATTCTTCCCGGAGTTCCAACAACAACATCTGCATTCTTTACACGTCTAATTTGATTCTGAATATCCACGCCACCATAAATTGGCAAAACATTTAATTTTTTATGCTCTGAAAATTTCTTAATTGAATTCGCAACTTGCTCAGCAAGCTCTCTTGTCGGAGTTAAAATCAACGCTTGAATTCTCTCGCTCTTTTTCAAATTCTCAATAATACTCGAAGCAAACGCAAGTGTCTTTCCAGAACCTGTCGCAGAACCGCCAATAACATCTTTCCCAGCTAACACTAATGGGATTGTTTTATCCTGAATTTCTGAAGGAGTTTCGATCTTGGCTTTTTCAAGCACAGAAACAAACTCTCGACTTAGTCCGAGTTCTTTAAAACTTTTCATTTTATTCTACAATTTATTTTATTATCTTATCAAGAATTCTTCTTGAAGCAAGCCTTTACGAGCAAAGCTCCAAGACTTTAACAATATAATAATATTAGAGGATATTTTGGGTTTATAAGTTGTTTGGTTTTGGATTTTCTTTAAAATATTTTATTGTTCCTGCCTCTTCTTCATCATGGTGCCACCATTGAATTCTAGAACATGTCGGACATTGTACAACGATTGCGTACTTTCTATGATCAGATTTCCCACTATCTTGAACTCCAACAACTCTTTTAGCATATTCTTCTGGATTATCTCTACAATTTAAATAGGTTTTACAACTTTTTGTCACGCAAACAAAATCTTTGCAATGAGGTCTATCGACAAAATCCTCTCCCCAAATTAAATCTTCATCCATCCACCTTCATATTAATCTAACTTTTTAAGAATTATTGTTCAAACCAACCCAATTTCTCACATCGAGGCAATTTTTTTATCGCATACTCGCACTTACACGCATCAGATTTATCCTTGCACTCTTTTGCTCGAAGCAATTTCTTAAAACCCTTTTTACAAACATATTTACTCCCTTTTCCCGACGCATGCACTTTCATCCGAGAATCCAAATCATTTGTCACACCAGTATAAAACGAACCATCGCAACATTCAAGAATATAAACATACCAACTCTTTTCCATTTTAATTAAAAATCTACTTAACAATCTTCTTCAATCTCTTACTCTCCACGTCTTTTCGAGTAATTTCTTTTTGAGCCTCACGAGCTTTTTTCTGAATTTCTTTTTGTTCAAGACTCATTGGTTTCTTTCCCATAAGAATACGCCTATGCATTCCTCTATGCTTATTTTTTTTAGCTCTTGCATTTTTTGCCATACTTCTTTTAAAAAATTCGAGTATATATAAGTTACGATTCAAGAAACTATTTAAACAACTAATCTATAAATTAATATGAGTCCAGGATACATTCATCATAAATCAACTCCTTTAACAGAAGAGGAAATTGAACAAAAATGCAAAGATATTCAAGAAGAACTCCTTGAAGTTATGGGCTGGAAAAAAGAAGAGGAAGCGAAATTAGCAGATCCAAAATCATCGCCCCAGAAAAAAGGCGCAGCAAAAAGAGCTTTGAAAAAAGTCAGCAGACGAATCGACACAGTCAACGGACAAATTCTATATTGGAAACTCAGAAAAAAAGGAGAATCGCATTTCAAAGCAGGAATTGAAATGAACGAATACTGGGCAAAGTGCAAAGAGGAAAAAGAAAAAGCAGAAAAGATAAAAGAAGAGGCAGAGTTGCCTGATTTATTGAAGAGGAAATTATAGATTTAATTTGATATAACTAAAAAGTGGTATCATTAGTAAGTTTTTTAAAGGTTAATTTTCACGTTAATTAAAATGAACCTGGAAAAAAAACTAGAACTCTTTAAGAAATATGATATTAATTGTTTTTATATGCTCAAAAGAGATTTTCCAGATACTTCTGCAGAAGGAGTTAAAGAAGCAACATCTCCAAAAAGGAATTATGAATTGCAAGGAAGATATAGCGGATTTGGTAACAAAATACATGGAATTTTAGGTTATCTGGGCAATATTGCAGACAGGATATATAAACCACATAGAAAATGTGAAGCAATACAAAATATTTGGATAATGTCAGAACAATTACATTTAAATTATTCAACGATAAATTTTGATGAATTAGATAAAGATGATCCTGATTTTAATGTTTTTTATGAAACTGCAGATGTAATCATGATGAAAAATGGTCCTTCGAAACTACAGCAAACAATTAGAAGAATTATTGATCTTTCGGAAGAGCATTCGCATGAAAATATCCTTGATTTACCAACTTATAAAAATGCCATTCAGATATTTGATCAATTAAGGGAATTAATTGGTGAATATCAAAGGATAAAGAGGAGATTAGAAAAAGAATCTAACTATGAAAAATAATTAGTACTTTAAAAAATCAATTCAAAACTTCATATTTTAAACGAAGAAATTTTAACAAAGGTTCTGCATCTCCATTCAAAGATTCTGAAAAAGATTTTCTAATTTCACTCAAAGGAATCTCTCCGCGATCATAAGCCAAAGCTAATCTACTTCCAAGACCATAGCCTTGTTGATAAACAAAAAATTCTACAAAATCCCTATCGCTATCTAAGGAATCTTTTAAACAATCCAAAACATGGACTAAATTAGAATTATCCTTAGGTAGAAAATCTCCATACTTAGCAAAACGATTGACTCTTCTTGTGTTAACTAATCTTGAACAGAAAAATCCCCACATTTCTTCCAAGGCATGAATTGCAAAACTATCTGCAACAGTTCTATTTGATTTTCTTGTTGAAGTTACAACATCATGTAAAAAATGACCCTCTTCTTCTCCCTTGCTATTCGTGCCTCTACCAGATAAAATTATTTTTGGTTTATGCAAATACATGCTTCTTTTTGTTTTTTTTGCTTTAAGAAAAATTGACCTATATCTTGAAGGCAAACATAAACTAGGAAAAGTCATGTCCGGAGACAAAGGATAAACTTCGGGGAAAAAAGGAACATCAATATTTAGTTGATCTGCAATTTCCCAAATTAGATCATGAGATTTTTGTTCTACTCTCTCCCTCAAAGACATGAGAAATAAATTTTTTCTAATCTTTTAAAGATTATTGTGATAGATTTCTTGAAGAAAAAACTAACATTCTCCTTTAACATAAGAACTAACTAAAGAGTTTGAACAAGCCTTACAAGAATTCGAAAAAGTTTCTTTTATTGGATCGCACGGCGTTGTAACACACTGAACATTCACAATTCCGCAAACCGGTTGATAAATTTCTATACAAGCATCAACATCTCTTTGTTCATCCAAACATTTTATCTCTTCAATAACCTCAAAATCAGAACTACAATATCTTTCTTTTGTTTCTATTACTTGTTTCATTTCAGGAATTGGGTCTATGCATATCGCTGGTTCATTTCCTGGTTCACTACATCCAAAACAACCATAAGTTCCATCAGCATCATTTAACATTAATTGGATGCCATCTAATCTCCAAGAGTCAGATATTTTCTCGACAAAAGTCTTTCCACTTACAGAATCTCGACATTGCAGAGGATAACTTTCCATTGCAGGATTTCCAGCAGCAATACACTCATCAAAATTAGTAATATCTTTATCCCTCGGAATAGTTTGAGTGTTTCTTATTTTTAATACAGCATCAAGACCTAGAAAAAAAAGCAGAACAATCACGAACAATAAAATCCATTTCAAATAATTATTTTTAACCATAAATAAATTAAGAAAATATTATTTATAAAAGTTCACGTCCCATAACGCGATTTTAATCGAGCAAAAAAAGTTTTCTTTTACACTGTAGCTTTTCTTTTAGAAAAAGAAAAACCCAACGCCCACGCTGATAACAGAATCAAAAGAATAATTATTTAAGTTACATTCTCGTCATAGTTTCATGTTTAGAATTTTTACCACAAAAGAGTTTGATGATAATTTTAATAAACTTGATGGCTCAAACAAAAAAATAGTTAGAAAAATTATGGAACAATTAAAAAATCAAGGAAGTAATGTTGGAAAACCTCTTGGACGCTCATACTTTAAAGAAAAGAAATTTGGAAACAAAAGATTATACTTTCTTGTTTATGAAAATTATACAATTATTTTAGCTGTTGGAATAAGTGACAAAAAAGCTCAACAACCAACGATTAACAAAATTGTTTCTGAAATTGAAAACTATAAAGAATTTATTATTAAAAGATTAAAAGATATTGATTAACCCTTCCACTCTTTTATTCTTCCATTTTTGACATCCTCTAAACTTCTTTTTATTTTGTCAAATAATTCTGTATCTATTTTTTTTATTGCGACAACATCATTCACCATTTCTACTGCAACAAAAGAACCATCCACTATTTCTAATTGTTCCCTTATCTTCAGGGGAATTACTATTTGCCCTTTTGAACTTATTTTAGTTACTTCCATGTAAGAAAGTTGGAATTTCCTACTTTTATACTTTTCGGTATGAGAGTAAAAGTTTTAGAAAAAGAAAAACCCAACGCCCACGCCGAATGGGAGATACTTTGGACCAAAACCATGGGACTCTTAATTATCTCGCATGTTTTTTATCGTCTTACTTTATCGTTGGTGATTAGACTTTTTAAATATTGTCGAGATGGAGTATATAGCTTGAGTTTCTAATTCTTCTTTTTATTGTTTCTAAGATCTCTTTTAGTTCAGGTTGGCTTTTAGCTATTTTATTAAATTTAAGAGATTTTTGTATTTATTTGTTATATCTTAATAGTAATTACAAATAGAAAAATTTAAATACCAGTATTTCTTACATAAACTAGATAAAATGAGGTAAATAATACTTCTAAAGAATAAAATGACAAACGAAACACAAGAACAAACACAAAATAGGGGAAGATTGTTAGTTATAGATGACAATCCAAAATATGTCTTAAACGCAATAAGATCAGCAAAAGGAAGGGGATATGAAGTGGATGTAGCCTTTGACTTAAAGGATGCTATGAGTTATCTTCAATCTGGAAGTTATGCAGGAGTAATTACTGACTTGCAATTTTATGAAGAAGGTGTAGGGAAAACAAAAACAATTAAAGACATCGAAAAAGGTCTCAAATTATCTCATGAAACTGCTCTTTCTGATTTGGAAAGAAGCTTGTTAGAACCGATTCAAACAAAAGCAGAAATTAAAACAAATCCTGAATTAAGGGGGGAAATTGCTTCTGAATTAATTAATGAGAGTAATTTATCTGAAATGCAAAAACTTTACTGTATGGACAAATGGAAATTCATGTCTTATAGTACTAAAGCATCTGGAAAAGAATTTCTTGAGAGAGAATTGAGAGAAAGACCTGTAATGGGTTATGAAGTTATCAAATATGCACAAGAACATAACATACCTTTTGCAGTTGTGACCTCTGTTGACCATGGACAACATTGTATACCTTCTTTAATACAAGCTGGTATAACTGACGCGACAACCATCACCGCAAACAATGTAGCTAGAAAATCAAAAATAGATGAAGTTAAGATAGAGTGTGATAAAAACGAGGTAGAATGGTCTGATCCTGGATTTGAAGAATGGGAAAAGCAAACAAAAGAAAAACTACAAATCTTTGATTCAATCCTTTTGGATAAAACTATATTAGTCATGGAACAATCAAAAGAACAGCACACCTACGATTTTGCAATAGACATGCTCGAAGGTAGAATTGATGAAACAAAACCTTACAAAATAGAAGCATAAATTTATGATTCTATTCGTGGCCTTTTTTTACTTTTTATTTTCTGCCGAAAAGCAGACTATCTGTTTTCCATAAAAAAAACTTGCGGAAACCCACAGTAACAGGAACGGGTGGTCGGGGGATTGTTGAAAGAGATTTTAGCTATTTTTTTACTTATTAATTTTAGGAGAATTAGAAATCCCTGAGCATTTTGAATTTCTTGATAAACATAGGGAATTATTTTTAGAATTGGGACTCCCTAGACCTGAAAAATTAATAGAAAAACAAATTAGAATATCTTTAGAAAAAAGGCTGGACTCATCAAAGTAACTTAAAATTATTTTTCTAAGACCCAAATATTATTATTTATATTAAATTCAATATTATCTTTATTATCTCTGAAATTGAATTGTTTTTTTATCTTTTGTGGAAAGTTTTTCCTAATAAAATAATTTAATTCATTAAGTTTATTTAAATCGCCCTTAAATTCAGAGTCTAATCTTACTCTTGTAGCAAAAATTAAATTTCCATTATGCATTTTTTTTGTTTTATTAAAAAATTTGTTTCCAAGATGTTCTAATTCTTTTTCTGTTGGAAAATAACGATTTTTTACCAATTCCTTAAAATTTGCTAATTCATCCTTTTTTCTGAATATTTTTCTAAATGCTTCTTTGTTATTTTCATCTAAGATCATATTCCAAATAACAAATTTTCCATTTGGTTTTAAAATTCTATGTATCTCTTTAAAGAGTTTAGGAAGATTGCTCTTTCCAACTTCATGCAAACCCATTTTGATAACTACCTTATCAAAAAATTCTTTCTCAAAAGAAGTTTTAATTGCAGGTGCAATAATAAACTTGTCTTTTGATATTTTAGAAAAACTTTCTTTAGCTCTTTTTATTTGTAAATTGCTATTATCCAAAAAATACAATTCTATGTTTTTTTCTTTCTCTAAAAGAGATTTCCCTGCTTCACCATATCCACTCATACAATCTAAAATTTTTTCTTTAGACTTTGGAGAAACAATTTTTACAAATCTTAAAAAATCTTTTGAATTTATCTTGTGAATTTTTTTATAAATTACAACTCTTTTTTCGTAATCCCTCTTTTCCATAATTGATTTTTAATTTTATACTTTATTAATCTATCGATTTTATCTTTAAAACAATAGTTTCTCCCCCTTTAGCCACCCCATATACCCACATATATACAGAGCACCCAAAAGTGGCTTTTTCTCACACCCCAACCGACGACAAACCCTACTGCACACCCACAAAAAGCGGACGTCACATTTCGAGCATTTTTACCAGCTTTTTCTCC
>Ga0233437_1000842_pt1 | contig 63662 bp, 96 predicted proteins | sample SI_122_August201_FD_182714 | JGI IMG/M metagenome (GOLD analysis project Ga0233437, IMG submission 182714) | Seawater microbial communities from Saanich Inlet, British Columbia, Canada - SI_122_August2016_200_MG | ecosystem: Environmental > Aquatic > Marine > Inlet | place: Canada: British...
ACAAATCTAGTCCCACTTCACCAATTGCTACGGGTTTGTTGTTTTCTATAAAAGAAAGAGTTTCACTTATTTCTTTTTCGGACATTTCTTCTGCTTCGGTAGGATAAAGGCCAAAAGCAGGTTTAATAATCTCATATTTTTTTGAGAGTTCCAGAACTTTTTTATTGCTTTCTAGATTAGTTCCATTTGAAATTATGAGTTTTACTCCGTTTTTTTCGGAATCTGTTATTACTTCATCTATATCTTTAGCAAATTGATCATAATCCATGTGTGCATGTACATCAATTATCATTTTATTTAGTGAATTTTGAAGGTTTATAAATGTTATAGAAATTTATTTAAAGTGGCCGAATTAGTATAGAATATGAAAAGAAAGGTGATGAAGGCATTATTAGTAAGTCTTGTTTTGGTTGTGCTATTATTTAATATCGCGCTAGCTTCCCTAGTACTGAGCGGAGGAGAATATTTGCCTTCAAGGGTTAGAGGATTTTTTGTGAATGTGGGGATTTTACCGCCCGATGTAAATATTGAAATAATGGATTATGGTTATGATTGTAGTGTTGGAAATGTTCTTTCAGTTTTAATTGAAAATCGGGGAGAGATTGGAGTTAATAGTTTTACAGCAAATGTTCAATTTGAAAATGGAGAACAAGAATTAGAAAAAGATCTCTGGCTGCCCGGAGATAGAGAAAGGTGGGTAGAGTTTGAGAATTTGAATTGTGATAGTGGGACTATTAATGAAGTTACTATCACTCCAAATGTAATTATAAATGATGAATCTGTGCCGTATGAGGAAGAGGTTGTGTTTGTTAGTGGGGGACATTCTTCCAGTGGGGGCGGAAGTTCAAATCCAGTTTTCTCATGGGAAGAAGGAAGACCCCGTTGTGAGTTTAATTGTTTAGAAAAAGAAACTGTCTTGAATTCTGAAAATCCTGATGTTTATGGGCATAAAGATTTTGCTTTTTTTGTTGATCAAGAAGAGGTTTTGCATGTTATTTCAATAAAATCAATTATTGAGACTCCTGGAAATTATTATCCTGCTTATTCTTATGAGGGTGAAAATGAGTTTGTCCATTACACATCCGATGACTTGAGGGAATGGACCAGGCACGACGATATAATTCAGACTAGCGATAACTTAACTGATTATGATTCTTTATCAGTTTGGGCCCCATATGTGGTGTTTGAAGATGGGACCTACTATATGTTTTATACCGGGGTTAACTGGGAAGATTGCCCCGGAGCCCAAGATGATTTATGTTTTGCACAAAGAATAATGCTGGCAACTTCTGAAGATGCCTACAATTGGGAAAAACAGGGGAGGGTTTTAGATTGTGATGTTGATTGGACTAGGTGGAATGTGGAAACTGAAACCTCACAAGGGAGGAGAGCATGTAGAGATTCTATGGTATACGAAAGGGAAGATGGGACATGGATTATGTATTTATTTACGCAATTAAATCAGGCAGATAATAAGAATGCTGTTGCTTATGCAACTTCTGATGATTTGTTAACTTGGACCTTAGAAACTTATATTGAAGAAACTAGGGGGGGACGATGGCATGCTGAAAGTCCTTTCTTGTTTAAGTATGGTGAGGGCTATTATTTGTCTTTTTTTGACGACCCCGATGAAGAGTACATTTTAAGATCTAGTGAAGTAATTACAAATACTAGCGTGAATGAACTTGTTGATCACATGGAGGTTCCCGCAGAATATTTATGGTTAAATCATGAGGACATGGGAGACTTTTTCATTATGGGGGCAATTCCTAGTTTTAGTACCCCGGGAAGACCAATTAAATTCTATGGCATAAGTAGTTCTGATGAGATTAATTTGTATAAGGATTCAAGTTCTGCGTATTGTTTTGGATGTAGTCCAGAACCTAATTTAGTGGGGCGAATGGGAGTTTGCGGTTTTGACCAAGATTGCGGAAGTGATTTGGGTTGTGCCGACTATTCTAGTTTTTTGGATCATTTAGGCAATCCTTTGAATGAGACGGTTTTTGTAGATAATCTTTGTTGTGAGAACTCTGAACCGGCTTCTCCGAATGAAGCTTGCTGTGTTAATGCCTATGCTGGAGAGTATGACTGGGCGAGTATTTCTAAGGGGGCAGGTGAATGCTGGGAGATTTGTGGTGGAGAAAAATATTATGAGATAGCAGGAGTTTATCCTGACTTAATTATGAGTGGAGAAGGTTATTGTGATTCGAGTAGTTATTGTAGATGTGAAAGTTGGACATGTGATTGGAATAGAACTACTTGTGAAGGTTATGAATTTTTATAATAAGTTTATTAGTGGAAGAATTAATGTCTTAAATAGTTGAGGTAAAATCAATACAAGTAAGAGTAGTAGTAAGAATATGTTTACTGCTTTCCAAATTCTTTTGGTTACTTTTTCACTTTTTGTGATTCCCATTACTGCAATGAAAAACATTTTTCCCCCGTCAAGTATTCCTAATGGAAGTAAGTTGAATAAACCCACCCCTACATTTATTGTAAATAACCAGAAAAGTAACCAATAACTCCACCCAATTGCTTTTGATTTAAGATCTGGACAATTATCAAACTTCCACAGATTGCAAACTGGTGCAGTGAATGCTCCCAGATATCCCATCTGTTCATCGTCTGGGTGTTCAGTTAGTTTTACATTGTAACTATTGGCGTCTGTTTCAAGCATAATTAGTTCGTGAGGGGAAGTCGTATTTAAGACCCGAAACAGTTCAGACTGGTTGGTAACAATTTTTCCATCTATACTGATTATTTTCTCCCCAAGAGTTGCCCCCGCAATTTTTAGTGGCCCATCTTCCATGAATCCGGTTATTTCTAACTCGGAAGATTGCTCCACATTTGCAAAATGTATATGGGCGGGTGCTAGTATCAAAAGAAATATTAGGAAAAAAACTATTGCAGATATGACGTTTGCAAAAGACCCCGCTGATAGAACAGACAGTTGGGCTTTTTTTGAAGCATTTGTCAATTCTTTTTCATCGGGTTCAACAAATGCTGCGGGCAAGATTGGGGCAAACAGTGCAAAAAATGCGAAACCGGATGATTTTATTTTTATTTTATGTAGCCTTGCAAAGACTCCATGAGAGAATTCGTGTACTGTTGCAAGAACTATGATTGAAATTATCCAGTGCATAAGGGACAGAGGTGGCAACCCGGGTATAATTTCCACCCGGGGAATGACAATCCCTACGGGGGAAGGCAGATTTAGGAATAAAAATTGATATGCTCCGTAAATCAAGAAACCCAGAATATACACCATTCCCAGATATCCTAAAGTAATTGATATATAGCTTAAGAAATTTAAAAATCTTGGAAATCTCTTTGCGAGGATATCCATTTTATGCAAACCTAGTTTTGTACGGTAAATAACCATGTAAATGAAAGGAAATAGTAGTATTTTTTGAAGTTCTATCTTCTTTCTTGTTTTGTAAATAAAGAAAATTAGAAATAGGACTAACAGACAAAATATTATTAAATCTAAATCCACCATCTTATTTTGCTTTTCTTAGTGGCCTGAATGCTTTACCACCACATTTTTTGCATAATATCTTTCCTTCTAAGACTTTCTGCATAGTTGATCTCTTTTTTGATTTACATTTCTTACAAACAAAAATGTTTTCAAATAATCTTTTGTGTGCTTCTGCAAATTTTTGTGCCATTTTATTTTTGCCTCAATACTTTTTTTCCGAGGATTACCCAATAACTTACTTGGTCCCCTTCTTTTATTTCATCCTTGAAATCTTCTGGAACATTTAAATCAAAAGTTTCGTATGTTTTCATGTCCATTACGTTTAGTGTTTTTCCAGATACTGAAAGTACTTGTGCAGTCTCTTTCTCGACGATGGGTACTTCGACTTTATCGTGCCCAGGGTAAACCTTGACCTTTTTCGTACCATCTGTTAATGATATTGCTTGTATCCTTGCCTTTGCATGCCCGTGTTTTCCAGTTCTAGAGATATCTATCGAAGAAACCTTGCAAGCAACTCCATCAAAGATAATATACCCCCCTACTTTTAACGTAGAGGCACTCACTACTTTTTTATCCATATAGTAAATTGAGAAAAAGGGATGTTTATAAAATTTTTGTTTTAAAATTTCTTTAAGGTTTTGATTAATTCGTCTACTTCTTCTTTTTTCTTTTTAGATCTTAATGATTTTTTCTTTTCTTCAAGTACTTCCACTACTATTGTTTCTAAGTATTTTGTTCTTATTTTAGACTCTTGTAACTCTTTTGAGAGTAATGCTAATGCTACCCACAACTGAGCGGTTTTTTTATCTTGTGCCTTGGAAATTGCTTCTTTATGGTCAGCAGAATTTCTAATTACTTTTTCTAGTTGTAATTTTAAGGTTGGAGTTATGTAATCTCGCCAAGTTTCCATAATTTGGGGAATTGAAGACTGTTTATAAGATTTTTTAAAACTGTAGAAAGTTTTAAATAATGTGCATTTTCTCAGGTTTCTATGGTTGAAATCAAGAAAGGAGATTTTATTGAGATAGATTATACTGGTAAGTTCTCTGATGGGAAGGTTTTTGATACTTCTGTAGAAGAAACAGGAAAGAAGGAAGGTATCAATAAACCAAAATTTGATCCATTAGTTGTTTGTGTAGGAAATGGACAAGTGATTAAGGGGTTAGACAAAAAATTAGAAGGAACTGAGGTTGGAAAAGATTATACTTTTGAGATTGATACCGAAGAAGCTTATGGAAAAAAAGATCCTAAGCTAGTTAGAGTAATTTCTAAAAATATATTTACAAAACAAAAGATGAATCCTTATCCCGGAATGCAAATAAATGCAGAAAATATGGCCGGAATTGTAAGGAGTGTTTCTGGAGGAAGAATTTTTGTTGATTTTAATCATCCTTTGGCCGGAAAAGATCTAATTTTTGAAGTTAATGTGAGAAAACTACTAACAGAACTAAAGGAAAAGGTTGAAGCAACGCTCGGAGGGTACTTAATGTTAGATCCTGCCAAGTATGATATTGAAGTAAAAGAGAAAAATGTTAAAATAAACTTCAAATTTGCCATGCCGGAAACTATGTTTGAGGTTCTTGAGAAAAAGATTAAGGAAATGCTTCCCGAAATAAAAGAAATTAAGTTCAAAAACCCGGAAAATGAATCTACTACTTCAGAATAATTAATTTTATAAATCAAGTCGCTTTCCCCCCTTTATAGATGATAAAGAGGTAAAAATGGATGGTATAATCGAAAGCGCAAGATCAGTGGATTCAATCTCTAGGGCCTTACCTGAAAGGCTTAGTAATGTCGACGAGGAATTGGAGTCTTTAATTTCTGAACAAAAAGCAAAGATAAAAGTTATTGGTGCAGGCGGAGCAGGAAATAACACCATAAATAGAATTTCTGAAGTGGGAATTGCTGGTGCGGAGACGATTGCCATCAATACAGATGCTCAAGATTTATTATATACAAATGCAAGTAGAAAAATATTAATTGGAAAAGAGATCACAAAAGGTTTGGGTGCAGGAAGTGTCCCCCAAGTTGGTGAAGAAGCTGCAAGAGAAAGTGAACATGAGATTAGAGAAGTAATAAAAGGTTCTGATTTGGTTTTTGTTACTTGTGGTCTTGGTGGAGGGACTGGAACAGGTAGTGCTCCAGTTGTAGCAGATATAGCAAAAAAGTTAGGTATCCTGACTGTTGGTATTGTTACAATTCCTTTTGAGATGGAAGGCCAGAGAAGATATGAGAATGCTATTATTGGATTAGAAAAATTAGAAAGCATTGTTGACACACTTATAGTTATACCAAATGATAAATTATTAGAGTTGGCTCCAGATTTGCCATTACATACCTCATTTAAGGTTGCAGATGAGATTTTAACCAATGCAGTTAAAGGAATAGCTGAATTGGTTACTAAGGCAGGTTTGGTTAACCTTGACTTTGCAGATATTAAAACTGTTATGGGCAAGGGGGGAGCTGCATCTATTGGCGTAGGAGAAAGCGATAGTGAACATAGAGCAATGGAAGCTGTTGAACATGCCATTAATAATCCTCTGTTAGATGTTGACATCACAGGGGCAAATGGCGCTCTGATAAATATTGTTGGGGGATCCGATATGTCTTTGAGTGAAGCAAAAAGTGTTGTTGAAAGTGTATCTCAAAGATTGGATGAAGATGCTCGAATTATATGGGGTGCGCAAATTTCTGAAGATATGGATAAGACATTAAGAGTAATGTTGATTGTTACTGGTGTACAAAGTCCGCAGATATTCGGAAAGAAAAGTTTGCCTTCTGAAAGAAAGAAAAAAGATATTGAAAACGAATTAGGAATTGAATTCGTAGATTAATTTTATTAACTTTCTTTTATTTATTTTAATATGATTCAGAAAGAGTATTCTAAAAGGAAAGAGGTCATTAGGAGTAGGTTAAAGGAGTTCTCTGAAGTTTCTGAAAGCGATTATTTCTATGAATTGTGTTTTTGTTTGTTAACTCCAGGGAGCAAGGCTAGACAAGCAGAGAAAGTTGTCAATTTTCTTAGGAAAGAGGATTTTGAAAATAAAAGCATTGATTTTGGAGAGGAATTAAAGAAGGTTAGGTTTCATAATGTTAAGAAACAAAGGTTAGTAGATATGAAGAAGCAATATTCTCTTGTTTTGAATAAAATAAAGGATGAAAGGGATAATTTTGGTTTAAGGGAGTTTTTAGTTGAAAATGTTGGTGGATTGGGTTACAAGGAAGCTAGTCACTTTTTGAGGAATATTGGAAAGAAGAACTTAGTTATTTTAGATAGGCATATCTTGAAAAATATGTTTAAATTTGGTAAATTGGATAAGATTCCCGATTCTCTAGCTAGGAAGAAGTATTTGGAGATTGAAAACAAATTTAAGAAATTGGCAGATGAAAATGATATTTCTGTTGATGAATTAGATTTGCTATTTTGGAGTCTTGAGACCGGAGAAGTTTTTAAGTAAAATTTATAAGAGGGAAAGGCAAGGTACTAATATGAAGTTTTCCTCATTAAAAATCTGGTTTATTACCCATGCAATCGTTGATTTAATTATAGCCTTGCCTTTGTTGTTTTATCCAGTATTCTTCTTGGAGATGTTTGGTTTTTCAAATATAAATCCGCTTTTGGCAAGACTTATTGCTGCTGCCCTTCTTGCAATTGGGGGAAATTCTTATTTAATGAGAAATGGTTCGAAGGAAGAGTATAAATCCATGTTGAATCTTAAATTAATATGGAGTATTGTAGCAATTTTTTCAATAGGGGGGCATATGTGGGAAACTCATTCTATTGCAGGATTGCCATTCTTATTGGTGTTTGGTGTATTCGCTTTTGTATGGCTCTGTTATAGAATAAAACTTAAGTAGAAACATTTATAAAGTAAATAACGGCAACATTTTTAAGTTCTAGGAGTTAAAGCAACTAAAGATGGAACAAGAAAAACGAAGTTTTGGGTCAAAAGCGAAAAGTTTCTTTTTGCAGAATAAGAGAGTACTCAAAATAACAAAGAAACCAAGCAGAGAAGAGTTTATGATGACCCTAAAAGTATCTGGATTGGGGACTTTACTTATAGGATTTATAGGATTCTTAATTTATTTGGTAGGGGTTTTTATAACATGAGCGAGGAAAAATCATATATATTTGCTTTGAGAACGACTGCAAATAGAGAAGACCAGGTTTTAGATTTTGTTGCGGCAAATGCTGAAAGAAAGGGAATTCCAATATATAGTTTATTTAGACCTCATGGATTAAGGGGGTATATTTTTGTTGAAGCAGGAAATAGGGCAGATGTAGAAGAGTCTGCTTCGAGAGTGCCTTACGCAAGAGGGATTTTATCAAAACCGTTAGTATATTCTGAAGTTGAATCAATGCTTGAACAAGCAAAAACAGAAGTTAATATTAAGAAAAATGATATTGTTGAAATTATTACTGGGCCATTTAAGAGAGAAAAGGCAAAGGTTGTAAGAATAGACCAAGTCAAAGAAGAAGTTATTGTTGAGTTGCTTGAAGCAGCAGTTTCAATCCCAATAACTGTTAAATTGGATTCAGTAAGAGTTATAAGGAGAGAGGAAGGAGAAGAAGAAAATGAGTAAAGAGACTGTAGATGTTATTGTTGACGGTGGAAAGGCTAGTGCTGGAGCCGCTATGGGAAAAGCTTTTGGTCCGCTTGGAGTAAATTTGCAAGCAATATTGGCTGAGATTAATGAAAAGACCAAAGATTTTGTAGGTATGAAAGTTCCTGTTAAAGTTGTTGTTGAAACTGAGGATAAATCTTTTGAAATAGAGGTGGGAAGTCCTTCAGTATCTGAATTAATAAAAACTGAAATAAATTTGAAAAAGGGATCGGGAGATCAAGTCAATATAAAGGCTGGAAATCTTGCTATTGAACAAATTATAAAAATAGCAAAGATGAAGTTAGATTCTTTGTTGGCAAATAATCTTAAATCTGCAGTGAAGATGGTCATAGGAAGTTGTCAAAGTTTAGGAATTTTAGTTGAGAGTAAAGATGCAAAAGAAATTTCTAAGGATGTTGAAGAAGGAGTTTATGATAAAGAAATAAGTGAAGAGAAGACTGAAGCAGATAGTGAAAAAATTGAAAAACTGGCTACTCATTTTAAACAGATAACAGCTAAACAAGCATCTTTTATCCAAGCAAAGGAAGCAGAGTCGAAGAAGGAAGAAGAAGCTAAGAAAGAAAAGGAAGCTGAGCCTGAAGAAAAGCCTGAAGAAAAGAAAAAGAAATAATTTCTTATTTTTTTATATTAGTAAGCTTTATTAATAGAATATTTCCACTAATTCTAGACTTGGGGATATGGTCTAGCTTGGCTATGATTCGTGGTTTGGGGCCACGCGACCCCGGTTCAAATCCGGGTATCCCCATATAATATTACATAGAAAGGTTTTTAAAAGGAAATTTAACACAAGAAATAGCTTAGAAAATGGCAGTTAAGAAGAAGTCTAGCACTAAAAGGTTTGGTCCACGGTATGGGGGCTCCATAAAGCAGAAACTTGCAAATATAGAGAGAAAACAAAAGGAAAAATACGCATGCCCTAAATGTCTTAAAGAGAAAGTGTCGAGAATTAGTGCTGGAATTTGGTATTGTAAAAATTGCGATACAAAATTTGCGGGGAGAGCTTATAGTTTTAAGGAATAAAAATGGCAGTTTACAAATGTTTTGGTTGTGGAAGAGAAGTTAAGGCCGATAGTGTTAAGAAGAGAGTTAGGTGCCCTTATTGTGGAGCAAAAATACTATTCAAGCCGAGAACGGTTAGTGTTAAAATTGAGGCAAAATAAAAATGGATAAAAAAATAAGTGAAGAAATGCAAAATAAAATATCAAAAGTTCAGATTCTTGAACAAAGATTACAAAGTTATGTTATGCAAAAACAGGCTTTCCAAGGACAATTATTGGAAGTGGAGAATGCTCTTGGCGAAATTGATGGTTCTAATGAAATTTTCAAGATAGTTGGAAATATCATGATGAAAGTTGAGAAAGAAAAAATCTCTAAAGAACTAAAAGATAAGAAAGAATTATTGGATAAAAAGATAGCGGATATTGATAAACAAGAGGCCAAGATTAAGGAAGAGGTTCTTCCATTACAGGAGGAATTGATGTCTAGTTTTAAAGATGAAAAGTGAGATTTTTAAGGAAGTTTTGGATACATTAGAAGAGCTGGGTAGTGATGAGTTCTCTTCGAAGAGTATTAAGATAAGATTGCAAAAAATTTCTCAGGATTTAACTTGTGAAGGCTGTTCTACCTCAATAATGGTTGATAGAACACTACAAAAGTTAGATGATTTAAATGAAGATACAAATATACCAACACACATAAAAACAAGATTGTGGGACATCGTGTGTAAATTAGAGAGTATTCCGCAATAGAAATCTTTATAAATTTAGGCAGTTTACCCTCCTTAGAGGTAAAGATGAAAAACTTTTTTTCAAAATTTAAGGTAGCAGATGAGGGATATGACAGTGAATTCCCAGACGAATTCCAAGAGGATTATGTCCAATTAGAAGCAGATCAAAAGGATGCTAAAGCAAAGATTATGATTAGACCGTTTACTCTGGATGACTTTTCTGATATAAAGCCGGTTTTAGACAGTCTAAGAGACGGATATACTGTTGGGATTGTTAATATAAGACCATTAAGGGAAAGAGACCCTGTCGAATTGAAAAGAGCTATTAACAAACTAAAGAAAACGTGTGATGCAATTGAAGGAGATATTGCTGGTTTTTCTGAAGATTGGATAGTTGTTACACCTAGCTTTGCTGGAATTCATAGGACATCTGGAATGGGGAAGTCTGAAGTAAGTGATTCAGAATAATTAATTTTATAAATTTTATTTCTATTTGAATTTTGTATGGATGAGTTGAAAAATCAACCTTGCCCCGTTTGTGGTAAGAAAAAGGCAGTATTGAGAGAAGAGGCATTAGATATTCCATATTTTGGAAAGACGTTTGTGTTTTCTATTAACTGCGAAGAATGTGGATTTTCTAAGGCAGATATTGAGGCTGCTGAGCAAAAAGATCCGGTTAAAATTACTTTTGAGACTGATTCTGAAGAGGATATGAAGGTTAGATTGATAAAATCCTCCAATGCCACTGTAAAGGTTCCTACTTTGAGAATGAGTGTGGAATCTGGAGCGGGGAGTGATGGGTTTATATCTAATGTTGAAGGTTTAATAAATAAATTTGAGAAAGTGATTGAAGGGCAGAGAGATAGTGCTGAAGATCCTTCTGTCAAGAAATCTGCTAAGAATTTATTGAAGAAAATTTGGAAGATAAAGCTTGGAGATTTGCCCGTAAAGATTGTTATTGAAGATCCTTCTGGTAATTCTGCTATAATTTCTGATAAAGCCAAAGTTGAGAAGTTGAAGGTTAAGAAATGAATAAGATTATTTTAATTGGTGGGGCTCCAACCGTTGGAAAAACTTATTTGGCAAAGAGATTATCAAAGAAACTTAACATTCCTTGGACTTCAACTGATAAAATAAGGTCTTCAGCAAAAAAACGCTTGTCTAAAAAAGAACATCCTTCTTTATTTAAGTTTGTTGGAAAAGATATAACTGCTGAAAAATATCTTTCATCCCATACTCCTAAACAGATATTTGATGATCAAAATGAAGAGAGTATCGCTGTTTGGGAGTTAATAAAAGAGTTTATAACTTCGATTAGAGGCCCTTACATTATTGAGGGAGTTGCCATACTTCCAAGTTTGATAAACGAAACATTTGAGAAAAATAGTAATATAAATCCCCTTTTTCTATTAAATGGCAATAAAGAACAAATTAAAAAAGTTGTTTATACAAGGGGACTATGGGGCAATGCCAAAGATTACTCTGATGATGTTAAACCGATTGAGGTTGAGTGGGCCAGTTTATTTAATAACTGGCTGGAGAAAGAAGTAAAAAAATATAAATACCCATTATATAAAATAAAAGAATGGGACTACCCTCTTGGAGAAATTACGGGGTTGGTAAGTTAATATGGAAGAAAGAAACATCCAAGGAGTTAAAACTATTTTTGTGCCTGCTGAAGTTGAAGGTATTAATATTGAGAAGTCTCTAAAAAAGATTAAAATAAAAGAGAAAAAGATTGGTTTGGTATCTTCTATTCAATTTGTGAAATATTTGGATGATGTTAAAAAATATTTAGAGAAAGAGGGAAAAAATGTTTTTATTTCGGGACAAATGGTGGGTTGCAATGTTGGAAAAGCAATTCCATTAAAGAAAAAAGTTGATGCCTTTTTGTTTGTTGGTAGTGGAGAGTTTCATCCCCTAGAGTTAATTGATTCTACTAAAATAAAAAAATTATACTTTTTGAACCCCGTAACTGAGAATTTTTCTAAATTTAAGGAAGAAGAGTTAGAACGATTAGAGAAGAGAAGAAGAGCTAAAACTAGTAAGTATTTGATGGCAGATAAGATTGGTGTACTTGTTTCTGTGAAGCCAGGTCAAGATAATTTAAATGCTGCTTTGAAATTTAAAGAGAATTGTGGGAAAGAAGCTTATGTTTTTTTAGCAGATGAAATTGATATTAACAGGTTAGAAGATTTTAATGACATAAAATTATGGGTGAATACCTGTTGCCCTAGACTAGATGGAAATAATATTGTTTCTTTGAGAGATATCCAAAAGTTATAAAAATACGAGTTATTCTAAAGTCAATATGAAAGCTGAAGATAAAGTGATGGATTTGGCTAAGAGAAGAGGTTTTGTTTGGGGACCAAGTCCAAATATTTATTCTGGAGGGTTATCTGGTTTTTATGATTGGGGCCCACTCGGAAAATTATTGAAAAATAAAGTTGAGAATGTCTTAAGAAAGGGATATATGGCCTTTGGTTTCTGGGAAGTTGAGTGTCCAACAATTATGCCCAAAGAAGTTTGGCAAGCCTCAGGACATTTAGAGGGATTTACAGATCCGGTTGCAAAGTGTTTGAAGACTGGAAGTTATTTTAGAATTGATAATATTATTGAGGAGAAATGTCCTGGTGTTGATGCAGAGTCTATGAGTTCTACTAAGTTAGATGAGTTTATCAAGAAGAAGAAAATAAAATCCCCAAACGGGGGAGATTTTGGTCCTGTTGAAACATTTAATTTAATGATGAAAACTACGTTGGGGATGGATAAAGAGGCTTATCTGAGACCAGAGACTGCTACAACGACTTACCTATTATACCCGGAGTATTTTAGATTTTTTAGAACTAAATTGCCTTTTGGAGTTTTTCAAATTGGGAAAGCATACCGAAATGAAATTAGTCCTAGGCAAGGAGTTTTTAGAACAAGAGAGTTTACTCAAGCGGAGTCTCAGTTGTTTATATTAAAAGATCAAGAAAAGAAGTTTGAGAAGTTTAAAGATTATTCGAATGAAGTTTTGCCTTTGTTAAAAGACGGTTCAAAAGTAATTAAGAAGGTTAAACTGGGACAGACAGTCAAACAGAAATATATGAAAAAAGAGGCTTATGCATTTATGGTGTATGCGGCATATAAACTGGTTCTGGATATGGGTTTTGAAGCAAAGAACATTAGAATTAAACAACATACTCCAGAAAAACTAGCACATTATGCAGATGATGCTTGGGATTTGGAAATTAAGACCGATAGATATGGATGGTTTGAGTTATGTGGAATCCATGATAGATCAGATTACGATTTGAAACAACATGCGAAGTATTCAAAGACTAAAATGGAAATTTCTGGGGAAACTCCAAGTATACTTGAGATTGCATTTGGTTTAGAAAGAACAACATATAGTCTATTGGAGAGTTCTCTGGCAAATGATAAACAAAGAGATTGGTTAAAGTTTGAAAAAGGAATGGCCCCGATTGATATTAGCATCTTTCCTTTGATGAAAAAAGGGGGAATGGGCGAGTTGGCTAAGAGTGTTTTTGATGATTTAGACAAGGAGTTTGTTTGTGTTTATGATGAATCTGGAAGTATAGGTAGAAGATATAGGAGAATGGATGAAATAGGAACTAGTTTTTGTATTACTGTTGATCATGATTCTTTGAAAAATGAAGATGTTACAGTTAGAGAAATTTCTACAATGAATCAAATTAGGGTGAAGATCTCTGATTTGAAAAGCCTTATGAGAGAGTTATTATCTGGGGATTTGAAATTTGAGAAGATAAAATGAATAAACTTTTTATTGCGGTAGTTTTAGGAATGTTGCCAGTTTTAAGTTTTATTTTACAATATTATTTTTCTAAAAGAGAAAAAATACTAAATAAGTTTAAGAACCATTTTATTTGCTATTATCTGGATTGGCTTTTGGTTCCGTTTGGCATAATTTGGCCATATGTGGTTCATGTAAGTGGGGGCATCATTTTTTTGGCGCTTGGATTATCATTTATATTAAGTATTGCCACACACGCGTTTTGGTATTTTCTGGGCAAAAAAGATGGCGAAAGGAGCTATATCTTTGATTTTGAAAATAGAAAACTGACTGGTGCGGGAATTGTCCATTTTTTCTTTTCTATTATAGAATATGCCGCCGTTGGTTTATTTTTGTTATTTTCTACAAAGAGTTTACTAAGCGTTATTTCCGGGATTATTTTAATTGTTTTTATTTTGGGGCTTATTCCTGGATCAAAACGTATCCATGGAAAAATAACTTTATCGGATGCATTGATTGTAATTTTGGGTGCGTTAATTATTTTAATTAAATTACTTATTTAAATACCCGAAAGATTTATATATAATATATGATAGGTATATCATATGATTGATGAAACATATATGGGTTTTTTCAAGACATTATGCAACGAAACAAGATTGGGGATCGTATTATGTTTAAGAGAGGAGCCAAAAAGTGTTAGTCAACTCATAAAAGAGTTAAATATGGAACAGAGCAGAGTGAGCCACAATTTACAGTGTTTAACCAGAAACGGTTTTTTAACTGTAAAACAAGAGGGAAAACAAAGGATATACTCGCTAAACAAAGACACAATGGTCCCTATTTTAAGAGATGTAAACAAACATGTTAAAAAGTATAAGTTATGTTCATGTTAGGAGGAAAAAAATGGAAAAAACAAAAGAAAATTTAAAGGCTGCGTTTTCAGGAGAAAGCCAAGCTAGGAACAAATATGATTATTTTGCAAAGGTTGCTAGAAAGGAAGGATATCATTACATCGCTAGATTCTTTGAAGAAACTGCGTTAAATGAGATGCAACATGCAAAGGAAGAGTTTAAATTATTAAAGGGAATTGGTGGCACAAAAGAGAATCTTAAAGCAGCAATTGATGGAGAAAATTATGAACATACAGAAATGTATCCAGAGTTTGAAAAAATTGCTGAAGAAGAAGGAAATAAAGAAGCAGCAAAACTGTTTAAACAAATAGCAAAAGTGGAAGTGGAGCATGAAGAGAGATATAAGAAATTACTAGAAATGGTTGAAAAGGGAACTGTTTACACAAGAGAAAATCCAATAAAATGGAAATGTAGTAAATGTGGATTTATTCATGAGGGGACTGAACCACCAAAGGCTTGTCCGTCATGTGATCATCCAACAGAATACTTCGATCCGGAGGACATATTTTAAATGGAAAAGATAAAAGTTTACTCTACGGAGACTTGCCCATATTGTGTTATGGTTAAAGAGTTTTTGAAAGATAAAAAATTAGAATTCGAAGACATTGATGTAAATAGTGATAAGGACAAAGCACAAGAAATGGTTGAAAAATCGGGACAAATGGGAGTTCCGGTTGTGGATATAGGTGGGAAAATAATAATTGGATTTGATAAACCTAAGATAGAGGAAACTTTAAAAGAAAAAGGATATCTAAAAGAATAAAATGAAACAGTATGATGTCTTGATTATAGGTGGTGGCGCGGCAGGTTTAACCGCCGCAATATACACCTGTAGGAAAAAATTGAAGACTGGATTGATAACGATAGATGTTGGTGGACAAACTTTATTGACTAATCATGTAGAGAATTATCCTGGATTTGATTTAGTATCTGGCCCAGAATTGATGTCTAAACTTAGAAAGCAAGTTGAAAAGTTTGGAGCTGAGACAATTATGGGAGAAGTTAACAAAATTGAGAAAGGCAAAGACTTTACTGTTAGTCTAAGTAATGGTGAAAAGTACAAAAGCAAAGCCGTTATTCTGGCTTCTGGAAAAACTGCTAGAAAATTAGGCATTCCGGGAGAAGATAAGTTCTTAGGAAGAGGGGTCTCTACTTGTGCTACGTGTGATGCTCCGTTTTTTAAGGATAAGAGTGTTGTGGTGATTGGCGGAGGAAATTCTGCTTTTGAAGCCGCTGAGTTATTGGAAAAATACTCTAAGAAAGTTTATTTGGCTCATAGGCGAGAGGAGTTTAGGGCAGATGAAGTTACTGTCGATAAAGTTAGAAAAATGAAGAATATTGAATTGATTACTAGTGCTATTCCTGTCGAGGTTAAAGGGGATAAGTTTGTTAGTGGATTAGTAATAGAAGATTTAAAAACAAAAGAGAAAAAAGAATTAAAGGCGGATGGAATTTTTGTAGAAATTGGCTATGAGTTAAAGACCGATTGGCTAAAAGGATTAGTTAAGAGAAATAAAATGGATGAAATTGTTATTGACGACAGGTGTCGGACTAGCCAAGAAGGTTTATTTGCAGCAGGAGATGTTTCAACAGTTCCTTACAAACAAATAGTTGTTTCTGCAGGTGAAGGTGCGAAGGCTGGACTGGAAGCATATAAACACATAAAAGGTGTTGAGGTAACTACGGATTGGCATTAAAATGACAGAACATTTAACAAAAGAAAGTTTTAAAGAGAAAATATTTGATTATACTAAAAGTGAAGAGTGGAAGTTTTTGGGGGATAGGCCGGTTCTAATTGATTTTTATGCAGAGTGGTGTGCTCCATGTAAGATGCTCTCACCAATTATTGACGAGTTAGCTACCGAGTATAAGGGAAAAATAGATATTTATAAAATAGACACACAGAAAGAGCAGGAATTGGCAGGAGCATTTGGAGTTATGAGTATTCCTTCTTTATTATTTATCCCAATGGAAGGTAAACCTAAAATGGTTACTGGTGGAAGATCAAAAGAAGAATTAAAAAACCTGTTTAAGGACTTATTGAAATTTCAATGATAAAATGGCAAATATAGACTCTGGAAGAAAAACGAAGAAAGACAAAAAGATGAAACGTCGACAGAGAGTTTATAAAAAAGGTGGCAAAGATAGAGCCAATGAAAAAATTAAATCAAAATAAAAATAAGAAAAAAATAAATTAGTTATCTTCTCTTTTTTGTTGCTTTTTTCTTCTTAACCGGTTTCTTTTTTACAACTTTTTTCTTTTTAACTACCTTTTTCTTGACAGCTTTTTTCTTAACCGGTTTCTTTTTAGTTACTTTTTTCTTCACTGGTTTTTTCTTAGCAACTTTTTTCTTAACCGGTTTCCTTTTAACTACCTTTTTCTTGACAGCTTTTTTCTTAACCGGTTTCTTTTTAGTTACTTTTTTCTTCACTGGTTTTTTCTTAGCAACTTTTTTCCTTTTAACCATGTTTGTCGGCACCTCCTTTTTTAAAAATAATTATTTTCTAATAAAATTCTGACAAAATATATTTATAAACTTTTTCTTTTTAAAAACATTTTTAAACCAAACAAAAAATAAGATTAATATGAAATATAAATATCTAAAACACACTGCGGATGCTAAGTTTATGGCTTTTGGTAGCGATATCGAGGAGGTTTTTGCTAATTCTGCCCTAGCCATGTCAAATATTTTGGGGGAGACCACAAAAGTTAAGGGCGTAAAGGAACATAAAATAAAATTGAAAGCTAGAAATCATGAAAGATTGTTGTTTGATTTCTTAGAAGAGTTGGTATTTTTGTTGGATACAGAGAATTTCTTTCTTCATAAGGTAAAAAAAATTAAAATTTCCAAAACTTTCGTTCTTGAAGCGGTTGTCGTCGGAGATAATTCAAAAAATTATGATTTAAAGAGTGATATTAAGGCTGTAACTTATAGTGATATGAAAATAGAAAAGACTAAAAAGGGTTACGAGGCAACTGTTGTTGTAGATATATAGAAAAATGTCAACTAAATGGGATAATAAAATTAAGAAGGTAGCGGAAGATGTCTACCAATTAGATAAAGAGGGAGCTATGAATGTTCCTGTAAAAATATTTGCTTCCGAGAAGCTATTAAAGAAAATAAAATCAGATGATTCTATTCAACAAGGAATGAATATGTCTTGTATGCCAGGGATTCAAAAACAAAGTGTTATGATGAGCGATTCTCACCAAGGATATGGATTCCCCGTCGGGGGGGTTGCTGCCTTTGATACTGAAGATGGATGTATTTCTCCGGGAGGGATTGGTTTTGATATTAATTGTGGAGTTAGATTATTAGCAACAAACTTGGAGAGAAAGGATGTGGACAAAAAGATTAAGGAACTGATTAATGCCTTATTTGAAAATGTTCCTTCTGGAGTGGGGAGTGAATCCAAATTAAGATTGAGTGATGAAGATTATGAAGAAGTTTTGAACACGGGGTTGAATTGGTGTTTAAAAAACAATTATGCAACCAAAGAAGATGTGGAGAGATGTGAGGAAAATGGCCATATGAGAACCGCAGATGCATCTAAGATTAGTCCAAGAGCTAAAAAAAGGGGAAGAAGGCAGTTAGGCACATTGGGCGCAGGAAATCATTTTTTAGAGATTCAATATGTAGACAAAATATTTGATGAAAAAGTCGCTAAGATTTTTGGATTAAGAGAAGATCAGATCGTTTTAATGATACACACTGGAAGCAGAGGTTTGGGGCACCAAACATGTGGAGAGTACTTAAGAAAAATAGAAGATGAGTTTTCCGACATTGTTGATAAACTTCCTGAAAAGGACCTTGCTTATGCTCCAACGGGCTCTAAGTTAGCTAAAGATTACTTGGGGGCTATGTCTGCGGCTGCAAATTATGCTTGGTGCAATAGGCAGTTAATTACTCACTTTTCTAGGAACGCTTTTAAAAAAGTTTTTGGGAATGATGTAAAGTTAGATTTGGTGTATGATGTTGCGCACAATATCGCTAAAATTGAAGAATATGAAATTGACGGAAAGCTAAAGAAAGTTTATGTTCACAGGAAGGGTGCAACTAGATCATTTGGTCCAGGGCATAAAGAGATTCCTAAAGTTTATAGAAAAGTTGGTCAGCCAATCTTGATTCCTGGGAGTATGGGAACTTCATCTTGGATTTTAGTTGGTACTGACAAAGCAATGAACGAAACGTTTTCATCTACTCCCCATGGTGCAGGAAGATTAATGTCTAGACATGAAGCTAATAAAAAATTTGATTCAGAAAAGGTCATTGAGAGTCTGAAAGAAAATAAGGTTTACATAAAGGCGGCTTCAAAGAGAGGTATAACTGAAGAGGCTCCTGGAGCGTATAAGGATGTTGATGAAGTTGTTGAAGTTGCGGATAGAGTTGGAATCGGGAAGAAAGTAGCTAGATCAATTCCAATGGGTGTAGTTAAGGGCTAAATTTTATAAAAAGGTTTAAATAATTCTATTTTTAAATTATACTGATGAAGGTAATAACTGTTAAAAATTATAATGAAATGTCTAAAAAGGCAGCCGAAATTCTTATTAAAGAAATTAATAAAAATCCAGATTTGACGGCAGGGTTTGCAACAGGAAAAACCCAGCTAGGATTCTATAAAAGATTAGTTAAGAGCAATAATGATTTCTCAAAAATAACAAGCTTTAATCTTGATGAATTTTACCCTATAAAAAAAACAGATAAAAAAAGTTATTATCTTTATATGTTTAAAAATTTCTTTAATAAAGTAAATATAAAAAAATCAAATATAAACCTCTTAAATGGAAATGCAAGAGATTACAAAAAAGAATGTAAAAATTATGAAAGTAAGATAAAGAAAAATCCAATTGATATCCAATTTTTGGGTTTGGGAGAAAATGGCCATATTGCTTATAATGAACCGGGTTCGAAATTAAATTCTAGGACAAGATTGGTTAATTTGACTAAGTCTACAATAAAAAGAAAAAAGGGACCTAAAAATGGGCTGAGTATGGGTATCAAAACCATTTTATCCGCAAAAAAGATTGTTCTTTTGGCCTCCGGTAAAGGGAAAGCAAAGGCTGTAAGATGTATGGTTAAAGGGAAAATTGGAGAAGATTGTCCTGCTAGTTTTTTGAGAAAACATAAAAATGTGATTGTTATTATTGACAAGAAAGCTGGATCTTTGTTATAATTATAAAAGGTTAAATTTAAAATGTCTTTTATCTAAAATTAAGATAATGGTAAGCGATTCCATTTTAGATGAATGTTATGAAAAAGCTAAAGATGTGATAAAGGAGTGTTCTACTAAAAATGGGCTTTATGCATCTGGCGGGAAAGATGGATATAAGGGAGTTTGGGCAAGAGATAGTATGATTAGTTTGATTGGAGCTAGTTCTGATAAAGATGTTTTATTTAAATCTCAGTTTAGGAAGAGTTTGATTACATTAGCAAAATTCCAAAGTAAAAAGGGTCAAATACCAAATGCAATTCTTAATTTTAACAGAAAAAAACAAAAAGCTGAGTTTAAATCTATTGACTCTACTCTCTGGTTTGTGATTGGACACTATGTCTATATGAAGCGATATAAGGATAAATCTCTTTTTAAGAAGTATAAAAACTCAATAAAGAAGTCATTGGTGTGGATAAGATATAGGGATTTTGGTGAAAATGTAACCTTGGAGCAACTTCCCACAACAGATTGGCAAGATGCATTCCCAAATAAGTATGGGGACACTATTAATACTCAAGCTTTGTATGCCGGAGTTTTAAAATTTGTCAAGAATAGGAAAGTATTGAGAAATCTTAAATCTGAAGTAAATAAGAAACAAGATAATCGATTATGGGGGGGAGATTATTATTGGGCCTATAGATGGAAGAACCATAACAAATACAAGGAAATTGGTGATTGGTTTGATTCGCTTGGAAATCTTTTGGCTATATTCTTTGGGTTGGCAAGTAAAAAACAATCAAAAAAAATTCTTGCATATATAAAAAAGAAAAAAATAGATAGGCCGTACCCTATGAAAGGTATTAACCCTCCTATAAAGAAGTCTAGCGAATATTGGGAAGATTATTATTATGATGCCGGAGCAACTCCAAACCATTATCTAAACGGAGGAATATGGCCATATATTGGGGCATTTTATGTTTTAGCTTTGATTAAATTAAAAAAATTAAAAGAAGCTAAAATTGAATTAGAGAAGGTGGCGGAATCAAATTTAAAAGGTTCTCTTTTCCCTGAATGGATAGACCCTAAAACAAAAAAAACATATGGAAAACTTCAAGCATGGGATGCCGGAATGTATATTCTTGCTTACAATTCTCTAAAAAAACGGAGAGTGGTTATGTAAGGTGGTAAAAGTAAAAAAAGAAGCCATTTTGATAAAACCAGAAGATATTAAACCTTCTTCAAAATATTTGAAGGTTACTGGTGTTTTCAATCCTGCTGCAATTAGAGATTCAAAGGGGGATATTATTTTGTATATCCGAGTTGTTGAGGAACTTATAAAAAAGAAAGATAAGAATTATTTTTATTCTCCCCGGATGGAAGGGAAATCTAAATTTAAATTAAAAATTGATAAGTTTAAGAAAGAACAGATTATGGATAGTTCTGAATTAGATTTTGTTTTTAAAGATGAAACTAAAAGATTAACCTTTATTTCCCACCTTAGAAGGGTTGTTTTAGATTCCGGGGGATTCAAGATAAAATCTATTGAAAGAGGCCCTAGTTTCTTTGGGTTAAGTAGTGATGGAGAGTTAGGTATAGAGGATGCAAGAATAACAAAGATTGAAGGCAAATATTATATGACCTATGTAACTTTATCCAGGGATGAAAATATTTCCACCAGTTTGGCAGTTTCTAAAGATTTGAAGAAATGGAAAAGATTGGGAATTATTTTTGGAGAGCAAGACAAAGATGTTGTTTTGTTTCCTGAAAAGGTTAAGGGCGAGTATATAGCATTGGATAGGCCAGAAAGTAGTTTTCATTTTACTCCTCCTCACATCTGGATAGCATACTCGAAAGATTTGATTTCTTGGGGAAAGCTTGACGCACTTAATTTGACAAAAAAGGGAGATTGGGACTATGACAGAAGTGGTGCGGGACCTCCGCCAATAAAGACGGATAAAGGATGGTTATTGATATATCACGGAGTTATAAGTAATAAAAAGAGAAAGGTAATTGATAAAATAGTAAAGAGGATGGATCTTTCTGGAAGTATTTCTGGCGCCTTAAGAAAGAAAGATTTGTTATATTGTGGAGGGGTTGCTTTATTGGATTTAAAAAACCCAAAAAAGGTTATAGCAAAATCAAAAGTTCCAATATTATTCCCAATAAGAAGGCATGAGATTAGTATCTATGAAGACAAGAGAATTATTTTTCCTACGGGTGCAGTCATGGATGGAAAAGATTTGTTAATTTACTCTGGAGCGGGAGATGTTTTAATTACTGTAAAAAAGATTGAATTAAATAAACTATTTAAAAAGTTAAGAAATTAATTAATTGGTTGAGATAATTGCAATTTATCATTAATCATATTCATCATTTTTCTTGCTATTACTCGGTAATCTAAATTTTCTACTGTGTGTTTTCTACCTTCTTCTCCCATTTGTTTACAAAGCTCAGGGTCTAGTAGTAATCTCTTGGTGTATACCGCTAGATCGTCTATGTTTGCTCTGTATGCGAAAGTTTTCGGAGCATCAAACTTTATTATTTGTTTTGTTGAGAACCCCATACTTTGATGTGCCCATTCTTCTGTTAATTGTATCTCTTCATCAACTTTTGCCAAAAATCCCGTTTTATTATGGAGGATTGTTTCTGCTGGACCACCAACATTAATTGAAACTACTGGTTTTCCACAAGCCATGGCTTCTACTTGTATCATGCCAAACCCTTCTATTCTAGAGGGGGCAGCATAAATATCACAAGAGTTTAGGACTCTTGCCATAAATTCAGGGGACCATACATCATCGATAAAGATTATTTTGTCTCTAATCCCAAGTTCCTCGGCAAGTCTTTCTTCTTTTTCTCTCCATTCATGTGCACATTCGCTTGGCCAAGTTTTACAAACATATTTCCACTCTTTGAAGTCTTCATCTATTTTTGCAAGAGCTTTCATCATTTCTTGGGCACCTTTGCTAGTGACATCTCCCCCAACAGTAAGAACCAATTTTTCATTATCTCTTACGCCTAGCATTCTTCTTACTGCCAAATTTAATTCGGGATCATTCATGGGTTTAAACATATCCGTATCTATTCCTATATGCATTGGAAATATTTTTGAAGTATCTACTCCGTCTCTTTGGTAGATGCTCCTTACCCACTCACTTGTTGTGAACATTAATTTCAATTGATCGAATTCTTTTTGGTAATTGGCTACCCAACCATCTGCGTTAAACCAAGGTATGGGCGTTATCCCCCACTTAAGGGGCTCTCTAATTATTTCTGGAACATTCCCCCAGAATCCCAATCCTATGCACACGTCGGGTTTAAAGTGTCTTAAATAGAACTCTTTTTGAAGACTATCGTTAAAGTGACAAGGCACTACTTCCGCACCCGCATCCAACAATCCCTTGTAGAGCATATGTCCTTGAAGACTCACGCCATCCGGTTCCGGAGGATAAGGATATAATAATAATATTTTCATTTTTTTATATTAAACGCCTCAATGTTTCTGCAGCATACTTCTTCAAATCCTCCTTTTGGGTAACCATAAAAGTATTGAATCAACTGCTTTTTTTCTTTAAGTGTGACATCATTTAAATATATAAGTTTATCTGATCCTTTTTTAGGATATGCAAATTCTCCTCGAGATGCATAAGAAAAGAAGAAAACTTTTTTAGCTTTTAGTTCTTCTTTGTTTACCATTTTTATGACTGCCTTGTGTACATCCACATGTCTCTTATGCCCATATTCGCCGTTTTCTCCGTGAGTAAATATGTAATCAAATTCCTTGTTTTGTATAAATTTTTTAACTCGACTTATGACTTCTGTTGAGTCTATGTTATTCATTTTCTCATCATCTAAATCTGAAATGTGGCACTCTGTATTGAAATGTTTGCAAACTTTTTTGAATTTTGGTGCCCTGTCCGCATCATCTTTTCTACATAAGCTAATTAGGGTTGTTTCCCATTTATCTTTATTATCGAGAAGTGTTCCCCCCATCCAAATAGTTTCATCATCAGGATGTGCAACAATTACCAATACTCTTTTTTTCATAAAATTGAAACTTAATTTAATTACATAAACCTTTCTATAATCATAAGATATATAAATTGATAATTTCAAAGTTTAAATATGAAAGGGGTAAAACGGCCATGGGGGAGTTTTAAACGGTTTGCTTTGAATGAAGTATGTACCGTGAAGATTCTTGAATTAAAACCCAAGGCTATGTTGAGTTTGCAAGTTCATAAAAAAAGAAATGAAGAATGGTATTTTTTTGACAAGGCCTTAGTTCAAATTGGAAATGAAGTAAAAAAAGTTAGGCCTGGAGAAATTGTTAAAATAAAAAAAGGAAAAATGCATAGGGTTATGGCCGGATGGAAGAAAGTAAGGTTTTTAGAAATTTCTAGGGGGAAGTTTGATGAAAAAGATGAAATGAGGTTATATGATGAATATGGCAGGAAATAAAATAATCGCTGTAGATCTGGGTGGAACTAATTTAAGAGTCGCATTAGTTAAAGGTAAAAAAGTTCTAAAGTACCTTAAGAAACCTACTCCTAAGACAAAAGAGGGAATTTTGAATGTAATGGTTGATTTGATTTCAGAGATTATGACAAAAGATGTAAAATCTATTGGGGTGGCTTGTCCAGGACCATTAAAAGACGGCGTTATAAAAAATCCGCCAAATCTTCCGATAAGAAATTTTAATCTTCAAAAATTTCTGAAAAAGAAATTTAAGAAAAAAGTAGTTGTTGGAAATGATGCAGATGCTGTGGCTATGTCTGAAGCAATCTATGGTGTGAAGAAGAAAAACTTTATTATTTTAACACTTGGAACTGGAATTGGCGGGGGAATAATCATAGATGGCAAAATATTTCATGGGGAGGGATATGGTGGAGAATTAGGGAATATAATTATTGATAATGGCATGACCATGGAACAACTTTGGCAGAAGAATGGGAAAGAATGCAAAAAATGTTTCGGAAAACCTATGTTGATAAAAGAGTTAATAGAAAGTAAAGATAGGCGGGCTAAGAAATATCTTAATAATGCAAGCACGTATTTGGGCCAAGGAATCGCTAGTTTAGTTAATGCTTTTGACCCAGAGGTAGTTGTTTTAATGGGAGGGGCAAGAGAGGCTGGAAATAAGTTTTTGAGCCCAATAAGGGAACAATCCAACAAGTATTCACTCCTGCCAAAAAAAGTTAATCTACAATGGAGTAAAATTACCCATCCTGGAATATTGGGGGCGAGCCTATTAGTAAAATGAAAGTTGTAAAAAAAGTTAGGGCGCCTGTAAGAATTGATTTTGCTGGAGGAACTACAGATGTGTCTCCATTTAAAGATAAATATGGCGGATGTGTTGTTAATGCTGCTATCAACAGATATGTGATTGGAGAATTAGTTGCTTCAAACAAGAAAGTAAGTTTGAAATATGTTGGTGATGTACCCACTTCTTCCGGATTAGGGACATCCGGGGTTATGAGTTTAGTTTGGGCCGCTTTGATTTCTCAAGAGAAAGATAAAAAGACCCTTGCAGAAAATGTGTATAAGATCGAACAGGGGATGGGACAAGTTGGAGGAAAACAAGATCAATATGCTGGAGCATTTGGAGGAATTAATTTCATTAAATTTAATAAAAATAGAGTTAGTTTGGAAAGATTAGATCTTTCAAAGAAATTTATAAATGAATTAGAAACAAACCTAGTTTTGGTCTATACTGAAAAACCCCATCTTGCCACATCCTCTAATAAGGCAATGATAGACAATTTGAAATCGGGGAAAAACACCAAAAATCTAATTAGAATAAAAAATATAGCAATTAAAATGAAAAGGGCTCTTAAAAAAGAAGATATGTACCAATTTTCTGAATTGTTGAATGAAGAAACCCGAGAAAGGATGTTGTTGCATAGGAGCATTGCGCCCCCGGGCATTAGGAAAATAATAAAAGAAGGCATGAATTCCGGAGCAAGTGCGGCAAAGATTTGTGGAAGTGGTGGCGGAGGAAGTATTTTATTCTTTGGAAATAAAAAGAAATTGAAAAGGAAATTTGGTAGAAGAGTTATTGATTTTAAATTCGATTTTGAAGGATTAAAGAGATTTTAGTTTCTTTTTTTTAAATTCTTCTAACATCAATCTGGCCAGTAAATAGGATATAGTTGATTCGGCCCCTTGGTTTAAGTTTAAATTCTTCTTTGTCAACCCATCAAAACATCCTCCGGTTGACTCGTTATATACCATTTGTTTTAGGTGATTTCTCCCCAAGAACCAGTTAAACGCAAGAACTGCTTTCTCATAATAATGGTCATCTTTGGTTATTTTATGGGCAGTGAGACAAGTTTGTACCATTGTGGCTGCATCTATGGGTTGTTGATCGAATAACGCTCTTTTCCCACCTTTTTTGAACCATCCAGCCTGACCCACTGGCATTAATTCATCTTCAATAAATACTACATCAGATAAGAAGTTTAGGGTCTTTTCTGCTATTTCCAAATATTTTTTATCCTGGGTAACATGATAAGCTAAAAATAAGGATTCTGGTAATTTTGAATTGGAGTAGGTTAGTGTTTCTTCAAACCATTCCCAGTCCGGAGATGAATTTTTATGGTATTCCTCTATTAGGGAATCACCTAACTTTTTGATAAGAGATATTATTTTTCGATTCTTTGTTTTCTTAGAGTAATTGCACAATCCCTCTATAGTAAATGCTTTTGCCCTTATACTACTCAACTTTTCAACCTGGAGGAGGGCCTTTTTCAACATAATTTCGCTCTTTTTGACCATTTCTGAATCATTACCAAGCTTGTTTATGGTATACCCTAGTGACCAGATTGCCCTGCCAAAGGCATCTTCGCTATGGCTATTTAATTTTTCATTTTCATTGTGAAAGTTATTCTTAAAATTTCCATCTTCTTCTTGAGTATGTTCTAAGAAGCTTAGATATATCCTAATTAGTTTTTTTGATTGATCTGAATTAAACAATGAGTTATGAAGAACTGCGACAATAAGGGCGCGAGCATTATCATCAAGAGTATAACCTGACTCATTTGCCGGAGCAGCATCTTCATTAGAAAATTGAATGCAACCAAAATTATCAGTAAGGTTCTCTAATTGTTTTAGAGAGATCTTTGGATATTTCTTAGTAGTTTCTTCTCGCAGCTTGACTACTTTATTAAACACATTTAAGTATCTATTTGCAACATTTGGCCAAATCATGGACCGGGTGTGTGCATATGATTGTTTTCCCATTTCTATTCTCATTTCGTCATCTGAGAGAAGCTCGTCTATTGCATCAGTATAGGATTTTGGATTTTTGAATTTTGCCAACAACCCTCTGCCGTTTGCTAAAAGTTCTTCTGCATATATTATGGGTGTTGAAACTACTGGCCTTCCACATCCCATTGCGTAAGATAATGTCCCAGAAACAATCTGATTTCTCTCTAGATTAGTGCAAACATAGATATCAGTAGCAAGTAAATATTGTAGTAGTTCTTCCAACGATATGAATTTATTATAGAATTTTACATTGTTGCTTAGACCTAGTTGGTTTACTAACTTTATTAGTTTATTTCTATATTTCTCTCCCTCGTGCCTTCTAACAACGGGGTGAGTTTCTCCAACAACCAAATATAATATGTTGGGGTATTTTTTTACTAGCGGGGGGAGAGATTTTATCATATATTCTATCCCTTTTCCTTTGCTAAGTAAACCAAATGTGGTTAATACTTTTCTGTCCTCTAATTTTAATTTTTTCTTGAAGGGTTCACTTGGAGAGTATGCAACGTTTGGTATGCCGTGGTGTACGAGATGAAGTTTACTTCTGCTGATGTTGTAGTCTTTATTTAGAATATCAATAGCAGCTTCTGCCATTACTATTATTGCATTTGAATTTGCTGCTATTGCCTTAACAACTTCTTTTCTTTCGTCACTAGGATCGGGTAGAACACTATGGAAAGTAATAGCAACAGGTTTTTTGTTTCTCTCTAGAAAATTTAATAGATGGGTTCCGTAATCTCCACCGAATATTCCAAATTCGTGTTGTATGCTAATTAGTTTTACGTCTTGGGATTTGTTTACTTTTTCTGCAGTGTATTTGTATTCTTTGGGATCATCTTTGTTTAGTTGCATAATTACTCGGTTATCATAATTATAGAAATCGTAATCTTCGTTGAGAGCAATGACTTTTGATTTTAAGACCGGATTGAACTTTTTGTTCATAGAAACAACTAAGTCTCTTGTAAAAGTGGCTATGCCACACTCCCTTGGCGGAAAATTTCCAAGGAAACAAATCTTTGACTCTTTAGAATCAATACCTTCCCCCTTTTTCATATGTAAAATACAAAACTTCTACATTTAATAATCTTTCTAATAATTGATTGAGTAAATTATTTAAATAGATATTATTTACTAGTTTTATCGAGGGCTCGTGGTTGAATGGTACAATTTCCGATTGGCTTTCGGAGGATCCGGGTTCAATTCCCGGCGAGTCCATTTTTAGTTTAATAAAATGAAACAAATTAGAATAGTAAAGGCATTGGTTGTTAATGAGGAGAGATTATTATTACTAAAGAAAATTAGTGATGAAGTTAGTGGGCACAAGGGTATGTGGGAAGCACCCGGGGGCAAGATTGAAATGGACGAAGATCCTAAGAAAGGGATTCTACGAGAGGTTTTAGAAGAAACCGGCCAGAAGGGCGTACTAATAAAAGTGTTAGAACCCTGGACTTGGGAGAAAGAAGACATGAGGGGAGAAGTGGATGTTTTTTTAATTAGCATATCTAGCAAAGAAGTAGTATTGTCTGGGGAGCACTCAAAATATAAATGGATTCTTCCAAGAGATATGGAGAATATGCAAAATATTATCTTTAAGGAAAAGTTTATAGACTATTTGAGGGAAGCTAATTTAATATGAGAATTTGTCTTAATAAAATTTATAAGTAGACTAAAATTCACTTTAGTATGGATGAAAAAGAATTAGGTGATTATAGTGCTATTTGTAGGTTAGGTGTTGAAGCAGCAGTGGGGATTAATGCTTGTTTGATGAAAGACTCCCTTACAAAAAGAACTGCCATTGAATTATTGTCAAGAAGTTTGAGAGAGTATGCAGAAAGAATAAGATCATGTGGGCTAGACCCGGATTATGATGAAATCTTTAAGGTCGTTTTTGAGGAGTATTCTGGAAATCCTATTTTAGGCAATGCGGATGAAGTGTCTAAGGTAGTTGATGGGGCGGCTACAAATCTTGAAGTAGTTATTTGTTTACCTAGGGAGGAAAAAGAGAGGTTAATTAGTTTATGTTGTGATCTTTCTGATTTGGCTGGGAACGTTAATTTTAAAAAGAAGGATCATTCTGAAAGAGATGTAGCTTAATAAAAATGGTAGACTGTGTTTTTTGTAAAATTATCAGGGGGGATGTATCCTGTAAAAAGGTTTATGAGGATAAATATGCGTTTGCTTTTTTGGATGCAGACCCAGTTAACGTAGGGCACACTTTAGTTATTCCAAAAAAACATTTTGGAACAATTGAACATATGAAAAAAGCTGATTTTGATGGATTGAGCGAAGCAATTCTCAAGGTGGGCAAGGGAATTATGAAAATCTCTGATGGATTGAATATTATGCAAAATAATGGGAAGGTTGCTGGACAGGTTGTCCCACATGTACACTTTCACCTAATTCCTCGATTTAAGGATGACGGATACCTGTTTGATTGGAAAAGAGATGAAAAGATTACTGAAAAAGAGAATGACAAGTTTTTGAAGAAAATAAAAAGCTTTTTAAAATAAAATTTTGTTCTATTTCTATGGCGCCGTAGTTCAGTGGTAGAACGTCTGTCTCATGCGCAGAAGGTCCCCGGTTCAAATCCGGGCGGCGCCATTTAAAATTTATTTACTATGGATTCATCAAGGCCCAATAATTTAACGTGTTTTTTTGTCAATCTTTTTAGATAGTCTTTATTTTTGAATGCTTTCTGTAAAATCATTGAAACTTTTTCTCCAGTTAGAAGGTGAGGAAGAATAACATAATCCGCACCATACTTGTACATCTGTTTGGCTTCATGAAAGTGATTTGCAGTTAGGAAGAAGTTTATTTTTGGATTTTTCAGTCTTGCGTAATCTAATAAAAATAAGTTGTCTTGCTCGTGGGGGACAGTAGAGATAATTGTTTTTATTTTCTTTAGCTTTATCTGATCCATTATTTCTTTATTTCTTATATCACCATAGATACAAGCTACTTTCTTTTTCATTAGATTTTTTATTATTTCAGGATTATTGTCAATTACTAAAACATTCTTTTTGGATTTACTTAGTTTCTCAAGAAAGATTGCCCCCATTCGATGGGCCCCAACTAGAACCGTGTCAATTCTTTGTTGTTTTGGTTTATACTCCAAATTCTTTTTTAGTGAATCTGGGATTATTTTTTCTATTATCTTAAGGAGCGGTGAAAATAACCAATAAATCCCATTTCTGAATTCAACAAAGTAGGATGTAAATATCATAGTTATAATTGCCAAGAATATTACTATGGAAAACAGTTCTTGAGAAATTAGATTGAATATGAATGGCAAAGTAACTATAATTAATGAGAACTCCGAGGTTTGCCCCAATGTGAGGCCGGTTAGGAAGGCAGTTCTTTTTTCATAACCAAATAGACTTGTTAGGATATACAACATAATTGGTTTGGCAAGTACAACGATTGCTAAAAAGATTAAGATTACTTTCACATAATGCAATGGGATTGGAGTAAGTTGCATTCCTAGTGAAACAAAGAATAATGTAGCAAAGAAACTTTTTAAGGGATTTACTTTTCCAATTACATCATGGTGGTAGGGTAAGTTAGACAGAGATAGGCCTGCTAAAAATGCCCCTATTGCCAAAGAAAAGTCAAGTAAATGAGCAATAATTGTAAATAGGAATAAAACGGTTATCGAGGACATAAATAGTAATTCTGGAGATTTTGCAGCAAAGTTGAAAAGCTTGGGAAAGACAAATTTTCCAAGTAAGAAAGCAAGAACCGCCAGGAATAATAGTTTGATAATTGTGCTAGAAATTGCAATAACCGATATGTTATTTAGAGTTGCAAGAATTGGAAGGGCGATAAAAACAACTAAATCTTGTATTAGGAGAATTCCTAATGCAATTCTACCATGTAACGTATCTATTTGTTCAGAATCAGATAGTAATTTTACTACTATCATTGTACTGCTAAAAGTTAATACTAATCCAATTATTATTGCTTCAAATTGTGAAAATCCTAGAGAAAGTCCAACATAAAAACCTACTAAATATATTGCTGCGATTTGGAGTAATCCTCCAAAGATTACCGCAGGCCCAACTGTTTTTAATTTTGGTATGTTTATTTCAAGACCAACTACAAACAGCAAGAATGCAATACCTAGCTCAGAAAGAGTTCTAATTGCCACCGGATCTTGTATTAGCCCAAGACCAATTGGCCCAAGTAATAATCCAGTAATGATGTAAGCGGGAATTAAAGGTTGTTTGAATAATCTAACTATAAACGACAATACTGTTGCTAAGAATATAACTAGACCGATTTCGAGGACTAAGTTACTAGGTATGCTATGCAGTATTTCGTTAAAAATGACAAATCACCTCTAATTAATTTGTGGAGACGTTTGTTTTTAAATGTTTTTGTAAGAATAAAAAAGAAAGAAATTAATTTTTTCCTAAAGTAATTTCAATTGTTGAAACTCTTACTTGTTTCCCTTCTTTGTTTTCGAATTCTTCAGAGTCAACTTTTATATCTTTTATTGAGACCGTTGTTTCTAGGAACCTTTTCGCTGTTACCTCTGCAATATCTACTGCTCTGGAAATAAATTTTCCTCTTGCTTTAATCACTACTTCTGGTGCATTCTGTGTTGTAAACTGCATAACTACTCCAGTTACATAGTTCATAAAAGGTTTCCCTCCAACTAGAACTATATGGTCATCTTTTTTTGTTTCTGCCATTTTTGTCCCTCCCGTTGTTTTGTGCTTACTTGATGTAAGATTATATCTCTTTCCGTACTAATCTAGATATATAGCCTGCTATTATATTCCTTAATTTTTCAGATTTAATATCGGCTACTTCTGGAAGTAATTTCTTATTTTCTTCGAAATTCTTTGTAAACTTTCCAGGATGGATTCTAAGTATCTTATGTGATACCCTCTTAATTTGTGTTGTCTTGACCTTTCCCATAAAAATAGCTTATTTTGGGGTGTTTATAAATGTTATTATTTGTTGGGCGGGGGTTGCCCCAGAGTATTTTTGAGAGAATCACCATGACTTGTTTCTTGCGCTCTTCTGAGTTCTTCAATTAGGCCTTGGGCAACTGTTTGTAAGGTGGCAGCAACTTATTTCTTTTTTTTCTTCTGGTTTACTTTGTACATTCTAATAGCATAATTTACTGGGTTTTTCATATTTCTCCTTAATGATTCACTACAATCTAAGCCCAAATCTTTATAGTAAGCATCATTTGAGTAATTTGGTGGAAGAACTTTTTCTCTTTGTCTTTTGTGCCAAGATAATTGAGAAATAATATACCCTTCTTTCAAAGGTTCGGGATTGTTTTTGTTCCATTCTCTAACTTTCTTTTCTATTTCCTTATGTTCCCACCCCATGCACTTTAAAAAATTAATTAGAACAAATAAAAATCTTTTTTTCCCATCTTCCATCCCATTTAAACCTTGCTTTATATCTGGGGGGAAATATTGTTCCGGGACAGTTTCAGTGAATTCGGAATAGTCTTTTGTTTCTTTGGATTCATCTTCGGTTAAAGCAGCCTTTCTACGTTCTATATCTTGATGCCATTCATGTGCTTTTGATAATAGGAGGGAGGCTTCACCTTTTGAGTGGTGTTCTAAAAAGTTTAATATTGGTTCTATTTTCTCAGGTGAGGCATCGGCCTTGTTAAATTCCAATACTGTTTCTGGATCTATTGGCAGAGAAGCAAGACCCGATTTTTCGTGTAATGAATAGGGTGCCCGGTATAGGTGCCTAGGAGAGATTAATACCGTGTCTACTTTTAGAATCTCTTCAATGTTTTCATCCTTTAGTCTTTCGGATAAATGGGGGCGTATCATCTCTGTAAGATAATTTGCCACTATCCTTGCAGAGTCCGGGAATAATTCTTTTAAGGGAGTATTATTAAACTCCTCTGGGAACGATTTAAATGGAACCCCAATATGGAACCCTTTATTTCCTGAAAATTTTACTGAAATATTAGTTACATCATGGAACTTCATGGCCTGTATTAAGAAGTGAGCAATAATCTTAGAATGTTCTAAGTTGGGAGAATCTATATCTAAAATAAAATCCCATCCTCTTCTTAAATCATTTAACTGTCTTTTTGTCATTCCAGGGACAAGGTTTCTTGGATTTTTCCAATGTTCTTCAGATACATGGAAGGATGTTGCGCCTTGCTTTGCTAGTTCCAATACATCGGAGTCATAGTTTAGAGTGTCTGGCCTTTTACCAAATCCTTTTCCACCATAACTTGCAACAACTTCCTTATGCAGAGAATGCTTAACTATTACTTTTTGTATCTTCTCTTGCGAATAGTATTTTAACGGACCCATAAAAAAGAGAATTAACGTTAGTTTAAAATGATTTTTATCTTAAGGAAAGTAGGTGCATATTGAGTTTATTTATCTCATTTTCAATTTGAGTTTTAATATCTCTTAAATCACCCACTTGTTTTTCTATAAGTGCTATGGCTTCAGTCTTATCTTTTTTTACTAAGATATTTGAACCCACACTTAATAGAACTTGATTTGATTCTTTTGTTTCAGATTCTAAGAAAATTCCTCCGCCAAGAGGACTAAACGATTGAGATGCTTTTTGATTCTCTAATGAATTTAAATCTTCTTTAATTCGTTCTAATTCTGTAAGTTGATGGGTTAATGAGTCTAGCTGTTGCTGCATATTACCTAATTGCTGGCTTAGGATTTGAAGTTCAAGCGGATTTTTGTTTTTTGACATCTTTCTTCTTCTCGGTTTTCTTTATTTTTTTAGTTTCAATAACTTTTAATTTGGCTGAAACCATAATTTTCTTTACTTCTGAAGTTGTTGCACCCTTCTTTATTTTTAAAGTGTCGTTTAGTGGTTCTAGATGGAGTATATTACATTTTCTTCTTCTTACATTTCCATCAATAAGAACAGTTTTATCATCAATTACATCAACTACTACACAGGTGTTTCCTGCATCTCTTCCTGCTAACTTTACACATAATCTTCCTACTTCGAACATTTTAGATAGTCTCCCTTATTTTCTTTCTCATACACTTACTACATAAATTTGGATGAGGTCTTGAAGCTCTCTTTTTTGTTTTAGCAAGATTTCTAAATTTTGAAGCAATTAGTCTTGGAATTCCTGGCAATCTTTTACCGCACTCACTACAACTTAGTGGAGCATTCTTTCTTATTTTCTGAACTCTTTTTACCTTCCCAGAAGGAACTCTAGTGAAGACTCTTCTCTTCGATCTTGATTTTTGTTTTCCTTGTACCATTTTAGTGCACCTTTAATAATTTTCTGAGTACTATACTAAATACCATTGTGAATATGAAATATGTCCAGAACCAACTGGAGATAAACCACCAGGAATCTACAGCTAGGGACATTTCCCCATATTCTGTTCTTAACCAGTTAAAGACTAGTAAGAATGGTATGATTGTTATAAGCATTGGTTTGAAAGATTGTTTCATTTGATTTGCCGATTTTTCTAATGATCTTTTTTGTAATTCTGCTACCTTTGCAGGATCATGGGCAAATTCTTTCATCTCTTTTCGGATGTCTTTCATTTCATCTTTGACATCTTTCATTAATTTTTGATCGGTGAATAATTTGTATGCTAATGTGCTCAATAAAGTTAATATGAATGAAACAAAGATTATGCCAGCTAAGGGGGACATATTTACTGCCCATCCAAAAATTGAATTGAAAAACGAATCTAACATGGTAATATAGACTTTAATTATCCCTTTTTAAAGCTTATTCCCCTCCCATCATTTTTCTTAAGGCTGGATTCATATCCATCATGTGTTGCTGAGCAATTTCTTCGTATAGTTTATAGATAATCATAACTGTAAGCAATATACCTGTTCCTCTAGACAACGCTCCTGAGAGATCTGCTAACGCGGCCAATAGCCCTACTGCCAGGCCACCCATGATTGTAAGAGGCATAATGTATCGGTTCAATACTCTTTCTAGAACCCTCTGATCCCTTCTAAATCCGGGCATTTGTAAGCCTGAACTCATGATTTGTTTTGCTTGGGATTTTGCGTCCATTCCAGAGGTTTGTACCCAAAAAATGGAGAACATTACTGCTCCTGCCATCATAAATAAAATATAAGTTAATGATTGTAATAATTCAACTGAGTTAAATGGTGCTCCAAAGAACCAATTTACAATCCCCCCCATTAAATTTGGTGAGTGCGTCCAGAATACAAGTCCAGATTGAGGAATGCTTCCAGAGAATTGACCTAGCATGTGCTGAGATATCCAAGCACCAATTCCTGATTCTCCCACTCGGTTTTGTAACAATCTCGCCCACAATTGAATGTTTGCAATTAATGCTGCCACTAAAATAACGGGGATATTAGAAGTATACATAAATTTTAAAGGCCACCTAATTCCGTGTCCCCTTACCCTACCAAAAGATAGAGGTATATCCACTTTCATGGCTTGGGCGAATACTGAAAGGGCGAATACTAAAAATGTAAAAAATATTGCGGAGAATGCTATTGCTGCCGCTTGAGGGTTTGCATTTAGAATGGATCTAAAAAACACCCACACTTCTCCTACTGGCGGCAAATTTGAACCAAATGCAATGGCTCCACCCGCTGTTAATGGGGAAAATGCTCTAATGAATATTTGTTGTGATACTCCTGCTGCAATGAACAAGGAAACTCCGGATCCAAAACCCCACTTACTTATTACTTCATCCATAAATAAGATTAGAATTCCTCCCATGATTAATTGAAAAACCAAGATAAATTGAAATTGCATGTACATTGCCTGGGTCATTATTACACTTGTTCCATTTATAGCTTGACCAACTGCAGTAGGCGATAGGCCGCCCATAAAAACATAAATAAAAGCTTCAAAGATTATAAAGAAAAACGCTAATAATTTTTGTAAACCTTGAAACATCTTCTTGCCATCTTTAGTAGTCATATCTAATTTTAGAATACCTGACCCTGTTAACAGTTGAAGAACAATAGATGCGGTTACGATTGGTCCAATACCCAAAGACATAATGGATCCAAAATTTGCTCCAAGTATGATAGATAACTGCTCAAATTCTGCTAATGCATTGGCACCTAATCCATAAAGACTTATTGTAGACAATACAAAAAAAGCAATTAAAATTATAAGTGTCCATTTTAATTTTTCCTTAAACCCTAGCTTGGGTTTTTCTGGACCTTTTACCTCAGGGAGATTATTTAAAAATTTACTTAGCATGTTATGGATTCTCCACCAGTTTGCTTAATTTTTTCAAGTGCAGTTTTTGAGAATGATTTTGATGTTATTTTTATTTTTTTTGTTAATTTTCCGGTTCCAAGGACTTTGTCATATTTTGAAGCATCAAATGAGTATCCTTCTCCTTTTTTTGTTGCTTGCTTGTCTATTTCATATAAATTGATTATTTTTAATTTTTTTACTACGGATTGTGGCCTATTGAATCCACTTTTTCCAAAATAAGAAGGACCATACTTTTTTAGAATAGTTGGTTTTTTCTGATCTGCCCTTTTTCCGGATCCAGCCATACCTCTTCCGCCACGATTACCTGCGCCCCGATTCTTTTTCATAGAACCATAACCATGTGTGGTTTTTGCTAACATCCTTGTTGATTTTTTTCTTTTATTAACTGGCATTTTAGATCATTTTATGGACAAGTTCATTTATTTTTTCTTTTCTGTAGCCCAAAACTCCTCCGACTGAATAATGTTTCTTTGTGCCCTTCTTTTCAAATCCCCCCTTTGGGGGATGTAAATTGAAAAAAGGTTTTAATCCTTGAACATCTTTTAACGTTTTCTTTCCTTCGAATATTTCTTTTGCTAACCCGGGTATGTTAATCTCTTTTGAGTCAGTTAATCTTATTTTCCCAGGCATTCTTCCCCTGTTTTCAAGTAGAAGTTGTATGGTTGGTTGATCGATTTCTCCCCAGGTAACAAAATCTTTTACTTTGTTTATCATACCGGTGTAAGTAGGTTTATTTGGAACAATTATACAAGAATATTTTTTGTAAAGTCTTAATAGCGTAAAGGTGTCTTTTATCTTCTCAGTTAGACCTTGTTTCCCCGTTATCCTAATTACTACTATGTTGTTCATTTTTTACCTTCTAACATTCCAGATTGTTTTGCAAATTCCTCATTAATTTTTACTGAATTTAATTTTCTTAATGCCTTTATACACGCCTTTACTAAATTAAGTGCTACTCCTGTTTGCCCTTTTGTTTTTGAGTAAACATCTTTTATCCCAGCAAGTTTTAGTATCTTTTGTAATTCTTTTTGAACAGTTAAGTTTGTTCCTTTTGGTGCAGGGATTAACTCTACTACTACGCTGCTACACTTTCCGGAAATCTTTAATGGTATTGAATGAGGTTCTCCACAACCACATGCCCAGGATCCACAACCCCTTCTTATTTTCATTATACTCAATTTGGCATTTCTAATTGCTTTTTCTCTGGCAGGAACTGTTTCTTTTGCTTTTCCATAACCTAGTCCAATATATCCGTCTTTGTTTCCTACAATTGCAACGGTTGCGAACTTTGGTTTGTTTCCTTCTTTTGTTTTCTTTTGAGTTTGCTTCCAGATACTTCTTTTTCCTCCACCAAATTTACCTTTTGATTGACCAATTGCAATTAAATCATATTCTAGATTTGGGACTAAGCAATCAACTATCTGTGATTCCAAAATCCTTGCTCCGGAATCGATTATTTCGTCTATGCTTTTAATTTCTCCAGCCTTAACCTTTTTTCCTACATCTGTCTTCGGAACCCAGTTATCAATAATGGCTGCTCTCTTTGCTTCAAGATCTTCTTTCCTGTCTATACGTGGTTTTCTTCTTTTCATTTTTTAGATAATATTGAGTTTTTTATTTCCTCAAAATCTTTTTGAATATTCTCGGGGTTTGTTCCCTCTTTTAAATATTTTGAAAACTGTTTTTCATATTTTTCTTTGTTTTCTGACAGTTTTTTTGAATAGTCTGCTATGGTTGAACCATTTAATCTTTTTTCATTGGGGAATATTGCCTCCGAATGGGGGATTTCTAATCCACTATCCACAATACCTTTTATTGCTGCGGAAATTCTATCTCCTTTTGTTATTTTTCTTAATCCAAGGTCGATTATCCCACCCTTAATCTTTTCTTTTGCTAATTTTCCAAAGTAAAGTCCAGCTAGATATGACGAAGGAAGATTTCCTAGATGATATTTCCAGCCAATTTTCCTTAAGTCTTTTGCTTGTGCAGTTATCAAAACCTTGTCTCCATTCTCTTCAAAAATTACCGCTTGAATAGTCATATTACTTACAGTAGGTCTTATTACAATCCTCTCTTTCTCAGATTTTAGGTATTGAAGTCTCTTCTTATAATTAGTCTTACCCTTTCTCTTTCTCTTGAATAATACCGTGTATGTTTTACTTTTTGACATTTTCGAATAGTTTATTTTCATTTAAGTAGAGTTTAATATGGTTTCTACTTCTGAAAAAATTCCCTTTGATTTTTTTATAAATTTCTCTATATGTTTTAGTTGTTATTAGCTCCTTATTCTTTAAATCTCTTATAAATCCTCTTTGGAGCCTTGTTTTTATCATCCATGTTAATTTCTTTGATAATCTACTTGTTTTTTTACCTTTTTTTCTACCCATTCCTTTTTGTCTTCCCTTTCTCTTTTGGGCCAATCTTTTTCTTAGTCTTCCTTTTGATGAACTTCCGTGAGGAATTGAGAAAACTGCTTTATCTCGGATTAATCCCCTCATGTCGGCTTTTGTGATTGCTTCTTTAATATCAGATAACCTTTCCTCATCAAACCTAACGCTAGTTTTACCAACTTTCAAAAGTTGTGCTGCGATCCTTTTTTGGTTTTTGAGTTTCATTGTTTAGTTCCTGGGACGCCAGAGGCCTGATGTCCTGCTTTTTGTTGTGTAGTATCTTGTTTAACATTAATTTGTTTTTGTTTGATTTCTTTTTGTGGGGCTTTTTGGACTTCTTCTTTTATTTCTTTTTGTTTGTCCTCTTCTGCTCCCTCTTTCTCTTCTTTTTCCTTGGATTTTTTAAGAGACTCTGCTTTTGCCTTTTCTTTCTTTGAGATTCTCTCTTTCTTTTCCTTTTTCTTTTCTTCAAATTCGCTTTTCTTGGTTTGTATGTATAACTTTGGATCCTTAATGTTTTCAAGTTTTAGATTTGATTCGATTATTTTTTCTAGGATCTCTATTTTTTTCTTGATTCCTAATTTTGAAGATAATACAATTATATCTTTGTCCTTGTTTACTAATTTTAAATCTTTAATAGTTGCGATTAAAATTCTGTTTAGCCCATCTTTATTGAGGTATTTTACTTCTTTTGGAGAACTATACCCAATGGATGGATTTTTTTGATGCCCTTTCTTACTTAATCTTCTTTTATTATGGAGTCCTCTTGGTTTTCTCCATTTATTATTAAATGAGTATTTATTAGAATCCTGTCTAAGGAAAGTGGGTTTCTTCTTCTTTGCAATATTCCGTTTTTCTAATGCTTCTTTCATTTTTTAAAAGAGGGTTTTTCCGTTATAAAAATTCCATCTTGGAATCTTCTACGATCCTTATTTGTTAATCTTGTTGATTTTTCTATATTTGCGGCGGTTTGGCCAGCTGTTTCTATGTTGGGACTTTTCACAGAGATTTCTGTGCCCTTTATTTCTACTTCAGAATCCCCCATTATCCTTGCTTCTCTTGCGATTTTCTCTCCAAGAAAATTTTTCACAATTACTTTGTTGGATTCCTTTGTAACGGTCATAGGGAAGTGGCTTGAACAAACCCTTAAATGATACTCATATTTTTGAGTAGACCCTTGAATCATATTTTTTATGTGTGCTTCAAAGGTTTTCATCATCATTTTTTCCCTTTTTGTCCCATTTTTTAATGTGAATACTAATTCTTTTTCTTCTTTTGAAATTTTTACCATTGGGTGAAATAATCTTTTTTCCATTTCTCCTTCAGGACCCTTAACCTTTATCATAGGTGCCTCTATTATTATTTCCACTCCTTCTGGAATTTCTATTTTGTCAGTTATATTTAATTTTGGCATTTTAATAACAGTACGCGATTAATCTTCCCCCTAAGTTTTTCTCAACCGAATCTTCGTGTGAAAATAATCCTTTGTTTGTGGAAATGATGATAATTCCAAATCCTTTTGCAGGTAAATATCTTTTCTCGAATTTTTCATAATCTTCAATGGTTATTGAGAATCTTGGCTTTATTGCACCACAATTATTTATTTTACCCATTAAATCTACTTCCAGGAAATTTCCTTTGTTTGTTTTTACCTCAGTGTAACCACCTATGTAACCTTTATTTTTGAAAATTTCTAGGACTTCTTTAATTAATTTAGACGAATTTTTTATTATGGCTTTCTTCTTCGCAGTAAGTTCGCAGTTCTTTATGTGCGAAAGTGCGTTTGCCAATGGATCATTTAGTGACATTTTTTTTACCTCAAATATATTTCTTGAACCCCAATTTTTTTGCTACTTCTCTGAAACATTGCCGGCATAAGCCTATGCCATACTTTTGAATATGTGCTCCATTTCTACCGCAGCGTTTACACTTCTTTAGTGCTTTTCCACAACTTCTTTCCTTGGGTTTGTTGTGTTTTAGATATCTTGCCTTCTTCTCTGGCTTGTTATCTAATTGTGTAAACTCTTTACTAAAGTGACTCGTAGTCATCTTTTACTTCCTCCGAAATTGTTGTTTGATATTTTTGTTTAATAAATTCCATTGCTTCTTCTTTTGTTATTTTATGTCTTGTTGGAACTTTTCTCTGATTATATTTTCTCTTTTTTATTCTAAATCCTGGTCTTTCAAGAGTGATTGCCACTTCTAAACCAATTATACCTACTTCTGGGACATACTCAATTCCAGGAATTTCTATGTATTCAGGAATACCAAATGAAAAATTTCCTTGTTTATCAAAGTTTTTTGGGGCTACCCTATTATCTACAGAAGAAAGCAATCTCTTTAACATTTCTTCTGCTTTTTCGCCCCTTAGAGTTACTTTTGTTCCGATAGTTAAACCAGGCCTAACATTCCAAGTAGGAATTCTTTTCTGAGATGATGTTGTTGTTGGTTTAATTCCAGTTAACTCTTTAAGTAAACGTTCTGACTTCTCTAATTTAGAACCTGCTTCGCCTGCTCCAATATTCAAAGTCAATTTCTCTATCCGAATATTTTTCATTTTATTCATTTGGAATATCTATAAGGGGTTTTGTTTTGCCTATTACGAATGCGTAATCTTTTAGAGTTTCAAAAGAATCTTTCCCTGATTGGAAAAATATTTTTGTTGGCCTTGTCCCCTTTCCTTCTCTTATCTCTTTGATAACCCCAATTTTCCCCACTTGTTTTCCTTTAAGTAGATACACTAGGGTTCCTTTCTCAAATTTGATGTGCTCGTTCTTGTTCTCGCCTGAAGAAACCAAGGTATCTGAAACCTTAAGATTTTTATCGGTAGTCAGCATGTTTGTTCCATCCGAGAAATTTATTTGAATCTTATTTCCTCTTAGTAATTTTTTTCCGATAATTTTTCTTGGTTTAATTGTTGCTTCTTCTTTTTTTATTGAATTTAAATATAATTTACCTTTCTCATTAATTAGCAGTCTATAACTCTCATCTTTTATGGTTATAACATCAAGAACGCAAATTGGGAATCTTATGTCTTTTCTTATTTTTCCATCAACTTTTACAATTCCTTTGTTTAGTATTGCTTTTACTTCCTTTGAAGTTTTTACTTTTTCTAGGAATTCTTTCATAATGGTGTTAATGGATAGAGTCCTTTCTAATGGATGGGACCCAGATCTAGGACGAGTGATCCATTTGGTTGATTTTCTATTTACTGGCCATGTTTTTGGCGAATTTATTCGTTTTAGATGGTGTTTTCCCATTTTATTTTCTCTCCAATAATGCGACTCTCTTTTTGTCGTCTAATTTTAAAGTTGTGATTATTAAGTTTGAAGGTGTAATCGGAATTTGTGTTTTATTCCCATCTTTTTTTATGTTTTCGATTCCTTCAATATAAACTTTATAATTTTGATAATCTACTTTTGATACTTTTCCAGTTTTTTTCTTGAATTGTCCTCTAACTATCTTTACTGTGTCTCCCTTAACAACTGTAATGCCTCTCTTCTTGTATTTTGTTCTTAATTCTTTTGATAAGTGTGCTCCTAGGAATTTTCTCTTTATGTGTGCTGGAGAGTTAAACCTATACTTACGTTGCTTTCGAGGTTGTTTACTGCTCTTCCATGTTGTTGAAAATATTGATTTCATTTTTACACCATTACACTCGCTAGTTTTCCAATTGCGATCCACCTTTCGGCAACTTCTTTTGCAATTGGTCCTTTTATTATTGTTCCTTTTGGATTTCCTTTGAGATCTTTACACATAACTACAGCATTATCCTCAAATTTTATTCTCGTTCCATCTGGACGTCTGAATTCTTTCCTTTGTCTAACTATAACCGCAGGCATTACTTGTTTTCTAACGCCCGGCGTACCTTTTATTACAGAAACATTAATTAAATCCCCAATACCTGCTGCAGGATATCTTCCTTTTGTGGTTTTTAGTCCTTTAACAGAGATCAGGAACACTTTTTTAGCCCCCGAATTATCGCAAACATCTATGACCGAGCCACGTACAATTGTTCTTGGAACTTTTGCGCTTATTTGTTTCATTTTTCTATTATTTGGACAATTACAAAATGTTTTGTTTTTGAAATTGGTTTACACTCCATTACTTTTACCTTATCCCCAACATTTGCACCAATACATTTTGGGTTGTGGGAGGATATTTTTGAAAATCTTTTTTCGTATCTCTCATATTTTGGAATTAAAAGTTGTCTTCCCCACTTTATCCTTGCCGTCCCGTGAATATCTTTAGAGATGACCTCTCCAATAAAGACTCTCCCCCTAACCTTTAGGGCACCGTGGAATGGGCAATTTCTATCCTCACATTTTTCTTTGGGGACAGTTACATCAATTCCGATGTTGTTTTTTTCTTTCATTTTTTTATCCTATCTTCCGGCCGTTTTTGAAGGCTTTTGCCCTCAATTATTTTATTATTGATTTTTATTTGAATATGCGATTTCATTAATTTTTTTGTCTTTCCGTTTTGTAATGTTATTGTGTTTTTCGTTTCGTCTATGATTTTTCCTTTAAGACCCACCAAGGTCCTGTTTTTTGAGCCTACTACCTCTATGACCAAACCAATAAGCTCGTCCTTGTGATGGCTCATTTTAATCTTCAATTGATCCAGGTGTGAATCCAAGCTTTACAAGCTCTTCTTTGACCTTCTTTTTGTGATCTCCTTGAAGCTCAACTGTTGTTTCCGTGTATGTTCCTCCGCAAGCAAATTTGTTCTTTAGTTTTTTGGCGACATCTTTTATATTAATTTTCTTGTCGTCAAATCCTTCAATTAGAGTTGCTTTTTTGCCATATTTTTTTGTTATTATTTTAACTCTAATTTTTTGAGATTCTTTTGCTATAGTTTCACATATACAGAGCTCATCTGGTAATCCACACTTTGGACATACTCCGCTCATGCCGTTTCATTACCTCCCTTCATTTTTTTGATAGTTTTGATTCTGGCAACAGTCCTTCTTATTTCCCTTATTCTGCCGGGATTTTCGGGCATTGTTCCCATTGATCTATGAGCATTAATTTTTATTAATTCTAATTTCAACTCTCTTAGCTTTTCATCTAAGGTTTTCTCATCCATTTGAATTAATTCATTCTTTTTTATTATTGCCATCTTTGATTTTTTCCTCTAACTCTTTTGCCGTTGGAACTTTCTCCTTGGCCGGCTTTTCTTTTACTTTTTTAGGTTCTTCTACTTTTGGAACTGCTTCAACGGGCTTTTCCTCTTTGATTTCCTCTGTTTTGGTCTCTTTTTCTACTTCTTCTAAGACCTCTTTAGGAGGTTCTTTAACCGTAATTTCTTCAACTTTTGGTTCCTCTACTTCATAAACTGTTATATCGTCTGGAAGTTCTACATCCGGGGTTAAGATATTTACTTTTACCCCCACTGCTCCAGATTTTAAGTGTGCAATTGCATATCCTCTTTTTGTATAATTCTCGGAGATATCTCCGGATTTTTTTAAGTGACCAGCAGTAAATCTCCAGGTTTTTGATCTTGTTGAAGGAACTCCTCTTCCTGCAATAACTATTTCTGCACCTACTGCCCCAGCTTTCATAATATCACTTAATAATTTATACCCCAAGAACTTAAATCTTGAAGGTCCAAACCTTTGGAAAGTATGAGTAATGTATTTTGCTACAGAGTGAGGATTAAGATTTGGGTTTTCTACTTCTGCAACTTCTATTTGCGGATTTTCTAAACCAAATTTTTTCTTTAATACCAAGGTAAGCTTTCTTATGCTTTCTCCTTTTCTTCCTACGATTAAACCTGGTTTCGAAGAGTGAACTATGATTTTTTCGCCCAATGGAGTTCTCTGAATTTCAGTATGACTATACCCTGGCTTATCTAATTCGTTCTCAATGTACTCCATTATTTCAAATTCCTTTATTTTTTTACTTATTATGCTCTTTTCAATCATTTTTCTGCTTCCTCAAGTTTTATATAAATATGAGTTCTTTTCATTCTTCTTCTTCTAAGTCTTCCGGCATGCCATTGTTGAGACCCTTGTGTGGATCTAACCTCACAAACAACTAGATTCTCGTTATCTAATCCTTTTGAATCTGCATTTGCTTCGGCAGTGTTTAACAATGTTAGGAATGCGTTTGAAGCTTTTTCGGGATATCTCCCTGCTGCAATTTTTCCTTTCTTGTGACCTGTATCCCGATTATATCTTTTGAAAGGTACTGCAATTTTTTTCTCTATAACTTCTTGAAGCATTTTTTTTGCCCTTGCTAATTTTTTTCCCCTTATGAAATTTGCTATTTCGTATGATTGTTTTGTTGAAATCGGTAAATTTAGGGACTTTGCAGTAGCGAAATGTGCTTCGGCCCCTTTAGCCAAAACTTTTTCTTCTGGTTTTTTTATTTCCTGCTTAGTTTCAGTCATTTTTATTTAACCGATTGGTGTGCACTCGATCTTGTGGCCCCAATACCTGGTGCACTGTGTTTAATGGATTGCCTAGTTAAAGCAAATTCTCCAAGATAATGTCCAATCATCTCTCTTGCGATTGGAACCTCTTTGAATTCTTTTCCACTATGAACATAAATTGTAAGCCCCACCATTTTTGGAATAATCACCATGTCTCTTGCATGGGTTTTTATTTGTTTTTTATATTGGTCGCTTACTGTTTTTTCGACCTTTATTAATAATGCTTTTTGGGGATCTGTTAACCCTCTTTGTAGTGATCTTCTTTGCCTTGCAGGAACCAATTTAGCAAAATCTTGAATTGATAGACTTCTCAATTCCTGTAATGTCTTTCCCTTGTATGTAAATTCTTTCTTTGCCATTTTTACTTCTTCTTACCTGTCCTTCTTGATGCAATTGAACCTACCTTTCTCCCTGGAGGAGCATGACTTGAAACAGTTCTTGGTTTACCCATGTGTCTTCCTCTTCCAGAACCGAATGGATGATCAACTGCATTCATTGCAACTCCAGAAGTCACTGGATATAATCTTCCTCTTGCCTTCTTCATCTTTGTCATCTTCCCAGCTTTTAAAACTGGTTTGTCTTTTCTTCCAGAACCTGCTAGTTGTCCTATTGTTGCTCTGCATTCTGGAGGCAATTTCTTTTGTTTTTTTGATGAAAATTCTATTGTTATTTTTTTAGGAGTTTTTGAAATAACTCTTGCAAATGTGCCGGCAGATCTAACAAATTTTCCACCATCTCCGGCTCTTGCTTCAATATTATTTATTAATGTTCCAACTGGAATATTTTTTAGAGGGAGCGTGTTTCCTAAATCGGATTTTGATTTGGATCCCGAACTAATCTTCTGACCAGTTGAAATTCCAACCGAGGCAAGAATAAGTGCTTTTTCTCCATTTTCAAACTGAATTGCCGCTAATGGTGCTGTATGCCCTGGACAATTGATTATATCTCTTACTACTCCGTTTACTACTCCTTCTTTTTCAATTTGATCATAAGGCCTATGCGTAACTTTTGCAATAAATCTATGGCTAGGAGACCTATAAGTGGAAGTTCCTCTTCCTCTCTTCTGTGATGTTATTCGTTTACCCATCTTACATTAATCCTAATTGTGTTGCTACATCAATTGCTGGTGTTTCAGCCGATAATAATATGTAGGCTTTTTTTATTCCCTTGTTACTTATTAAAGTATTAACTTTAAGCACTTTAACTTTGAAAACCTCTTCAATCGCTTTTTTTATTTGCGGTTTTGTTGAAGTTCTATCAACTATGAATATTAATTTGTTTTCTACTTCCATTATCCTGACGGCCTTTTCAGTTGCCAGCGGATGTTTTAGTATTTGGTACGGATCCATTTTTCTTGTAGTATAAATTTTCTTTTTCTAATCTTTCTAATGCCTTTGTACTCCAAATTGTTAATCTTCCGGGTTCTGTGCCTGGCGCCAATAGCTCGGCGTTTAGAGAATCGATAATACAAACGTCTACTCCAGGAACATTACTTGCTGCCTTAATTACGGGAGATAGTTTTTCTATAACAATAAGTGGGCCTTTTGGAGTTTTGTACTTTCTTCCCCTTGTTTTTCCCTTTCCTGCCCGGATTCTTTTTTTAGAAGATCTTTCAATTTCTTTATCAAGACCTAATTTAATTAATAAGTCTTTGAATTCTTTTGTTTTCTTTATATCTTCTAATTTCTCAATTATCATTGGTACTTCCTTTGCTATGTGCCCTCTTTTTTTGATTAGCTCTTTATCGAGAGTTGCTGCCATTGCAGATCTTATTGACTTCCTTCTTTCGTTTTTGTTAATTTTTTGTGAGAGGTTCTTTTCTGCCTTTGGAGGATTTGCTCTTCTTCCACCAACAGTTCCGGATACAACTGCACCCGTATAGATAAATTGTGTACCTCTTCTAAGCATGACTTTTCTAGGAATACGTGAGATTCCTTTATTATACCCTCCACGATAATCTTTTCTTCTTCTAGATAATTTTGCAGAATAATCCATTCCTGCTTGATATTTTGCACCGTAGGGTTGTCTTTTGTTTGCTTGTATTGCCAAAACTGCTCTTTTTATTAAATCTGGGCGTATCTCTTCGGAGAAATGTTTAGGCAAGGTTATTTCTTTTCCCTTTTCTCCCTTATTTGTATGTGTTGTCGCCTTCATTGTTTTGACTCCTGACTGATATAAACTATTTCTGGAGCGGAAGAGTCTTTTTTGTTCCGAATAGTATCTGAGAAGATGATTAATCTCTTTTTAGGCCCAGGAATTGAACCTTTAATGAGAACAAAATCATTCTTAACCTCACCATATCCTTTGACTCCTCCTTTCTGATTAATTTTTTCAGGATTATTATCTATTAAGTATATTTGTTTATTGTACTCTGTTCTTTTGAAAAAACCTAGCTGTCCGTGTTGAGGGACTCTCCAATCTACTTTCCTAGGGGTAAATGAACCCAAATTTCCTGGGGCTCTTCTTTTTTTCTCTGATTTGTGGGATTTTAAGGAAATTCCAAACCTTTTTACTGGTCCTTGAAATCCTTTTCCTTTTGTGATTGAATGAATATCAACAAATTGTCCTGCATTGAATATTTCGGACACTTTTAGTTCTGATTCTAGTAATTTTTTTGCTTCTTCTAGATTATTTGGGATTAAAATTTCAAATAATTCTGGTTTTTTCTTACCTATTCCAGTTAGTTTAGGTTGCGTATGAACCATTAATTTTAGAAAATCATAATTTTCTGGAATTTTTTGTTCGCTTTCTTTTTTTGGCAAACTTATTTTTCTAGCTAGCTCTTTATTATGTTTTTTTGCTAGAACTTCAGAAAGAATTTTTGGGCCATAAAAAGTTTTTTTGTAGAAACGTAAAGAGAAAGATTTTAACGGTGGACATTCAATAATTGTCACCGGAACAGAAATATTTTTTATTGTTTTTGAATTTGGATTGTTTTTTAGGATGTGAGTCATGCCAACTTTATAACCTGCAAATGCAAGAATTTTGTCTTTTTTTGCCCAAGCCTTGATGTTCGCATACTGCCGTTTAGATCTAACTCTTGGCCAGAACTGTAGGCTTCCTGCTCTTGGTTTGTGTTTCGATGGCATTTTTGTGGTTTTTCGAGGATGAACTCGGTTTATAAATCTTTTCGTACCATAATCTACATAGAATCAGCGTCTGATTTACAGTAAGGGAGAATTATGTTGAACTTACTTGATTTATAAAGATTTTGGTTAAGTTTCCGATATACACTTCTCTTTGTAGTCTTTATCAGAAATTTCTTCACATAGGGCAGGATTAAGAGTATCTATTGCCAACTCTGCAAAACATCTGTCTCTTTTTTCTTGAATCCCAATGTTTGTACAAATGTTTGGATCATTTTTTGATTTTGCTATATTAATATAACACTCATATTTTATGTCAGTGTTTATTATGGTAACACATGCTCCAACTCCAATATCTTCTGCCGAAATTAAGTAACACATATCTCGAGAGTATTCTGATTCTAATTCTTCACAAACTTGCGTGTCTTGCCTATCTTTTGAAATCTCACTATAACAATGGAACTTTATGCTTGAATTTATATTTTCACATAACGTGGGGTCTCCAGTAGATTTTGCTATCCACCAAAAACAGGTATCTTTTAATTCACTTACGGTAAGATTATTGCAAATTTCGGGGGTTTGTTCCTCTAAGATAAATTTAATTGCACAATTATCCCTATCTGCTGTGCGTGTGATGTTAAAACAAAGTGAAATATCTTTTAATTGGGTAGAAAGATGGCTTAGGCATTCATTTCTAGTTTGTTCATCTAAAATTTTGAAACAGAAAGAGGAGTCTCTTTTCATTAATGCTGTTTTTGTTAGACAATCTTGGTCAGTTTGGTCAAACACAAAAAAACACTTCGGATTTTCTACATAGGTTATAAATACATATAAAGCGATTAAAAAAACAATTATGGACATTACCGCAATCTTTCCTCTCATAGGTTTTTTTGGGATTTATCTTTTAAAAAAGTATGTTAAATAGTAGAAATTAAAGAGGAGTTATTTGGTATGCACACCAGAATTCATCTTCATGGTTGGCCGCAAATACTGCAAGGTCTTGAATATTTACTGTTTCATCCTCATAAACATCTAATCTTCCATCGTAGTTTTCATCTCCAATTTCAGAGTTATAGGCAACTTCAAACATTCCTTGCATTAATGAGCAGTAAGAAGACGTAAACTCTTGGATTTCAATTTTTTGGATTTCTGAAAAGATTTCGTAGTCCATTGATTCAAATGTTTTTTCAACTTCCATTATGCCGGGTTCTGGATTTCTAAATACTCCGTCTGTTAGCGAGATGAAGTGGTTTATCGTATCCGTTAGATTATTATCATCTTCTCCTTCAAATAGTTTGAAAGATGTAAAATTCATGTTGTCTCCCGTTTTAGCAAGTATTCCATACATCCCTTGATTTCCGGTTACATAGTAGGGGTTAGAAGAATCAACGATTTTGTAATCAAGATTGTAAAATGTAGTGAATTTATCCGAAACAGTGATTTCATAAGTAATATCCCCCTTAGAGGATTCCATATGGCCAAATCCAATAATATCGCCTTCTTCGTGCAAATCTATGTCAAAAAAACCTTTGTTAAAGAAAGCCGATATTGATTTTACTTCTTTTTCAGTTTCGTCTTGAGTTAGTGTGAACCAAATAGATGTTGATTGGTAGTGATAATGATTAGAGAGATCTATGCCTAGGTCCGGGGTAAATTCTATTTCCCTGCCCTTGCCTGAAGTAGCCTTTGTAAGGTGTCCTTTTTCAAGATAAGATTGTTTTGGGGCGGAGGTAATTACTTGTTTTGGTTTGGATTTGGTTTCTTCCACAGGGGCCATGTTTTGTCCGTCTTGGGCTTGAATGGCTTTCTGAGTTACTTCTAGAAAATTTGTCTCATGTAGAGAGGGTTGAGTTAATCCCTGAGAAAGTATACTAAATGAAAATAATCCAATCACTAGAAAAAAGAATGTTGCTAGTATTAACTTTTTCATAAATAGTATTATCTAATTGAATATTTATAAATATTTATCTAATTTAAAACTGAGTTTAGACTTCAAAGTTTATTTCTTTTGTTTCCTCTTTTCCATCAATATCTAATTTTCTGATTAATTTGCCCTTTCTTATTCCTTTTAATCTTGCTTGGGAAAAATCGTTTTTATATTCTTCTGGGATTTTAATGTCTTCTATTAAATAGGTATGACTTATGAATACTTTTTTGAAGGGTTTTTTGATGTCAAATGCGTAATCTTCTGTTATTGACCTATCTTCTGTGGTGAATACGCAATAATCTGCTTTTGGCCTATCCTCTCCCTTTTTGGCCTTTCCTGCTTTTGGGGCTTTTTCTTTTATTTTTAATTCGCCTTTATCTGTTTTGAAAGTGAAATTTATTGAAGCGTGGGGGAATTTTTCTATTGCTTCTAAAATTTGTTCTTTTGTTAATTCAGAATTTACAATATGTTTTTTTACGCCCATTGCATTTTTAACCTCTTGAAATTCTATGTTTGTTTCTTCAGTCAGATTTCTTGTTGAGAAGATTATTCCTTTTATGTGAGCTTTATCTTCAATTGTGTTTGCTAGAAACTCTACAAGTTCGTTTGTAAATTCGTGTGAAGTTTTTATTTTTACTTTTTTTGCTTGAATATTAATATCCAATAATGCTTTACCCTCAAATGTTCCTTTTCCATACCTAGTGAATTGATTGTGAACCTTTTCATCTAGTTTGTTTTCGAATATTTTTTTTATGAAATTCATATTTCAGAAAAACATCTTAAAGTTTATAAAGTTTTAGTAGTTATTTTTGTTTTATATTGACAGCTTGTCACGCACGGGGAAATCATTTATAAAATCACGTTACCAAAAGATATAAAAAAGAGGTTTGAATATCATTGATTGTAGCCCCGTAGTGTAGAGGCCAATCATCTCAGACTCTGGTCTCAGCAAGATGCCGTATAAAGACAAATCTAGGGAAAGAGAATACAAAAGAAGCTGGAATAAAAGTTACTACTTGAACAATACTGAAAATGAAAAAAATAGAACCAGAAAAAGAAAACAGGGTCTTCGAAAATGGTTCAATGAATATAAGAAAACATTATCCTGTTCAAAATGCGGCGAAACCCATTCCTCTTGTTTAGAATTTCACCATAACCGGGCAGGGGAAAAAGATTTCATGATTTCCGATTCGATTGAACGTCGGGGATTTTCGAAAGAAAAAATACTTGCTGAAATAGGGAAATGTACTGTTTTGTGTGCGAATTGCCATAGGAAGCATCATGCTGAGGGAGATATTTGAGGACCCAGGTTCGAATCCTGGCGGGGCTATAAGAACTTTTATAAATAGTTTTTATTCTCAAATTCCTATGCTCCTGTAGTGTAGTCCGGTCAAGCATGTGGGCTTCTCGAGCCTGAGACCCGGGTTCAAATCCCGGCGGGAGCATATTTTTATTAGAAAAAAGAAAAAAGAAAAAATTATTTCATTTTGCCTATCTTAAACATTTTTGTACTACATTCAGGGCATTTTCCCTTTACGCAATCTCTGCCGTTTTTCATCTTTGCCGCCTCTGCATCCTTCATTTCTCTTTTTGCTTTACATTTCATACAATATCCTTCAACCATTTTTTCCTCCATTATTTGTGTTTTAGATAAAAATTGTAGTATTTATATGTATAGTTACCCTTTTTAAAATGTTTTTATTGTCAAATTAATCTTTTTAGTAAGTTTTTTAAGTTAAAAAATAAAAATATAGGTATGGTAAAACCAAACAAGGAAAAGGGTAATAAGAAAACAGTAAAAATTATCGAGAAAAATAATTTGAAATTATCTCATAAATTTATTTATGCTCTCTCCTTAGTTAGTATTGTTGGTTTTGTTGGTGTAGTTAGTGAAAGTCTTTTTAGTTTTGATATTGTTTTTTACGTTGAGGCATTCCTTATGTTAATAATTGGTGTGGGGATTGTTGAAAGGTACCAGAAATACGCCGCAGAACCAGCTAAAATGATTGCAGTGATGATGAAAACTACAGCTACAATTGTACCTAATTTCATCTTATTTCTTACTCATCCCCTTTTTTAATTGTTTATTTGAAGTCTTCCCATTTAGAGGTTCTTCTTTGTATATGGAGTAACACTTATTTTTAAATTCTTCGTATTGTATTAAGCTTAATACTCCCTTTTTCTTAATTAAATTTATATACTCGATTAAATTCTTTTTAGATATTCCTTGGGATGTTTTCAAAGTCTCAAATTCTATATCCCCCATTGGCCCAAGAATTTCTTTAAAGATATTTTTTAGTTTTATTTCTACATTCTCTTTCTCTGAAAATAACAATTTAATTGGTTTTATCTTCTTTACAGGAGTTAGAGGGATAGTAAATGAAAAAGTTGATCCCTTTCCTGTTTCTGACTCAATCCAAACCTTTCCGTTCTGGGATTCTACTATTCCTCTTATTATGGCTAGGCCAAGTCCTGTGCCCCCAGATTTATGTTGGTACATATTATCTGCCTGGTAGAATGGTTCAAATAGTCTTTCTTGATCTTTCTTAGAAACACCTATTCCACTATCTTTAACGCTAAATAAAATCATATTTCCTTCTTGTTTAGCCATAATTATTACTTTCCCATTCTCTTTAGTAAATTTGATCGCATTATTAATTAAATTTCTTAAAACTTGCCCTACCCGATCAGGGTCACAGAAAATGGTTGGAAGTTTCTCTATTTTTGGTAAGAGAGTTATTTTTTTCTCAGGAAGAAACCCTCTCATCTCTTTAATGATTAGATTCACTGTTTTTGTTAGGTCTGTTTTTACAAATTTGAATTTTAGTCTAGCTGCTTCAATTCGTGAGATTTCTAAGAAATCTTTGATTATATTGTCAAGTCTTTCAGTGTTTCTTAGTACAATTGCTAATGATTCTTTTTGTTTTGTATTTAATTTTCCAAAATAATCCCCTTCTAACATTTGTAACTGGGCAAGCATGGGGGTCATAGGACTTCTTAATTCGTGACTTGTAATTGATAAGAATTCAGTTTTTGCTTTGTCTATTTGTTTTCTTTCTTTATTGATTCCTCTTAGAACCTTGGCGGTTTTATTAAATGAATCCCCTAATTTTTCTAACTCGTCGCCAGTTTTGATGTTTAAATTTAAGTCAAAATTTCCTTTTTCTATTCTTTCTGTAGCTCTTGATAATTTTTCAATTGGTTTCGAAATCTTTCTGGAGGCTGAATGGCCAAACCAGATAAAAAAGATAAAAATTATAGATAAAATTATTAAAAGGGTGTATCTTATATTCTGCATAAATGTTTGTTCTTCTGTAACGTCTATTATTGAAAAAATGGCACCCGAATCTTCACCAAATGCGTCTATTAAAACAAACCCGCCACAGGCAAAAGTTTTATTATCCAATTTTGATTTTTCAAGGAAAGATGTTTGTTTTCTTAGAGAATCTGCATTGTCATCAGAAAAACAAGAGAACTCTTCTTTGGTTGTAGAACTTATTACCACATACCTCTCAAGATCATCCCAGTTATTCCTTAATCCTTTGTTTTCTTGAACAGATATCCAGTCTGATTCGGATAAAAATTCTTTTTTTACAACTAATGAAAACTGATTTGATTTTTCCTTTTGCATAATCTCTAAAAACTCATCAATTTCCTGCCCTAATTCAATGTAACCAATTAATTCGTTTTCATTGTAATACGGCATTACAACCCTTAGCGCGTAAGCCGTTTTCCCCAATTCTATTCCTTGTCCTACATTTTTTGTTTCTTTGGCCTTTAGAAATGTGGCCCTTTGGATTAAATCCCCATACTTCTCTTTGTTATGTATTCTGACAAAATTATGGCCATCTGGTAAAATAAAATAAAAATGAGTTATGTGATATTTATTCTTTAATTCTTGAAATAGTGGCTGCCCATAATTAAACAGCTTTTCTCTATCTTTCTCAAGATAAATTTGTTTTAATTTGGAATCTTGGGATATTGCTTCTAGGGTTGCTGAAAGAGTTCGCGTACTTTCTCCCAATATGTCTTGATAGTCTTCTTCTGTTTCAGTTATTTCACCAAAAAACTGTTTCTCTAAAACTTGATTTTGAAAATAAAGAATTGTCCCACCCATTAAAAGTAGTACAAATAAAAATAGACTAAGAAAAATTGTAAATTTTCTACCTATGCTTCCAAAAAGTAGTTTTTTTAGATTAAATTTTTCTTCTTCTTCCATACTTCCCTCTTTTAAATACTATTAAATTTTAGAGAAAATAGTTTTTATATCTTTCTTTTTTATTTTCCTGATTTTGTTCCAATTACTTTATCAACATATGTCCCTGCATGATTAATTAATTCACTATCTTTTGCTCCAATAGCATAAAAGATTGCTTTTGTTTTGCCTTTTTTTATCTTATTAATTAAAGATGTCATAAATTTTGCACATATTGTGGTTTTGTTATAAATGTTTAGATTTGTTATGGAATCAAAAATTAAGTAATCAAACTTATGTCTCAAGAATTTGTCTATAACCAGGGAGAGCTCAGTTAGTGCTCCTGGTGATGAGACATAATAAACATTCTCTGCTTGGCTTGGCGTTTTTTTTATTGTTTTAGAAATTGCATCTATGAAAACTATCTTGTCTAATTTTATTTTAGATTTTTTGAATGTTTCTTTTAGCGAATCAAATGTTTTGTTTGTTGTTACATAACAAACGGTTCCAGTAGAAAGAGATTTTACTGAAGCCACCATGGCCTTGTTATATTCTGCACTAGTCATAGTTAAAAGGACTGTTTGGCTCCCAGACAAACTTTTTTTTATATCAACCATAGTCTATTATCCTGTTAATTTCTTTACTCTCTTTATTAGTTCTTTTATGTCAAATGGTTTTTGGATAAAATCAACTATGTTCTTTGATTTCATTAAATCTTCTTTCTCTGCCTCAGAAGTTCTTACCACACTAAGATAAGCAATCTTTGCCCCCTTCAACTTTGGAACTATCTCTCTTACAGGGGTTCCTGGCATCATAATATCTAGCAGAATTAAATCTGATTTTTGTTTTTGCCATTTCTTAAGAGCGTCATCGCCATTTGTTGCAGTGATCACATTGAATCCTTCTTTTTCTAAAACTGTTTTTACTGTAGATCTTATGTCTGATTCATCATCAACAACCATTATTGTTTTTGCCATTTTACTTAAGTGCCTCCTCAACTTTTTTTAGTAAAGATTCTGGTGAGAATGGTTTTTGTACAAATCCATCAATATCTTCCATGTTTACCTCTTTTTCAGGAACAATGGATATAAATACCATTTTTACTTTGTGGTTTAGTTTTTCTCTTAATAACCTTAGTAAATCATACCCTGAAAGTGTTGGCATCTTTATATCAATTAGTATTAAATCTGGGTTATTGTCCTTCAATTTATCTAAAGCGTCTGCACCATTGCTACAGTTGGAAGTTTCATAACCTTTTGTTTTAAGAACATTGCCCATTGTTTCTAAATCTTCTATATCATCATCTATAATTAGAATTTTTTTTGACATTTTTATACTCCTTTTTGTTGATTATTGGGAGAATTGATTTGGTTTTTTATAAATCTTGTTATTTTGCATTTCTTTTCACTAATTTTAATAACTTATCTAAATCAAATGGTTTTGGTAGAAATCCTACGCAGTTTTTAAATTTTAGTGCATCTTCTTTTTTAAAATCGTATGCGGTGATAAATAATATTTTTTGTTTTGGTAGTGCTCTTGCAACTTCAAAACCATTAAGGCCGGGCATTGCTATATCCAGAATTAGTAAATCATAATTCTTGTTTCTTGCTCTGCTTACTGTTCCTCTGCCAGTATATAATGTTTCAGTTTGAAAGTTATGTTTGTTTAAAAAATCTGAAATGGTTTGTGCAATGTCTGGTTCATCATCCACTATCAAAATTCTTTTTTTCATTTAATTTTGAGTATTTTCTTGATTGCCTTAAGTAGTTCTTCTAAATCAATTGGTTTTCTTATGCATCCTAGAGAATTTTTTACATCTTTTGCCTCTTCTTCTAATCCATCGTAAGCAGTCATAAATAATATCTTTTGTTTTGGAATCTTTTTTGCTACTTCAAACCCGTTCATTCTGGGCATCATGATGTCTAACATTACTAAATCTGGTTTGTCGTTTTTACATATTTCTAATGCGTCTTTCCAGTTATATGCTTGAAGTGCTTCAATGCCATTGTATTTTAGGAAGTTTACTATGGATATTACTATATCACTATGGTCATCTACTACTAAGACTTTCTTTTTTTCTGCCATATGAACATAATACTTGATTGTTTTCTTTATATGCTTTTCTTTTTAGTTAATTTTTTAAAGTTATAATTAAGTCAGATTTCTATGGAAAAGTTTTACATTACAACTGCAATAGATTACGTGAACGGCCGGCCACATATTGGTCATGCTTTTGAGAAAGTTATAGCTGATGCTATTTCTAGATTTGAGAAGCAAAAAGGGAAAGATGTATTTTTTATGACCGGCGTGGATGAAAATGCTCAGAAAAATGTAGAGGCTGCGGAAAAAGCTGGCGTTTCTACAAAAGAATTTATTGATAAGAATGCTAATCTCTTCTTGGATCTTTGTAAGGGGTTGAATATTGCGTATGATAAATTTATTAGAACTAGTGCTAAAGAACATGCAAAAGTGGTTCATGAAATAATAAAAAAAATCGTAAAAAAAGGAGATATCTACAAAGATAAATATGAGGGATTATATTGTACTGGTTGTGAAGCTTATCTGACTGAAAAAGATTTGGTTGATGGAAAGTGTCCTGAACATAATAAGGAGCCAAAGAAAATGAAGGAAGAATCCTACTTCTTTAAGTTAAGTAAATATCAAAAAGATTTGATCAAATTTGTGGAGAATTATATTGTTCCCGAAAGTAAGAAGAATGAAATCCTTTCAAGATTAAAGGGAGAATTAAAGGATGTTTGTATTAGTAGGAAGGGTGCCGAATGGGGCATTGACTTCCCAGATGATAAAGAGTATAAGATTTGGGTGTGGATAGATGCTTTGATAAATTATGTTAGTGGGGCTGAGGATAAATGGCCTGCCGATTTACATGTTATTGGAAAGGGAATAAACTGGTTCCATTCCGTAATTTGGCCCGCAATTTTAATGTCAGCAGGTTACAAACTTCCTGATAAACTGCTTGTTCATGGATATTTGATTTCGCAAGGTAAAAAAATGGGGAAAAGTTTGGGGAATGTTGTAGATCCCTTGGCATTATTGGAAAAATATGATTCGGATGTAGTTAGATACTCTTTGTTGAAGTGTAGTGTGTTTGATGATTCTGATTATTCTGAAGATGTTTTGATTAAAAGAAATAATAATGAGTTGGCTAATGATTTAGGTAATTTAGTTAGTAGAACCTTAACTTTATGTGAAAAATTCTTTGATGGAAAATTAAATAAGACAAAAGATGATGGTTTGATAAAAAAAATAGATTTGAAAGGAATAACGAAATATTTTGATAATTATGATTTGCATAATGCTTTATCAGAAATTTGGAAATTTGTTGGTTTGGCCAATAAATATGTTAATGATAATGAGCCTTGGAAAAATGAAGAAAATAGAGATGTTGTTATGTATAACTTACTAGAAAGTTTAAGGGTTGTCTCGATCTTGCTTGAACCTTTTATTCCCGAAACTTCTGAAAAAATAAGTAGACAATTGGGAGTTGAATTGGGAAAGATAAAAGATATTAAGTTTGGATTGGTGAAGGAGTATAATGTTAAAAAAGAAGGAGTTTTATTTAAAAAAATAGAAAATGGAAATTGAATTTAGTGATTGGCAAAATTTGGATTTGAGAGTGGCAGAAGTGTTGGAAGTAGAAGATCATCCAAATGCAGATAAATTATATGTTTTGAAGGTAAAGATTTCTGATGAAGAGAAAACAATTGTTGCCGGCGTGAAACAACATTATTCAAAAGAAGAATTAATTGGAAAGAAAATAATTGTTTTTACTAATTTGAAGCCTGCTGTTTTAAGAGGAGTTAAAAGTGAAGGGATGTTGTTGGCAGCAAGTGAAGGAGATAAAGTGGTTTTCTTGACTCCGGAGAAAGATATTAGTTCTGGTGCTAAGATAAGTTAAAAATAAATGGTGGGACTGAGCGGATTTGAACCGCCGACCTCTCGATTTCTGCCTAGACTGATATCAGTTTCACCACTTAAATTAAGTTCGAGTGCTCCACCAGACTAAGCTACAGTCCCACTTAAAATTTGAAGAAAGAATTTTATTTATAAAAGTAACGATTGTTTGAGATAATTATACTTTTTGATAAATTTTGGATTTTTTGGTTTAATGATACTAAACCATTTTTCTGTTTCAACTATCCCTCTTACTTCTATACTTTGAAGGGGTTTCCAGTTTAAATTTTTTCGTTTACACTCATAGCTTGTAGCTCTAATACCTAGTTGTATTATTTGCTCTTTTAATTGCTTGGCTAATTTTTTTGAAGTTGTAACAATTTTTATTCTTGGGTACAATTTATTGTATCTTTTTTGCAAATAAAGGCAACCATCTGTATCAAATATTCCTCTAATTATACTTTTTGTTAATTCTTTATTGTTGAGAAATAACTTGGGTATTGATATTTCATTCTTTTTTCCGGTCGGTAAACCTAACTCGGTTTTGAAATCTACTAACTTATTTGACCATATTTGAAATCCATAAACTCCTGTTGAGTCCATTAATCTTAGAGGTATGTCAATCTCAAATAATGATTTATAAAGTGTCTTTATCCTTGAATTGTAATGCTCAACATCATCTAATTTATGTCCTCTTAATTGGTATAACCCTTTTTTCTTATTCCCATTAACATAATAATTCATAGAACCATCCCCAATATGCCATCCAGTTTCTTCAGCAAGTTCGGGGGTAATAGTTTTTGGAATATTCATATCATAAATAAGTAAAATTCATTTATAAATTCTGTCCGCGTACGTGGCAAGATGACAAGATAAAAAAAGAAACTTTTTAATACTAGTAGCTAGGATGTAGAGTATGGAAGAGGGACATGAACAATTTCAATTAAGAAAACAAAAATTAAGCTATTTAAGGGAAAAAGGAATTAATCCATATCCTTATACTTATGATAAGAAAAATAATGCGACTGATATATTGGAAGAATTTTCAAAATTAAAAAACCATGAAAAAACTTCTAAGAAAAGAAAGGTTGCTGGAAGAATTTTAACTTTTAGAAAGATGGGTAAGGTCTCTTTTCTTACAATTCAAGATCAAACAGGAAAACTGCAGTTGTATGCTAGTGAAGAAAAATTGGGAAAGGAAGTATACAAAATTCTAACCAAATTTGACTTAGGAGATATAATAGGAACAGAAGGAACGGTATTTAGAACTAAAAGGGGAGAAATCACTTTAGAAATAAAAACATATGAATTATTATCTAAGTCTTTGAGACCACTGCCTTCTAAGTGGCATGGATTAAAAGATGATGAGATAAAATATAGACAAAGGTATGTTGATTTCATTGTAAACCAAAATGTAAAGGATGTTTTCTTAAAAAGAGATAAAATTATGAGATTAACTAGGGATTACTTAAGTAAGAGAGGTTTTATTGAGACAGATGTTCCTACATTACAAACCATTTATGGAGGGGCAAAAGCTAGGCCATTTAAAACCCATATTAATGCTTGGGATATTGATTTGTTTTTGAGCATATCTCCAGAACTATATTTGAAAAGGTTACTTGTTGGTGGTTTTGAAAAGGTATACTTTTTAGGAAAGAGTTTTAGAAATGAGGGAGTTGATAGGACCCATAATCCCGAATTTACAATGTTAGAGTTATACTGGGCCTATAAAGATTATAATGACATTATGAAACTGACAGAGGAGTTAATCAGTTTTTTGGCAAAGGAAGTAACCGGATCTACAAAAGTAGAATATCAAGGAAAATCAATTGATTTCAAGACTCCTTGGAAAAGGATGACCATGAGAGAAGCTATCAAAAAATATGGAAAAATAGATGTCGATAAATTAAGTGATTCTGAAATAAAAAAATTGTTGAAAAAATATAAGATAGAACAAGCTAAGTTTAGTAGGGGCTGGGCAATAAATGATTTATTTGAAGAGTTAGTTGAAGAAAAGTTAGTTCAACCCACATTTATTACTGATTATCCTAAAGAGACTTCTCCCTTGTGTAAAGAAAAAAGGGGAGATAGTAAGTTAATTGAGCGGTTTGAATTCTTTTTTAATGGACATGAAGTCGGAAATGCTTATTCTGAATTAAATGACCCCCTAATACAAAATGAATTATTAAAGGATCAAGAGAAGCAAAGGAAAGGTGGAGATGATGAGGCCAATCCTATGGACAAGGATTTTGTTCGTGCTTTGGAGTATGGGATGCCTCCTGCTGGAGGATTGGGTGTTGGTATAGATAGAGTTATTATGTTACTAACTAATTCTAAATCTTTGAGAGATGTAATTTTATTTCCTATAATGAGGCCTGAAAAATAAATTAGTTTATTAGGCAACTATTTTTTAGAGGCCTTCCAGAATATATCAAAAAAATTCTTATAAGAATTAGATACACTTTCACTTCGCATTAGAAAGGCCATTGGGACCTCTGACCAAAGAATTGTTACAACTTTATCTCCATAGACAAATATAGTTGATGGGATGATGCTGGTTTTGGGAATATATCTGATTTCAGATAATTTTAGTTCTTTCTCCCTTTTTTCTTTTTTTATAGATTCAGAATATATTATTTTAAGATTGATTTTTTCTTTAACTCTTCTGTTTTGCCAATGTATGAAGTATGCGTGAAATATTTCTTTAAATTGCCCAGATGCCCCCATAACTAGTAGTTCTTGTTTTGGATATTTTAATATGTCCTCAAAAATAGACTTTAATCCTTTTTTTCCTTTGTAAATTGTTGCCTCTTGTTTTTCTGCTTTTAATTCTCTCTGTTCTTTAAGTTTTGGCATTATTTCCCTAAGTTGTATTTCTTGTTGATTTAATGCTTGTTTTTTTGATTCTATGAGTTCGAATAATCTTTTTGGGTTTGTTGCCTCAAAATATTTTCTATTTGCTTGGATGACGTAATGGACAAGTCCTTTTTCTATTAGAATGTCCAGTAGATTGTATACTGCTGCCCTGTGCATGCCGAGGTCTTTTATTATTGGTCCTGCAGGCACTGAACCAAGTCTTAGTAAACTCAAATATACCTTTGTTTCTCCATTGCTTAGTCCAAGTTGTTCTAATACTTTTTCCATGTATTTTTTGTAAATTTTTATGTTTATAAAAGTTGTTATTGTAATAATATTATATTATTACAAGTATTAATATACTGATATTTTATAATTACTATAAAGTGGTTATGATTCCACTAAAAATAAATAGGAAATACTAAAATGGCAGCAGAAATATTAATACAATATGCTAGAATATTAGAAAAATTTCGTGAAATGGATGGTCATGAAAGGCGATCAAGATGTTCTAGGCTGGGGGAGGCTTGGATAAATCTTGCCTTAGATACAGATAGAGATGTCCATTGGAATTATGGCTTAGATATAATCGGTAGGTTTGATCTGCTGGAGCATGCGAGAATATTATATGAATTAGAGAGATTACACGATAAGAGAGTAGAATTAGACACTCTTTTAGAGACCTCATACCAGAGATATTGTTCTTTTGCAGCTGAAGGCACGACGTTAGAAAATATAGACCGATATATTGAAGGGTTGCGTAGGTATGATAGCAATTCAATCCCATTAGCAGTAGAGAGAGTTAGAATAAATATTGAAAGAAATTTAAGAGATAGAGAAGAGATTGGGAGTTTTGTGGATGTAAGTCAAATTTTCAAAAGGGATTAAGGGGATGGAATAAAGATGGCACAAAAGAACACAATAAACATTAGGGCAGATGTAACTCAGATAATAGATGGAAGAAAGTATAAGGGGAATATCTGTTTTGATGAATGCAACTTTCAATATCAATTAGAATTCGATATTCCGATAGATAAACTGGATGAAATAGCAGAAAGAAATCCAGAGGATGTGATGGGCCATATTCACTTAGGCGTCATTGATGCTCAAAAGAGAGTAGTAGATGGTGCTATGAATGTGTTGTGTATGGCAATAGCAGGAGATTTGGCAATTGACTTTTATCACGCGCCCCAAACTAGAGATGCAAATAGTGGGCTCTTGGGCACTCATCCGTGTGTTAGTGGCTTGGAGAATTTAAGTCTTTCAACACACATAGAACGCAGACTGCTTAAAAGTCCTGAGTTAGAAAAAATTTTGGGAACTTATAGAGAATGAAGAACATTGGGAGATTGTAAAGGGAGATATAAAATGAGAGATTTAGATAGATCAAGGTTTGATCCTTATATGGGGCTAGTGGGATTCGTCTGTGGGTGGGCTATTAGCTCAGTTGCAGGACTAGAAAATATCTCAGAAGTAAGTAACGAGATTAGCCAACTTTTTAATAATTATCCCAATATCTGCGGATTACTACACAAATACTCAACAAGAGTTGGGGAACTTTCATTAATTTATGATAACTCTTTGGAATTTGGAGAAAAAGCATTAGTGAGAGTTGGAGGCCCTTCTCTCATTGTTGGGGCCCTTGGAGGAAGTTTGGGACTAGTGGGGGATATTATTGAAGGATTCCATACGGGGAGAAAGAAATAGAAAAAATTGTAAAGAGCGCCTCGGGCAGGATTTGAACCTGCGACCTTTCGGTTAACAGCCGAATGCTCTAACCAGACTGAGCCACCGAGGCATATAGAAATGTGAACTTATTTTGTTTATAAAATTAACTAATTACATCTCTCTTAGTCTTCTTATTCTATCTGAAATTGGGGGATGGGTTGACCATTTTGCAGATCTCTTTTTCCCTTTAAATGGTGTTGAAATAAATAAATGGGCGGTTGCCCTATTGGCACCATCAACCAAAGGATCTGGATCGTGCTGTATCTTTTCTAATGCAGAAGCTAGTCCTTCAGGATATCTTGTTAATATCGCTCCATTCGCATCTGCTGCATATTCTCTTTTTCTTGAAATTGAAAGTTTTACTAGATGTACTGCAATTGGTGCAAGAATTGCTAAAGCTAATCCTATTAAGAGCAATATCCAACCAGAATTTCCCCTGTCCCTACTTCTTCCGCCCGAGAACCACATGGATCTTAAAATTAAGTCACTTAGTAGGACCACTATTCCCACTAAGACTGCTGCCAACATCATTAATCTTATGTCATAATTTTTTATATGTGACATCTCATGGGCAATTACTCCTTCTAACTCTTGTCGGTTTAATTTGTTAAGAAGCCCTGTTGTGACTGCAATGGATGCATGTTCTGGGTCTTTCCCCGTTGCGAATGCGTTTAGTGCTGAATCTTTTATTACATACGTTTTTGGAGGTTTTGGTAGGCCTGCTGCAATTGCTAAGCCTTCAACAGTATGAACTAAATGGGGATATTCAGTTTTCTTAACTGGCTTGGCTTTTGAAATAGAAAGTATTGTTTGATCGCCGCTATTGAACATTATTAATGTGTAGATTGTTGCGATGATTGCTGCCAAAATTCCTCCAGCATAAAAATTTCCCCAAATCGCACCTAATCCAAAACCAAGTCCTACAATTATAATTAAGAATATTCCCATTAAAACTATTGAGTGTCTTTTGTTTCTATCGACTTCAGAAAACATTTCTCGTT